>Ga0163152_10000143_pt1 | contig 118844 bp, 113 predicted proteins | sample OliLakLV19MP8IB2_FD_148635 | JGI IMG/M metagenome (GOLD analysis project Ga0163152, IMG submission 148635) | Freshwater microbial mat bacterial communities from Lake Vanda, McMurdo Dry Valleys, Antarctica - Oligotrophic Lake LV.19.MP8.IB-2 | ecosystem: Environmental > Aquatic > Freshwater >...
GCTTGGAAGAAAACATGACACCGCCGAAACCAATCCGATGAATGGCATTCGGAGAGCCGTGTGCGGGAAAACCGCTCGCACGGTTCGACGAGGGGGCGACCGGTCTATCCCGGCGCTCTACTCTACTAATGATGGGCCCCCTCCCTTGAGAGGGGTAACGCAGCGCGCCTGGGTGTGATGCTTCAGCTTAAAGGCCATCGGCGTGAGTTCCATTTCGGGACAATCCCAGTAGATGGGGGGGTGGTTTTTGGCACCGATCAGGCCAACTCGCGCAAGTGGCCAATTTGTGAACAAGTTTTGACACTTTCTGCGGTGTTTTTACTTGATTGTTGGGAGTGAAATGGAGAGAAATGGGGCGTTCTGGGGGGTAGGGGCCCAGGGCATCCATTCATGGCGTCAACCGGCACAACCATTTATTCAGGGCGTTTTGAGCACACGCTCGACGACAAGAATCGTCTCACGATTCCGTCGGCATGGCGCTGGGTGCACACCGACACGGAGCAGTTCCTCGCGATGCCGCACCCCGATGGTTATATCGCCGTACTGCCGCCGGCGCGCGTGCAGAAACTTCTCGCGCAGATTTCGGAAATGAAAATTTCGGATCGCGACGCGCAGGCCGTGAAGGCGAAGATTTTCTCGGAGGCGCTTTCGTTCACCTTCGACAAGCAAGGCCGCTTCGGCGTCAGCGCCGACCTCCTGCGCCACGCCGGCATCGCGAAGGACGCGGTCCTCAGCGGCATGGGCGACACCTTCAACATCCTCAGCCCGGCCCGCTGGACTGAGATGACGCGCAGCACCGCGGGCGAAAACTTCGGCGACATGATGCGCCGCATCGGACTCTAACCCATGAAAACACTCATCACGCTCATCCGGACCCAGCCGTTGCCCAAGCTGTCTCCTGTTTTCTGCGCGAACCGCCGCTCCCTCCTGCGCGAGCCAATCTCGATCGCCTTCCCGTGGAAGAAACTCCATGTCCGCGCCCGCGCTTGAACTTCCGACTCGCGCCATGAACCCGGGGCACCAACCCGTGATGTTGCACGAGGTTCTTGAATACCTCGCGCCGCTCCCGGGCACGTGCCACCTCGACTGCACTTTCGGTGGCGGCGGCCATACCCGCGCCATCCTCGCGACCGGCGCCTCCGTCGTCGCCCTCGACCGTGATCCCGCCGCCCAGCCCCGGGCCGAGGCCCTCCGCGCTGAGTTCCCCGTCAACTTCCGCCTGATCGACCTGAACTTCGGTGACCTGGCCGCGTTGCCGGACACCGGCTTCAATGGCATCCTCTTCGACCTCGGCGTCTCCTCCTTCCAGCTCGACGAGGCCGACCGCGGCTTTGCCTTCCGCCACGACGCCCCGGCCGATATGCGCATGGACCCGCGCGCCGGCCAGCCGGCCGCCCGCTGGCTCGAGGTCGCCAGCCACGATTCCCTCGTCCGCGCCATCCGCGACCTCGGGGAGGAGCAGAACTGGCGCCGCGTCGTTTCGGCCATCGAGTCCGCGCGCGGCACCGGCGCCTTGGCCCGCACCGGTGCGCTTGCCCAGCTCATCTCCGACGCCCTCCCGGCCGCGGTGAAGCGCACGAGCCGCATCCATCCCGCCACCCGCGCCTTCCAGGGCATCCGCATCGCCGTCAACGACGAGATCGGCGCCATCGAGCGCGCGCTGCCGGCCGCCTTCGCCAAGCTCGCCCCCGGCGGCGTGCTGGCCGTCATCAGCTTCCACTCCCTCGAGGACCGGCCTGTGAAGCAGTTCTTCCGCGCCAGGTGCGGCCAGCCGGTCGACGCCAACGACGCCACGCCGCAGCAACTCCGCACCAAGCACGCCGACCCGCTGACCCGCAAGCCGCTCACGCCGTCCGAGACCGAGATTTCCGCCAACCCCCGCAGCCGCTCCGCCAAGCTGCGTGTCCTCCGCAAACTCTGATCCCGCGCCCGCCATGAAACCGCCTCCGGCCAACGCCAACATCAACCGGCTCATCGCCCTGAGCCTGCTGCTCCTCGTCTTCTCGGGGACCCTCGGCCTCGGTGCCGTCTGGGTCCGCCAGGAAATCTCGCAGACCGCCAACCGCAGCCGCGCCCTCGTTGCGCGGATCGCCGAGGTCGAACGCCGTCTGGACGAGGTCAACGCCGAGGTTGCCGCTGCGGTCAACCCCGACGCCCTGCTCAAGCAGAACCAGGCCATGCGCCTTGGCCTCGGCACCCCGCAGGAAGTCCAGGTTGTGCGCGTCGAGGGTTCGCCTGAGCTGCGCCTCGCCGCCAAGCGCAACCGGGAGATCTTCCGCCTCGCCTCGGCTCCGGCCGGCGACAGCGCCCCCGCTTTTCGCCTCGTCACCGCCTCCCTCCGCTGAACCGCCGCGATGTCCAAGGGTTTTGCCAACAACCGCCTGACTCTCCTCTCCCTCGGAGTGGTCGCCTGCTTCATGGCGGTGGGTGTGCGCCTGGTGTTCCTGCACGTGATTGACCGCGACGAGCTGCTGCGCTTCGTGGACAAGGCCCGCCGCCAGATCGTCATCGAACACGCCCGGCGCGGCACGATCCTCGACTCCCGGGGCAACCTGCTCGCGACCAGCCGCTCGGAGGTGACCATTGCCGTGGACGCCTGGGCGCTCGACGAGTTCCTCCAGATCGACAAGAACCCCGCGAAGCGCGCCCGCCGTGCCGCCGAGCAGCAGGCGAAGCGCGTCCAGCTGGCCGCCCTGCTCGGGCTGCCGGTGGATGACATCGAGAAGGCCTTCGTTCCCGCCATGCGCGCCATCAAGCCCGAGGCCGACCAGCGCGACGGCAAGGTGGACGGCCTGACCAAGGACCGTTGGGTCAAGCTCCGCGAGGGTGTCGACGAGCCGACCTTCGCCCAGATCGAGGCGCTCAACCTCCGCGGCCTCACCGCCGAGCGCATCTACCGCCGCGTCTACCCGGGCAACGAGCTCGCCGCCCACCTCATCGGCTTCGTCAACAAGGAGGGCTCCGCTGCCGCCGGCGTCGAGAGCAAGTTCGACCTTTTCCTGAAGGGCGAGGACGGCTGGATCGAGTCCGAGAAAGACGGCGCCCGCCGCGAGATGGCCCAGTTCCGCACCCGCGAGATTCCGGTGAAGGACGGCCACGACGTCGTGCTGACCATCGACTCTGTCGTGCAGCACATGATCGAGAACGAGCTGCGCGGCATCGGCGCGAAATACCAGCCGAAGTTTGCCACCATCATCGTCAGCGATCCGATGACCGGCCGCATCTTGGGGATGGCCAACTACCCATCGTTCAATCTCAACGAATACAACAAGGCCCCGCTCGACGTGCAGCGCAACCGGGCCATCACCGACCAGATCGAGCCCGGCTCGGTCTTCAAGATCGTCGCCGCCGGGGCCGCGCTCGACCAGGGGCTGGTCACGCCGCTCACGGGCTTCGACTGCGGGAATCCGCTCGTCAATTACAAGGGACGCGACCTCAAGCTGCCCAAGGAGGACCATGAGTTCGGCCGCCTGACCGTGGCGGAGATCATCAGCCACTCGAGCAACCGCGGCGCCGCTCACCTCGCGATGTTGATGGGCGAGCAGAATTTCTACGACTACGCCCGCAAGTTCGGCTTCGGCCAGCGCACCGGGTTCCAACTCGGGGGCGAGGAGCGCGGCATGCTCGAGGCCCCGCGGAACTGGGACGGCCTCACGATCACCCGCATGCCGATGGGGCACGCCGTCGCGGCCACGCCGTTGCAGATGCACATGGCGATGAGCGCAATCGCCAACGGCGGGGTGTTGCTCCGGCCGCAGATCATCCAGGAGATCCGCGATGCCAGCGGCAACGTCACCCATACCTACCCGCCCGAGCGGGTGGGGCAGGTTCTCAAGCCCAGCACCAGCGCGCTGCTGGCCCAGCTTTTGCACAGCGTCGTCGGCAAGGATGGCACGGGCGCCGGTTTCGACCTGCCCGGCTTCGAGATCGCCGCCAAGACCGGCACGACCCAGAAGATCATCGACGGTCGTTACGTCACCACCCACCACGTCGGTTCCTTCGTGGGCTTCTTCCCGGCGAGCCGCCCCGAGGTGGTTCTCACGGTCATCGTGGATGACGCCCAGGTGCCCGGTGGCCGGAATTACGGCCGCGCCGTTGCCGCGCCGGCCTTCCAGCGCATCGCCGAGCAGCTCGTGCAATATCTCGAGATCAAGCCGGTCGCCCCGGCCACCCGCCGCCTGCTCGCCCTGTCCGGAGGTGCCCGGTGATCGGTTATCTCACACCCAACCATCCCCTCGTCGCCGCGTTCCGCTCGCTGCCCAAAACCCGCACCCGACCGGCCGACCCCGTTGCCCAGCGCATTTTCAAGCTGGCCCCGAAACTCTCCGACTACTTCCGGGACGGCGAGTTTCTCTCCAGCAAGGGTGACCTGGAGCGACCCATCTCCGGCTTGGCGATGGACAGCCGCCGGGTGATGCCGGGCAACCTGTTCTTCGCGCTGCCGGGCCGGCGCGCCGACGGCAATTCCTACATCGACGAGGCCATCCAGCGCGGCGCCGTCGCCATCGTGGGCGAGAAGATCCCTGCCGGCACCGCGGCGCGCGTCACTTACATCCAGGTGGCCGATGCCCGCCGGTCGCTGGCGCTGGTGGCGCAGCGTTACTTCAACTTTCCCGACAAGTCCCTCGACCTGGTCGGCGTGACCGGCACGAACGGCAAGACCACGGTCGTCAACCTCATCAAGCACCTGCTCGCCACGCCGGTCCAGCGCGTCGGCCTGATTGGCACCGTGAACTACGACCTCGGCAACCGCATCGTGCCGTCCTATCGCACGACCCCCGAGTCGCTCGAGCTCTACGGCATGCTTGCGCAGATGCGCGACGCCGGCTGCCGCCAGGCCGCCATGGAGGTCAGCTCCCACGGCATCGACCAGCACCGCGTGCTGGGCATGAATTTCGGCGTCGCGGTCTTCACCAATCTCACGCGCGACCATCTCGACTACCACCAGACGATGGAGGAATACTTCACGGTGCAGTGCCGTCTCTTCACCGGCGCCGCGGCCCCGCGCGCCGCGGTCATCAACCTGGACGATCCCCATGGCCGCCAGCTCGCCACGGTGGTGCCGAAGCAGGTCAAGGTTATCACCTTCGGCGAGTCGCCTGAGGCCGTCGTCCGCGCGGAAAACGTCCGTCTGAATTTCAAGAACACGCTGCTCCGTCTGGTCTGGCCCGAGGGCAGCATCGAGCTGGAGAGCCCGTTCATCGGTCGCTACAACGTGAGCAACCTGCTGGCCGCCTTCGCCGGCTGCTACGCGCTCGGCCGCGATCCGTCCGTCATCGCCGCCCGCCTCAAGAGCTTCGGCGGTGTCCCGGGTCGCATGGAACGCATCGAGGAGGGCCAGCCCTACAATGTGCTGGTGGACTACGCGCACACCGACGACGCCCTGCACCACGCCCTCGGCATGCTCCGCGCCATCACGCCGGGCCGGTTGTTGGTCGTGTTCGGCTGCGGCGGCAACCGCGATCGCAGCAAGCGTGCGCGCATGACCGCCGCCGTGCAGGAGTTCGCCGACCACGCCTGGGCCACGGCGGACAACCCGCGCGCTGAGAAGCTCGCCCAGATTTTCGCCGACATGCAGCCCGGCGTGAAGGACGCGGCGAAGATCGCCTTCGTCGAGGACCGCCGCCGCGCCATCAGCCTGGCGCTCGATGCCGCCCGCGAGGGCGACTGCCTGCTCATCGCCGGCAAGGGTCACGAGACCTACCAGGAATTTGCGGACACGATCGTCCCGTTCGACGACCGCCAGGTCGTCCGCGAGCTGATCGGCATCAAGTCAATCAAGCCCGCCTGAGCTTCCGACCATGCCTTCCATCGCCCCGGAAAAACTCGCCACCTGGACCGGCGGGGCTTGGACCCGTGCTCCGGGCGGGCTCATCACGGGCTTCAACCAGGACACCCGGACGCTGAGTGCCGGGCAGGTGTTTGTCGCGCTGAAGACCGACCGGCGCGACGGCCACGATTTCCTCAACGAGGCCCAGCAGGGTGGGGCGGTCGCCGCCATCGTCGGCCGCGAGGTCAAAGACACCACCCTGCCGCAGTTGGTGACGCAGGATCCACTCGGCGCCTTCCAGCGCGTCGCCCGCGAGCACCGTCGTGAATTCCACGGCACGGTCGTCGGCGTGACGGGTAGCGTGGGCAAGACCTCGACCAAGGACCTGCTCGCCCTGCTGCTGGGCGGCGCTCCGGATGTCCTCGCGACCGCCGGCAACCTGAACAATCACATCGGCGTTCCGCTGACGCTCACCCGGCTCGAGGCCGCGCACCGGGCCGCCGTGATCGAGGCGGGCATCAGTTTGCCCGGCGATATGGCCGGCCTGGCCGAGATGATCGAGCCCGACCACAGTGTTGTCACGCTCGTGGGTCCGGCGCATCTGGAAAAGCTCGGTTCACTTGAGGGGGTCGCGGGGGAGAAGGCCCGGCTGCCCGCGGCCAACCGCCCCGGGGGCGTCGCCGTGTTTCCTGTTTCCTGCTGGGCCTACGAGCCGTTCCGCGCGCTGGCCGGTCCGCTGGTCCTGGTGCCGGAGAGCGAGGGCATGATCAAGGTCGATGCGCGCACCATGAAGTTCAATGTCTTCCACCGGCCCGACCAGACCGAGCTGACCCTCGACGGCAAACGCCGCTTCAAGCTGCGCCGCGTTTCGGCCGGTATGGCGCAGAACGCGGCGCTGGCGTTGGCGCTGGCCTCCGAGCTGGGCGTGAAGGACGCCGCCCTGCAGGCGCGCTTGGAAAACTGGCAGCCGTCGAAGTGGCGCGGTGAACTCCGCCAGAACGGCGAGGCGACGGTCTATTGCGATTTCTACAACGCCAACCCGGCGTCGATGACCGACGCGATCGACGCCTTCAATGGTGCCGTCGGCGCCGACCGCCCGCGGCTCTACGTGCTCGGCTCGATGGAGGAACTGGGCGCCGAGTCCGCCGCCTACCACCGCCAGCTCGGCCGCCTGCTACACCTGCGCCGCGGCGATTTTCTCTTTGCCCTCGGCAGCCAGGCCGCGGCGCTCCGCGAGGGGCTGCTGGAGAACGGCAACGATCCCGCGCAGGTCGCGGTCGTCGCCGATGTCGCCCCGGTGCGCGAGCGCCTCGCGGGCTTCAAAGGCGCCGTGTTTTTGAAAGGCAGCCGTCGTTACCAACTCGAAACCGTCCTGGATCCCCAGGCCACCACCCATGCCCATTGATCCCATTCCCTTCGACCAGACCGCACGGCTCACCGTCGCGCGGGACGAGGCGCAGCGGCGTTACACGCAGCACCTGTCCGCCGTGCAGCTCAAGAACAGCCGCTGGAGCGCGGTCTGGTCCCGCGGCCGGACGGCGCTGCGCACCCACCTGATCGCCGCGCCCGCCTCCCTGAAAAACGCCCCCCATGCGCACTAATTTCAGCCCGATGGCGGAAGCCGCCCGCCGTCTCAGCGCCGGTCCGGCTTCCGCGAAGCCCAACACCGGCAGCACGCCCCCGATGGAACCGCGCTGGTGCGAATGGCCGCGCCGCACGCCGGCGAATCCGTCGCGTGGCGGCATCTGGCAGGCATTGCAACAAATCCAGGCTCGTCATGCTTAGTTATCTGGCAGACTACGCGCATGTGTGGAGCCCGCTGCGGCTTTTCCAATACATCACGGTCCGCTCGGTCGGGGCGGCGGCCACGGCCCTGGTCATCGGCTTTCTCATCGGCCCGTGGCTCATCGGCCGCTTCCGCGAGCTCAAGTTTGGCCACGGCTACATCGACGAGCGCACCGGGGCGCTCGGGGCCACCTACTTTGACAAGAAGCACACGCCCACGATGGGCGGGCTCATTATCTTTATCTCGCTGTTCGGCAGCGTCGTCCTCTGGGCCGCGCCCAACGTCTGGACGGTCGTCGCCCTCTTTGTCTACACCTTGCTGACGGTGCCGGGCTGGCGCGACGACTACCTGAAGGTCGTGCACAAGAACAAGGACGGCATCAAATCGTGGGAAAAGATCGCCTGGCAGTCGCTCGCGACGGTCATCGCCCTCGGCCTCCTGCTCTGGCACCCGCAGAGCAAGGCGAAGATCCTCGAGCTCTGGGTGCCGTTCTTCAAGGAGGCGGTGATCCATCAGATGCCCTGGTGGCTGCTGCTCGTGCTGCTCTACCTGTGGATCGTCGGCTTCAGCAACGCCATCAACCTGACCGACGGCCTCGACGGTCTCGCCACCGGTTGCACGATCACGGTCGCGCTGGTGTTCGGCATCATGGCCTATGCGGCGGGCAACAGCATCATCTCGCAATACCTGCTCATCAGCTACGTGCCCGGCACGGGCGAGCTCACCGTGGTCTGCGCGGCCCTGATCGGTGCGTGCATGGCGTTCCTGTGGTTCAACTCGCACCCGGCCGAGGTCTTCATGGGCGATACCGGCTCACTGGCCCTCGGCGGGCTCATCGGCGTCATGGCCTTCATGATTCACCAGCCGTTCACCCTGGTGATCGTCGGCGGCGTCTTCGTGATGGAGGCACTCTCGGTCATCTTTCAGGTCGGCTGGTTCAAGTGGACGAAGCGGCGCACGGGCACCGGCGCGCGGCTCTTCCTCATGGCGCCGATCCACCACCATTTCCAGAAGCGCGGCTGGCCGGAGACAAAGGTCGTCCTGCGCTTCTGGATCCTCTCGCTCGGCTTCGCCTTGGCCGGTCTGGCGACGCTCAAGCTCCGCTGACCAATCCTTCCTGCAACCTCCCGCTCCCACCACCCGCCATGTCCCAATCGCCGTCCGAATCCCAACCCGTCTCCGCCCCCCCGACCGTCACCTCCGGTACACTCATTGCGGTCAGCGTCTGGGCCTGCCTCTTCGCCGTTTTCATCATGCTCGGGCTGCAGTCCTGAGCCTCTCCCCATGCCCATCGACTACAATTTCGAAGCCACGCCCAGTTTTCGCGACGTCACCCGCACCAGTTTGATCCTGCTGCGGCAGCCGATCGTCCGCTCCCTTTCCAAGTTGCGCCGCCTCCGCAAGGGTCAGGCGGTCCCTGAGGGCCCGCTGGTGCGCACCGCCAAGACTTTCGCAGGAGTTCGCTGACAGGTTCTTTATATCATCAATCGGAACCTTACTTATCTTTGCTGTCAGCGAACACCTGCTCTTCCTTTCCCATGCTGCCGCCACGCCTGTATGCCTATCCGGTGTCTTGGGGTGGAGCCCGCGCTCCGCGCGGGCTGAACCGGCGCGGAGCGCCGGTTCCACCTTCCAGATCTCCGCGTCATTGTGGGAAAGCGGTGAATAAGTACCATTTTTAGATAGCAAATCTCCACCCTCCGTCCTCATATATCGCCATGAAAATCCTCCAGATCTTCGGAGCCGTCGTCGCCGTGCACGTGCTCGCGTTTATCTTCATTTTTGCCAGCCCCGGCTGCCAGTCCGGCCCGCGCAACATTCCGACGCCCGACGCCACCATGCCGTCCGGCGGCGCCGTCGCCCCGGTCAGTTTCAGCCCGGCCTCGCCGCCGCCGGTTGATCTCGGCACGTCCGCGGTCGCCTACTCGCCCGCCTCGCCCTCCGGCTACGCCGCGCCGACGCGCCCCGGCTCCGCTGCCGCCGTCGCCATCACCCCGGCCAAGCCGGTCGCCGAGGTCACCCATGTCACCACCTACACCGTGGCCCGTGGTGACAGCCTCTGGACCATCGCGAAGAAGAACAACCTGTCCGTCGCCGAGCTCGCCAAGGCCAACAACATCGGCACCGGCACCGCGTTGCAGCCCGGCAAGAAGCTCATCATCCCCGGCAAGCCCGGCGCCGCCCCGGCCCCGGCAGCGGACAAGCCGCGCGATCTCGGCACGCTCACGCAGTCCGCGCCCGCGGTCGCCAAGCCGGCGAACGGCGAGACCGTGAAGCACACCGTCGCCGTCGGCGAGAGCCTCGGCGTCATCGCCCGCAAATACCAGGTGAGCGTCGGCGAGCTCGCCGCCGTCAACAACATCACCGACCCCTCCAAGGTCCGCGCCGGCCAGCAGCTCCTCATCCCCGGCTTCAAGGCCGTCACCGCGAAGGGCGTCACGGCCTCGGCGCCCGCGCCGGCCAAGCCGGCCGCCACGGAAACGCCCGCGGCCCCGCGCTTTGAACTCACGCCGCCGCCGCCGGGCCAGGATCTCGACGCGGGCCTGAAGGACGCCAGCACCGAGGTGCCGACCATCAAGGTCGAGGAAGCCCCGGCCGCGCCCAAGAACTAACCGTTCACCGCCATGGTGAGTTCGCCGAGTGCCGCGGTTTTTCGCCGACCTCTCACGATCACTCCCGCGAGCGTCATTGTCGTCTGCGTGGCGGCGCTGGTCTCGCTTGGTCTCGTGGTGCTGTTCAGCGCGAGCTCGCCCATCAAGGGCGGGCCCTACGCCTATCTCTACAAGCAGTTCATCTTCCTCGCGGTCGCCATCGGCGCCGGCTGGCTGGTGGCCATCGCCGATCTCGAGCAGCTGCGCAAGTTCGCCTGGGTCGCCGCGGCCATCGCGCTCTGCGGCTTGGTGCTCGTGCTGATCCCGTCGATCGGCGTCGAGGTGAAGGGCAGCCGCCGCTGGCTCAACCTCGGCTTCACGCGCCTGCAGGTGTCGGAGTTCGCCAAGCTCGCGCTGATCTTCTCCCTCGCGCACTACCTCGCGCTCAACCAGAGCCGGCTGCATGATTTCTGGCGCGGCTTCGTGCTGCCGCTGGCGTGGATCGGGCTGTTCGCGCTGCTCGTCATCGTGGAGCCCGACTTTGGCGCGGCGATGCTGCTCGGCGCCATCGGAGTGATCCTGCTTTTCCTGGCGGGGGCCCGCCTGAAGTTCCTGCTGCCGTCCGTCGGCGCGGCGCTGCTGGGTTTTGTCATCCTCGTGCTCAACAATCCCGTGCGGCTCCAGCGCGTGCTGTCGTTCCTCGACCCCGAGGCCAACCGCCAGGGCACCGGCTACCAGCCGTGGCAGGCGCTGCTGGCCTTCGCCGCCGGCGGTGTGGACGGCGTGGGCCTCGGCAACGGCCGCCAGCAGAACGCCTTCCTGCCCGAGGCGCACACCGACTACATCTTCGCCATCATGGGCGAGGAGATGGGCCTCATCTTCACCCTGCTCACCGTGGCGCTGTTTATCACCATCTTCGTCGCGGGCCTGATGCACGTGCGCCGCGCGCCCAACCTTTTCCAGTTTCTGCTCGTGACCGGCTGCGTCCTGCTCATCACGCTCCAGGCCATCATCAACCTCGGCGTCGTGACCAGCCTGCTGCCCTCGAAGGGCATGTCGCTGCCGTTCATCAGCGCCGGCGGTTCCAACCTGATCCTCATGGGCCTGCTGGTGGGCATCATCATCAATTCCCAGCGCACCTGGGAGCGCCCCAAGCCGCTTGTGCGGAAGCGGGCGCTGACGGAGGTGATCGCGTGAGCCGGTTTGTCATCGCCTGCGGCGGCACCGGCGGCCACCTCTCGCCGGGCATCGCCCTGGCCGAGGCGCTCATCGCGCGCGGCCACACCGTCACGCTCTTCATCAGCCACAAGAAGGTGGACACGCGCCTGGTCGAGAAATACCCGCACCTGCCCGCCGAGCGTGTGCCGAGCGCGCCGTTTGGCTGGCGGCCCGACGTGCAGCTGCGCTTCCACCTCAAGCAGACGCAGGGCCTGCTCTTCAGCCTACGTTTCCTGCGGACGCACCGGCCCGACGCCATCATCGGCTTCGGCGGCTTCACCAACGCCGGCGTCGTGATGGCCGCGCGTTTTCTCGGCCTCCCGGTCGCGCTGCACGAGGCGAACCGCGTGCCCGGCCGAGCGGTCCGCGTGCTCTCGCGTTTCGCCGCCCGGCTCTACCTGCCGCCGGGTGTCCGCCTGCCGGGCCGCCGCGGCGTGATGATCCGCCACACCGGCCTGCCGGTGCGCAACGAGATTTCCCGCCTGCCGCGCGACGAAGCCCGCGCCCGGCTAGGCCTGGATCCCGCGCTGAAGCTGCTCGTCGTCCTGGGCGGCAGCCAGGGTTCCGGCAGCCTCAACCAGTGGGCGGAGCAGAACCTCGCGGCGCTGGCGCACGAGGGCATCCAGGTTTATTGCGTCACCGGCCTGGGCAAGGGCAGCGAGGGCGCGCGCGAACTGCCCGGCAAGAGCGGGCAGGTGGTGCGCAGCTGCTTCGTGGCGTTCTCCGACCGCGTGGGCGTGCTGATGTCGGCCGCCGACCTCGTCCTCAGCCGCGCCGGCGCCGGCACGCTGGCCGAGCTCGTGCGCTGCGAGACGCCGGCCGTCCTGATTCCCTATCCCCACGCGGCGGACAACCACCAGTGGGCCAACGCCACGTATTTCGAGCAGCAGGGCGGCGGCGTGGTCGTCGCGGACCACGCGCTGGCCGGCCTGCGCCAGGAAGTGCTCGATGTCATCTTCAACGACTGGCTGCTAAACAAATTCCGCACGAACCTGCACCGCATGTCGCAGGAGAACACCATCGACACGATCGTGCACGACCTCGAGGATCTCGCGGCCGGCACGCCGCCACCGCGGCATCTGCGGCCCACGCCGGCCGCCTCCGTGCCATGAGCGCCCCGGCAAAAGTTTCGGACCTGGCGGCGCGGGAAGCCCGGTGGAGCGACTTCATTGCCGCGGTCCGTCCGCGGCTGACTCCGGCGACCCGGTTCAGCGAGCGCGAGCTGCTTGGCCCGAAGACGACGATGCGCGTGGGCGGCCCGGCGCGCGTCTACGCCGAGCCGGCCAGCCCGGATGACCTGCGCCAGCTGCTGGTGGCGGCGAACGACCGGCACCTGCCGGTGCTGATGCTCGGACGCGGTTCGAACCTCCTGATCCCCGACGAGGGTGTCGACGGGCTGGTCGTCAGCCTCGGTCACGACCACTGGCAGAAGTTTGAGCCGCTGGCGGACGGCCGCATCCGCGTGGGCGCAGGCCTCCGCCTGAAGAATCTCTGCGGACTCGCCATCAAAGCGGGTTGCCAGGGCTTTGAATTCCTCGAGGGCATTCCCGGCAACGTCGGCGGCGCGCTGCGCATGAACGCCGGCGCCATGGGCGGCTGGATGTTCGACGTGGTCGAGGAGGTCGAGATGATCAGTCGGCAGGGCGAGGTGCGCGTGCTGCGCAAGGCCGAGCTGCACGTCGACTACCGCCACTGCGCCGAGCTGCACGACGGGATCGCCCTCGGCGCCGTCCTCAAGCCCGCCGCGAGCGCGGAGTCCACCGACATCCGCCGGCAGATCGATGTCTACCAGAAGAAGCGCGTCGAGTCGCAGCCGCGCGAGCCGAGCGCGGGCTGCATTTTCAAAAACCCGCCGGGCAATTCCGCCGGGCGCCTGATTGACGAGGCCGGGCTCAAGGGCGAACGGGTGGGGGACGCCGAGGTTTCGACCGTGCACGCCAATTTCATCGTCAACCGCGGCCACGCGACCAGCGCCGACATCATCGGGCTGGTCCGCCAGATCCGGGCCCGGGTGAAGAGCGCCAAGGGGGTCGACCTCGAGCCCGAGGTGCTGCTCTACGGGCGGGAGTGGAAAGATTTTTTATGAGTGCTCCGATCATCGCCGTCTTTGCGGGCGGCACTTCACCCGAACGCGAGGTTTCCCTCGGCTCCGGCAAAGCCGTGGCCCTGGGCATGGCCTACAACCACCCGACCCGGTTCTTCACGATCGATTCCGATGCGCTGCCGGAGGGACTCGACCCGGCGCGGCACATCGTGTGCTCGACGCTGCATGGCGTGTTCGGCGAGGACGGCGGTATGCAGCGCCTGCTGGAGCAGACTGGCGTGGCCTATGCGGGGTGCGACGCCAAGGCGAGCGACCTGACTTTCGACAAGTGGCGCACGCGGCAGAGCGTATCGGCCCAGGGCGTGCAGGTGGCGCCGGGGCGGGTGTTCCTGGCTTCGGCCAAGCCCACCGCCGCGGCGCTGACCGCGGAGTTTGGCGAACAGGTCGTGCTCAAGCCCAACCGCCAGGGCAGCAGTGTGGGCCTGCAGATCGTGACTTCCAAGGTCGGGCTCGAGATCGCCCTGAGCGGCATCCGGCAGGGCGAGTGGATCGCCGAGGAACGCATCCTCGGCCGCGAGTTTACCGTCGGCCTGCTCCGGGGCCGCGCGATGGGCGTCGTCGAGATCGTGCCGAAGTCAGGCGTCTTCGACTACACCAGCAAATACACCAAGGGCCTGACCGAGTATTTCGCCCCGGCGCAGATCTCCGAAGAGCTGGCGGCGCGCATCCGCACGGCCGCGGAGACGGCCTTCGCCGCGTGCGGCGGCCGCGACTACTCCCGCATCGACTTCATGCTGTCGAAGGACGGCGAGCTTTATTTGCTGGAAATCAACACATTGCCCGGCATGAAAGAGACGAGCTTGCTGCCGATGAGTGCGCGTTGTGTGGGGCTGGATTTTGTAGCGTTGTGCCGCGAGATGGTGGCCCCCGCCGTGGAACGATTCGCCCAGGCTTCCGCTTCGCGCCCATGAACGTTCCCGCCGACAACTCCGCTCCGCCTCCGGGCCGCTCCTGGCGCAACATCCGCCAGGAGGTGCGGCCGGCCATGTCGCGCAAGGGCCGCCGCCGGCAGCTGGCCGCATGGGCGAAGGTGACGGCGCTTTCCACTCTGGTCGCCGGCTCGGGCTGGGGCATCTACCAGATCGCCCACACGTGGTCCACCGACCGCGCGGCGCTGGCCACCGCGGTGCACAGCGAATTGGTGCGCGAGGTGGTGCTCATCACCGACGGTGTGCTCACGAAGCCATGGGTCACGGGCGTCCTCGCCCTGCCCAAGTCGGCCAGCCTCATGGCCCTCGATCTGCCGGCGTTGCGCGGCAAGCTGCTTGCGGAAGGGCAGGTGCAGGTCGCCGTACTGACCCGAAATTTTCCCGACACCCTCGTGGTCACGCTCCAAGAACGCACTCCGGTGGCGCGCGTCCAGGCGGCCGACCGCACCGGCGCGGCCCGGCAGCTGCTCGTGGCGAAGGACGGCACCGTCTACGGCGGGGTGAACTACGACAAGGCCATGCTCGCCGGCCTGCCCTGGCTCGCCGGCATCCGTCTCATCAAGGCCGGTCAAGGCTTTGCGCCCATCGCCGGCATGGCCGACGTCTCGGCGCTCCTCACCACCGCGCAGCTGCAGGTGCCGCACCTTTATCGCGACTGGCTCATCGTGTCGCTGGCGCGGCTCGATGAACGCGACGAGATCATGGTGAAGGCGCAGGACGTGCCCGAGATCATCTTCAGCCGGAAGCGCGACTTCTACAAGCAGGTCGCCCAGCTCGACTACGTGATCGACGCCGCCCACGGCCTCGAGGCCGCCCCGGCGTTGCAGTCGGTCAACCTGTCGCTCGAGGGCCAGGTGCCCGTGCGCCTGCAGGCCGCGCCCGACGCGCTGGCTGCCACCCCGACCGCCCCTGCTTTTTCAATCCAACCTTCACAACGGAAAACGAAACGTGAGTTCTAGAATCGTCGCGGCGGTCGAAATCGGCACCGGCAAAATCGCCGTGCTCGTGGGTGAAATCACCCGCGGGCGCGCCCTCAACATTATCGGCGTCGGCGTCTCGCCCTCGCGCGGCGTGATGAAGGGCGAGGTCGTCGACTACAAGGCGGCCTGCGAGGCGACCCACCACGCCCTCGAGATGGCCGAGAAGCGGGCCGGTATCCGCATCGAGGAGGTCTGGCTGGCCCAGACCGGCGCCCACCTCGACGCCTTCTACAACGAGGCCTCGGTCAACGTGAAGTCAGCCGACAACACCGTCACCGCCCTCGACATCGCCTCCGTCTGCGAACTCGCCAAGGAAAAAGAGCTGCCCGCCGGCCGCTCGCGCATCCACGAGATCCGCCGCCCGTTCCGTCTCGACGGCCGCGCCGTGCCGGATCCCGAGCACCTCTCCGGCCGCCGCCTGGAGGTCGGCTACTGGATCGTCCACGGACCCGAGAGCAAGATCAGCGACAACATCCACGTCGTCGGTGGCTACCATCTGGAGGTGCGCGAACTCGTCCTCGCCAGCCTCGCCACCGGTTCGCTCCTCACCAGCGCGGAGGAGCGCTCGCAGGGCGTCCTCGTGATCGACATCGGCAAGGGCGTGACCGACTACGTGCTTTATCGCGACGGCCATGTGCTGGTCACCGGCACGCTGCCGGTCGCCGGCGACCATGTGACCAACGACCTCAGCATCGGCCTGCGCGTCACGACCGCCCAGGCGGAAATGCTCAAGCTGCGCCATGCGCGTGCCACCACGCTCACCCGCGACAAAGCGGACAAGGTCTGGCTCAACGGTGACGCCTCCTTCGGCGACCGCCAGCTGCCCAAGCTGGCGATCGAGACGATCACCGCCGCCCGCCTGCAGGAGCTGCTCGAGGTCATCCGCGCCAAGCTCGGCTCCGCCTTTGTGGCGGAGCATTGCGGCGCGGGCGTCATCCTCGCCGGCGGCACCGCCAAACTGCCGGGCATCGAGGAGGCCGCCACGCGCGTCTTCGGCCTGCCGGCCCGCTGCGGCGAACCGCCGGGCTGGGTGAAGGAGGAACTGCACGACCCGATGTTCAGCACCGTGCTGGGCGTCTTCCAGTTCGGCCTCCGCACCGCCCACGAGCACGCGGTGCCGCCGCGCCGCAAGACCGGCCTGCTGAGCAACCTCACCAAGATCTTCGCCGCCTCCTGACCATGAGCCTTCCCCCGAACGAACTTCCCTTCGAGGCCCTGACCGACCGCAATGTCGGCATCAAGCTCATCGGCGTGGGCGGCGGCGGCTCCAACGCCGTCGACCGCCTCAAGATGGAGAACCTCGACCGCCTCCAGCTGGCGGTCATCAACACCGACTTCAAGGCCCTCAGCACGTCGCCCGTGCAGGACAAGATCCTCATCGGCACCACGCTCACCCGCGGCCTCAGCGCCGGCGGCGACCCCGAACTCGGCCGCAAGGCCGCCGAGGCCGACGCCGACAAGATCGCCGAGATCGTCAAGGGCACCGACCTGATCTTCCTCGTCGCCGGGCTCGGCGGCGGCACCGGCTCCGGTGCTTCGCCCGTGGTGGCCGAGATCGCGGCCGAGGCGGGCGCCACGGTCATCGCGTTTGTCACGCTCCCGTTCAGCTTCGAGGGCGGCCGCCGCCGCAAGCAGGCCGAGGACGCCATGAACGAGCTGCGTCGCGTGTGTGATGCCGTCATCCCGCTCGCCAACGACATGCTCCTGCAGGAGGGCACCGAGTCGACCAGCGTGCTCGACTCCTTCGCCCGCGCCGACGAGTGGATTGGCCGCGGCGTGAAGTCCATCTGGGCCATGCTCTCGCGCACCGGCCTGATCAACGTCGACTTCACCGCGCTGCGCCAGGTCTTCCAGCACCGCGGCGGCAAGACCCTCTTCGGTCTCGGCGTCGGTTCCGGCGAGAATCCCGCCGCCGCCGCGCTCGACGATCTCAAGCAGTGCCCGCTGCTCCACACGCCGGAATACGCCCGCAAGGCCGACCGCCTGCTCGTCAACATCACCGGCGGCGCCGACCTCAGCCTGACCAAGGTCAACGAGCTGATGTCCGCCCTCACCGAGGAGTTCGGCCGCGAGGCGCACGTCGTCATGGGCGCCGCGATCGACGAGGCGTTGCAGGGCCGCGTCGAGATCTGCCTCATCGGCACGACCGACCTCGGCAGCCGCAATTTCGTTCGTCGCCCGGCCCCGGCGCCGGTCCGCAAGTCTTCCGAGCGCACCGCCGTGGCGACCGCGACCTCAGTCGCGCCGGACAGCAACCAGAACGTCAAGACTTCGGTCACGCCCGCCGCGCCGAAGCCGGCCGCGGCCGCCGGCCGGCATACCGCCAAGCCCACGCAGGAGGAATTCGGTTTTCAGGGCCCGCCGGCGGAGAACCGCGGCGCCTTCGACAAGTCCGATCGCAACCTTTTTGAGGGCCAAGACCTCGACGTGCCGACCTATCTCCGCAAAGGCATCAAGGTGACGGTCTAGTCTCGGCTGGCGGGGCGCTTGATCCGGCGGCGCAGGATCCAGCAAAGGGCGAGCGTGTCCAGCAGCGGCAGTACGGCCATGACCAGCAGGCCGTATTTCGACCGGCCCGCCACCCGCGGCCGGTGCCGCACCGGCACTTCCCGGACCCGCCAGCCGGCCGCCACCGCGAAGGCGGGAAGGAACGAGTAGAGGGTGCGGAGGGGCAGGAAGTCGGCGACGATCTCGCGGCGGAAGATCTTGAGCGAGCAACCGCTGTCGGAGACGCCGTCGCGCAGCAGCGCCCGGCGCACGGTGTTGGCCAGGCGGGACATTCCGCGGCGAACCGCGGAGTCGCGTCGGTTTTGCCGGCGGCCGGTCACCAGATCGGCGTGGTTGCGTTCGGACCAGAGGCGAGCCAATTCGTCGGGCGGATTCTGGCCGTCACCGTCGAGCATGGCGATCCACTGGCCGCGGGCCTGTTGAAAGCCATGCCAGAGGGCGGCGGCCTGGCCGCGGTTGGCCGGAAAGCCTTCGACCCGGAGCTCCGGCCATGTGGCGGCAGCCTTGGCGAGCTCGCCCCGCGAGCCATCCGTGCTGCCGTCGTCCACGGCCAGCACTTCGGCGGTGGCGCCGAGAGCCGCGAGGGCCGTGCGCAACTCCGCGAGCAGCGGGGCGATGTTGGCTTCCTCGTTGTAAAACGGGATGACCACCGTCAGTTCCGGTCCGTGGTCCATCACGTGCCTGTCGCCAGCGCTTTGACCCAGTTGGTCCATTCCTCCGAGGTGATGCCGTCCGCCGCGGCGGTGGCAAGGGTGTTAACCTGTGCGTCCAATTCGGTCCGGGAGACGCGCCGGCAACTGACCCGGCCGTCGGGCCCGACATGGAGGACAACGGCTGCGGGGGCCGTCTGCACGAGCTTGAGCGGGTCCTGTTCGCGCCGCCACGCCTCGCCGCCGCGCGTGTAGTTGCCCTCGCGTTCCGCGATCTGCTCCGGCTGGAAGGGTCGCGGGAGAAACGGCGCGCCCAGCACCTGCGGGCTGCTCCAGGCCCAGAGCAGGATGTCGCCTGCCGTCTCGGGCACGGCGATGAGGGCCACGGCGCCTGGGCCGGCGCCGGCACTTTCTCGTCCGATCGCGGCGAGAGCCTGCTGGGAGATTTCCGCGGCATGCCGCCAGGGCCTCATGGCGGCCCCCAGCGCCAGGCCGCACCATAGGGCGAGTCCGGCGGTGGCGAGGAGCGCCGCGGCCCGGGTCCGCGCCAGTGCGGCCACGGTGAGGCCCGCGGCGACGGCCAGACCGACCGTCGGAAAATAGAGGTGGCGGGGGGAGAAATACACCACCGCGAGCAGCGGCGGCACGGACAACAGATACCAGCCGGCGCCGAAGAACAGGAGGCGGGTGCCGGCCTCGTGGCGGCGCCAGACCAGCCAGAAGGTGCCGAGCACGGTGCCGGCGACCAAGGCCAGGAACAGGCCGTGCATCAAACCCAGCGCGGGGGTTGCGGCCCATTGCAGGTGATCGCGGAAGGGCAGCACGGGCACCAGCCAGCCCAAGTAGCCGGCCTGCCGCTCCCAGGAGGGCAGATCGGTCCACAGATTGTGACCGGTGCCTTCACGACCAAATGCCAGGTGCCGGCACCACCAGTAGAGTCCGAGCACCAGCGCGCTGCCCAACAGCACCACCCCGCGTCGCCTCCACTCGGCCCCGCCGGCCCGGGGCCCCGTGAGCAGCCAGTAGCCGAGGAGCAGCATGGGGGCGAAGGCGCAGAGTTCCTTGGTGAAAACCCCGGCGAACAGCGCCAGCCCCGCCAGCCCGAGCCGCCAGGCCGGCGCGGACCCGTCTGCGGGGTCGGCCAGCAACCAGAAGGCGAGCGCCAGCACCGTGGCGAAGAGATCGGTCCGTCCGGTGATCCAGAGCACGGGTTCGGCATGCGCCGGGTGCAGGGCGAACACGAGGCCCGCAGCCAGCGCCGCGAAGACCTGCCCGCCGCTCACCCGCCAGCTCAGGCGCAACACCAACCAGGTGGCCAGCAGGTGGGCGGCCAGGTTGGTCAGCCGGTAGCCCAGCGGATCTGCCCCGTGCAGCCGGGCATCGATCATCATCGAAAGCGCGGAAAACGGACGCAGTTCGCGCAACGAGAAACCCCAGACGCCGCCCGACCATTCCCGGGTGAAAAGGGCCGGCCAGTCCGCCCAGGGCAAAGTCGAAAAGCGGGCGATGTAAACGAAGTCGTCGCCGATAAACCCGCCGCCGAGGGCCGGCGCGAACACCCCGGCGGCCAGGAGCAGCGGCGCCAGTTGCAGCCATAGGGCGGGTCCGGTGGCGCGGGGCGGGAGCGACATGCCTGGCTGTTCACGCAGAACGGCCTTGGCTCCGCAAGGGTCCTTTGCGGGCCGGCCGGAAGCGGCGGCAAGATTTCCTTGGACGCGACCGGGCGAAGTCGCTTTGGTAAGGCAATCCTATGTTTATCGACGAAACCACCATCAAGGCGCGCGCGGGCGACGGCGGCCGCGGCTGCTCCAGCTTCCGGCGCGAGAAATACGAGCCGTGGGGCGGCCCCAACGGCGGCGACGGCGGCAAGGGTGGGGACGTGGTCCTGCGGGGCGACGACGACCAGAACAACCTGATCGACTTCAAGTTCAAGCCGCACTGGAACGGCGAGCGCGGCGAGCACGGCCAGGGCGCGGACTGCAACGGCCGCGAGGGCCGGCCCGCCATCCTGCGCGTGCCGCTCGGCACCGTCGTCCACCGCCGCGACACCGACGAGAAGGTCGTCGAGATCCTCGCCGACGGCGAGGAGTTCGTGCTGCTCAAGGGCGGCAAGGGTGGCTTCGGCAACACCCGCTTCAAGTCCTCCGTCACCCGCGCCCCGCGCAAGACCGGCCCCGGCGAGCCGGGCGAGATCGGTGAGTACCGCCTCGAGCTGAAGAGCATGGCCGACGTCGGCCTCGTCGGCTTCCCCAACGCCGGCAAGTCGTCGCTGACCAACCTCATCACCAAGGCGCGCCCGAAGGTTGCCGCTTATCCCTTCACCACGCTGCAACCGCAGATCGGCGTCATCGAGTATCCCGAGGAATACGAGCGCATTGTCCTCGCCGACGTGCCCGGCCTCATCGCCGGCGCCAGCGAAAACAAGGGCCTCGGCCACCGCTTCCTCAAACACATCGAGCGCTGCAAGCTGCTCCTCCTGATCATCGACCTCGCGGGCACCGACAACCGCGACCCGCGCACCGACTATAAGCAGCTCCTCAACGAGCTCGAGCTCTACGATGAGGCCCTGCTCGACAAGCCGCGCGTCATCGTCGCGAACAAGCTGGACGAGGACGCCGCGGTCGAGAACCTGAAGAAATTCAAGAAGCGCTACCCGAAGGTGGATATCATTCCGATCTCCTGTCTTTCCGAGGTGGGCATCCCGAAGCTCCGCAAGGAACTCCTCAAGCGCGTGCTCAAGCTGCGGCCCAAAGAAAAGAAATCGCCAAAGCCGTCGCGGTAACTAAGTTACCCGGCAGATGATGACGGAATACCGCCCCCTGCTCATGCGCGCCAACCGGCTCCTCGGTTCGGCGCTGATCGAGCACAACCTCGTGAAATTCGAGGACCTGGAGGCGGCCAACGAGCGCTTGCTCGAGGTGGCGGCCACCGGTCAGGTGCGGCAGAGCTCCGTCCTCAGCATCCTCGTCTACGAGAAGAAGGTCCTGCGCGAGGAGGACGTGCTGCATCACGTGGTCGACGACCACGGGGTCGGCGTCGTCGACCTGCGCGGCTACGATGTGCCGGAGGAGGTCAAGAAGGACCTCGACCTCGACGCCTGCTGGGCGACTTGGAGCGTGCCCTTCGACCGCGAGGAGGATTTTCATTTTGTCGCCACCGCCTATTACCTGAGCCCGGCCGTCCGCTCCTACTGGGAGAAGAAGCTCGGCGGCCAGATCATCTGGCAGGCCACCACGATGGACATCATCGCGGACTTCCTTGACCGCGTGCACGCCGAGCGCGGCGAGGGCGCCAAGAAGAGCGGCGGCACCCGCGCCCCGTTCCCCGTCACCGGCCCCGGCGGCAGCGGCTCCCCGGTGCCCAATCCCGGCGGCTCGCGTCCGCCGATCAGTGGCAGCGTCGCACCCTTTCCCGTGACCGGCGGCTCCAAGCCTCCGTCCCCCCCCTGAGCCATGCCCCTCGGCCGCACCCAGACGCAGATCATCGACAAGCTCGAGGAGATGGGAAAACTCTCCGCCGAGGCCAAGGGTGTGCTGCTGGCCCGTCCCGACGAGCCGACCGGCGACCAGCTCGACTCGATCCTCCAGGCGGACCATCACATCACGATGTTCCAGCTGCTGTTGGCCAAGTGCCGCGCGCTGGGCCTCGCGCCGTTCAACGTCGCCCGCTACAAGGTCCACACCAACACTTTTGAGAAGATCGACCTCGAGTTCTGCCAGAAGAACATGATCCTGCCGGTCGGACAGGTGGGTGACTTCCTGCTCGTGGCCTTCGCGAACCCGTTCGACACGACGGTCGCGACAAAAATCCAGGACAAGACCGGCCAGCGCGTCGTCCGCCTCCTCGGCCGCGAGGCCGACATCCGCGACAAGCTCAAAAAAGACCAGGTCCATGATGAGGTACAGTTCTCCGACGTGGTCGACAAGCTCGGCACGCAATTTGCCGACGACGAGACGGAGATCAAGGACGAGGATCTGGAGAACGAGGACTCGGCCCCCATCATCCAGCTCGCCAACCGCATCATCGAGGACGCGTATTTCGCCGGCACGTCCGACATCCACGTCGAGCCGTGGGAGAAGGAGGTCGTGGTCCGCTACCGCATCGACGGCCTGACCCAGGAAAAGCTCCGCCTGCCCGCCAAGGTCGCCGGCGCGCTCGTCGCCCGCCTGAAGATCATGTGCAACCTCGACATCGCGGAACGCCGCCTGCCGCAGGATGGCCGCATCGTCTTCAAGCAATACAACAAAAAGAACATCGACGTCGACCTCCGCGTCTCCACCGCGCCGCTCAACTACGGCGAGGGTGTGGTCATGCGTATCCTCGACAAGCAGAAGTCCACGCTGCCGTTGTCGGCGCTGGGGTTCACCGAGGCCAACCTCGCCAAATACCGCGAGTGCATCCGCCAGCCCTACGGCATGATCCTGCACTGCGGCCCGACCGGCTCCGGCAAGTCCATGACCCTCTACTCGGCGCTCAACGAGGTGAACACGCCCGACGTGGTCATCCGCACCGCCGAGGACCCGATCGAATACACGCTGCCCGGCATCAACCAGATGCAGATGCACCGGCAGATCGGCCTCACCTTCGCCGCCGCGCTCCGTTCCTTCCTGCGCCAGGACCCCGACATCATCCTCGTGGGCGAAATCCGCGACAAGGAGACGGCGAACATCGCCGTCGAGGCCGCGCTCACCGGCCACATGCTCATCTCCACGCTCCACACCAACGACGCCTCGAGCACCGTCGCCCGCCTGACCGACATGGGCATCGAGCCGTTCATGATCTCGTCGTCGCTCGTCTGCGTGTGCGCCCAGCGCCTCATGCGCCGTGTCTGCAAGGTCTGCCGCGTCGCCTACGAGCCGGACGGCCGCGAGAAGGACATGCTCATGCGCGGCATCGGCTGGAGCGGCCAGATCTACAAGGCCAACCCCAAGGGCTGCTCGAAGTGCAACAGCACGGGCTACAAGGGCCGCGTCGGCATCCACGAATTGCTCGTCAACAACGAGGAGCTCATTGAGGCGATCAACAAGGAGGCCGAGACGGCCGAGTTGAAGCGCATCGCGATGCGCGGCGGCATGAAGACCCTCCACCAGGACAGCCTGATCAAGGTGAAGGAAGGCCTCACCTCGCTCGCCGAGGCCATCAGCACCGTCCCGCAGGACATGGAGCTCCGCGAGGGCGCCGGGAAGCGGTAGGGCGGCCCTTCGTTCTCGTTCTCTTACTCCTTCTCGTTCTCCGGTCCGCAAAAGAGAGAAAGAGAATGAGTTATCCGAGGCCATCCGCGTTATCCGCGGGAAGATGAACTACTGGCCCGAGTTCCTCACGATTGTCGTGGCCCACGCCCTCGCCGTGGCCAGCCCCGGGCCGGACTTCGCCCTCGTGTTGCGCCAGAGCCTGGCGCACGGCCGGCGCACCGCGGTCTGGAGCAGCCTCGGGATCGGCTGCGGCCTCTCGATTCACATCGGTTACTGCATTCTCGGGCTCGGTTATTTCCTGAAAGATTCCGCGGTGGCGCTCAGCACCGTCAAATACCTCGGCGCGGCCTACCTGGCCTGGGTCGGCGTGCAGGCGTTGCGCGCCCGGGCCCGCACTGGCGACGTCGATCTCGCCGCGGGCGCCACGGCGCCGACGGATGGCGCGGCGTGGACGACCGGTTTCCTTGTCAACGTGCTCAACCCGAAGGCTGCGCTCTTCTTCATCTCGCTCTTCCCGCTGGCCGTGAGCGTCACGACGCCGAAGCTCGTGCAGGTTGGTTACGGGGTGTGGATGACACTCGCGACGGTGGCGTGGTTCAGCTTCGTCTCGGTGGTGTTCACGCGGGAGGATGTCCGCCGCCGCTTCCTCCGCCACGGCCACTGGATCGACCGCGCGCTCGGCGCCGTGTTCATCGGCTTCGCCGTCAGCCTGGTGCTGGCGAAGTTGAATTAAGGTGGAACCCGGCCTCCGGACGAATTGATAGTAATCAACCGATTTCGGACTTATTTGACCACTAATCAGATTCATCAAGGGATGAATCTTTGCTTGTGCGCGGCGACGAATTGTCGCTGCCAATTATATTGGAGCCTGCTGATCGCAGGCTTTTTTAGTCGGCGATCAGCCGACACCTGGCACCAACTCCGGTGACAATCAGTCGGAGGGGCAGACTAAAGTTTCGCCGTTGGCGAAACTGATTAGTGGTTAGCAATCCTCTGCCTTGTCGGGAACGGTGGGGTGCTCTCTGCGTGCGCGGCCTGCGCCGCCAGCAGCATGGCGCTGAGCTCCGTGGCGCACCGGGTGAACTGCGCATAGGCGCTGTGCTCGAGCGGTGAAGCCCCGGCGGGCGGCGTGGGCAGGCTGAGTTCATCGAGCGCGGTGCGCAGCGACCGCAGGCGGCCGGAGTCGGGCGGTGAGGTCTCCGCGGTGAGGGCCAGCATCTCGAGGGTCTCCACGGCCACGTGCCCGAAGCGGATCAGCTCCGGGCGCTGCAGTGCCGTGCCGGTGGTCAGGTGCAGGGCGACGACGGTGAAGGCGCGCGTCAGCCGCTGGTTGCCGTTGGCCAGCGCGGCGGCGGCCTCGATGCCCGCCTGCTGGTTCTTGGGATCGGCGGACATCCGCTGGAGGGAGGAAAAGACAATGCTGTTGGCCTTCTCGGCCGCCTTCTTGAGGTTGATGGCCCCGGCATCATAGCCGCCGCCGGTGACCAGACGGTCGCCGAGCAAACGGACATAATCGCGGTTCGCCCGCAGGGCGCGAGCGAGGATGGCCGGGAAGAACTGCCGCTCCCAGGCCGGCCAGAACAGCTGCGCCGCGAGCAGGGCGAGCAGGCCGCCCGCCCCGGTAACCGCCAGCCGCTCGAGGGTGAAGCCCAGCGTGATCTTCGCTTCGGTCTCGGTGATGAGCACGACGAACAGCGTGATGAAAAAGACGGCGTAGCCATAGTTGCGCTTCAGCCAGAACGCGAAACCGAACATGGTCGCGGCCATCGCGATGAACAGGACCGCCGGGGGCAGTGCCAGCCAGAGCAGAGCGCTGGCCAGGAGGCTGCCGGCCAGGGTCCCGATGACGCGCTGCCCGGCGCGCAGCCGGGTGGAGCCATAGTCGGGCTGGAGCACGACGAGCACGGTGAGCGGGAGCCAGTAGCCGTGGGCGAGATCGAGCAGCTTGAACGCCGCCACGGCGGCGACTTCGAGCACGGTCAGGCGCGCGATGTAGCGCACCAGCGCGCGGTCGGGTCGCCAGCTGAAGTTCAGGGCCGAGGCCAGCGGGCGCATCGTCCAGGTGTGGAGATCGAACAGTTCGAGCGAAAAAGCGGTGTGTTCGTTCGCGCGGTCCACGGTGGCGCGGAGGGCCGGGCCGAGCCCCGGGATCAGGTTCGACATCTGGTGGAGAAGGAAAGTCAGCTGGGTCGCCTCGGGCGCGTGCCCCGTCTGGGCCAGCACGCGGTCCTGCAACGCCTGCATCAGGTTGCCCAGCCGGCGGAGGCGGACCTCCGCGGCGGCAAGGTGCGAGGGCTGGCGGGAGACGACCGTCACGGCGGTGGTGCGCGCCAGGTTGGTGAGCGAGTTCAGCACCGGGGTGAAACTGGGGGCGAGCGCGGCGAAGTCGGGCCGGGTCATGAGCGAGTCGAGCGCGGTGTTGAAGGCGACGGTGCGCGTGGCGAAGCGGGCGGCCGTGAGGTTGAGTTCCTCGAGCGCCAGCAGGTAGGGGCGCACCCGGCCGGCATGCGCGGCGGCGAGGGTGGCGCTGTTCTGGTCCAGGGCGACCCGAAGCGCCGCCTCCATTTGCGCGATGCGGCGGTGGCGCGCGTCGGCGTCGGGGTTTTCGCCGGGTATCATGGCTTCCAACAGGTCCGCGAGCGCCAGCCAGCTGTCGGCCACGGCGCGGCGCAGCGGGTGCTGGGCGCGGAAGGGCCAAAGCGCCACTTGGATGAACAGGCCCCACAGGCCGCCGCTGAGGCCCGCCAAGAAGAAATGATTGGCCCGGGCCGGGCCGTCGGGATGGGCGAGGGCGAGCATGAGCAGGAAGGCGGAGTTGATCGCCAGCGACATGCCGTAGTCCGGGCTCAGGTGGCGCCAGATGCCGCCCAGCAGGATGATCAGGGCCATGGCCAGAAGGCCGTGGGGCAGGTAGCCGCTCGCCATGCCGCCCAGCCAGCAGGACCCGGCATAAAGCGCGGCTGTCACGAGCAGCAGGCCCAGCCGGAGCGGGTAGGAGCCGCGGATGTCCAGCATCGCGACGTTCTGCGCCGCGATGGCCGCGAACGAGGCCTCGAGCGGGCCCAGCCACCAGGCGGTCGCGAAGAACGCGCCCATGAACCCGACAGTGGCGCGCAGCCCGCGGTTAATGTCGGGCTGGAGCCGCTGCTCCTCCAGGTAATGCCGGAGCCGGGCGAGGTGCTCGCTCATGTCGGGCCTATTGTCGCGAACCCGGGCGCGGCGTCACGCGTTTTGCACGGGCAATGTTTCTCGGCACCATCATGACCTCAGCCAGATCCAGCTATCGGCCTGCGTGAGTGACTTTAGGATTTTCTTGGCGAGGGCAGAAGAAAAGGGGTCAGGCTTTGTAGTTTGTATTTCTTGCGGTTTTCTTTCCCGCCGGGCGCTCCCGCCGGCGCCGCCAGGCGCTGACTTGGCGGCTGACGGCGTGCAATCCTCCCATGTTCAGCTGCTCCCCGAGCCAGCGGTTGGTCGCCGTGGTGCGGGCTTTCATCGTGGCTGCCAGCGCGGTTTTCCAACCGGCGGATTTCGGGTCGGTGGCCAGATCCTTCACCGTACGTCGCTGCTGGCTCAGCAAGGCCGCCAGTTCGTCCTGCCAGACGGATTCCCGGGTGACTTGCAACTCCGCCGCCATGCGCCGGCCTTGGCCGATGAGTTCGGCGTGCTCCTTGACCATGCTCTTGGCGAATTCGGCGGTGCCAATGATCCAGCCCTTGGACATCTCGGCAAAGCGTTGGGCCCTGCGGGCGGGTTCATCTTCCATGAGCCACGCAAGGTATTCGAGGTATTGTTGGCGACCTGCGGGTGTATCGGCCAACTCCCCGGCGTGGTCGAGTGCGGGTTGAGGCTGGTACCACTCCGGCCGCTGCCGGGGGGAGCAGAGCCACCTCAGACTGGTCCAGCGATAATCCGGCAGCGCCGCGACCGCCTTCAATTTGGCTCGCGCGGGATTGAGGTGGATATAGTGGCACAGCGGACCCAGGCCTCCGTCGGGATCAACCAACAGACTCTTGTACCGTCCTTCGAAGAGATGCCCGCGTTCATTGCGCAGACGGTTGAAACGGGTCGAAAAGGTACCCTGCAACCAACGCATGCCCTCCACCAGATTGGCCCGAGGCGTTGCGACCGCCAAGTGATAGTGATTCGACATCAGGCACCACGCATGCACCCGCCACCCCGTCTGCCCGCAGGCCTCGCCCAGGCAGGTCAGAAAAGCCTCCTTCGCTTTCTCCGTCCGAAATATATCGGCCCGGTAGTTACCGCGATTGAGCACATGATACACTCCGGCCTCTGATTCCATTCGCAAGGGTCGCGCCATGCCCGGCACTCCATATTCTCCCACGAGGCCGTCAACTGCAAACTACAAAGCCTGACCCCATATTCCGGCCATATTCCGGCCTTGCCGGGTTGTTTTTTACCCGCGTAAAGCGCAACTCGCGATCAGGCGAACACCGCGCCGCCGAGGAGCTGATCGCCGTCGTAAAGTGCCATGATCTGGCCGGAGGCAAGGGCGCGTTGGGGGTGCTCGAACCTGATGGAGGCCGCGGAAGGCGGGATTCGGAGATCCCGCCCTACAGGGTCGGGCGTGAACTCGATGAAGACGCGGGGGTCGCGGTAGCGGACTTTGCACTCGATGCGGCGATTTTCCGTGATGGGCTCGCCGATGAAGCTGACGCTGTGCACGCGGCATTCGCTGGCCCACAGGCCGGGGGCGTCGGGGCCGTCGAAGGCGACGAGCAGCGCGTGGTCGGCCGCGCGCTTGCCGGTGACGACGTAGGCCTTGTCGTCAGTGTTGGACGGAATCCGGATGCCGCGGCGCTGGCCAATGGTGTAGTAATGCAGCCCGCGGTGCTCGCCGATGACCTGGCCGTCGGTGGCGCGGACGATCGGGCCCGGGTGGTCAGGCACGTAGGTTTTGAGGAAGTCGGCCATCTTCACCTCACCGATGAAGCAGATGCCCTGGCTGTCCTTCTTCGTGGCCGTCGGCAGGTGCGCATCGGCGGCGAGCGCGCGGAGTTCGGGCTTGGTCAGGTCGCCGATGGGAAAACGGGCGGTGGCGAGCTGCGCCTGCGAGAGCAGGGCGAGGAAGTAGGACTGGTCTTTGTTGGAGTCCAAGCCCTCCAACAGGAGGTGGGAGGCGTGAGGCGTGAGGGAGGAGGGAATCCGCCGCGCATAATGCCCCGTCGCCACGGCGGCGAAACCTTCGGCCTGCGCATATTTCGCGAACACGCCGAATTTCATCTCGCGGTTGCACATCACGTCGGGATTGGGCGTGAGGCCGCGCTGGTAGCCGTCGAGCAGGTAGTCCACGACGAGCCGGCGGTAGTCCGACATCAGGTTGACGACCCGGAACTCGATGCCGATTTTGTCGGCCACGGCGCGGGCATCGTCGATGTCCTGCATCCACGGGCAGTGGCCGATGACATTATCCTCGTTGATCCAGTTCTTCATGTAGGCGCCGACGATGTCGTGCCCCTGCTGCTTGAGCCGGAGGGCGGCGACACTGCTGTCAACACCGCCAGACATGGCGACGAGGATGCGTTCCGAGGTCATGACGAAAGACATTATTGTTCACCGTTCATTGTCCAATGTTCATTTGTCATTTCGGAAGCGTCTTGGCCGTCCAAAACATTGAACAATGAACGCTGAACAGTGAACAATCCTGCCTTCTCCCTGCTTGCGATGGCGCAGCAAGTGCTTGAGAACCATCCCTGCCCGTGAACACCCGTGCTCCTTTCACCCTCGAACAAGCCCAGCGCATCGCCCGGGCCTGGCTGAACTCGACCTCGACCGGCATCATCGAGCTCGACGCCGACTGGACGGGCGCGTCGCTGCCGCTGCTGGCGCCGGGCGATCACGCCTTCGTGTTTGCAGACCTCCGGCCCGCGCCGCCTTCGCTCTACGCAGACGAGGCGGCCTATTACGTCGACGAGGCGGGGCAGGTGGTCTTCGTGCTGGATCCGTCGGAGCACAGCTGGGTGGAGTTTGGCCGGATGCCGGTCTATGTGGTCGGCGACTTCAATGGCTGGGAGGAGGCGGTGGGCGAGCCCGAGTGGGCCTTGGAGGCCGGTGAGTTGAACGGTCGCGCCGTGTGGCTGCTGCGCCGGCCCCCGGCGCTGTTGCTCACGGAACCGCCGCAGCAGTTCAAGTTCATCACCGGCGACCGGCGCTGGCTCGAGCTGCCGCGCGAGGCGACGAACCTGGTGCCCGACAGCAAGGGGCATTTCAACCGCGCGCTGCTGCGCCACCGGACGGGCCGCAACCTCTTCGAGTTCGTCATGACGGAGCCGGTGCTGCTCAACCAGACCTACTCGGTCCTTCACGTGCGCGACGGCAAGGAGGCGCCGAAGACGCGCGTGCGGCTCGGCCGGTTCTTTCACGAGCTGCGCAGCGACCTCGCACTCGGGGCGATGGTGCGCCGCGGGGAGACGACCTTCCGGTTGTTCGCCCCGCGCGCGAAGCACGTGCGCCTCTTCGTCTGCGAGAAACCGGGGGAGATGGACGCGGCTTTCGGCTACGAGCTGGACCGGCGCGACGAGGCCGGCGGCGGCTGGCGCGGCGTGTGGGAGGTGCACCTCGACCGCAACCTGCACGGCTGGTATTACTGGTATTCCATCAGCGGCCCGCACGATGTGTTCGGGCACTTCCATCCCAACCAGCGGATCCTCGATCCCTACGCCCAGGCCGCGGTCGGCCACGAGGGCCCGGGCATCGTGCTCGATCCCGGCTGGGTGGGGCGGGCCGATCGGGGCTTCCCGACGCCGCCATGGCAGGACCTCGTCATGGTCGAGGGCCACGTGCGCGACCTCGCGGCCCACGCTCCCGGGCCGCTCCTTCCGGAGGAGCGGCTGGGTTACACCGGCCTGACGAAGTGGGTACAGAGCCCTGATTTCTACCTGAAGCAGCTCGGCGTGAACTGCGTCGAACTGCAGCCCGTGCACGAGTTCGACAACAAGACGCGCGCGGAATACCAGTGGGGCTACATGACGGCGAACTACTTCGCCCCGGCCAGCGGCTTCGCGCTGGATGGTGCGCGGGCGTCGCAGGTGAAGGAATTTCAGGACCTGGTGGCGGCGTTCCACCGGCAGGGGATCGCGGTCGTGATCGACGTCGTCTACAACCACGTGGGCGTGCCGGCGCACCTGCTGTTCGTGGACAAGCTCTACTACTTCGAGCTCGACGACAACGGCGGGCTCGAGAACTGGAGCGGCTGCGGCAACGACCTGCGCTGCCGCTCGGCCATGGCGACGCGGCTCATCATCGACAGCCTGGTCCATTTCATCGAGGTCTACGGTGTGGACGGCTTCCGCTTCGACCTGGCCGAGCTCGTCGGGGTGGACGTGCTGCGCGACATCGAGGCGGCGGTGAAGAAGGTGAAGCCCGACGTTATCCTGATCGCCGAGCCGTGGAGCTTCCGCGGGCACATCGCCGCCGCGCTGCGGCCGACCGGCTACGCGTCATGGAACGACGGCTACCGGAACTTCCTGCGCGACTACGTGAAGGGCTACGGCTCGGCGGAGCGGCTCGAGTATTTCCTCAAGGGCTCGCCGTGGCACTTCGCCTTCTGGCCGGCGCAGACGGTCAACTACACCGAATCGCACGACGACCGCACCTGGATCGACGAGATCACGGAGAACGGGGAGCACAACGGCTTCCACCCGACGCAGAACGACCGCCAGCGCACGCACCTGATGGCGGCCATCCTGCTGGCCTCGGTCGGCATTCCGCTGCTGGCGGCGGGGCAGGACTTCCTGCGCTCGAAGCACGGGGTGAAAAACACTTACCTGCGCGGCGACCTCAACGCGCTCGACTACCACCGCATCGCCCGCTTCCCGGCGACGCACGCCTATTTCGCCGCCTGGATCGCCTTCCGCCGGTCGGAGCGCGGCCGGTTGCTGCGGCAGTGGTCGCGGCCCTCGGAGGGTTTTTTCCGGGCGGTCCGGAGCCCCGCGCTGGCGGCGCTCGTGCTGGTCTATAATGCCGACGGCAGCCAGGGATCGCAGCGGCTGATGTTTGCGGTGAACCCCACGCGGGAGGACGCGCGGGTGGAGATCGGCGACCTGGCGGACCGGCCGTGGACCCTCGTCGCCGACCAGGAATGTTTTTATGCGGCCGGCGGGCACCCGCCCGGCTATGCGGTCACGCCCGACCTGTTCATCCCGGCGCAGGGCTGCAGCCTGTGGATCGCGGAGGGGTAGGGCGCGGGCGGCGCTCGCCTGGCCCAACTGTTTATTACGCAGAAATTGCCCACTGCTAGCCGGATTCAGGCACAAATTAACCATCACTCTTGCCAAAGCCGGGGCCGGGCTCTTCATTGGCTCTCTTAACGTCCACCAACCCACACCCAACATGGCTGTCAAAGTAGCAATCAATGGTTTCGGCCGCATCGGCCGCCTCGTTTTCCGCGCCCTCGTCGAACAGGGCCTCCTCGGCAAGGAGCTCGATGTCGTCGCCGTCGGCGACATCGTCCCGGCCGACAATCTGGCCTATCTGCTTAAATACGACTCCACCCAGGGCAAGTTCCAGGGCACCGTGTCGTCCAAGAAGTCGTCGCCCGACAAGGCCGAGGACGATGTGCTGGTGGTCAACGGCAAGGAGATCCATGTCGTCAGCGCCAAGACCCCGGCCGAGCTGCCGTGGGCCAAGTTCGGCGTGGATCTCGTGATCGAGTCCACGGGCCTGTTCACCGAGGCCGAGAAGGCCAAGGGCCACCTCACCGCCGGCGCCAAGAAGGTCATCATCTCCGCCCCGGCCAAGGGCGAGGACATCACGGTCGTCATGGGCGTGAACGACGACAAGCTGGACCTCAGCAAGCACAACATCATTTCCAACGCCTCCTGCACCACGAACTGCCTGGCGCCGCTCGTCCACGTGATCCTGAAGGAAGGCTTCGGTCTTGAGGAAGGCCTCATGACCACCATCCACTCCTACACCGCCACGCAGAAGACGGTGGACGGTCCGTCGAAGAAGGATTGGAAGGGCGGACGTTCCGCCGCGATCAACATCATCCCCGCCGCGACCGGCGCCGCCAAGGCCACGGCCTTGGTGCTCCCCGAGACCAAGGGCAAGCTCACCGGCATGTCTTTTCGTGTGCCGACCCCGACCGTCTCGGTCGTGGATCTGACCTTCCGGACGGCCAAGGACACCTCCCTCGCCGAGATCAACGCTGCGCTCAAGAACGCGTCGGAGACCTACCTGAAGGGCATTCTCGGCTACACCAGCGACGAGGTCGTCTCCAGTGACTTCATCCACGACAAACTGTCGTCGATCTACGACGCCGGCTCCTCCATCGAGCTCAACAAGCGCTTCTTCAAGCTCGTGTCCTGGTATGACAACGAGTGGGGCTATTCCAACCGCGTCGTCGACCTGACCAAGAAGATCGCGGCGAAGCTTTGAGTCGCGGACGACTCAAAGCGAAAGGCTGAAAGACGGAAGGACTGAACGGCTGAACTGAAAGCCCCGATCCTTTCCTCTTTCGGCCTTTTTCATTTCAGCCATTCGGCTTTCCAGATCTTCAGCCCTTCATGAAATTCAAATCCATCCGTGGCCTCAGTCTATCCGGCAAGCGCGTCTTTATCCGGGTCGACTTCAACGTCCCGCAGGACAAGGCCACCGGCGCCATCACCAACAACCAGCGCATCGTCGCCGCGCTGCCCACGATCAAGTATGCCCTCGAGCAGGGCGCCTCGGTCGTCCTTGCCAGCCATCTCGGCCGGCCGGACGGCCAGAAGGTCGCCAAGTTCTCCCTCAAGCCCGTCGCGGTGGAGCTCGAGAAGCTGCTCGGCCAACCCGTGGCCTTTGCCGAGGATTGCATCGGCCTCGCGACCGAGGCCCAGGCCAAGAGCCTGAAGCCCGGCCAGGTGCTGCTGCTGGAGAACCTGCGCTTTTACCTCGAGGAAGAGGGCAAGGTGAAGATCAAGCAGGCCGACGGCACCGAGACCAAGGTCACCGCCGATCCGGTCAAGGTCGTCGCGTTCCGCGAATCGCTTTCCAAGCTGGGTGACATCTACGTCAACGACGCCTTCGGCACGGCGCACCGCGCGCATTCGTCCGTGGTGGGCCTCAACCTCAAGGAGAAGGCCGCCGGCTTCCTCATGGAGGCGGAGCTGAAGGCCTTTGCGAAGGTCATCGAATCGCCCGCGCGCCCGCTGCTCGCCATCCTCGGCGGCGCCAAGATCGCCGACAAGATTCCCCTGATCAACAACCTGCTGGAGAAGTCCGACGAGATCATCATCGGCGGCGGCATGGCCTTCACCTTCAAGAAGGTCCTCGAGGGCATGGCCATCGGCAATTCGCTCTTCGATGCCGAGGGCGCCAAGATCGCCCAGCATCTCTTCGACAAAGCCAAGGCCAAGGGCGTGAAGATCACGCTGCCGGTCGACTTCATCACCGCCGACCGCTTCCCGGGCTCGCCGGCGGACATCGCCGCGGTGCAGGCCGGCGTCGCCGACGACCAGTCGGGCATCCCCGCCGGCTGGATGGGCCTCGATGCGGGCCCGAAGTCCCGCGAGCTGTTCGCGCAGGTCATCGGCCGCGCCAAGACCATCATCTGGAACGGGCCCCCGGGCGTGTTCGAGGTCGAGCAGTTCGCCGAGGGCACCAAGGCCATGGCCGCGGCCTTTGCCCAGGCGACGGCCAGCGGCGCCATCACCGTTGTCGGCGGCGGCGACACCGCCACGGCGGCGAAAAAATTCAAGATCGTGGACAAGGTCACTCATTGCTCCACCGGCGGCGGCGCCAGCCTCGAGCTCCTCGAGGGCAAGGTGCTGCCCGGCGTGGCGTTCCTGGAAACTTAATCACTCATATTCGGACTTGTAGACCGGGCTTTCCGCCCGGCACATTGCCGGGGATAAACCCGACCCACACCAATCAACCCATGCCTATTTTCCGCAAGAAAGTCATCGCCGGTAACTGGAAGATGAACAAGACGGCCACCGAGGCCGTCACCCTGACCAAGGATATCGTCGCCGCAGTCGGCCGCGAGACCTCGGTGGATATTGTGCTCTGCCCGCCGTTCACGGCGCTGTCGGCCGTTGCCCACGTCCTCGAGGGCCAGGCCGTCAAGCTGGGTGGCCAGAACATGCACCCCGAGAAGAATGGCGCCTACACCGGCGAGGTCTCCGCGGAGATGCTGCGCACCCTCTACGTCACCCACGTCATCCTCGGCCACAGTGAGCGGCGCTCGTATTTCGGCGAGACGGACGCCTTCATCAACAAGAAGGTGCTCACCGCGCTGGCCAATGAGCTGAAGCCCATCCTTTGCGTCGGCGAGACCCTCGCCGAGCGCGAGGCCAGCGCGACCCTCGCGGTCGTGCAGCGCCACGTCGAGGGCGGGCTGGCGGGCGTGAAGCCCGAGCAGATAACCACGGTGATTATTGCCTACGAGCCCGTGTGGGCCATCGGCACCGGCAAGGTCGCCACCACGGCGCAGGCGCAGGAGGTCCATGCCTTCATCCGCGACCTGCTGACCAAGCTCTATGGTGCCCCGCTCGCGCAGAAGGTCCGCATCCTCTACGGCGGCTCGATGAAGCCCGCCAACGCGGCCGAGCTGCTCGCCGAGAAGGACATCGACGGCGGCCTGATCGGCGGCGCCTCGCTTGAGGCGAAGTCGTTCATCGAACTCGTCAAGGCGGCCGACGCGGTGAAGTAAGTCCAAAAGAGCCCTGTCGCGCTTGCAGGCTTGCCGCCGGGGAAGCTCCTCGGCTTTGATGGGCTGCATGCGGCGCCTTTCCGGCCTGATCTGTCTACTTCTACCCTGGACCGGCTTGGTCCGGGCGGCGGAAGCCCAGTTCGGCCCGCCGGGTTGGGCGATTGAGGCGCGCCTGCCCGTGTCGCCCGGCACGGACGGGATCCTGACGCCTTCGCCGCAGGGCGACATCAAGGCGCATCGCTTCTTCACCGAGCAGGCCGGCGAGCGCAACTTTCTGGTCCGTTTTTCATATCCCACGGCCATGCTGCCGGGGGAGGAGACCGGACTTTATGCGAAGTCCATGACCGACATGCTCAAGTCGCGGCCGGGCGAAGTGAAGTCGCGCGCCAAGTTTGAACTCGGGCCCTTCGAGGGCGAGCGTCTCATCATCGCGCAGCGTCGCGACCGGACCATCCGCGAGGTGCGGCTGATCGTGATCGGCTCCACCCTCTACCTGTTCAGCGCGGAGTGGCCCGAGAGCGGCACGGGCGCGACGCGGGCCGAGCAGTTTTTCCGCAGCATCCAGCTGAAGCCCGATTTCACCAATCTGCTGCTCGTGCAGGAGAAGGAGCGCTTTCGCGAGGTGATCGCGGGCAATTTCCGGCTGCGCTACGACGCCACCCGCTGGTATCGGGACCCGGCCGACGCCGAGCCGGGCATCTTCAACCTCTTGCGCATCGACGAGAAGGCCGAGGCCCAGCTCATCGCGGAACCCCAGCCCATGGAGGGCAGCATCGAGGCCGCGGTGATCAACACGGCGCGCGAGGGCGCGGAGAGCGTCACCGTCCGCAAGCGCGGCTCGAAGCTGCGCGGCACCACGCAACTGACCGAACTGGAGTTCGCCGCGCGCGTCGAAAATATCACCTACGTCAACCACGGCTATTTCTACAGCGGCCCCGAGGGCGCGGTGCAGCTCCGCGGCTGGGCCAAAGATATCGATTACAGCAGCGTCGGCGGCGACATCACCGAGCTGCTCGACGGGCTGGCGGTCGGGGCGAAGTAGGAGGTAGGGCGCGGATGGTATGGGTGGGAGGGGCTTTAGGCCCCGGCTGCCTTTCGCATGTTGCGTGTCGGAGCCTAAAGTCCCTCCCACCGGTTCAAGTTAGTTCGTCCGCGCCGCCATATTCTCCACCAACGCGGTCAGGAACGGCGCGCCTCCCGGCAGGCGGGCGAGGGCGGACTTGGCGGCGTCGGATTGCTCGCGGGCGTGGCGGCGGGAGGCGTCGAGGCCATGGAGCTTTACGTAGGTCGTTTTACCGGCCTTGGCGTCCTTGCCGGCGGTTTTGCCGAGCGTCGCGGTGTCGGCGGTGGCGTCGAGGATGTCGTCGATGATTTGGAAGGCGAGGCCGAGATGCCGGCCGGCGTCGCGCAGCGCGGTGAGTTGGGACTCGTTGGCTCCGCCACAGAGTCCGCCGGCGACGAGCGAGGCGGTCAGCATGGCGCCGGTCTTGTTGAGATGGATGAACTCAAGCTCGGCGGGGGTGGCATCGGTCTTTTGCTCGGCGAGCAGGTCCTCCATCTGGCCGCCGATAAGGTGTTCGCTGCCGGCAGCGTCGGCGATCTCGCGGGTGAGGGCGGTGCAGAGGGCGGGGGAGCCGGCGTAGTGCCGGCCGATGAGTTGGAAGGCGAGGGCCAGCAGGGCGTCGCCGGCCAGCAGGGCCGTGGCCTCGTCGAACTGCTTGTGCGCCGTGGGCCGGCCGCGGCGGAGGTCGTCGTTGTCCATGCACGGCAGGTCGTCATGGATCAACGAGTAGGTGTGCAGGCACTCCACGGCCACTGCGGCGGGCAGGGGATCCGCGGTGGCGCTTTGAGATTTGAGATTTGAGATTGGTGATTTCTTTCCGCCGGTCGCGGTGAAAAGGTCAGCGGCGGCGAGGGTGAGGATCGGCCGAAGCCGTTTGCCACCGGCCTCCAGGCTGTAACGCATGGCGGCATGGAGCCGGGCGGGCCGGGTGGTGGCGGCGGGCACCAGGGTGCCGAGGCCGTGCTCGACCCGCTCGCGATAGGCCTGTAATTGGGCGGTAAAGTCCATGATGGAACGCGTTGACCTCAACGCGCTAAGCGGCTTGGGGTCAACCAACTAACTGGCCGGCCGCCAGTTCAAGAACAGACTCGCCAAGCCGCTCCGGCCGAATCATATCTGGGCCCACTTTTTCCGGATGCCCACCTACGAATACGTCTGCACCAAATGTGGCCACGCGATGGAAGCCTTCCAGTCGATGAAGGACGCGCCTCTGACCAAGTGTCCGGCCTGCAAAAAGCCCGCGCTCAAGCGCCAGGTCGGCGGCGGCGCAGGGTTGATCTTCAAGGGGTCGGGCTTCTATATCACCGACTACAAGAAGAAGTCCGGCACGCCTGACGCCAAACCCGCTTCCAAGTCCCCCGAAACCAAGCCCGCGGCCACCGCCGCCAAGTAACTCCCTCCCGCCATGGCTGACGCAAAGATCGAAAAAGCACTTTACGGCCCGAGCATGACCGAGGTCGCCCTCGGCGCCATCCTCGGCCTCATCGCGGGCGTGCTCGTCGCCTGTATTTATCTCGTGTTCAAGCCGGTCTCCCCCGTGAAGGAGATGCCGCCCGAGGACAAGATCCTGAAAAGCATGGTCTATTTCATCCCCGGCAACGAGAGCACCGCCAAGAGCCGCGGCTGGCAGGCCAAGCAGAAGCAGATTATCAGCAGCCCGACTTTCAAGCTCGACCTGGTCGAGGATGAGCTCAACGCGTGGGCCAATACCCTCGCCGCCCCCGCCCCGGCCCCCAAGCCCGGGGCGCCCGCCGACGCCCCCAAGCCTGCCGGTGACGGTATTTTCAATCCCGGCAAACCCAACTTCAAGGTCGTTGCCGGCAACAAACTGCAGATCAGCGCCAAGTGCCTGCTCAACTGGTATGGCCTGACGAAGGAGGTTACCGTCATGGCCACCGGCACCTTCGCCAAGTCCGGCGATGCGGTCACTTTCGCGGCCGAGACGCTGCATCTCGGTTCCTGCCCGATACACCTCCTGCCGTCGTTGGCCGGTCCCCTCATGTCCCACCTGATCGCCCGGGAAAAGGTGCCCGATGAGATCCGCGCCGCCTGGGCGAAGCTCGACAGCGTGACCATCGAGGGCACCAAGCTGACGTTCGTCGCGCAGTAAGCATGCGTGCTCCCAGTGGTGGAACCCGGCCTCCGGACGGGTTTGCCTTGGAGCGAATCGAATCAACCTGTCCGGCCCCGCCCGCCATAGACCGGCGACGGCAGAAGGCCGGGTTCCACTTTTCCGCCCCGTGTCGCAGAACCTGAAAAACATCAGCGTGGTCGCCATGGCGACCGTGTTATCGCGGGTGCTGGGACTCGTGCGGGAGATCTTCATCGCCGCCGTGTTCGGCACCAGCGCGCTGAGCTCGGCCTTCGTGTCGGCTTTCACGCTGCCGAACCTGTTTCGCCGGCTGCTGGGCGAGGGGGCGCTCACGGCCGCCTTCGTCCCGACGCTGGCCCACGAGCTGGAGCACCGGCAACGCGCCGCGGCCTTCGCCCTCCTTAGCAAGGTCGCCAGCTGGCTGCTGGTCGTCACGGTGGCGCTGGTCACCCTGGCGCTCGTCGTGATCGCCAACGCGGAACCGCTGCTGCGCGCGACCGGCGGGCTGGGGATGGAGGCGGATACCATCGGGCGCCTGCGGCTCGGCGCCGACCTCGCGGTCATCCTGTTTCCCTACATGATCTTTGTCTGCCTCGCGGCGGCGTTCAGCGCGGCGTGCCAGGTGCTCGGGCGTTTCAGCGAGCCGGCGCTGTCCCCGGTGTGGCTGAACCTCACCATCATCGGCGCGCTCGGGCTCGGGGCTTGGTGGGCTTGGGGTGACAGCGCCCGGATGAACCTGCTTTGCATCGGCGTGCTGGTGGGCGGGTTCCTGCAGATGGCGGTGCCCGCCGGCGTGTTGTGGGCCGAGGGCTGGCGGCCGCGGTTCGACCTCAAGGCCGACGACCGGGTACGCGAGATCACGCGACTCATGGCGCCGACCGTCATCGGTTCGGCCATCTACCTCATCAACATCTCGGTCTCCCGGTTCATCGGGCTCTCGCTCAACGACAGCGCCGCGCAGGTGCTGAACCTCGCCACCCGCGTCATGGAGCTGCCCATCGGCGTCTTTGCCGCGGCGATCTCCACGGTGGTGTTCCCGCTCATCGCCCGGCACGCGGCCAAACAGGACTGGAAAGCGCTGGCTGACGACTATCACAAGGGCCTGCGGCTGGTGCTGATCATCAACGTGCCGGCCGCCGTGGGCCTCGCGCTGCTCAGCGAGCCGATCACGCGTCTGCTGTTCCAGCGCGGGGCTTTCACCGCCGAGGGCACCGCGCTGATGACCCCCGTCCTTGCGATCTATGCGCTCGGGCTGCCGTTCTTGTCGTTCACCATGGTGGCGCTGCGCGGGTTCTACTCGCTGAAGGACACGGCCACGCCGGTGCGGGCGGCGGCGCTGAGCTTTGTGGTGAACCTGGGGCTGAGCATCGTGCTGATGGACTGGCTGTCCACGGCCGGCCTGGCGCTGGCCAGCAACTTCGCGGTGCTCGCCCAGGCGTGGTTCCTGCAGACACACCTGTCACGCCGGATGGTCGGGCTAGGCTTTGCGCCGTTGCTGCCCAACCTGGGCAAGATCGCCGTCGCCAGCGCGCTAATGGGCGTGGTGGTGTGGGGCGGGGTGAAGCTGCTCGCGATGCTCCCGCTGGCCGGCAAGGCCCAGGATCTTCTGGTCGTGGCCGGGCTGATCCCGGCGGCGGGTGCCGTGTATGGCGGGCTCCTGTGGATTTTGCAGATTGAGGGCCGGGAGGAACTGGGCGCATTATGGGCCCGCTTCCGGCGCCGGGGAGGCGCGACGTGATGGATACCCCTGTTCAAGTCACCCATAATGCCGCCGCCCACCGCTATGAGGCGGTGGTCGACGGCTACCTGTCCCTCTGTGAATACGAGCAGACGGACGGGCGCATGGTTTTCACCCACACCGTGGTGCCGACAGAATTGCGCGGTCGCGGCATCGCCGAGAAGCTCGTGCGGGCGGCGCTGGCCGACGCACGCGCCGCCGGCAGCAAGGTGATCCCGGCCTGCTCGTATGTCGCCAAGTTTATCGAGCGGCACAAGGAGTTCGCGGACTTGGTGGGTTGATCATGGTGGAACCCGGCCTCCGGACGGGTTTGTTTAAGTGCCCGCACTGAAACCCGTCCGGCCTGCCGGCCATAGCCTTGGCGTCGGCCGGAGGCCGGGTTCCACCTCTAGGCCGGGCAACAAAAAACCCGCAGCTGGCGGCTGCGGGTCGGAAGGGGAGGAGGTGAACTCAGGCCTTCTGCACGAGGCCGGCCTTAATGGCCTTGACGGAGACCCACATGCGCTTGGTGCCGCCGTTGGGGAGCTTGACCTTGATCCACTGCAGGTTCGGGCGGAACAGGCGGGTCGTCGTGCTGGTGACGTGCGTGCCGATGCCGCCGCTCTTCTTGGACTGACCCTTGCGGTTGATGATCTTGCCCTTGGTCGGGCGTTTACCGGTGATTGCGCAAATTCGTGCCATGGTGTTTCTTGAGTTAAAGGGTCAGGAGTAAAGGACGGCCTTTCGGCTTAGCAAGGGAATTTTGGCCAACCTCACTTTCTGGGTCCTACTTGCGTAAAGCATAGAGGGCCTGAAACTTCTGGCCCATGTTGGCGGGGTGCAGGAGCTGCATGACCATTCTTTTCCGCGGACTGAAAGAACCGGCCTCGGCCTTCGTGATGGCGGCAAGCACTGCCTCGGCATGGCGCATAAAGAAACCCTCCTGGGAGTCGACCGTGGCCTGGCCAAAGCCGGCGCGGACAAGACCGTCCTCCAGCCAGTCCCAGCAGATGTGGCCGGTGATGTCCTGCTTGCCCGGGCGAGCCAGCAGGTCGTTGCCCATTTTTTGGCGATGATAGGTGCGGATGGTGCCGGCCGGCGTGTGCTCGGCGAGTTCGGCCCAGAACTTGCCGTAGTCGAAGGCGAGGAAGAGGCCCGACCATTTCGGCCCGACGATGCGCTCCAGAATCGGCACGGTGCGGATCGGCAGGTCGATGTGGTAGTTTTCCTCGGCGGTCTTGGGCAGGCGGTCGGCGTAGGCGGCCAGCTCGGGGGAGAATTCCGGCATTTCCACCTCGCGCAGGTGCCGGCCGTGCAGGGCCACGCCCAGCTCGCGCCAGCGGCCTCCACGCCAGGCGACGCGCGAGAAGGGCTGGGCGTCGAACAGCTCGTTGGAGAAGACCACGCTTTTCTCGGGGAACACGAACGGCTGGCCGTAGGAGATGGTCTGGTAGGCGGCGAAGGGATGGGCGAGGCCCCGCAGGATGCCGGCGCCGGGTTCGGCGGCGACCTCGACGAAGGTGAAATCGGCGGGTAGGCCCGGCGCGAGCAGCTTCACCGCCGCGGCGATCACCAACTCGCCGAAGACCGGGCTGAAGGTCGTGGCCGTGAAGAAGTCCGCCTTCTCGTCCCGGCCGACGCGCTTGAAGTCGCGCGTGTAATATCCCGCCGTCGGGTGATACATCGCCAGCTCCATGTAGCGGGCAAATGTCACCCCTGTGGCCGCATGGGGCTCGGTGGCGAAGATTTCGAAAAAGTCGGACGAGGAAGCCATTTGCCAACTCAATCATTTGTGGCCACCTAAAGTCATGCTTAAACGCTTCCTGCTCATCGCGCTCGCGGTCGCCGCCGGCTACGGCGCGGCCCAGTTCGCCGCCCGCAGCGGGGCGCCGAGCTGGTGGCCGGACCGGGAACGCGACCGGAACGTGAAGTATTTCCGCGAGGTGCTGCAGTTGGTGCAGGAAAACTACGTGGGCGACGCCCCCGCCGGCTACGACGATCTCACGCGCGCGGCCCTCGACGGCCTCCTCGGGCAGCTGGACCCCCATTCCCAGTTCCTGCGGGCCGAGGAATACCGCGAGACCGAGGAGGAGATGAGCAACGCCTTTGGCGGCGTCGGCATCCAGGTCGAGCTGCGCGACGGCCACATCGTCATCATCACGCCCATCACCGGCACCCCGGCCGAGCTGGCCGGCCTCCGCCGGGGCGACCGGCTGGTCAAGATTGACGGCAAACTCATCGAGAACCCGTCGATCGAGAAGACCGTGCGCCTCGTGCGGGGTGAGCCGGACACGATGGTGACGGTCACCGTCTTCCGACCCGCGACGAAGCAGACCCTCGATTTCCCGCTCAAGCGCGCCCGCATCCGCCTCGAGAGCGTCCGCCACGCCACCCTGCGTCCCGGCGGCTTTGGCTACCTGCAGGTCACACAGTTCAGCGAGCGCACGGGCAAGGAGTTCCGGGCGGCGCTCACCGGCCTGGAAAAGCAGGGCCTGCGCGGCCTCGTGATCGACCTGCGCAACAATCCGGGCGGCCTGCTCGACGCGGCGATCGACGTGTGCAACGAGTTTTTCGAGGACGGCGAGCTCATCGTCTACACCCAGGGCCGCACGCCCGAGTCGCGGGAGAATTTCAACGCCGACCACGGGCACCAGCGCCGCACCTACCCGGTGGCCATCCTGGTCAACGGCGGCACCGCGAGTGCGGCGGAGATCGTGGCCGGCGCCATGAAGGACACGAAGCGCGCCGTCATCGTCGGCGAAAAGACCTTCGGCAAGGGATCCGTGCAGAGCATCATCGAGCTCCAGCACGGCGAGGGCCTCCGCCTGACGACCGCGCGCTACTACACCCCCAGCGGCATCACCATCCACGAGAAGGGCATTCTGCCGCAGGTTGAGCTCGAAATCACGGCCGATGATGAGGGCAAGCTCCGCCTGCAGCAGTCGCGCCCCGACCTGACGGAACCGGTGGAATTCAACGATCGTTTCGGCTTCCAGCGCATCGAGGACCTGCAGTTGAACGCCGCCGAGGAAGTCCTCACGGGCGTGCTGGCGGCGAGGGCGAAATGATCCTCGCGCTTGAAAGTTCCTGCGATGAGACCGCCGTGGCGGTCTTCGACCCGGCGCGCGGCCTGGCCGGTGAGTGGGTGCACAGCCAGATCGCGCTGCACGAGGCCTATGGCGGCGTCGTGCCCGACCTGGCCAGCCGGGAGCACTTGTCCCATTTCGGCCCCTTGCTGGCGCGCGCCCTGAGCGCTGTGTCCGCGGACAAATTCACGAAGATTGCAGTGACCAATGGGCCCGGCCTGGCCGCGTGCCTGGCCATGGGCTTGTCCACGGCGAAGAGCCTCGCCTTGGCGTGGCACCTGCCGGTGGTCGGGGTGAATCACCTGCGCGCGCACGCCTTCTCGCCGTTCATCGCCTTGCATGCGGCGAGTCCCGCGGCCTTCGACGTGGAGTTGGCGAAACTGCTGCCGCATCTCGGTCTGCTGGTGTCAGGCGGCAACACGGCGTTGTTCAGCATCGACGAATCGCGGCGCATCCGCCTGCTCGCTTCGACGATGGACGACGCTGCGGGCGAGGCGCTCGACAAGGGGGCCAAGCTGCTCGGGCTGGGTTATCCCGGCGGGCCACAAGTCGAGAAGCTGGCGGCCGCGGGCAACGCGGCGGCCTTCGAATTCCCCAAGGCGGTTGCGCAGCGCTCGTCGCTCGAGTTCAGTTTCTCGGGCCTGAAGACCAGCCTGCGTTACCAACTGGAAAAGATGGCTCCGGAGGTGATCGAGCGCCGCAAAGCGGACCTCTGCGCCAGCTACCAGGCGGCGGTGTTCAATGCGCTGGTGCGCAAGTCAGGTCTGGCGCTGGAGCGGTCGATATATCGCTCCTTCGGCCTGTCCGGCGGTGTGGCTAACAACCAGACGCTGCAGGCCGAGCTGGAGAAGGTCGCGCGGGCCCAGAACATTCCTTTCTTCCGCGCGCAGCCGCCGCACAGCGGCGACAACGCCGGCATGATCGCCTTCGCCGCCTGGGCCGAGCGCGAAGCGGGCGGCGTCAACGAAGCCGGGCTGGGGCTCGGCATAGCCCCGAGTTTGCCGCTGGACAATGGGTAGGGGCGCTTGGCCTCAAGCCCCTTGGGCCGTTGAGGGCAACGGCCCCTACCGTTCTAGCCTCTCCCGCAGATACGGCGCCGTCGGGCTTTTCTTCGCCTTCAACAGGCCGGCGAGCGGGCCCTGATACATGATCTCGCCGCCGGTGGGGCCGCCGTTCGGCCCGAGTTCGACGATGTAGTCGGCCTCGGCGAGCAGATCGAGGTGGTGCTCGATGACGACCACAGTGTGACCCTGGTCCACCAGATTGTGCAGCACGTGGATGAGTTTTTCGCAGTCGCTCAAATGCAGGCCGATGGTCGGCTCCTCAAGCAGGTAGAGGTTTTTGACCGCGATGTTGTGCGAGCGCTCCTTATAGGTCTGCAGGCCCTTGGTCAACTCGGTGACGAGCTTGAGGCGCTGCGCCTCGCCGCCGGAGAGCGACGGGCTGCTCTGGCCGAGGGTCAGGTAACCGAGGCCGCAATCAACCATGAGTTTGCAGACTTGCGAGAGCTGGGAGTGGAAGTCGAAGAACACCGCCGCCTCGTCGAACGAGAGTTTCAGGACCTCGCCGATGGTCTTGCCCTTCCAGGCGATGTCGGCGAGTTCCGGGCCGAAACGCGAGCCGCCGCAGTCGTCGCAGGGCAGGTAGGAGTCGGGCATGAACGCCATCTCCAGCTTGATGCGGCCGGCGCCGGAGCAGGTCTCGCAGCGGCCGCCGGCGACATTGAAGGAGAAGCGGCTGGCGCTGTAACCGCGCATCTTGGCCTCGGGCAGCGAGGCGAAGAACTGGCGGATGAGGTCGAAGATGCCGAGGTAGGTCGCCGGCGTGGAGCGGGGCGTCTTGCCGATGGGGGACTGGTCGACCTCGACGACGGTGCGGAAACCGTTGGCTCCGCGAAGCTCCGCAAAGGGAGAAACCTGAGGCCTGAGACCTGAAACCTGAAGATTGTCGGATTCGAATTTGGTGAACCTGACGAAGTCCTTGCCGCTGAGTTTGGCTTTCCTGGACTTGATCGCCGTCGCGACAGCGGGATGCAGGATGTCGCGGAAGAGCGTGGATTTCCCGGCGCCGCTGGGGCCGCACGCCATGGTCAAGCGGCCGAGCGGCAGGCGGAGGGTTTGGTCCTTGAGATTGCGGAAATTGATGCCGGTCAGTTCCAGCCAAGCTGTTGATATAGCCCGGGTCGCTGACCCGGGTTTCTGCCGACCGGGGGCAGCAACCCCGGCTACAACGGAGCGGTATGCGCCGCGGATCGGGTGGGCGATGCCCTTGGCCAGGAAGAGGCCGGTGAGGGAGGCGGCGTTCTGCTTGATGCCGGCGGGGCTCTCGTTGGCGAGGACGGTGCCGCCGTGGATGCCGGCGCCGGGACCAAGGTCGATGATCCGGTCGGCGCGTTCCATGACGACGTCGTCGTGTTCGACGACGAGCACCGTGTTGCCCTTGTCGCGAAGGGAGAGGAGCGTCTCGATCAGCCGGTCGTTGTCCCGGGCGTGCAAACCGATGGACGGTTCGTCGAGCACGTAGAGCACGCCGGACAAATTCGAGCCGAGCTGGGCGGCCAGCCGGATGCGCTGGGCCTCTCCGCCGGAGAGGGTCTCGGTGGGGCGGTCGAGTTGGAGGTAGTCGAGGCCGACCTGGCCGAGGAAGCGCAGTCGTTCCTCGATCTGTGGGACAATGTCCTGGGTGATGAGCTTGCCGCGGGCCTCGAGCTGGAGGTTGCGGAGCGTGGTGAGCAGGTCGTCGGGCGTGAGCCGGGTCAGCTCGGGCAGGGAGATGGAGGAATTGGAGAGACCTGAAACCTGAGACCTGAAACCTGAAATCTTTGCCGTGCGCAGCGGGAGACGCACGGCGCGGGCGATACGGCTGAGTCGTTCGCCGTGGCACGTGGGGCAGACCTTGCCGTGCGCGGAGACATCGTCGGGATCGAAGGTGCGCAGGGCGTCGGCGACCTCGTCCGAGCGCTCGTCGTCCTCGTCGGGCGTCAGCATCCAGTCATAGATGCGGCCATGGCCGCGGCAGGTCGGGCACCAGCCCTTGGGCGAGTTGAAGGAGAAATGTTTCGGGTCGAGCTCGGGGTAGGACTCGCCGCTGAGAATGTCGGTGCGGGTGGTGGAGAACCAGCTGAGGATTTCCCCGGCGGGTGTGAGCAGGAAGCAGGCGCCCTTGCCGAGTTTGAGGGCCAGGGTCAGTGCGGCGGCGGTTTCCTTGCCGGCTTTGCCCTTCAGGTCGGAGACAACGGCCTCAATGTCGTGCTCCTTGTAGCGGTCGAGTTTCTGGAAGGTATCGGTGCGCAGCAGGCGGCCGTCGGCGCGCATCAGCTCGTAGCCCTGCTTTGCGATCCACTTGGCGATGGGCTCATGGTGGCCCTTGCGGCCGCGGATGAGCGGGGCGCACAGATAGAGATGCTTGGCTTTTTTCGCCTTGGGCGTGGCCAGGATCTTGTCGAGCAGCAGGCGGAGCTGGCTCGGCGTCAGCGGCGTGACGGCCCGGCCGGTCTCGGGGTGGTGCTGGATGCCGAGCCGGGCGTAGAGCAGGCGCAGGTATTGGGCGACCTCGGTGATGGTGGCGACAGTGGACTTGCGCGAGCCGCGCGTGACACGCTGCTCGATGGCGACGGTCGGCGGGATGCCGCTGAGCCGGTCGATGTCGGGCCGGGGCAGCTGCTCGACGAACTGCCGCGCGTAGGGGGACATGGACTCCATGAAGCGGCGCTGGCCCTCGGCAAAGATGATGTCGAAGGCGAGGGTGGACTTGCCCGAGCCGGAGACGCCGGTGATGACCGAGAGCTGCCGGTGCGGGATGGTGACGGAGATGTTCTTGAGGTTGTTCTCACGCGCGCCGAGCACGGTCAGCTCGCCCGGCGAGGTGGCCAGACCAACCTGGTAGGGCGCGGCGTCCTCGGCGGCGGCCCAATCCAGTTGGTAGTCTATTAGACTACCAACTTGCAGGGCGGCGCGCAGGAAGGGCGAGGTGGCGGTTTCGCCCTGGCTGATTTTCTCCGGCGGACCTTCGGCGATGAGGCGGCCGCCCTGCGCGCCGGCCTCAGGGCCGACCTCGAGGATCCAGTCGGCGGACTTGAGGACGTCGAGATTGTGCTCGATGACGACGATGCTGTGGCCGCGGTCCACGATGCGCTGGAGCACGGAGAGCAGGCGCTTGACGTCGTGACGGTGGAGCCCGGTGGTCGGCTCGTCCAACAGGAGCAGGGCTCCTGCTGGAATCTCAGATTTGAAATTTGAGATCTGGGATTCGCCGGCGTAGTCACTGAGGTAGCGAACGAGCTTGAGGCGCTGGGATTCGCCGCCGGAGAGGGTGTTGAGCGGCTGGCCGAGCGGCAGGTAGCCGAGGCCGACCTCGTCGAGCGCGGCGAGCCGGCGGTGGATCTCGGGGTGGGCGGCGAAGACGGCGAGCGAGTCGCCGACGTTGGTCGCGAGAATGTCGGCGACGGAGTGGCCGTTCCACGAGATGGCCAGCACCTCAGGCTTGAAGCGCTTGCCCTCGCAGATGGGGCACGGGACGAAGACATCGGAGAGGAACTGCATCTCCACACGCTCGCTGCCGAGGCCCTGGCAGTTGTCGCAGCGACCCTCGCCGCTGTTGAAGGAGAAACTGGAGGCGTTGAAGCCGGCTTCCTGCGCGGCCGGCACGGTGGCGTAGAGTTCGCGGATGAGTTCCCACGCCTCGCAGTAGAGGGCGGGATTGGAGCGAGGCGTGCGGCTGAGGGGCGACTGGTCGACCAGCACCACCTCGGAGAAGGCGAGGTCGGACTTCACGGCCTCAATTTCGGCGGGATCCTCGGTCATCAGGCTGCGCTGCGAGAGCAGGCCCTGGCAGATGACGTTGTCGAGCAACGTGGACTTGCCGGATCCGGAAACACCGGAGAGACACACCAGGCGCTGCAGGGGCAGGCGGAAGGACAGGTTCCGGATGTTGTGCTTGGAGGCGTTGGTGAAGTGCAGCCACTTGGTGGCTGATACTTTGGAGGGTCGGACTCCAGCCGAGCGCGGCCGGTCAGAAGACCGGCCCTCCACCGGACGCCGCGCTCCCGGGACGTCAATCCGCTGGCGGCCGGAGAAATAGGCGCCGGTGATGCTTTGCGGCGAGGCGAGCATGCCGCCGACGGTGCCCTGGAACACGATGTGGCCGCCGCGGGCGCCCGGCTCCGGGCCGACCTCAATCACGTGGTCGGCCGCGCGGATCATGGCCTCGTCGTGCTCGACGACGACGACCGTGTTGCCGGCGTCGGTCAGGGTGCGGATGATGTCGAGCAGCCGGTCGATGTCGCGCGGGTGCAGGCCGACGGATGGTTCGTCGAGCACGAAGAGCGTGTCGACCAGCGAAGTGCCGAGGCAGGAGGTGAGGTTGACGCGCTGCACCTCGCCGCCGGAGAGAGTGCGCGAGGTGCGGTCGAGGGTCAGGTAGCCGAGACCGACCTGGGCGAGGTAGCGCAAGCGGGTGACGATGGAATCGTGGGCGAGGGAGGCGCTGTGCGCCTCGTGGCCGGAGGCGCGGTTGGCCAGCGTGGGGTCGCTGGAGACCGCCGCCAAGAGTTCGCTGATCGGCAACTGGTAGAGCTGGGGCAGGGTGTAACCACGCCATTTCCAGCAGAGAGCCTCGGGCTGGAGCCGGGAGCCGTGGCACTCGGGGCACTGGTTGTAGGCCCGGTAGCGCGAGAGGAAGACGCGCACGTGCATCTTGTAGGTCGTCTTCTCGAGGTAGCGGAAGAAACCCTTCAACCCATACCAAAATTTCGGCCAGTGGTTAGTCTCGCCGTCGTAGCCCGGCGAGCCGTCGAGAACGAAGGCCTTCTGCTCTGGCGTGAGCGCGGCGAAGGGCACGTTGACGGGCAGACCGACCTTTTTGGCAAACTGGATCAGGTCTTTCTTCGACTCGCCGTAGACCTCGCCCTCCCACGGGCGGATGGCGCCGTCGGCAATCGACAGGGAGTGGTCGGGGATGGCGAGGCGGTAGTCGATGTCGATGACGCGGCCGAAGCCCCGGCACTTCGGACAGGCGCCGAGCGGGGAGTTGAAGGAGAACAGGCCCGGCGAGGCGGCACGGAAGGTGCGACCGGTCTTCGGCGAGTGCAGACCGCGCGAGTAGTGGCCGGCGGCGATCAGCTCGTCGGCGGTGAACAGGTGGATCTCGCCCTTACCGAAATGCAGGGCGGACTCGGTGGCCTCGAGAAAGCGGGATTTGTTTTCGGCGGTGATCAGCAGGCGGTCCTGGATGACGTGGATGAACGTCGAACGCTCAACGTTTAACTTTGAACGCTCAACTATCGAGCCAGAGTTGAGGACCTCAAGCAGCTCATCGATTTTGTGCAGCGCGAGTGGTTCTTCGGAATCCTTGGACGTTGGGCGTTCAGCGTTGGGCGTTGAGCGTTGCGCGGGCGCCAGCACGCGTGTGTAGCCTTGGCCTTTGATGCTGGTGAGGACCTCGGTCCACTTGAGGTTGTCAGGTTTCGCGACGCGGAAGCAGAGGAGCAGGGAGGCAGAGAGATGCGCCGCATGGATCTTGGCCCAGATCGTCTGCGGGTTGTCGTCCTCGACCTTCTCGCCGGTGGCGGGGTCATAGCACTCGGCGCTGTGGCTGAACCAGACCTTCGCGAAGTCGGTCAGTTCGGTCATGGTGCCGACGGTGGAGCGCGAGGTCTTGACCGTGTTGGACTGCTCGATGGCGATGGACGGCCGGATGTTCTCGATGCGGTCGACCTTGGGCTTGTCGAGCAGGTCGAGAAACTGGCGGGTGTAGGCACTGAAGGTCTCGACGTAGCGCCGCTGGCCCTCGGCGTGGAGGGTGTCGAACACCAGGGAGGACTTGCCGGCGCCGCTCAGGCCGGTGACGACGACGAACTTGCCCAGCGGGAGGTCGAGGTCGAAGCCCTTGAGGTTGTTCTGGCGGACGCCACGCAGGCGGATGGACTCGGGGGCGGAGGTGGGCGGCACAGGAGGCACAGAGAGATGACGAATCAGCGGAACGCAAACCCGGGCGGCTTTCAGCCCATGCCTGTTGACATAACGCTGTCAGGAGCCCCGGGCGGCGCACGTCGAGTTCACAGCACCTTGTCGGGCGGGAGGGACAGCACGGGGGCGGCGGGGCGTTCCACGGTGACCTTAGTCAGGTCGCGGAAGAGGGTCAGGTGCGCCTGCATCTGGCGCTCGGGCACGAAATTCGCGGCGGCGTGCTCGCGGCCATGGTGGGCGAAGCGCCGGCGGTCCGCTGGCTGGCGGATGAGCCGGTCCAGGGCCGCGACGAAGCCGTTCTGGTCGTGGTTGGCGATGAGGCAGCCGGATTTGTCCGGCACGAAGCATTCGCCGACGCCCACGATGTCATAGGCCACGGTGGGCAGGCCGTGCAGCTGGGCCTCGATGAGGAAGTTCGAGAGCGACTCGCTTTGGGAGGCGAGGACGGCGAGGTCGGAGGCGAGGTAGAGCTGGGTGGGGTCGGACTGGTAGCCGAGGAACCTCACGCGCGAGCCGAGGCCGAGGTCATGGGCGAGGCGCTCGCACTTCTTCCGCGCCGGGCCGTCGCCCGCCAGCCAAAGCTGCCAGTCGAGGTAACCCGGGAGCTTGGCGCAGAGCTCGATGAGCTCGCGCTGGTTCTTCTCCGGGCGGAACATGGCGACGTTGAGCAGCACCACGGTCGTTGGGTTGGCGCCGTGGTAGCGCCGCAGGGCGTTGTTGCGCGGTGCGGTCTCGTCGGTGAAGCGCAGGACCGAATTGTGGATGACCGTGATCTTGGGTGAAGGGATGTTGTGGTCGTCGGTCAGCACGCGCTTGGCCACGTGGCTGTTGGCGATGATGTGCCGGCAGAGCCGGAGCGAGCGGACGAACAGCCAGGGCAGGAGCTTGCCCGTGCGCATGGTGCAGATGACGGCGGCCTTGGGCAGGCGGCGCTGGATGAAGCCCGCGTAGCAGTTGGCCATGCGGCCCATGCAGAGGACGAGGTCGGGGGCGGCTTCCTCGGTGGCGTTGAGCAAGCCGGGGGCGAACCAGTCGAGCCTGGTGTCGAAGGGCTGCAACGAGCGGAAGGCGAAGGGCTGCTGCGCGCCGTCGAGCTCGAGCACGCCGCGCGGGCGGAAAGTGAGGAGGGTGACCTCGTGCCCGGCCTTGGCGAACGACGTGGCCATGAAGATGGATTGGCGCTCGGTGCCGCCACTGCGAAGGTAGTCCTGGACGATGAGAATTTTCATTGCTCCGCGGGGCGCCGCGGCAAAGGTTTGCGGTCCATCATTCAATGAACCAACCGTTCGTCAATCTGCTGGTGCGGTGGCTGGTGCTGGCCCTCGGGGTCGTGCTCAGCACCAAGATCGTGCCCGGCATCAGCTATGATACTGGCACGACGCTGTTCGTCGTGGTGCTGTTGCTCAGCCTGTTCAATGCCGTGCTGAAGCCCCTGCTGCTGCTTTTCACGCTGCCGTTTATCGTCCTGACCCTCGGGGTCGGCATCTGGCTGATCAACGCCGTGCTCTTTTACTTCGTGGGGCGGCTGGTGGATGGCTTCCACGTGGCCGGCTTCGGTTCGGCCCTGTTCGGCGCGCTGATTGTCAGCGTGACCAACCTGGTCCTGAACCGCCTGCTCACCCCGCCGCCCGCCCCGCCCAAGCCGCCGGCGTCCGCCAAGCGGGACGATGTGATTGATATCTGAGTGATGTCGCGGGGGTGGGTGCAGTTGACCACGGATAGGGACGGATAAGTCGGATTGAATCCGTTTAATCCGGATCGGTATCCGTGCGATCAGTGGTAAAACAGGACGTCCGAAGCAGGACAGACTTTCCGTTTGACGGCAGTGGCTCACGGGGCGACTTTGCCCGCTCACAAACTCCCACTATGGCAGACGATATTTACGACTTGGTGATCATTGGCGGCGGCCCCGCTGGCTACGTCGGCGCGATCCGCGCCGGGCAGCTCGGCAAGAAGGTGGCGGTCATCGAAATGGAGCGCGCCGGCGGCACCTGCCTCAACTGGGGCTGCATCCCGACCAAGGCCCTGCTCAAAAGCGCCGAGCTTTTCCGCACGATCCAGAAGGCCGACAGCTACGGCCTGAGCGTCACGGGCGCGTCGTTTGATTTCGCCAAGGTCATCGAGCGTTCGCGCGGCGTCGCCGCCCAGATGGCCAAGGGCGTCGAGTTCCTCTTTAAGAAGAACAAGGTCGACTACTTCGTCGGCAAGGGCTCCGTCACCGTGCCCGGCATGGTCGAGATCACCGAGGGCGAGCATAAGGGCAAATTTCTCCGCACGAAAAACATCCTGCTCTGCACCGGCCAGAAGCCCCGCCCGCTGCCGGGCCTCCCGGTCGACGGCACCCGCGTGATGACCTCCCGCGAGGCGCTCGCCGCCAGGACCGCCCCGAAGACGCTGGCCATCATCGGCGCCGGCGCCATCGGCGTGGAGTTCGCGTATTTCTTCAACGCCTTTGGCACGAAGGTCACGCTCATCGAGATGCTCCCCCAGGTCCTGCCCGTCGAGGACGAGGAGGTCAGCCAGCTCCTCGAGCGCAGCTTCACCAAGCAGGGCATCGCGGTGCACACCAATACCAAGAGCGAGAACATCCGCGTCGGCGCCAAGAGCGTGAAGCTCGACCTCGTGAAGGACGGTGCCAAGGCCGAGCTCGAGGTCGAGACGGTGCTCGTCGCCATCGGCATCACCTCGGCCCTCGACGGCCTGACCTCGGCCAAGGTGAAGCTCGAACTCGACCGTGGGTTCGTGAAGGTCGACAACAATTACCAGACCAGCACGCCCGGCATCTACGCCGCGGGCGATATCCAAGGCCCGCCGTGGCTCGCGCACGTCGCCTCCTTCCGCGCCATTCAGGCGGTCGAGGGCATGTTCGGCGTCACCAAGCCGAAGCAGGTCGGCATCTTCCCCGGCTGCACTTATTGCCAGCCGCAGGTCGCCAGCACGGGCCTGACCGAGAAGCAGGCGAAGGAAAAGAAGCTCGATTACAAGGTCGGCAAGTTCCCGTTCACCGCGGTTGGCAAGGCCGTGGCAGCCGGCGATACCGAAGGTTTCGTCAAGGTCATCGCCGACGCGAAGACCGGTGAGATCTACGGGGTGCATATCATCGGCAATGAGGCCACCGAGCTCATCGCCGAGTATGGTCTGGCGATGAACCTTGAGGCGACGGTCGACGAGATCCACCACACAATCCACGCCCACCCGACGCTGTCCGAGGCCCTCGGCGAAGCCGCGTTGGCGACGCTCGGCAAGGCGATCCATACCTGAGCGCCGGTCGCGCCTTCACCACGAAGGCACAAAGAACATGAAGGCCGGCGAAACGCCGGCCTTTTGCTTATTTGAGAAAGTCGCCGGGTTTAATGTCGCGTAGGCCGGCTAGGTTTGCGTGTCGGCGACACTTTCCATCGGAACGCCCGCTTGGCAGAGCGGGCAGTCGACAGGCTTCCATATGCTGAAGGATGTTCGGGCTATGCTCTCGAGCTGCAGGTGGTTGGCCGCGGCGAACTGGTCGGCGGCTTCACCGAAGATGAGGAGGGCGCCGCAGGCCACGGGCTGGGCGCCGCAGGCAAGCAGGTCGGCGTGGGTGCCCTTGAGGGCGGAGCCGGCGCTGATGGCGTCGTCCACGATGGCGACGGATTTGCCACGGAGCTTTTCGCGCTGGGCGGCGGGCACAACGTAGCGGACGGGAAAGAGGCCGGTGGCGCCGGGGGTCTCAATGCGCGCGGTGGGGCAGCTTGGCAGGCCAAGCACGGCGCCGATCATCTCGGCGAGCTTGGCGCCGCCGGTCATGGCTCCGACAATGGCGTCGAGGCGATGCGCGGAGAGGCGGCGGGCGAGTTCGGTCACAAAGGGCTGCAGCCGGGCCCGGTCCTCGAAAAGCAGGTCGAGCTCAACCCAATGTTCGCTGTGGTAGCCGGATTCCATCCGGAAGTGGCCGCGGCGGCCGGCAAGGAGGGCGAGAAGGTCAGCCTGCATCGGGAAGCTGTCCAGGCAGGTCCAGCAGACCTGACAAGCGGGCAGGTGGGAGGGGTTCGGGCACGTAAGGGTTACAGCCCATGGCAACGGAGACGGCGGTGAGGCACACTGGGTGATCGCCGGCCTCCCGATTGGGCCGGTCATTAAAATCCATGGAACCACCGAAAACAGAACCCGAAAAAAATTCCGACAAGGACATGCGTGCTTTCGAGCAACTTCCGGCCAAGGCCAAGGAGTTAGTGCTGCTCAAGGATCAGGCGGAGAAGACCACCGGACCTGAAAACGCGGACCTCAATCGCAAGATCGTGGAAAAAGCCAAGCCGGGCAGCTGAACCGTCCGCCCGGCGGAATTTCACTCCGGCAGCGGTCGGCCCTTGGTCTCGGGGGCGAACCAGATGAGGACCAATCCGGCGGCGTAAACGAGCGTAATGATCGCGCCGGCCTGGGCGTAGCTGCCGTGGAAGGTCTGCATGAGCGCGCCCATCTGGAGCGCGCCGACGGCCGCGAGGATGCGGCCGGTGTTGAAGGCCAAGCCTTGGGCCGTGGCGCGGACGCGGGTGGGAAACAGTTCCGGCAGGTAAAGCGGCAGCCAGCCGAAGAAGGACGCGGTGATGGCGCCGACGAGGAAGGTGAGGGCGAGGAACGGCACGCCGTAGCTGTCGATGCTGCGGAAGAGCCACGCGCAGCTCAGCAGCGACCCGAGGCAGAGCATGAAGTAGGCGGCGCGGCGGCCAAAACGCCCGCCCATCCAGGCGCCGATCAGGCACCCTAAGATCGATCCGACGGCGGAAAGGGCCTGCGTGTAGGCCTTGGCCTTGGGCAGGTCGGGGCCGGCCATCTGGTCGGCCCAGAGCGGCAGCCATTGCACGGAGCCCCAGGTGCCGATGAGGGCGACAGAGGCGAGCAGCATGCCGATGATGGTGGGGCGAAGGAGCGCGGAATTGGTCAGGATCTCCTTCACGGGCTGCGTCGGCTTGAGGGCGGCCGCTTGCCGCCATTTTTCCGACTCGGGCACGAAGAGCCGCACGAAGAAGGTGAGCGCGGCCGGCAGGGCACCGACCACGACGACATAGCGCCACGTGTCCTGGGTGACGGCGAAGAAAATGCCGACGCAGGCGATGAGGGCGAAGCCGACATTGGCGGCGGCGCCGATGATGCCCGCGAGCATCGGGCGGTTTTTCTCGGGCCAGACCTCCATGACGAGGGCGACGCCCAGCGCCCATTCGCCGCCCATGCCGAGTGCAGCGATGAAGCGCAGCCCGGCGAGGTGCCAGGGCTCGGTGGCAAAATAGACCAGGCCGGTAAACACCGAGTAGCAGAGGATGGCCAGGCTCATGGCGCGGACGCGGCCGATCTTGTCGCCGAGCCAGCCGAAGACGAGGCCGCCGCCGGCCGCGCCGAGAAGGAAGGCGGCCGTCACGATCCCCATCCAGTGGCCGACAAACTTGTCATCTACGATCCCATAGGCCGCCTGCATCTGCTGCAGGGCCGGGCGGGCGACGAGCGGGAAGATGCCCATCTCGAGTCCGTCGAACATCCAGCCCAGAAAGGCGGCGAGCAGCACGAGTTTTGGCCGCGAGGCCGGGGCAGGGGTGGATTCCATGAAGTCGCGGAGGAGGGGTGGGGTTGGGGTCGTCCTTCGCCAAGGCCGCGGAGGACAATATTCAATCCGCTGCGGATTGGTAATTGGTGCGAGTGCCGGGAGTCGAACCCGGATCATCAGCTTCGGAGGCGGATACACTATCCATTGTGCTACACTCGCAATGAACCGAGCGGGTAGCTTTCCCGGGTAGCGCGGGTTTTCAAGCAGTTTGTGGGTGTAGGGCGGGATCGCTGATCCCGCCTGCCTCGTGGCGGGGTCAGCGACCCCGCCCTACAGAAAACGCGCTGGGGGCAGCGCGTTCCACCTTAATGCGCGACGTGCACCGGGTCGGTCATCGGCTGGCCAATCTCCTTGAGCAGGTCCTGGAACCACGGCTGGGTGGTGGCGAAGGCCTTGCCGCCCTTGATGCGGGGAAATTCGATGGCGCGCAGCTCGTTGCCGCGTTCCTCGTCGTGGCCGATCACACCTGTGACGCCGGCCCGGGCGCACTCGATGGCCTTGAGGACACAGGTGTCGATGAGCTTGAAATCCTCGTCATTGGCCGGGGCCGAGCGGGCGAAATAACCGCTCTTCTGCACGAGGGTCTTCTCAGCGCCGATGAGCTTGGCGAACTGCTCGGCGAACCACTTGCCGGGGTTGATCGTGTCGAGGCGGACGTGGCCGAAGGCGTCGCGGTCGATCGCGACCCCGCGGGCGGTCATCTCGGCGATGATGCTGTCGAGACCGGCGCCCTCGCTGACAAAGAGGTTGATGTTGCCCTGCTGGTCCATGAGAGCGCGCAGGCGCTTCGCCTCGGCGTCGATATCGAGGGCTATTTCGGGGAGGTAGATGGCGTGCACACCGTAGCGCTCCTTGGCGAGGCCGATGCCGGGGACCCAGGACTTGCCGGCCAAGCTGGCCTGGTAGGCGCGGGCAGTGGCGGCGGTGAGCCACCCGCAGTTGCGGCCCATGACTTCGTGGACGATCAGCATACGGGCGCTCGCGCCCAGCTCGGTGACAACATTGGAGAAGAACCGCGCGCCCTGCTCGGCGGCGGTGGCCGCGCCGAGGCTCTGGCGGATGGGGATGATGTCGTTGTCGATCGTCTTGGGCAGGCCGATGACGTTAAGCTTGTAGTTGTTCTTCTGGAGGTGGGCGGCGAGGTCGGCGGCTGTCGTGTTGGTGTCGTCGCCGCCGACGGTGTGGAGGATGTCGACGCCGTCCTTCGTGAGCTGCTCGGCCGCGACGTTGAGGGGGAGCTGGCCTTCCTTCACGAGGCCGCGCTTCACGGCGTCCTTGACGTTGGTGAGCTTGACGCGGCTGTTGCCGATGACGCTGCCGCCGTATTGGCGGAGCACGGCGGCCTGGGCGCGGATCGCGGGGGTGACCTTGAGGCTGTCGCCAAGGAGCAGACCCTTGTAGCCGGAGCGGTAGCAGATGATCTCCCAGTCGGGGCACTGCTGGGTGTAGTGCAGGATGAGCTGGCCGACGGCGGCGCTGAGGCAGGGGGCGTGGCCGCCCGCGGTGAGGATCGCGACTTTCTTTTTCGAGGTGCTCATGGAGAAAATATGAGTCGGAAAGGTGCCACGGCCGGGCGGCCGGAGGCAATCGCGATTAGTGTCAGGGAGCGGCGCGCCCCGCAAAAACCCGCCCGGAGGTCGGGTTCCACCTTGTTCAGGCCGCGGGCTGCTGCCGTGACTTGCGCCACTCGCGGAAGAATTCCACGACGATTGGCAGCACGGACAGGATGATGATGGCCAGGATCACGAGCTTGAAGTTTTTCTGCACGAAGGGCTGGTTGCCGAACAGGAAGCCCGCGTAGATGAAGAAATAGATCCAGATGAAGCCGCCGATCACGTTGTAGGCCATGAAGCGCGGGTAGGTCATCGAGCCCACGCCGGCGATGAACGGCACGAAGGTGCGGACGATGGGCACGAAGCGGGCGAGAATGACGGCGCGACCGCCGTATTTCTCGAAGAAGGCGTGGGCCTTATCGAGGTGCTTTTTGCGGAGCCAGATGGAGTCCTCGCGCTTGAAGACGGCGGGCCCGATCTTGCGGCCGACCCAGTAGTTGACGGTGTCGCCGAGGATGGCCGCGACGAACAGCAGGCCGGCCATCAGGTGGACGTTGAGGCCGGTCTCGGGCTTGGCGCAGAAGGCGCCGGCGGCGAAGAGCAGGGAGTCACCCGGCAGCAGCGGCATGACGACGAGGCCGGTCTCGGCAAAGATGATCAGGAACAGGACGCCGTAGGTCCACAGGCCGTAGCTCGCGATGATCTCCGCCAGGTGGCGGTCGATATGGATGATGAAATCGACGAGTTTCTTCAGGAGGTCGAACATGGCGTGGAGAGAAAGAAAAAGGGCAGGTCGCGTGCGAACCTGCCCGGGTGAGAGATGAGTGACGGATTAGACGTCGGCTTTGGTCTTGCGGAGACCTTGGACGCGGTCGCCGGCCTTCCACTGGCCGCGCTTCTTGAGCAGGGCCACGCGCTCGAAGCGCTTGAGGACATTGCGTTTGACGACGAGACCGCCGCCGGAGGCCTTCAGACTGGGATGTTGGGACATAAAAGTGGTTTGGTTAACTTGGTTTCTGGCTTGGGAAGGGTGCGGATGTAGAGTTCGCGATAGCCCATGACAAGTATTTTTCGCCCACGTTTTCGGCGTTCACCTCAATCCACTGCGGCGTGGCGAAGGGATGGTGGTTTTGCACCCAGCCGCTGAGGGCCGAGGCGTTGGCCGGCAGGTATTTAAACCAGACCCGGAATTCCTCGGCTGACTCCAGTTTGCCCTCCCAGTGGTAATAGGAAGTGACGGGTCCGTCGATCTGGGCGCAGGCGGCGAGGCGGGCCTCGACCGCGCCGCGGGCCAGCCGGTCGGCGTCGGCGCGTTTGGCGGTGGTTGTCCAAGCCACGAACATGCAGGGAGTTTCGCACGCCAATGGCCCGCGGCAAAGCCAAAAGAAAGGGGCCGCGGGGGCCAAATTGCCCCTTGACGCTCCTTGGTTCCGCCGTAGGTCTATCCGTTCACAAAATTTCCCGCCGCCACCCATGAGAGACGAATACATCCGTGACGCCCAGACAGTTATCCAGGACCCGAACATTCTGATCAACGTGGTTTCCCGCCGCGTAAAGCAGCTCCGTCGCGGCAGCCGCCCGCTCGTGGAGTCGCTCGAGAAGCTGAGCCCCGAGGACATCGCCCTGCGCGAGGTCATCGAGGGGAAGATCAGCTACGAGCTGCACACGGCCTGAGCCGGCCAAGCGCGTTGAGGTCAACGCGCTCCACCCTATTTCCCGAAGCGAGGCCCCGGCCTCGCTTCTTTTGTTTGCCGCCCCGCGCTGTCCGGCGCATCACTGCCTTCCCCCCATGGCCGCCAAGCAGCACGACTCCACCCGCTACACCGAGCTTCGCAATTCGAAGGCTCTGCGGGACTATTTCATCCACGACAAGTTCGAGGCGGGGATCAAGCTGGCCGGCACCGAGGTGAAGTCCATCCGCGCGGGCAAGGCGCAGATCACCGACGCGTTCGCCCGGGTCGAGAAGGGCGGCGTCTGGCTCTACGGCGCCTACATCCAGGAATACTCGCACGGCGGCCTCTCCCAGCACGCACCGCGGCGCGTGCGCGCCCTGCTGCTCAACGCGAACGAGATCCGCAAGCTGGCGCAGGCCGTCGAGACCGGCGGCAAGACCATCGTGGCGCTGCGCATGTATTTCAAGCAGGCCCTCGTGAAGGTGGAGATCGCCACCGCGTCCGGCAAAAAGCAATTCGACAAGCGCGCCGACGTCAAAAAGCGTGAGCTGAACCTCGAGGCCCGCAAGGCCCTCAAACACCGCGCATGAGCAAGAAACTTCCCAACCGCGTCACCGTCCGCGTGCCCGGCAGCACCTCGAACTGCGGCTCGGGCTTCGACAGCCTCGGCCTGGCGCTGTCCATCTACAACGACATCACGCTGTCTCGCGGCGACTGGAGCGGCGCCCGGCCGCTGACCGATCGCGACACCGCAGGCCTCGGCATGGCCGACGAGGCCGCGGCGCTTTTCTTCGTGCGCGCCGGGGTGGAGGAGTTCGGTTACGAGCTGAGCATCTCCGGCGAGGTGCCGATGTCGCGCGGTCTCGGCTCCAGCGTGACGCTGCGGGCCGGTGTGGTCGCGGCGCTCAACGAGCTGGCCGGGGCGAAACTTTCCAAGGACGACCTCTGTAGCCTCGTGACCCAGCTCGAGGGCCACCCGGACAACGCGACGCCGGCCGTCATCGGCGGCTTCTGCGTGGCGCGCTGCGACCCGCACACCGGCGAGCTGCTGGGCGTGTTGCGCAAGCCGATCGGGAAGGATCTCTGCTTTGTCGTCGTGTCGCCCGACCAGGAGCTGGAGACGAAGAAGGCCCGCGGCATCCTGCCGAAGGAGCTGCCCTATTTCGACGCGATCAAGAGCGTGAATAGCGCCGTCTACGTCACAGCCGCGATCCTTTCCGGCGAATACGACCGGCTGCGTGACGCCGTGCGCGACTTCCTGCACGAGCCCTACCGGCTGCCGCTGATCCCGGGCGCCAAGAACGCCATCGAGGCCGGCGTGGTCACGGGTGCGCTTACCGGTTGGCTGAGCGGCAGCGGTTCGAGCGTGCTTTGTGTGGCGCGTCCGGCCAAGGCCGCAAAGGTGGCCCGGGCGATGGTGGCGGCCTTTGCGGCGCACAAGCTCTCCGCGACGCCGCACCTGCTCTTCGCCGACAACAACGGCCTGCGCGTGGTGAAGCGTTCGAAGCTTTAGGGCGATCGCGGATCCCGCCTTGGTGGAGGACCGGCCTCCCGGCCGGCCGCGGTCGGTCGGGAGACCGACCCTCCAATTCACGCTTTCTCGAACGGTGAGCCCGAGCGAATGACCTTGGGCGGATTCGCGTCCGGCCAGTATTTGACGACCTCTGCGGCGAGCGCGGTCCACTTGAAAGGTTTTCGCACGATGGCCTTGAGAGAGGGTACGGCGGCCATCTCGCGGTCGGTAAAGGTCATGTTGTAGGCTGTGATCATCAAAACGGGGATGTCCGGTTTGATCTTCTGCACCGCGGCGATGAACTGGAGGCCGTTGATGTCCGGCATCTGATAGTCGGTAATGATGATGCCGACGTTGAGACCTGGCAGCGCGCGGAGCGCGTCGGCCGGCTTGGTGAAGCCGTGCACCGGACGGTCGAGGTGCTCACCGAGCAGCTGCTGCAGCAAATCAATGTAGGAGAACTCGTCGTCCACGAGTACGACGATCTTTTCCCCAGGTTTGGGCGAGGAATTTGACATGGCTTGGGTGTGGCCGCGGCCCGGGCGGCGGAGAAATTTGTAGGGGAAAACAGCTTGCCGTCCAGCTGATTAAGGCTTCCAACCATCGCCAATGCTTCACGTGGTGTTGTTTCAGCCGCAGATCCCGCAAAACACCGGCAACATCGGCCGCATGTGCGCGGTCACGAGGGCCCGGCTGCACCTGATCCATCCGCTGGGTTTCGCGGTCACGGACAAGAATCTGAAGCGCGCCGGCATGGATTACTGGCATTCGCTGGATGTGCACCACCACGCGGACTGGACGGCGTTCAAGGCCAGCGCCGTCGCGCCGCGCCGGCTGTGGCTGTTCACGACGCATGCGACGCGGATCTTCTGGGACGTGGCCTACGCCGACGGCGACGGGCTGGTCTTCGGCAACGAGGAAGCCGGGGCGCCCGACTGGCTCCATGCGGAGCTGACGGACCCGCACCGGGTGAAAATTCCGCACGCCAACGGCGAACTGCGTTCACTCAATCTCTCGACGGCGGCCGGCATCGCCACGTATGAAGCCCTGCGCCAAGTGGGGCTGCCGGCGAAGGCCTGAAGCATCCGGAACCTTACGGTCCGCAGCTGCCGGTTTTGCCCCGGCGGTTACTTTCGGTCGTGGTGAGCGTCTCACCGCCCATGATGAAATCTCCCCTCGGACTGTTGATGGCTTGTGCGGTGCTGAACGGCGTGGGCCTGGGCGCGGCGCCGGCGGCCTTCAGTGCGGCGCAGGAAGTCAACGGCCTCGCCGACCCGACGGCCCTGAACTCGGCGACCAGCGCGCTGGGCATGGCGCAGCAGGGGGTGCAGGACGCGGTGAACCGCAACGCCGTCCTGCTCGGCTTTGCCCGCAGCCTGCAACGCGAACGCCAGCAAATGATGACCTCCACCGCCGAGATCACGATGAGCAACGAGCTCAATGAGGAGCGCTATTTTGTCATCCTGATGGCCTATGACAACCAGACGCGCCTGAAGGAGCGCAAGTCGCGGCTCATGCGGGCCACGCGGCTCAGCGTGCGCTCGCCGGGCAACAATTTCACCGAGGCGCTGCCGGCACTGGCACGGGTTGGCTCCGAGGTTTTCGGCCGGCAGGTGGACGGTTTGGTGCGGGTGCAGACCCCGCTGGGTCGCGGCACGGTGACCAGCGGCGAGTTGGAGGTCCTCGGCCAGGCCAGCGAAAAAATCCGCCGCCCAAGCCGAACAAGTGAAACGCGGCGGCTGCGTCCGGCCGGCTACGACGCGATCCGCGGGATCGCGCTGATCAGCGTGCGCGTGTAGGGGTGCTGCGGGCGCTCCATCACCTCGGAGGCGGGGCTGAGCTCGACGATCTTGCCCTGATACATCACGGCGATGCGGTCGGAGATGTGTTTCACCACGGACAGATCGTGCGCAATGAAGATCATCGTGAGGTCCATCGTACGGACGAGGCCGGCCAGGAGGTTGAGGATCTGCGCCTGGATGGACACGTCGAGAGCCGAGACCGGCTCGTCCGCGATGATGACCTTGGGCTCGAGGGCGAGGGCGCGGGCGATGGCGATGCGCTGTCGCTGGCCGCCGGAGAACTCATGCGGGTATTTCTGCAGGAAACGCGCGGGCAGGCCGACCTGTTCCATCAGCCGGGCGACGCGCGCCGGCACCTCGGCGGGTGGGACGACACCGTGTACGAGCAACGGCTCGGCGAGCGCGGCGTAGACGGTCAGGCGCGGGTTCAGTGAGGCGAACGGATCTTGGAAAACCATCTGCAGGTCGCGACGCGCGGTCATGATCTCCCCGGCGGAAGCGGCGGTGAGGTCGTGGCCGCTGACCAGGACGGTGCCGGAAGTGACCGGGACCAGCTGCATGATGGCGCGGGCGAGCGTGGACTTGCCGCTGCCGGATTCGCCGACGAGGCCGAGCACCTCGCCGCGCCGGACCTCGAAGCTGACGCCGTCCACGGCCTTGACGGTGCCGGTCTGTTTCTTGAAGAGAAAGCCCGACTCGATGGGAAAGTGGGTCTTGACGTCGCGGACCGAGATGGTGGCCTCGTTGCCGATGACATGGGCCGGGGCGGATGCGGCGGCGGGTTGCTCAGCGGGGAGATCGAAGCGCTGGAGCAGTTCGGCCTCGGTGAACGGTTTCGACAGGTCGGGCGGCATCCCGGGGATGGTGAAGAGCTCGCGGCCCTTGTCCTGCAGGGCGGGGATGCAGCGCTGCAGGGCCTTGGTATAGGGGTGCTGCGGGGAACGGAAGAGCGTGCGCGTGTCGGCCGACTCGACAATGCGGCCGGCATACATGACCTGCACGCGGTCGCACAGGCCGGACACGACGGCGAGGTCGTGTGTGATGAAGAGGACGGCCATGCCGAGTTCGCGCTGCAGCCTCTTGAGCAGCTCGAGGATCTGGGCCTGCACCGTGACGTCGAGCGCGGTGGTCGGCTCGTCGGCGATGAGCAGGTCGGGCTTGGTGATCAGCGCCATGGCGATCATCACGCGCTGGCGCATGCCGCCGGAGAATTCGTGCGGGTAGCTGTGGAGGCGTTTCGCCGCGTCGGGAATGCCGACCGCCTCGAGCATGGCCAGGCCGCGGGCGAGGGCGTCGGCCTTGGAGATTTTCCCGTGGATCAGCAGGGGCTCGATGAGCTGTTCCGAGATGCGCAGGTAGGGGTTCAGCGACGTCATCGGATCCTGGAAGATCATCGCGATGCGCCGGCCGCGGATGGCGCGGAGCTCGGCGGGTGAACAATGCAGCAGGTCCGTGCCGTCGAACATGGCCGTGCCGCTTTCAATCCGGCCGGGCGGTTGCGGGATCAGGCCCAGCAGGGAGGAGCAGGTGACGGACTTGCCCGAGCCGGACTCGCCGACGATCCCGAGGGTCTCGCCCTTCTCCAGCGAGAAGCTGACGCCGTCGACCGCGCGATACACGCCGCGGCGCGTATGGAAATAGGTGCGGAGATCCGTGACTTCAAGCAGGGGCACAGGGAAGGGAGAGTGAAATCGAAGGTGGAAGCCGGCCAAAACTGCAGCAACGATAAACTGGCCCGGCGCCTGTCGCCAGGCACTTCGTTCAGCCGTGCCGGCCGATCCCCGCAAAGGCCGCGCGGGTGGCGGCGGACACACCGCGTTCCGGACGGAACGCCAGCACGTCGGCGTCGCCGATGGCGGGCCAGCCGTCCCGTCGGGCGAGGCCGACATTGTCCGCCTCAACCAGCTCAAAGCCGGCGGCGCGCAACAGCGCGCAGCACTGGTCGTGCAACGCGGCGGAGTGGGTGGAGAGGGCCAGCGCGAGCCGGTTTTCGCGGCGCAGCAGGCTTGCGGCACCGTGGAGGGCGTCGAGTTCGGCGCCCTCGATGTCCATTTTCAGCAGCGTAGGCGATGCGGCGGTGCCGGCGGCGATCAGTTGGTCGATGCCCTTCACGGGCACGCGGTGGCCCGCGCCGCCGAGGTGACAGGCGAGCGTGGAATGATTTTTTCCGGGCGCCCAGCCGAAGGTGAACTCTCCTTCCTCGCGCGCCATGGCCCAGGGGAAGATCGTCACGTTGGCGGCGCGGTTCCAGCGCACATGGCGCTCGAGAAAATCGCGGCTGTCGGGGTTCGGCTCGAAAGCGAAGACCCGGCCCGCGGCGCCCACCAGCCGGGATTCGAGCAGCACGGTATAACCGCGATGGGAACCGATGTCCCAGACGATCTCGCCAGGTTGCACGAGCGAGAGCAGGGCGGCGGCTTTGCCGGGCACAAATTCGCCGCGAAAGTAGCGCGCGCCGGTCGCGATGCTCCAACGGAGACCGGCATTGGGTCCGCGCTGGATGGGGAGATGCAGGGCACGAAAGAGCTTTTTCATCGGGGGGCGGTGGGGTGGATAAATTCAGCCCAAGAGCGAGGCGAACAACGTTTCGTAACGCTCAAGCATCCTGGCCAGGGAGAAGCGGGCGGGAGCGTCCGCGTGGCCGTGGGCCACGATGGCCTCCACCGCCGGCCCGCCGGCGAGCACCTCGGTGAGGGCGGCGGCGAGCGCGGCGTCGTCGCCCCGGGGAAAACGCCAGCCGTTGACGCCGGGTTCGATGACGTCGTTCACCCCGGCGGCGTCGCTGCCGATGGCGGCGCAGCCGGCGGCCATGTAGTCGACGAGCACCAGCGGCAGGCCCTCGTAATGGGTCGAGAGCACGGCGGCGCGGCAACGATGATAGAGTTCGGCGGCGTTGGACACCCGGCCGAGGAACTCGACGCGGCCGGCCAGTCCGAGCGAGGTCACGAGCTTCTCGCAGGCGCGGCGGTGCGAGGCCTTGCCGTCGCCCCCGAGGAACAGTTGGCCGGTCCAGCCGGAATCGACGAGGCGCCTCACGGCGCGGATCAGCGTCGGCTGGTCCTTCTGTCGGGCGAAGCGGGCGACCATGACGATGTCTTGACGGCGGGCAGCGAAGGGCGGGGCCCCGACCGCGTAGCGCGCGGCCTCGACGCCGTTAGGGATGACCTCCAGCCGCGGGCCAAGGAGGCCGAGCTGGCGGACGTGGTCGGCGACACCGTGGGAGACGCAGACGGTCACGGTGGTGCGGGCGGCAAGCTTTTGCGCGGACCAGCGGCGCCAAAAGGGGTAACGCTCGCAGTTCTGCTCGATATGCAGGACGACGGGCACCTTGGCGGCGAAGGCGGCCTGCCGGCCCCAGATGTGCTCGCTGTTGCCATGGGCGGCGAAGACCTGCGGCTTGAAACCGGTGATGATCGCGGCGAGCTGGCGGAGGGTCGTCCATTTCCAGCCGCGGTCCACCCAGGCGGTGCGCAGGCCGGTGGCGGTGATCTGCGCCTGCATGGTCGCGGGCAGCGGGGCCTGCTTGCGGCGCAACACGAGCAAAGGCTCGTAGTTGCCGGAGCGCAGGTGGCCGCAGGCAAGTTCGAGGGCGACCCTGGTGGCACCGGAGCCGCCGCCGGTGACAAAATGAATCACGCGAGGCTTGGCGCTCATGCCTTGGGCAGGTAGGGTTCGAGGGCGGCCTGCGCCTCGGCGATCGAGATGCGGAGCAGGGGTCGCGGGCCGGTCACATCGGCGGGGCGGAGAATGGTGTGCTTCGTGTCCCACGGATGCCAGCGCCAGGGTTCCAGCGGACCGTAGAGGCCGACGACCGGCACGTGGAAGGAGGCGGCGATATGGATGAAGCCCGTGTCGATGCCGAAGGTCAGCTGCATCCGGCGCATGAGCGAACCAGCCTCGCGGAGGCCGAGCTTCGTGCTCCAGTCGTGACAGTGCCCGCGCAGTTCCGCCGGCATCGCGGCGAGGATGGATGCATAATAGCCGGCATTAGCCGGTGAGTCGCAGAAATGGATCTCGCTGTTCCGGTCGCGCACGAGCCAGGTAAGCACCCCGGCGAAGCGTTCGGGCGCCCAGTCTTTCAGGTCGAAGACGGATTTCGCGCAGACGAAGACGCGGGTGCGGTTGCTGGCGGGCAGTGCGCGATCCACGCGCTGGTCGGTGGCCGGGGCGGTCCAGTTCTCGTTGTGCGTGTCGATGACGGGGAGGCCGTCGGCGCGGAGGACATCGAGGAAGCACTCGACCTCGTGCTTGTCGGCATAGGGGGTGCTGCGCTGGAGCAGCCACGCACGGCCGTCGGTCGCGAAGCCCACGCGGTGCGGGATCCCGGCGAGCAGCGGCAGGATGGCGCTGGAGAACGAACGGCGCAGGATGTAGCAGCGGTCGTATTTCCGGGCGCGGAGAAAACGGGCGGCGCCGAGCAGGCTCGTGGGAAATTTCGCGGCGCGCTGCTTTTCGCCCTTCAGGCGCGGCGCGAAGTAGAGCAGCTCGTCCTTGTAAGGGCAGAGCGCGAGCGTGTCGCCCGAGACGGGCTCGCTGAGGACGTCGATTTTCGCCTGGGGAAAGGCGCGGCGCAGGTTGCGCAGGGTGGGGATGGCCAGGATGGTGTCGCCGATGAAGCGGTAGCGGATCACCAAAATGCGCAGCGCGCGCGGGTCGGGCTCAGCCATGGTTCAGTAGACCTCCGGGTGGCCCTCGCCGCGAGCCTTGAAGCGTTTGTGCACCCAGAAGTATTGCTCGGGGGCGAGGCGGACGTGCTGCTCGATGAGCCGGTTGATGCGCACGGCGTCGGCCGCGGCGTCCTTGGTCGGGAAGTTCTCCAGCGCCGGCAGGATGGTCAGGGTGTAGGAATGGTCGGCCTCGCGTTTGGCGAAGAAGGGCACGACGGCGCAGCCGGTCATCTCGGCGATCTTGCTCGTGGCGGTGTTGGTGATGGCCGGCACGCCGAAGAAGGGGAGGATCTCGGAGGACTTGCTGCGCTTGCCCTGATCGGGCGCGTACCAGATGGCGGCGTTGCCGCGCAGGCCGCGGACGAGGCCGCGCAGATCGTCGAAATGGACGGCGGGCGTCATGTGGCGGGCCCGCTGGCTGCGCATGAGGTGGGCGACGACGGGATTGTTGGGGTCGCGGTAGAGCCCCCCCATCCGGTGCGCCTCGGCAATGAGGCGGCCGCCAATCTCGAGGGTCGTGAAATGCGCGGACAGGAACACCACGCCGCGGCCGCGGGCGAGGCCCGCGTGCAGGTGTTCGAGGCCGATGATGCGGTGCGGCGGCAGATCCTTGGATTTGGCCCACCAGCCGGCGCAGAGTTCAAAGAGGCCAAGCGCGAGTGCGTCGTAGTGGGCGCGGGCGAGGGCGGTGATCTCGCGGAGGGATTTCTCCGGGAAGCAGAGCTTCAGGTTGGTGAAGACCACGCGGCGCCGGATGCCGACGACATGGAACACGATCCAGCCGAGGACCCGGGCGAGGGCGCGTTTCTCCGGCCAGGGCAGTTTGTCGGCGAGCCAGAGGAAACCGAGGCACGCCCACATGGGCCAGTGCTGCGGCAGCCAGAGGCGCGGGTGCTCGCCGGCGCGGCTCATGCGCGGCCGGGCTTGGGCGCGTGGCGGTAGAGCTGCGGGTTCAGCGCCGGGTCGTTATACATCTTGAACTGGAAGTAGGCGGAAAAGGTTCGGCGCTGCGCGATGACGTCGGCCCACAGGTCGGCGAGGCAGCCGGTGAGGTCGGCGCGCTGCTGGCGGATGCGCGCGAGCATCTCGGCGCACTTCGCCTTGTGCTCGGGGGAGGCCTCGGGGCGCACGGTCTCCTCGTGCATGTGAAATTCCTTCAGCGCGAGGATGGAGAGGCGGTCGATCATCATGCCGGGCGTCTCGGAGTTGCGGGGGAGGCCGGTCGGCGGCGGGTTGAGCACGGCGACGACGGCCTTGTCCATCTCCTCGGCGAAGTTGTTCCGCTCCTGGTTGAAGCGGTCGATGTTGCGCTTGGCCTGGTAGACGCGCTCGAAGCCGAGGTCGTCGCGGCGCGCGACGTCCTCCTCGTGCCAGAGCGAGAAATTGCGGAGGTGGTTCTCGTCGAGCAGACGGAAAAACCCCTCGCCGGCAGCGGCGGGCGTGACTTGATGCCAGCGGGCGGTGAGCTCGGTCTGGCGGGCGGCGATTTCCTGGGCGTCGAATTTCATGCGTGCGGCAAATTGAGTTGGACAAAACAGGCCCGGACACAAGCCTGCGGATTCAACGCGCGATGCAAAGCCTCCTCGTCATCAAGCCGTCGTCCTTGGGCGACATCGTGCACGCGCTGCAGGTGCTGCAGGTGCTGGCCAAGGAGCGGCCGGATTGCCGGATCAGCTGGGTGGTGCGGGAGCGATTCGCGGGGCTGGTGCAGGCGGCGCCGTTCGTGCACGAGGTCATCATTTTCCGCCGGCGCGACGGCTGGCGGGCGTTCCTGCGGCTGCTCCGGCACCTGCGCGGGCGGCAGTTTGACGCCGTCTGGGACATGCAGGGTCTGCTGCGCTCCGGGCTGATGACGGCGGCGGCGAGGGCCCCGGTGAAATGGGGCCGGCCGGATTCGCGCGAAGGCGCGGGGATTTTCTACAACCGGCGCGTGAACCGGCCGGAAGGCGCGGGGCCGCACCACGCCCTGGAGATATTGCAGCCGTTCCTGCGGGCGGCCGGCGTCGCGCCGCGCCTGGATTTCCCGCTGAACCTGCGGGCGGGCGTAACCTATCCCTGGCAGGGGTTCTTCGCCGGTGACCCGCGCCGCACCTTCGTGATCTTCACTGACAGCCGCGGGGCGGAGAAGGAGTGGCCGCGGTTCAACGAGCTGACGGCCCTGATCTTCCAGTCCATCCCCGGCAGCAAGATTGCCTGGTGTGCCGGCCAGCCGGCCAAGCCCGAGGTCGAGGTGCCGGGGGACAGGTTCCTGAATCTGACCGGCTGCCCGATGGACCAGATGATCGCGCTGGTGCGGCAGCCGGCGACCTTCATCGGCAATGATAGCGGGCCGATGCATCTGTCGGCCGCGTCGGGCAACCGGGTGCTGGCCATTTTCGGGCCGACCTCGCCGCGGCGCTTCGGACCGTTCCCGCTGGAAAATCCCAAGCACCGGGCGGTGGAGGCGCCGGGCGGACGGCTGGCCGACCTTGAGCCGGCCGCGGTGCTGGCGGCATTGGCGGAGTTGCGGGCGCGGGTGTTTTGACCCTGGCTAGGAATCGCCGGTAAATCCGGCCAAAATCGCGCGGGTCCCGGGTTCGCATTTGCGTTTCTTTCCGCGCTAACAACACTGGGAACACCCCGCGAAACGCGTGGTCCACCCCATCCGCCATGCCGGAAATGCTCATCATCAAGCCCTCGGCGCTCCGCGACATTGTCCACGGACTCCAGGTTGCCGCGTCGATCAAGGCGCAGCGGCCCGAGTGGCGCATTTCCTGGATCGTGCGCGATATCTTCTCGCCGCTGGTGCGCTCGTGCGCGGCGGTGGACCAGGTCTATGTGTTCCGCCGGCACGAGGGGGCGCGCGGTTTTCTCACGACCATGCGCGAGGTGCGGAAGAAGGAGTTCGACCTCGTGCTGGATTTCCAGGGCCTGCTGCGCACCGGGCTCATGACCAAGTGGGCGCGCGGCAAGCGCAAGCTCGGCCGCGCCGACGCCCGCGAGGGCGCGGGCATGTTCTACGACGCCAAGATCCCGCTGCCGCCGGCGGGCAGTTCGAGCCATGTGCTGGATATCCTGCTGCAGTTCTGCACGACGGTCGGCGCCGAGCCGCGGCTGGCCGGCCCGCTGCGCTTCCGCGAACTCGAGCGGCTCAACCTGAGCTTCATGGACCCGCGCAAGGGCCAGCGCCCCGTGTTGATCTTTCCCGACAGCGGCCAGAGCAACAAGAAGTGGAACGGCTACGCCCAACTCACGGCCCAGCTCATCCGCGAGGGCGGCCGCAAGGTGGTGTGGGCGGGCAACAATTACCTGCCGGGCAAGGAGTCGTTCCCGGACGGCACCTTCCTCAACCTCACGGGCAACACCAGCCTGACCTCGCTGCCGGCACTGCTGGCCAAGGCGGACTGGGTGATCTCGAACGACAGCGGTCCGATGCACCTGGCCGCGGCCATGGGCCTCAAGACCATCGGGCTCTTCGGCCCGACCGACCCGCGACAATACGGGCCTTATCCGCTCAAGGCGCCGACGAATTATTCGATCCAGGCGCCGGTGGGCGACCTGAAGCTGCTTTCGGCCAAGGAAGTGTTCTATCTCTTCAACCGGATCGAGGCCTCGCTCCACAAGGCGCAGGCCAAGGCGGCGCTGGCGCACGCCTGAGCCTTTACCGGTGGGGCGGGCCCCCGGCCGGCCGCGGTCGGTCAGGAGACCGACCCTCCACCAGGAAGCAGGCGGGATCTGCGGTCCCGCCCGACAAATTTAGCCTGTTCAACTCCGGCGATACGCCTTGAATGGGTCTTTCCATGCTCGATCCCAAGCTCCTCCGTGAATCGCCCGAAACCGTGCGCACCGCCATCGCCCGGAAGTACCTCGACGTTGACCTCGACGCCGTCCTGGCGCTCGACACCGCGTGGCGCGCGCAGCTCGCCGCGGTCGAAGCCCTCCGCGGCCAGCAAAAGGCCGCGAACAACGAGATGGTTGCGCTCAAGAAGGGTTCGCCGGAATTTCTGGCCAAGGTGGCCGAGATGAAGGGCGTCTCGGCCCAGGCCAAGGCCGCCGAGGAGGCCCTGAAGCCGCTCGAGGAAAAATTGCACGCCGCCATGCTCACGCTGCCCAACATTCCGCACGCCACCGTGCCGGCCGGCCGGACGCCCGAGCAGAACGTCGTCCACGCGACCCACGGTGCCATCGCGGCCGCCTCGCCGCACGCCGTCCCGCACTGGGAGATCGGCGGCTTCGGCAACCTGATCGACTTCCCGCGTGGCGCGAAGGTTACCGGCGCGGGTTTCCCGTTCTTCATCGGGGAGGGCGCGAAGCTGTCGCGCGCGCTGCTGCAGTTCTTTTTGGACGAGAACGTGCAGGCCGGCTACACCGAGGTCAGCCCGCCGATCTTCGTCAACGCCGCCAGCGCCACCGCCACCGGCCAGCTGCCCGACAAGGAGGGGCAGATGTATGTGACCGCCGACCTGCTCTACGCCGTGCCGACGGCCGAGGTGCCGCTGACCAATTTTTTTCGCGACGAGATTCTGGAGGAATCGTCGCTGCCCGTCTGCCGCTGCGCCTACACGCCCTGCTTCCGCCGCGAGGCCGGCAGCTACGGCAAGGACGTGCGCGGCCTGAACCGCGTGCACCAGTTCGACAAGGTGGAGCTGCTCAAGTGGGTCCACCCGTCGTCCAGCTATGACGAGCTCGAGAAACTCCGCGCCGACGCCGAGCGCCTGCTGCAGAAGCTCGAGCTGCCTTACCGCGTGCTGCTGATGTGCGGGGGCGACCTGGGCTTCGCCCAGTCGAAGAAATACGACCTTGAGGTCTGGGCCGCCGGCCAGAAGCGCTGGCTCGAGGTGTCGAGCTGTTCAAACTTCGAGTCCTTCCAGGCGCGCCGCGCGCAGATCCGTTTCCGCAACCAGGCCGGCAAGCCGGAGCTGGTGCACACCCTGAACGGCTCCGGCCTGGCCGTGCCGCGCGTGCTGGCCGCCCTGCTGGAAAACAACCTGCAGGCCGACGGACGCGTGAAGCTGCCGGCGGCGCTCGTGCCGTATTTCGGCAAGGAGTTCGTGAGCTTCAAATAATGAAGGGTCCAGCTTCCGCTGGGCCACGGCCCGTCAGGAGACGGGCCCTCCACCCAACAGCTTCCCGCGTGGCAACCAAGAGACAACCCCACTGGCCCACCGTGGCGGCGGCGTTCGCGGCGCGCATTTCGCACGCCGACCTGCACCCGGCCGCGATGCTGCGGGCCCGGGAGGAAGCCCGGCGGGAGCAGCGAAAGGGCGGCCGGCCGGCCCGCTGGGCCCTGGCCTTCTCCGGCGGGGCCGACTCGCTCGCGTTGCTGTTGCTTTTCTGGGCGGAGGGTCCGGGTCGCTGGGGCCGTGATTTCGTCGTCCTGCACTTCAACCACCGGTTGCGCGGCCGGGCGGCGGACGCCGACGAGAAGTTCTGCGGGCAGGTGTGCACCGCGCTCGGCGTGACCTTTGTGTCTGGCCGCTGGCGCGCGGCACGCAAGGGCGCCAGCGAGGCCGAGGCCCGCGCGGCGCGGTTTGAATTTATCCGGCGGGAAATGAGCCGGCGGAAAATGCGCCTGTTGTGGCTGGCGCACCAGCAGGACGACATTGCCGAGAGCATGCTCATGCGGCTGGCTCGAGGCAGCGGCCCCGGCGGCCTGGCGGCACCGCGACCGGTGCAGGCCATGGGCGAGGGGCGGTTGCATCTGCGGCCCCTGCTCACGCTGAAGAAGGTTGAACTCGTGGCCGCGCTGAAAAAAGCCGGCGCCCGGTGGTGCGAGGACGCCTCCAACGCCGATGACGATCATTTCCGCAATCGCATCCGGGCGCGCGTGCTGCCGGCCTGGGCGAAGGCTGCCGGGCGCGATGCCCTGGCCGGCGCGGCTCTGTCCCGCGAAAGGCTGGACGAGGACGATGCCGCGCTGGAGGCCTGGCTCGACGAGCTCAAGCCGCTCGACCGGCGCGGCCGGCTGGAGCTTGCGCGGCTGGCGGGCAAACCCCGGGCGCTCGTGCGGCGGGCGCTGCACCGCTGGCTGCTCGCGGTCCGGCCCGAGACCGACCTGTCGCGGCAAGGCTTCAACCAGCTGCTGGCGCTGGTGCAGCGCGGGCAGGACACGCGTTTCAGTCTTGGCGCCAAGAGCTTTGCGGTCGTAAGCCGCAGCGGGTTGGTTTTGCAGAAAAGCTGAGCTGGCCGCCCTGGTTTCGCGGAAATCTGCACCCCGACGTGGAAAATGCCCCAATATTTCCGCCAGTCCTTCGTTTGACTTATCCGGAGGGAACCTACACCTTGCCCGACTACTCTCATCCCCATGGCCGATAACGACGACAATAAGAAGCGCAGTCCCCTCAAGAGCCTCCCGCCGGACGGCTTTCCCCTTAAGACCGGTCTGATCTGGGTCGCGATCATCGGGGCCATCGTGGCGCTCTTTATGCTGAACCCGGGCAAGGCCCCGCAGCCGGCCACCCTCAAGATCCAGCAGGTCGTCGAGCTCGCCGAGCAGGGCCAGATCGCCACCGGCTTCATCCAACCCGACGGTACGGGCGGCCGCGACTGGTCGCAGGTCACCGGCGAGACCAAGGAAGCCATCCTCAAGAACGAGACCGGCGCGACCAAGGCCTTTGTGGCCACCGGCCGTCTGACCGACAGCAACCTCGAACTCCTCCAGAAGTCCAAGATCTTCGTCGAGAAGCCCGCGACGACCGCCATGACGCAGCTGCTGCTCAACATCCTGCCGTTCATCATCGTCATCGGCCTGCTTTATTTCCTGTTCGTCCGCCAGCTCCGCCAAGCGGGCAAGGGTGCGCTCAGCTTCGGCAAGAGCCGCGCCAAGATGCTGACCCGCGACAAGGACCGCGCGACCTTCGCCGACGTGGCCGGTTGCGACGAGGCCAAGGAGGAGGTCAGCGAGGTGGTCGACTTCCTGCGCGACCCGAAGAAATTCCAGAAGATCGGCGGCCGCATCCCGAAGGGCATCCTCATGGTCGGCCCCCCGGGCACCGGCAAGACCCTCCTCGCCAAGGCCATCGCCGGCGAGGCCGACGTGCCGTTCTTCTCCATCAGCGGCTCGGACTTCGTGGAGATGTTCGTCGGCGTCGGCGCCAGCCGCGTCCGCGACATGTTCGAGCAGGGCCGCAAGAACGCCCCGTGCCTCATCTTCATCGACGAGATCGACGCCGTCGGCCGCCAGCGCGGCGCCGGCCTCGGGGGCGGCAATGACGAGCGCGAACAAACGCTCAACTCCCTGCTCGTCGAGATGGACGGCTTCGATACCCAGGAGGGCGTCATCATCATCGCCGCCACCAACCGCCCCGACGTCCTCGACAGCGCCTTGCTGCGCGCGGGCCGCTTCGACCGCCAGGTCTACATCGACCTGCCTGACATCATCGGCCGCGAGCAAATCCTTCGCGTCCACGCCCGCCGGATCACGCTCTCCGAGGACGTCAACCTTTCCCTCATTGCCCGCGGCACGCCCGGTCTCTCGGGCGCCGAGCTGGCCAACCTGCTCAACGAGTCGGCCCTGCTGGCCGCCCGCCGCAACAAGAAGAAGGTCGAGATGGTCGACATCGACGACGCCCGCGACAAGGTCCTCTGGGGCCGCGAACGTCGCCGCGTGATGGACGACAACGAGAAGAAGTCGCTCGCCTGGCACGAGGCCGGCCACGCCGTCGTACAGGCCGTGCTCGATGACGGCACCATGCCCGTCCACAAGGCCACCATCATCCCGCGCGGCCAGAGCCTTGGCAGCGTCACCTACCTGCCGACCAAGGACATTCTTTCCAGTTCCAAGAAGAAGCTCCTCGACCGTGTCGCGGTCGCGATGGCCGGCCGTATCGGCGAGAAGCTCGTGACGAACGACATCAGCAACGGTGCCGCCAGCGACATCAAGCAGGCCACCGCCACGGCCCGCGCCATGGTGTGCGACTACGGCATGAGCGACCTCGGCCCGATCGCCCTCGGCGACAACCAGGACACCGTCTTCCTCGGCCGCGACATCACCCGTTCCCAGCACCTCAGCGAGGACACCGCCCGGCAGATCGACCAAGCCATTTCCGAGATCATCAACGGCCAGTATCAGCGCGCCGAGCAGATCGTGAACGAGCACCGCAGCGCGCTCGACAAAGTCGCCCAGGCCCTGTTGGAGCACGAGACCATTGAAGGCCGCCATGTGCTGGAGATCCTCAAGGACGGCGAGATCAAGTCGCCGATCGTCATGGTCCGCCAGCCGCCCCGGCAGCCGCCGGAGATCGGCAAGCCGGCCCCTCAGGTTTCCCCTGATGCCGCGGGCGGGGGTTCCCCCGCCCCGAGTCCGGCCTGAGTGTAAAATCGTCCTTGGTTTTCTTTCCTGAGGCCGGCATCCTGCCGGCCTCTTTCATTATGAATATCTGCTGCATTGGCGCCGGTTATGTGGGTGGGCCGACCATGGCCATGATCGCCCTGAAATGTCCTGACATCACCGTGACGGTGGTCGACATGAACGCCGCGCGCATCGCCGCCTGGAACAGCGGCACCCTGCCGATCTTCGAGCCGGGTCTTGATGACGTCGTCAAGCAGGCCCGGGGCAAAAACCTCTTTTTCTCCACCGACGTCGCCGCCCAGATCAAGCAGGCCGACATCATCTTCGTGGCGGTGAACACCCCCACCAAGACCTACGGCGTCGGCGCCGGCCGCGCGGCTGACTTGCGTTACATCGAGTCCGTCGCGCGAACCATCGCCGAGCACGCCGAGACCGGGAAGATCATCGTCGAGAAGTCTACCATCCCGGTGAAGACGGCCGACGCCATCAAGACCATCCTCGCCTCCAATTCCAAGGGCCTGAAGTTCGCGGTGCTGTCCAACCCCGAGTTCCTCGCCGAGGGCACGGCGGTCAAGGACCTGACCAACCCCGACCGCGTGCTGATCGGCGGCGAGCGCACGCCCGAGGGCGAGAAGGCCATGGAGACGCTCGTCGGCGTCTATGCCCGCTGGGTGCCGCGTGACCGCATCATCACGACCAACCTCTGGTCGTCGGAGCTCTCCAAGCTCGTGGCCAACGCCTTTCTCGCCCAGCGCATCTCGTCCATCAACTCCATCTCCGCGCTGTGCGAGGCGACCGGCGCCGACGTGGACGAGGTGGCCAACGCCATCGGCAAGGACAGCCGCATCGGCCCGAAATTCCTCAAAAGCTCCGTCGGCTTCGGCGGCTCCTGCTTCCAGAAAGACATTCTCAATCTCACTTACCTCTGCGAGAGCTTCGGCTTGCCCGAGGTGGCCGCCTACTGGACCAGCGTCGTGGGCATCAACGACTGGCAGAAGCAGCGCTTCGCCGGCCGCATCGTGAAGGAGCTCTTCAACACGGTCGCCGACAAAAAGATCGCCGTGCTGGGCTTCGCCTTCAAGAAGGACACCAACGACACGCGCGAGTCCGCCGCGATCAACGTCGTCCGCGACCTGCTCGCCGAGCACGCCAAGGTCAGCGTCTACGACCCGAAGGTGCCGGCCGATGAGATCAAGATCGACTCGCTCGGCAAGGGCATCGACAACCCGCGCCTGACCGTCGCCAAGGACGCCTACGAGGCCTGCGCCGGGGCCCACGCCATCGCCATCGTGACCGAATGGGACGAGTTCAAGACCCTCGATTACGCAAAAATATTTGCCGGAATGCCAAAGCCGGCGTTTCTATTCGACGGTCGCAACATCGTCGACCTGGCCGCGCTGCGAAAGATCGGCTTCAAGGCCTCCGGCATCGGCAAGCCGGCCGCCAGCCGCCGGGCGGAAGACCTGGGTTGATGGAAGGGCGTCCCTTGCGGGACGCCAGCCGACGGCGCGGGCGGTAGGGGCGCTTGCCCTCAAGCGCCCTTCGACGGGCCGTTGAGGGCAACGGCCCCTGCCTTAATACGGGCCGGTTCGCAGGGGCGCGGGCCCTCCAACTCACACAAACCCCAGCGGCTTGTAGTTTTGGCCGAGGATCGCGCTGGATTTGCAGCCGAGCCACTGGTCGAGCACGGTCGAGTAGACGGCGCGGAAGTCGGTGGTGTATTGCAGATCCTGGTTGCGGGCCACGTCGAGCTTGGGCGCCGTGCCGTGCACACCGGGCTTGAGCCGTGAGCCCATCACAAAGAGCGGGGCGGCCGTGCCGTGGTCGGTGCCGCGGCTTTCGTTCTCACTCGGGCGCCGGCCGAACTCGGAGAAGGTCATCGTCAGGACCTGGCCGTCGAGTTTCTTGGCCTCGAGGTCCGCCTGGAAGGCGGCGAGGCCCTCGGAGAGCTGCTTAAGCAGGCCGGCGTGGGTGTTGAGCTGGTTGTTGTGGGTGTCGAAACCGCCGAGCGAGACGTAGTAAACGCGTGTCGCGGTGCCGGCCGCGATGAGCGCGGCGACGTTGCGCAGCGAGCCGCCAAACGGTGTGCCGGGGTAGGCGGCCTTGGTCTGGTAATTGGCCAGCACCTTCTGGAATTTTTTCTCGGTGACGAGGGCGTCCATCATCGTGTGGCGCAGGTAGCCGGCGTTGTCGTGATCGTCGTGCCCGGCGGGTGTCTGCACCATCTGCTCGAGCAGGGCGAGGTTCTCGGACTGCTGGCGGCGGTTGCGGCCGGCGGCGAGGCTGAAGGTCGGGTGCTGGTGCTCGCTGAGGAAGGATTGCGGCACCTCGTTGCTGATGTTGACGCCGCAGGGATCGCCGCCCTTGGGCGTGCCGCTGCAGGCGTTGTCAAAGAAGCGGCCGAGCCAGCCGGTGGGCAGGAATTCGTTGCTGTCGCTGCCCGTCTCCCAGATCTCCGTCGAGCGGAAGTGGCTCCGGTTGGGGTTCGGGTAGCCGACGTTTTGCACGATGCTGAGTTTGCCGTCCTGGAACAGCCCGTGCATCGCGGCGCAGCCCGCGTTGAGGGCGAGAGCATTGTTGAGCTTGAGCAGGTCCTTCTCGGGCAGGCCGAGAGTGGGGCGGAGCCGGCGGTAGTTCGGGTCGGCGAAAGGCACGACGGTGTTGAGGCCGTCGTTGCCGCCGGCCAGCTGCACGAGCACGAGGATGGAGCGGTCCTTCTCGGGCGCGGGGGCTTGGGCGTAGGCGGACTCGACGAGGAAGCCCGGGGCGAAGCGGCTGAAGGCGAGCAGGCCGATGCCGCGGGCACCGTAGTGCAGGAATTCGCGGCGGGTGGAGGGCAGCAGATGGGCGGGGTTCTTCATGGGGTGGTGGTCCGGGGTAGCTGGTGCGCTCGCGCGCCACGTTGCGCGCCAGCGCGCAACCTGCCTTTAGCAGAGTTGATAGTTCGGGGATTCGAGCAGGGTGGCCAGTGCGGCGCGGGTGGCCGCAGCGGCCTGGCTGTGCTGGGCGCTACGCTCGAGGAAGGTGGCGACCTGGCGCTCAAGCTCGGTGCCCACGAGGTCGGGCACGTAACGCTTGACGAGTTCGCGGGCGCGGTCGGTCGGCGGCAGCTTGGCCCACTCGGCGAGACGTGCCTGGTCGAGGGTGAAATTGCTGATGCCGTCGGCGTAGGCCGCGGCGATCTCGATCTGCTCGTCGCCGTTGAGGGCGTCCTCGTTGAGCGGGGTGAGCAGGGCCTGAATGAGCTGCCGGCGGGCGGAGAGGGTTGCGGAGTTGATCCAGCTACGGCCGCCGACCCAGCCGCGGACGTTGGGTGGGTCGAAGGGCATCTGGCCCATCGAGCGCAGGCTGCCGATCAGCTGGCGCGGCAGCGGGGCGACACTGAGGCCGAGGTCCTGCACCAACCCGAGGTAGAATTGGATGGGGCTCTTGATGTAGCCGTCGCGATAGCCTGGGGCGAAGAAAACGCGGCTGGTGAAGAATTTCACGGCGAGCTTGCGTAGGTCGTGGCCTTCGCCGGCCCACCAGGCGCCGAGCGCGTCGGTCTGCTCCGCGGGCAGGGAATCCTCGCTCAGGTAGAAGCTGACCATCTGTTTCGGCAGAAAGGTGCCGGCGGCCTTCTGCTGGAAAACGAGGCCAATGACGTCGTCGCCGGTGAAGTTCCCGCTCCGGCCCAAAACGGTCTTGCGGCCGTTGTCGTGCTGCCGCTGCACAAACTGAAACTCGCCCTGGCGCTGCCGGTAGCCGGTGAAGGCGCGGGCGGCCTGCTTGATGTCGTTTTCGGTGTAGTTACCCTCGCCGAGGGTGAAGAGCTCGAAGAGCTCGCGGGCGAAATTCTCGTTGGGCGCCTCCGGCTTGCTCTGTTGCAGATCCAGGTAGACGACCATGGCCGGCGAGCGGGACATCAGCTTCGCGAGATTCGGCGCGCTCCCGAGCGCGAATTTCCGGATGTAATCCTGGTGCTGGTAGATGAGCGCGGCATTCTTGACCTTCTCGACGCCGACGACCCAGACGTCGGAGAGGAACAGCAGCCATTTTTCCGCGGGGGAATTCTCGGGGCGACTGGCGAGCTGCAGCCACTTGATGGTCAGGTCGAACAACGCCTCGCGCGAGCGCTCGCGGGCGTCCTGCTGCGCCATGCGGCGCGCCTCGGGATTGCCGCTCGCCATGTTGCGGTAGATCTCCGGGCCCTCAGTCTCGAGATTGGCGATCTGCCGCGGCTTCGGCAGGGCGGGCATCCTCGCGAAGTAGCGTTCGACGGATTTCACCGGTCCGTCGGCCAGCACGCGGGCGAGTTCCGCCGGCGTGGCGCTGAAGCCGATGCGCTGAAGCAGGTGGCGGGCGGCCGCCTCGTTCCAGTCGGCGGCGGGGAGCGGCTGCCAGGCTGCGGCGGGAGTGAGGGTGTTGGCGGACTGGTCCATGGGCGTTGGCTAGGTGACGAGGCCGGTGGTTTGGGGTTTCAGGCGGCGGCTAGATTCCCAGCGTCGTCCGGTAAATCCTGGGGCACTCGCTTGGTTACGGAACACAGGATTTCCCACGGGATCGAATCGGACCATGCGCTGAACTCGGTGATGGAGATGTGGGCGGCGCCCTGCCGGTCCACGAGCACGACGTGGTCGCCGGAATTCACCGCGGTGGCGACGTCGGTGATGTCCACGATCGTCTGATGCATCGTGACCCGATCCAACACGGAGCAGCGAGGCGCGGATGAACTTCAGGTTGCGCTCGCGGACGGCGCGATCGATCTCGACCCAGCAACGGCGCGGCAGCTGGGGGGAAGCGGTCACTTCGTTGGTGCGGTCGCGGCGCTATGCACCTGCGCGGACCACTTCTTGTATTCGGGTGCCTCGTGCTGGAAGGCGTCGGGGGCGTCGGTCGCTCTAAAATAATCACCGTCGGAGAGGACGGAAAAAACCTTCGCCAGGTCGTAGCTGCACGCTCCGGCGGGGCGGGGTGGTTCTGCCCAAGCGCGGAAATGCTCCGGCGTGAGCAGTTCGTCCGCCGGCAAGGCGGTGGCGGCGATGCGTTGCAGCGGCGTCAGCGTGCCGTCGGTCGCGACGCCCTGCACATGCCAGGTGTCGCGCCGGGCGTCGGCGATGACGGCGAAAGCGCGGGGTTGTTGGGTCCAGACGGCGCGGGCGGCCACCGCCAGACTCTGATAGGCGTAGACCGGGCGCGGCTGGAGCACCTGCCAGGTGCGCAGCGCCATGGCGATCGTGCGCGTGCCGAGCATCGAACCGGGGCCTTCGCAGAAAACAAACGCGCTGACCTCGTCGAGCCTGACCCCGGCCTCATGCAACAAGGCTTCGGTGGCCTTGAAGAGACCGGTGCCGGCCTCATCCTCCACGCTGCGCCAGCAGGCCGGGGCGCCGTTCTGGATCAGCCCGACCTGCACGCGGGTGGAGGCGGCATCGAGGACGAGCAGGCGGCCGTGGCTGGCCAAAAGCTGTGTGAGCGAGGACATTACGCGAGGGGGAGCTTGGGCCGGGGCGGGCAAAAGTCCATGTCGCTTTATGGGCGGGCGGCGGGCCCAATCGGGCATTGACCGGAGAGGCTCGTGACCTACGTTGGCCGGTTCATCGACTGAAATCCGCCACCTTTTATACACCGTGAACGTTCAAATCACCGACATCAACGAGACCCGCAAAACGCTGACCGTCACCCTCGACAAGGGTGAGGTCGATGGCGAATACAACACCATCCTGGGCGAATTCACCAAGCAGGTCAGCCTGCCCGGTTTCCGCCCCGGCAAGGCCCCGGCCGCCATGGTTGCCAAGCGCTTCGGCAAGGAACTCAAGGATGAGTTCAAGCAAAAGATCATCGGCAAGGCCTACCGCGACGGCCTCGACCAGTCCAAACTCGAGGTGCTCTCGCTGGTCGACGTCGAGGAGGGCGCGATTGAGCCCGGCCTCTCTGCCGCCATCAAGCTCACCGTGGACGTCCGTCCCGAGATCAAGCTGCCCGATTACACTGGCCTCGTCACCGAGATCGCCCCGGTCGAGCCGACTGACGCCGAGGTCGACACCGTGATCGAGGGCCTGCGCGCCGAGCGCGCTGATTTCAAGGTCGCCGAGCGCGCCGCCGCCAAGGGCGACTATGTGCGTTTCGGTTACACCGGCACGCTCGACGGCAAGCCGCTCACCGACATCGTCGGCGACAAGGCCATCTACGCCGCCGCCCCGCAGACCTGGGAGGAAGTCGAGGGCGCCAACGAGGGCCTGCTCCCCGGCATGTCCAAGCAGCTCGCCGGCCTCAAGGCGGGCGACAAGAAGGACACCACCGTCACTTTCCCGGCGGAATTCGCCGCCGTCCCGGCGTTGGCCGGCCAGACCGCCACCTACGCCATCGAGGTGCAGGAAGTCCGCGAGCGCGTGCTGCCGGAGATGGACGAGGCCTTTTTCAAGGCCAACCAGGCCGACGATCTCGCCGGCCTCAAGTCGCAGGTCGCGACGAACCTGAAGATGCGCAAGGAATACGAAAATCGCGCCGCCCAGCGCCGCCAGGTGACCGATGCCCTCGTCGCCCAGGCCAACTTCCCGGTGCCCGACAGCCTGATCGCCTCCGAGCGCGACGGCGTGCTCCGCCAGTTCATCGAGGAGAACATGCGCCGCGGCATCCCGCAGGAGCAGTTCGAGCAGAACAAGAAGGATCTCTACGACAGCGCCACCCGCGCCGCCATCTCGCGCGTCAAGGTCCAGCTCATGCTCGCCAAGATCGCCGACGCCGAGAAGCTCAAGGTCGAGGAGAAGGATTTCAACAACTGGATCATGCGCGAGGCGATGCGCTCCAGCCAGAAGCCGAACAAGATCGCGAAGGAACTCGGCAAGGACCGCGAGCAGCTCCGCGCCATCCAGCAGCAGCTGCTTTTCGACAAGGCCCTTGATTTTCTGGTCACCAAGGCTACCGTTAAGACAGCAACAGCCAAAGCATGAGCTACTACGTTCCCATTGTCCTCGAAAACACCGGCCGCGGCGAGCGGTCGATGGATATCTACAGCCGCCTCCTCAAGGATCGCATCATCTTCATCGGCACGCCGATCGACGACATGGTGGCGAACCTCGTGATTGCGCAGATGCTGTTTTTGCAGATGGAGGACCCGAAGAAGGATATCCACCTCTACATCAACTCCCCCGGCGGCGTCGTCACGGGCGGCATGGCCATTTACGATACCATGAACTTCCTGCAGTGTGACATCGTCACCTACTGCATCGGCATGGCGGCCAGCATGAGCACCGTGCTCCTCGCGGCCGGCACCAAGGGCAAGCGCTTCGCGCTCCCCAACAGCCGCGTCATGATCCACCAGCCCTCGGGCGGCGCGGGCGGCCAGGCGGCCGACATCGCCATCCAGGCTCGGGAAATCCTCCGCTGGCGCAAGACCCTCAACGAGACCATCGCCAAGCACACGGGCAAGTCGGCCCAGCAGATCGAGACCGATTCCGATCGCGACTACTACCTGAGCGCCGAGGAGGCCAAGACCTACGGCATCGTCGATCACGTGGTTGCCTCGACCCGCGACGCCCAGAAGATCGCCGGCGTTGCCGCAGCCTGAGCCCCCGGCGACAGGCCTTTGGGGCCTGAAAATCCCTCGACTAACGGCCGCCAAGTGCCGATATACCTTATTTATGGCCAAATCCTCTCGCATGACGCTTTGCTCCTTCTGCGGCAAGTCGCAGGCGGAAGTTCGCAAGATCATTGCGGGCCCGGGCGTCTACATCTGCGACTCCTGCGTCAATGTCTGCAAGACGATCATTGACCGTGAGGTGAAGGCCCCGACCGCCGAGGGCGCCAAGCCGGCCTTCCGCCTCGTCAAGCCGGCCGAGATCAAGAAGGTCCTCGACGACCACGTCATCGGCCAGGACCACGCCAAGAAGGTCCTCTCGGTCGCTGTCTACAACCATTACAAGCGCCTCAATTTCGACGCCGGCCAGGGCAACAACCGCGAGGCCGCCTCCATGCCTGCCGAGTTCAGCGACGTCGAGGTCGAGAAGAGCAACATCCTGCTCGTCGGCCCGACCGGCTCCGGCAAGACTCTGCTGGCCCGCTCGCTCGCCCGCATCCTCGACGTGCCCTTCGCCATTTCCGATGCCACCACGCTCACCGAGGCCGGCTACGTCGGCGAGGATGTCGAGAATGTCGTCCTGCGCCTGCTCCAGTCCGCCAACTACGACGTGAAGAAGGCCGAGTGCGGCATCATCTACATCGACGAGATCGACAAGATCCGCCGCACCACCGAGAACGTCTCCATCACCCGCGACGTCTCCGGCGAGGGCGTGCAGCAGGCGCTGCTCAAGATCCTTGAGGGCACCACCTGCAACGTCCCCCCGCAGGGCGGCCGCAAGCACCCGAACCAGGAATACATCCAGGTCAACACGTCGAACATCCTCTTCATCTGCGGCGGCGCCTTCGTCGGCCTCGACGAGGTCATCAAGAAGCGCCTCGGCCAGCGCTCGCTCGGCTTCCACATCAACGCCAAGGATCACGAGCTGACGCCCGACGAGATGATGCGCGGCGTCGCTCCGGAGGACCTCATCCGCTTCGGCATGATCCCCGAGTTCATCGGCCGCCTGCCGGTCGTCTCCGTGCTCGACCAGCTCAAGGTCGAGGATCTCGAAAAGGTCCTGCTCCGCACCAAGAACTCGATGGTGAAGCAGTATTCCAAGCTTTTCGCGATGGACGGCGTACAGCTGCGCTTCACCCGCGACGCCATCGTGGCCATCGCCAAGCGCGCCATCGAGCTAAAGACCGGCGCCCGCGCGCTCCGCGCCATCCTCGAGAAGATCATGCTGGAGGTCATGTATGACCTGCCGGCGCGCGACGACATCGCCGAGGTCATTATTGACCAGGCCGTCGTCGAGGGCCGCAAGAAGCCGACGCTCAAGAAGCCCGGCCGCGGCGCCGCTACGAGCAAAGACGCCGCCTGAGGCGGTCTGACCATTACCAAACAAAGGCGCGACCAACCGGTCGCGCCTTTTGTTTTGAGGGTGGAACCCGGCCTCCGGACGGGTTGCGCCGTTCCCGGTAAGGGCCGTTACCCTCAACGGCCTAGGCTTGCCTTGGGGTAGGGCGATCTCTCCGAGAGCGCCGTTCGTGGTGGGGGCCGTTGCCCTCAACGGCCCGGGCGCTTGGGGCAAGCGCCCCTGCCGCAAGCGCTCCTACCAATTGAACGACTCGCCCTTGCTGACCGACTTCGCGAAGGCGGCGAACAGTTTCACGCAGTTCTCCACATCCTCCAGGTCCACGATTTCGCTCGGCGTGTGCATGTAGCGGAGCGGGATGGAAACGAGGCCGCAGGCCACACCGCCCCGGGCCATCTGGATGGCGCGGGCATCGGTGCCGGTCGGGCGCGGGTCGGCCTCGAGCTGGTAGGGGATCTTGATCTTCTTGGCGCAGACCACGAGGCGCTCGTAGACCTTTGGGTTGATGTTCGGACCGCGGCAGATGATCGGGCCGCCGCCGAGCTTCGTCTCGCCGAACTTGCGCGGGTCGCAGTCGGGGTGGTCGGTGGCGTGCCCTACGTCGACGATCAGTGCGACGTGCGGGTCCACGGCAAAGGCCGAGGTCTGCGCGCCGCGCGTGCCGATCTCCTCCTGCGTGGTGGCGACGGACACGACCTTGGCGGCCAGCTTCGCCTTGTCCTTGGCGAGACGGATAAGGGCCTCGCCGACGATGTAGGCGCCGACCTTGTTGTCGAAGGCCCGGGCCGTGCCGATGCTGCCGTTGATCAGCTCGAACTCGTGGTCGTAGGTCGCCACGTCGCCGATGGCGATGCGGGCCAGGGCCTCGGCCTTGGTCTTGGCGCCGATGTCGATCCAGATCTCGTGCTTCTTCGGCACCTTCTTGCGGTCCTCGTCGTCCATCAGGTGGATGGCGCGCTTGCCGGTGACGCCCTTCACGGGGCCGTGGGCCGTCTGGATGATGACGCGACGGCCGGAGATAATGCTCAGGTCATGCCCGCCGATGGTGTCGAAGTAGATGAAGCCGTCCTTATTGACGTAGATGATGATGAGGCCGAGCTCGTCCATGTGGCCGGCCATCATGAGGGTGGGGGTGCCCTTGGGGTTGAGGCTGGCCAGGCGGTTGCCGAGGGCGTCGTTGGCGTAGGCGGCGGCGTGGGGCTTGACGTATTTGTCGTAGACGGCCTGGGCCTGCGCCTCGGCGCCGGAGGGCGACTTGGCCTTGAGCAACTCGGTCAGGAAAACGGGGGCTTGATAGTCGGACATGGGACCTTTGAACGGGAAACCGGCCCGGCCCGCAAAGGGAAAATCATTCCGCCCGGCCGGCCCTCAGCAGGCCTCTTGATTTCGCCCGACGTCAAAGCTCAGCTCCGGAGATGTCTGTGCCTACGGAGTTGGGTCTTTCCTCATCGTGCTGGCTCTCGCGCATAGACGTAAGCCTTCAATGCCCAAAACTCGAAATCTATCTTCGGCCAGTCGTCGCGAAACGGAATGAAAGACACCCAATCTGGCCCACACGCCGGATAGGCGGAGGCTCCGGTGGCCAGCGCGCGGCTTTTTAAGCGCTCGTCCAACCTGAGCGCCAACGTGTCCATGCCGATCGCGAAACCGAAGACGATACTCTTGGTCGATGCCACAACGTAACGATACTCCTGCCAATCCGGACAAAAGAGCTGGACGTCACCAAGCGGCTTCACGGCCGCGGTCAGGACCGCGGCAATATCGGAGTGGGCGGACTTGTCTGTCACGTGCGCCAACACCGTGCGATTCGTGTCGGTCATCAGCTCAGCTGGAATGTTCATCGCCCTCTTTTGCCCAACGTTTGAGGTCAGATACGAAGGGGCGAAGCCCCGGAGTTGTCTGTGCCGATTTGTTGGGCCTGCTTCACTCCTTCCAGCTTATTTGGATACTTCTGATCTCGGAATCATTGTAGGCCGGCACCACGGCAACGACACTTTTCTCCTGCCTGTTCGAACTCATCTGCATGCTCGTGACCACATACTGATACTGTCCACCAAGCTCCTGCCCAGCGCGCCGGATTGCTTCATGCGCGGTGTCACTTCGAACCATGAATCGCAGGATGATTACGAGCAGCACGGGAAGTGCAGCACCTACAACAAGGGGTAGTTTTATTCGCGGCGGTGGCAGACCAGCGGCCAGCTGAGCCTGGCGCACTTCCGGATGCATCACCTGCTGGCGCACCCAGACGAGGAGGACCCATAGTGCAGCAGCGACAAAAAGCCCTCCTACCATGCCAGCGCTATGTTTTATCACGGCGAGCCAATATCCCAAGGGATACATAAACGGCATGACCAGCAGACCAACGCCGCAAGCTGCCAGCATGAATGCGGCTATCGTCGCAACCCATCGGGCAGTCTTGAGGCTGCCACGAACGAGAAGAATGCCGCCAGCCAAGGCAAAAATATTGAGGCTGGAACTGTAGGGCACTTGTTTTGTGATGCACCAAATCATGTAACCGAGATCGAGTGCTCCGACTACGATTAGAACCAGTCCACAACGTCGAAGGATTTTCGTATGCATGTTTTTCTTCACCCAACGATTGAACTCAGACACGATCAGGAACGGAGCTCCCGGTCGTTGTCTGTGGTGGCTGGTTAGGCGGTTTTCTTTTCATCGCCTCGAATCACGTTGAAGCAGAGTCCTTCCAGTCCACCAACGACCGCGAGCATAGAAGCAACGAGTAGCAGCTTCGGATCCCGCGCTCCGTCGGCAAAAAACATGCCCACAAATATCAGTGCGGCGCAAACAGCACCACAGATCAAATATCGGATGTGCGATTCTTTCTTCTTCTTTTTCAGCGTGAGATAAACCGGCACGCCGAAGAGGTAGGTGAGAACGTAGGAATAAACCAAAGCGATGGCGGGGCCTGCATCGTGCAAGAGCGCAGCGGTCGGAATGAGCGGTGCGATGATGAATGCGAGAAGCGTGCGGTTCATCTTTTGCCGAACAGTGTATTCAGCTCAACTGAGTTGATGTTATCAAGGTGTAGGCCCGCTCATGGATGAGGCACCATAAACAGTTGGATTTCAACATTTGGAATCCGTGGGTTGAGCTTTTGCAGGGTTGATTTTTACCCGCGTAAAGCTCAACTCGTTTTTACACGGGCCAAGTGTATGGATAATCAGCCCGTGTCATTTCTCGATTGGAAGCAGGCCTTGGCTCAGTCTGGTCTGCCGCCCTTCCAGCAGGCCGCTTACCCGCGTGAGATCATCACCTTTCTGAAGCACTGCAAGACGCAGCATGTCGCGGCCACGGTCTTGCTGGCCAAGCAGTATGTGGAGCCGCAAGAGCGGTTGCGCCCTGGACCCGTGCGCGAGGCTTTGCGATGGTTTTTTCGGGCGGCGAAGGCAGTCAGGGGCGTGGAGTCAACCGGCCGGAGTCAGGCGCAGCCAGAACCCCGGCCCGAAGCGACCCCGGCTCCAGTGCCCCAAGCGGGTTTGCGGCCCATGCAACCGAAGCCGGCGCGCGATGATCTCGGTGGTCCGGCTTGGGAACAGGCCCTCGTCAAGACCATGCGGCGGCGCGGATTGCTCTGGCGGACGGAACATACCTACCGCAGTTGGGCGCGACGCTTTGCCCGCTACATCGCCCCAAAAACGCCGTATGCCGCGGGTGGGGAGGAGGTGCAGGCTTTCCTGACCGATCTCGCCTTGCATGGCCGGGCGGGCGCTTCGGGTCAGCGACAGGCCCTCAACGCCCCGGTGTTCCTGCTGCAGGAAGCGTTGGGGCGGGACCTCGGCAAACTGGATTTCAAGCGGGCGGTGCCCCGGGAGCGGGTGCCCGTGGTCCTGACCAAGGAGGAATGCCACCGGGTCTTTGCCCAGTTGACCGGCACACACCAACTCATGGCCGAGTTGGCGTATGGCTCCGGACTTCGACTCATGGAACTCCTGCGGCTGCGGGTGCAGCATCTGGATCTGGTGCGGCTGCAGCTTACCGTGCGGGGCGGCAAGGGAGACAAGGACCGCGTGACCGTCATCCCGCAGGCCCTGGTGGCTGCCATGGAGCAGCAGTTGGCGAGATTGCGGCCCTTGCATGAGGCGGATCGCAAGGCCGGCCTGCCCGGGGTCTGGTTGCCGGACGGATTGGAGAAGAAATTCAAACGCGCGGGGGAACGCGGGGAATGGCAGTGGGTGTTCCCCTCCCGCGAGGCCAGCCGCGATCCGGATACCGGCATCGTGCGCCGGCATCACCCGCTGGACGGGGCGTTTCAGAATGCCGTGCGGCGAGCTGCGACCAAGGCCGGCATCAACAAGCGGGTGACGCCGCACGTATTACGGCATAGCTTCGCGACTCACCTGCTGGAAGCAGGCACCGACATCCGCACCGTTCAGGAGCTGATGGGGCATGCCAGTGTCGAGACCACCCAGATTTATCTCCACGTCATGAAAAAGCCCGGGCTCGGCGTGCGGGGTCCTTTGGACCAGTGACCCGGATATTTGTAGTCTATTAGATGACAAACTTCCCATGAAAACCCAGTATCCCGTTCCGGTTAATGCGACCAACCGTCTGATCCTCGAAACCATCGGGTGGCTGCTCGACGCGGCGGCGGAGTCGATGCGGCGCACCGCGGGCCGGCTGAAGCGCCGTCCGCCCAAGCGCGGGCTGGCGCTCCTGCCCGGGCCGGACACGCCGCTGTGGAACGAACTGGTGCGGCAGGTGGCGCCGCTGCTGCGGAGGCGCGGCAGCAAGGTCCACTTGGCGCGCCTCCTCGGAATTTCCCGCCAGCGCCTGCATGTCTGCCTGAAGGCGCGCACGGGCGGCCTCGACGCCGAACGCACCCTCCTCCTGTTCGCCTGGCTGGCCGCCCGGCGGCAAGGTCGCGAAGTGGTCTGAATCCGGGCCGAGACTGGTAGTCTGTTAGATGACAAGTTTCCGGGCGGCCGTTTTGTCATCTAATAGACTACAAACTGCCGGGGGATCGCGTGGGTCGTGAGTCGGGGGGAGGGGGATTCGGTCCGCGGTTCGGGGCCGGGGTGATCTGGGCGCGGCGGAGAAGAAAATTCCACTTGATGCGGGGCGGTTCCTGGGCGCATCTTGCTGGTGATGAGTTACGCCGCCTACCTGCCGTTTTTGGTCCAAATCGCCCTTGCCGCCGGGATCACGATCGGCGTGATCGCCGTGAGCCAGTTCCTCGGCCAGCGCGCGCTCCACACCAAGATCAAGGACTCGGCCTACGAGTGCGGCATCCTCTCCGACGGCAGCACGCACACCCGCTTCTCGGTGAAGTTCTATGTCACGGCGATGCTCTTCATCCTTTTCGACATCGAGGTCGTGTTCCTCATTCCGTGGACCTTCGTCTACCGCGACTTCCTCGCCAACAACATCGCGATCCTCTCGCCGATGCTCTTCTTCCTCTTCGTGCTCGTGCTCGGCCTCCTCTATGAGGTGAAGAAGGGCGCGCTGGAGTGGGAGAAATGAGCCGCGGATCCTTTTAACGACGAAGAGACCAGAACGAGGTTAGGGGCGCTTGCCCCCAAGCGCCCGGGCCGTTGAGGGCAACGGCCCCTACCGACCAAACCATTTACCGTGCGCCTCGACAAATACATCTCCCGCAACCGCGTCGTCGACCTCGGCAGCGCCGACATGGAGGGCGCGCTCGTCGAGCTGCTCAACCTGACCGTCGAGCGCTTCCCCGACCTGAACAAGGACGCCCTGCTGAAGGGCCTCCTGCGCCGCGAGAACACGATGACGACCTACCTCGGTCTCGGCGTGGCGATGCCGCACGTGCGCGTGAAGATGGGCCGGCGCTACCTCCTGGCCGTGGGCCGCAGCCACTACGGCATCCGCTACGACGGGGCGATGGAGAACGAGCCGGTGCGGCTCGTTCTCATGCTCATCGCCGACGAGAAGACGCGTGATTACCTCCAGCTGCTCGCCGCCCTGGCGCGGCTGATGAAGGAGCAGGATTTCGTCGACAGCCTGGTGCAGGCGCCGGACCTCGACACGCTCTACGAACGCCTCTTCACCGGCTTCGGCGGCATGGCGGCCAAGCCGATCGCGGCGCCGCAGACCCGCGTGAACCGCGTTGTCCTGCGGGAATCGGAGAAAATCGCGGTGGGGAGCGGCTGCACCGGACTGATGGTGTTTGGCGACACGTTCGCCGGCAGCTTCAAGGCCCCTAAGTGGGCCGGCCCGCTCAAGACCATCCTGGTCACCCGCAACCTCGTCGAGGGCGATGACCGGCCCGGCCGGTTCGACGACTGCATCCAGGTGCGCTCGTTCTCCAACCAGCGCATGGCACAGCTGCGCAGCGCGGTGCTGGTCGGCATCACGCGCGGTCTGGTCACCTTCAACGACCGCCTCTGCTGCGTGGGCGGGCTCGCCGGCAGCAACCAGTTCGACACGATCGTGATCGTGGACGTGGAGAAGGAGTTCTCGACGCTGCTCACTGGTCACGCCGACCTGCTGCCGCCGGACGTGAAACCCGAGGTGCTGGAACGCGTGATCGCCGTGGCCACGGAGCTCGCAGTCGAGGGCCGCGAAGGCCGGCCGGTCGGCTGCCTGTTCGTCGTGGGTGACAGCGAGAAGCTCGCCACGCTGACCAAGCCGCTCGTGCTTAATCCGTTTTACGGCTACAAGGAGGAGGACCGGAACATCCTCAATCCCTTCATGGATGAGACCATCAAGGAATTTTCGTCCATCGACGGCGCGTTCGTCATCCGCGGCGACGGGGTGGTGGAGGCGGCCGGTTCGCTCATCCAGGCCTCGGACTACAACCATGCCCTGCCCAGCGGGCTGGGCGCCCGCCACGCGGCCGCGGCCGCCATTTCCGTGGCGGCCGACTGCATCGCCCTGGTTGTTTCCTCAAGTTCGGGGCAGGTGACACTTTTCCGCCGCGGGGTCATGATGCCGCTGACAGAAAAGAAGGTAAGTGCCTGAAATGCTGATGATTGCCTGTTCGCTGGGGGAGGGGCTTTAGGCTCCGATCGGTCGGGGCCTAAAGCCCCTCCCACATTTAATACTTTTAGGTTGCACGTGATGGAGGCGCAGCCTTTCTTCGGCCCTTCCAACCCATTTAAGCCATGCAAGAAACCGTTACACTGGAGTGCACTGAAGCCCGCAAAGAGGGCAAACCCGCTTCGCGCTATCTCACCAAGCGCAACAAGAAGACCGTGACCGAGCGCATCGAGAAGAAGAAATACAATCCCTTCCTCAAGCGCCACACCCTCCACAAGGAGATCAAGTAAGGGTTCGCGCGCGGGGTGAGGGCACCCCTCCTCCAAAAAATTTCAGGCCGGTTCCTCGCGGACCGGCCTTTTGCTTGGTAGGGCGCCGGGTTGGTTTAAGCAGCGAGAAGAAAACGGGAAGAAAACGCGGCCGGAGGCCGCGTTCCACCTTATTTCTTCTCGACCGGGGCGTGGGCACCCGTGGCGAGTTGCGCGCGGCGCGCGGCGCGCCAGCTGTCCCGGTGCTTGCGGATCCAGTCGAGCAGGGCGCGTTCGAAGCCGATGTCATATCCGAGACGCTCCGACTCGATCCACTTGTGCTTCAGGATCTCCTCCCGCTCCGCCAGAAATTCCTGATAGAGGCTCGACTGCTTGACGAAGTCGCGGCTGCCGACGGTTTCTGTGGGAGTTGGCATCATGGCAGGCACGGTGGGGCTCAGCGACAAACGGTAAAACAACCGATTTTCATCATCGGCGGATGTGGGCGGCCCAGCTGCAGTGTCATGTGAGAAACACCCTAGATGTCTCGCGGCGCCCGTGTCAACCCGCGTGCGGCCGGAGGGCGTGTCATGTTTGGATGTAGGTGGGGCTTTATGCCCGACGGCAGCTAGGTGTGGGGTGTAAAGCCCGACCTACACCTTCAGCTTGGCGAGCAGCCCGGCGGCGATCTCGCGGAATACCTGCGCCGGCTTGCTGTCCGGGGCGTTCACCGTGACCGGGTGACCGGTATCGCCGCCCGCGCGGATCTCCGGGAAGAGTGGCACCTGGCCGAGCAACGCCGTGCCGAGCAGCTCGGCCGTGATGGCGCCGCCGCCCTCGCCAAAGAGCGACTGGCGGTTGCCGTTGGCGTCCTCGAACCAGCTCATGTTCTCGGCGACACCGAGGAGCGGCACGTTGACCTTCTGGAACATCAGGCCGCCCTTGCGGGCAATGTTGGTCGCGGCGGTCTGGGGCGTCGTTATCAGGATGGCGCCGTCGAGCGGGAGGGTCTGAACCAAGGAAAGCTGCGCATCGCCCGTGCCGGGCGGGAGGTCGACCAGCAGGATGTCCAGTTCGCCCCAGGTCACGTTTTGGACGAATTGCTGGATGGTCTTCATGATCATCGGGCCGCGCCAGACCACCGGCGTGTTGTCGTCCACCAGAAAACCCATGGACATCACCTTCACGCCGTAACGTTCCAGCGGCACGAGCGACTCGCCGTCGATGGCCGGACGGCCCTGCAGGCCCATCATGAGCGGCACGGACGGGCCATAGATGTCGCAATCCATCAGGCCGACGCGACCCGGGCGGCCGCGAGCCTCGAGGAGCTGGGCGAGGGCGCAGGCGAGGTTGACGGCGAAGGTGGACTTGCCGACGCCACCCTTGCCCGAGGCGATGGCGACGGAGTGCTTGAGGCCCTTGGGCGCGGTGCCGCCACCCGGGGTGCTCTGGCCGGCCTGGGGCGGGGCCTTGGCGGCGGAGACGGCGAGCTCGATGATCACGTCCTTCACGCCGGGCTGGGCGCGCAGGCACTTCTCGATCTCGGCCTTGAGCATCGTCGGCACTTTCGGGTCGGAAGTGGTGATGGCGACGGATACCTTGGCCGTGCCGTCGGCGAACGCCGCCGAGCGCACGAGCCCGAAAGAAACGATATCACGGCTGAATCCGGGATACTTTACCTGCTTCAGGGCTTCCTTGATGGTGTCGGCGGTCACAATGGGTCGTGAAAATGGCTTGGAAAACGAGTGGCTTTGACCTTGTGAGTAGGTTGCCGGGAGTAAAACAAAAACCGGAACCGAATTTTCATCATTAATTCCAGACTAACCTCCATGCAGAACGCTTTCCGCTTCCTCCTCGGGCTCGCGCTCGCCGCGCCCCTCTTCGCTCAGCGCGACATCGGCACCGTGAACGTCAACGCCGATACCCAGAACACGGCGATTTCGCTCAGCTCCTCGTCGCCCGAGCTCCAGAACCTCGCCCTGAAGGCCTTCGGCGCCCATGGCCGCTACCGCACGGTCGCCAGCGGCGGCGCGTTCACCATCACGTTCACCCCGGCGGGCGCCACCCAGGTGAGCGTCACCATCACCAAGGGCAGCGCCGGCACCCCGGTGCACAGCGAGACTGTCTCCGGCACCAGCCTGCGCAACGCCCTGCTCCGTGCCGCCGACGTCGCGGTCACCAAGACGAGCGGGCTGCCGGGTTTCTTCGCCGGCAAGCTGGCCTTCGTCGGCGAAAGCACCGGCAAGACCGAGATCTACACCTCCGACGTCTTTTTCGGCGAGGCCCAGCGCTGGACCTCCGACGGCAAGCAGATCATGAGCCCGCGCTGGGTGCCGGGCGGCGCGAAGATCGTTTTCACCAGCTACCGCACCAGCTTCCCCGACATCTACGTGCTCGAGCTGACCAACCGGCGCATCGCGCTGCTCGCGAGCTTCAAGGGCACGAACAGCGGCGGCAGCTTCAGTCCCGACGGCTCGCGCGTCGCCATGGTGCTTTCCGGCGAGGGCAACCCCGAGGTCTATGTCGGTAACGCCCAGGGCCGGCAGATCCGCCGCCTGACCAACACGCCCGCGGTCGAGGCCTCGCCCACGTGGTCGCCCGACGGCTCGCGCATCCTGTTTGTCTCCGACAGCGCCGGTGGTCCACAGCTCTACGTGATGCCGGCCAGCGGCGGCGCGCCGACGCGCCTCGCCACCAACATTTCGGGTTACTGCGCCGAGCCCGACTGGAGCGACGCCAATCCCAACAAGATCGTCTTCACGGCCAAGATGGGCAGCGGTTACCAGGTTGGCGTCTTCGACATGGCCGCCCGGGCCAGCAAGATTGCCACGAAGGCCCCGACCGACGCCATCGAGCCGGTCTGGATGGCCGACGGCCGCCACGTCATGTGCACCTTCCGCGCCGCCAACACCCGTAGCCTCTGGTTGGTCGACACCGAGTCCGGCCGCGCCACGCGCCTGAGCCCGACCTCGCTCGGCAACGCCTCCGGCGCCGCCTACCTCGCCCCGTGAGCGGTGGCCGCCCCTACAGCCCCCGGCGCTGCGCGCCACCCCTCTTCATAGAGGGGATCCACACCTGCGCTCACGAAAATTCCCTCTATGAAGAGGGGTGCCCGAAGGCCGGGGTGTGTTGGTCGGATTGTCGGACTTCAACATGAAGCTGCTCTTCATCGGCGACATTGTCGGCAAGCCCGGGCGCGAGATCGTCAGTGCGCTGGTGCCGAGAATTCGCGCCGAGCGGGGCATCGATTTCGTCATCGCCAACGGCGAGAACGCCGCGGCCGGCGCCGGCATCACCGGCACCCTGTGCAAATCGATTCTCGAGGCGGGGGTGGACGTCATCACGCTCGGCGACCACGTCTGGGACCAGAAGGGGTTCGAGCACGAAATCACCACGTTCGACCGCGTCTGCCGTCCGGCCAACCTGCCGGCGGGCAATCCGGGCCGCGACCACGTGATTGTGGCGAAGAACGGTTTCCGGCTGTTGGTGTTCACGGTCTTGGGCCGCAGCTTCATGGGGCTCAAGGCCGAGTGCCCGTTTCTTGGCGCCGAGGCGCTGCTCCAGAAACTGGCCGGCCAGTTTGATGGTGCGCTGGTCGAGATGCATGCCGAGGCGACCTCGGAGAAACAGGCCATGGGCTGGCACCTCGACGGGCGCGTCACGGCCGTGCTGGGCACCCATACGCACGTGGCCACGGCCGATGGCTCGCTGCTGCGGAAGCAGACGGCCTTCATGTGCGATGTCGGCATGACGGGCCCGCACGAATCGGTGCTGGGCCGCGAGATCGAGCCGGTCGTCGGCCGCTTCCTCGACGGCATGCCGCGCCGCTTTGAGGTGGCCACAGCCGACAACCGCCTGTCGGCCGCGTTGGTGGAGTTCGGCGCCGATGGCCGGGCGACGAAGATCGACCAGCTGAGTCTGAAGCAAACCTGACCAGCCACGCTAAATACAAGAAACACAAAAAAACGGGATCGGATTCCATGAATTATTTTTGTGCTTTTCGTGTTTTTCGTGGCTAACCTGTATTCATGAATTTCTCCACGCTCGCCGATGTCTATGTGCCGGACCGCCGTCCGCTGGCCACGGCCTTGGCGCGCACGACGCATCTATGCATCGCGGCGCACCAGGACGATATCGAGATCATGGCGCATCACGGCATCGCTGCCTGTTTCGGCCGCCGCGACCGGGGTTTCACGGGTGTGGTGGTGACGGACGGCGCTGGCAGCCCGCGCGCGGGGAGGTTCGCCCGGTTCACGGACGAGCAGATGAAGAATGTCCGCCGTAAGGAACAGCGCCGCGCGGCGCAGCTCGGGGGCTATGCCGCCATGCTGCAACTCGCGCACCCGAGCGTGCTGGTGAAAGACGCCAAGTCCCCGGTCGTGGTCTCGGATCTGAGCGACATCCTGCGGGCCACCAAACCCCACACGGTCTACCTGCACAACCCCGCGGACAAGCACGACACCCACATTGCCGTCCTGCTCCGTTGCCTGGCGGCCTTGCGCGCGCTGCCGAAGTCGCAACGGCCGAAGCAGGTCTATGGTTGCGAGGTCTGGCGCGACCTCGACTGGCTGCTCGACGCCGACAAGCGGGTGCTCGACGCCTCCGCCAGGCCCAAGCTCGCGGCGAAGCTGATCGCCGTGTTCCACTCGCAGATCGCCGGCGGCAAGCGCTACGACCTGGCCATCGCGGGTCGCCGGCTGGCCAACGCCACCTTTCACACCTCGCATGCCACCGATCGCGCCACGGCCCTCACGTGGGCGATGGACCTGACGCCGCTCGTGCGGAACGAGAAGCTTTCGGTCGCGAAATATACCCTGGGTTATATCGACCGCCTGCGGGTGGACGTCACAGCGCGGTTAAAAAAATATTATTAGCCACGGATTTCACGGACAGGCACGACTAAGCCTGCCTTGCATCCGTGATCATCCGTGAAATCGGTGGTTAAACTGCCTTGGTCAGGGTCAGGTTTTTTGTGTCATTTTGCGATTTTTTGTGGCCAACTCGCCGTATGGTCAAAAGCACCGGCACCTACCAAGGCGAACTCAACTGCCAGCTCACGCACGGCCCCTCTGGCCAGCACATCGAGACCGACGCGCCGAAGGACAACCACGGTCGTGGCCTGGCATTCTCGCCGACCGACCTGACGACGGCATCGTTCGCCTCCTGTCTGGTCACCACCATGGCCATCGCGGCCAGGACCAAGCTCGGCTTCGACATTCCCGGTGTGAAATGGGAGGTGACAAAGGAAATGTCCACCGACGCACCGCGCCGCATCGTGCGCATTGCGACGCAGGTCTGGCTGCCGGTTTCAAAGGCCAAGGATCCGGCCGGCGTCCTGGAGCAGGCCGCCCTCAACTGCCCGGTGCATCACAGCCTGCACCCGTCGATCGAGCGGCCCGTCACTTTCCACTGGGCAGGGTAGGGTGCGGACTCCGTGCCGCGCCAGGGCGGCGAAGGGACTCGGCCGCCCTACTGTGCGGCCGGCGGCACCGCCACCGGCTGGCCGGCGAGGAGCTGATAGGTGCCGTTGAAGATCAGCTCGATGCCGTCGGCCATGATGCGGACTTTGATTTTGCCGGAGGTCGGACCGGCCGGCTGGGCCCGACCCGTGACGGTGCGTGGCTTGTTTCGGTGATTAGCCGCCTCGCCGGTAAACTCGATGGTCTGCCCCAAGGCCAGCCGGGTCAGGTCGGTGACGGGCAGCTTGATGGTAATCTCGCCGGTTTCGCCCCAGAAGAACCACGGCCGGACCTTGGCCTCGTAGGCGGCCTTGAAGCTCTCATCCTGCTGCAGGAAGTCCGTTGTGATGAGCGTGACACTGCCGACGTAGATGGAGGTCTTCATCGGCGCGATCGTCACGCGCGGCACGGCGAGGAGGGGGAGGTCCGCCCGCAGGGGCGCGGCCGCGCCCAGCACCAGGAGCAGGCCAAGTCTCAGTTGCGACATCCTCATGATGACACCATGAGACGGGGTCGGCATCAGGTAAACTGGAATTCCTCCCGGAAAATCGTGGAAACGCGAAAGAGCGGAACAGAAAATGGATCCCGGGCATGGGGGCAGCGCTTTCGCTCCTCGTGCTACCGCGATCTCTCCGCTGGTTCCTTATTTCCGCGTTGCCAAGACCGGCGGCGGGCCGTTGCTTGGCCCCCTATGGCAAAGAAGGCGCAAGCCACCTGGGGTGGACGTTTCTCGGCGGGTCCCGCCGAGTTGATGCTGCGTTTCAGCGAATCGGTCTCCTTTGACCGCCGGCTCGCCCCGTTTGACATCGCGGGCAGCAAGGCCCACTCGGCCATGCTCGCCAAGGTCGGCCTCATCACCAAACAGGAGCGCAACGCCATCCACCGCGGCCTCGACGCCGTGGGCCGCGATATCGCCGCCGGCAAATTCAAGTGGCAGGCGAAGCTCGAGGACGTGCACATGAACATTGAGCAGGCGTTGACGCAGCGCGTGCCCGCCGCCGCCAAGCTCCACACCGCCCGCAGCCGCAACGACCAGGTCGCGACCGACATGCGGCTCTACTTCAAGGCTGCCTGCGCCGAGATCATCGGGAAGATCACCGCCGCCCAGCGCGCCATCCTCCGGGCGGCGGCGAAGAATCGCGAGGTGCTCATCCCGGGCTACACCCACCTCCAGCGGGCGCAGCCGGTGTTCCTGGCGCACCACCTGTTCACCTACCTCGAGATGCTGCAGCGTGACGCCCAGCGTTTCGCCGTGGTCGCCGACCATGCCAACTGGTGCCCGCTCGGCTCCGGCGCCATCGCCGGCACGACGCTTCCCATCGACCGCGAGTTCACGGCGAAGGTGCTTGGCTTCATCGACGCCGCCGGCCGGCCGCGCGTCACGCAGAACAGCATGGACGCCGTCAGCGACCGCGACGTGTTCATCGAGTTCGCCTCGGCCTGTGCCCTGACTGGCGTGCACTTCTCGCGCATGGCGGAGGACCTCATCCTCTGGGCCAGCCAGGAGTTCAAGTTTGTCGAGCTGCCCGACGCCTTCTGCACCGGTTCCAGCCTGATGCCGCAGAAGAAGAATCCGGATTCGGCCGAGCTGCTGCGCGGCAAGTCGGCGCGGCTGCAGGGCAACCTGCACACGCTGCTGGTCCTCGCGAAGGGCCTGCCGCTGACCTACAATCGCGACCTGCAGGAGGACAAGCCGCCGGTGTTCGACAGTCACGACCAGACGGCGCTGTGCCTCGAGGTGCTCGCCGGCACCATTGCCGGCCTGGTGGTCGAGAAGAAGAAATGCGCGGCGGCCGTGGCCGATCCGGCGCTGCTGGCGACGGATCTGGCAGACTATCTGGTGCGCCAGGGCGTGGCGTTCCGCGCCGCGCACCATGCGGTCGGCGCCGTGGTGAAACTGGCCGAGCAGCAGGGTGTCGCCTTGGACCGGCTGGCGCACGCGGACGTCAAGGCGGTGCATCCTGCCTTTGGCCGCGACTGGGTCACATCGTTCCATCTGGCGAAGGCCATGGCCCGCCGCACCGGCACCGGCATGCCCGGCCCGGCGCAGGTCGCGCGGCAGTTCAAGCGCTGGGAGAAGCTGCTGGGCTAAATCGGAGGGGAAATCGCGGAATCGCGGAATATGGTGCTGATTCACCCAGAGCTTTCCGAGCGGATCACAGGCTGTTGTATCACTGTGCGCCGGTCGCTGGGATTGAGATGTCCATCTCGCGACGGCACGTTCGTATCTGAAGGCCACCGCATTCCAGCTTTCCCTCGTCGTCAATTTCGCCCGTCCCACGCTCGACATACGGCGGGTGGTGCTGACTCAATAATTCCGTGCTTCCGCTCTTCCGCGTTTCCGTGATTTCTGCCTGATCCACCATGTCGTTGCTCACTCCCTGGCGCGATCCCGGCCTCTATCCCTACCGGCAAGGACTCTATTTCGCGTTCTATAATGCGCTAAACTGGCAGATCGCCACGGCGACACCGACGGTGCTGTTCATGGCCTATCTGGGCGCGGATTCGTTTCAAACGGGCCTGGTTTATGGCTGGTCGATGCTACTCACGCCGGTGCAGGTGTTCGCCACGATGTTGCTGCCGCGGCTGGGCTTCAAGCGGCTGACACTCGCCGGCTGGGGTGCCCGCAGCTGGTTTCTGCTGGTGCCGCTGGGTCTCACGCTGCTGGCCCGGGAAGGCCCCGCGCCGTGGATGATCCTCGCGATGGTGGCGGCGATGTTCTGCTTCTCCCTGAGCCGATCGGTGGGAGCGGCGGCCATCACGACTTGGTTGCAGGGGCTGGTGCCGGAATCGGTCCGGGGCCGCTACTGGTCCACCGACCAGATCATGGGCGGCACGGCGTCCGTCGGCACGCTGGTGCTGTGTGCGGCGTGCTTCGCCTGGCTGCCGCAGTCGTGGGCTTTTTTCGTGCTCTACGCCTTCAGCATCATGGGGGCGTGGCTGGCCTTACGCTGCCTGCGGGCCCTGCCCGACATCGAGCGGCCGACGGTGATGAGCCTCGCGACCATCCGCGCGGACACGCCGCGCCACGTATTCGGCCCAGGACCGTTCCGTCCGTATCTCTGGCTCGCGGTCCTGTTCTTCGTCATCTCGACGCCGGTGGTCCCCTTCGGGGCTTACTATCTCACCACGGTGGCCGGATTCGCCCCCGCGAGCATCATGGGTTACACCATCCTGCAATACGGTGGGGTGATCGGTGGCAACTGGTTCATGCGCTCGCGCATCGACCGGACCGGGGCCAAGCCTTTTTTCCGGCTGACCTTCATGCTGTTCGCCCTGATCGCCGCCGGCTGGCTGGCTTGCCTGCGTTGGCCCCCGGTCACGCCCTGGATGATGCCGGGGTTGTATGTGATGCTCGGGGCCGCGACCGGCATGTTTACGGCGGCGAACGTCAGTTACCTCGCCAAAATCCTGCCAGTGGCCGAGCGGGCGCTGCCGGTGTCGCTGCACGGGGCGATCAGCTATTTCATCGGCGGACTCGCGCCCGTGGCGTGGGGCTTTTTGCTGAAGGGTGGGGGACCCGTGCCTTCGGTGAGCCTCCCGGCGTTCCAATGGTTCTTCATCGTCACCCTGGCCGGGGCGCTGGCGCTGATTTTGCTGGTCAACCGGCTTGAGGAAAAGGCGGGCCACATCGACCCGATCCTCGAGGGCGGGTGGCTGCTGCGACCGTTCCGGACGGTGAGCACTCTCATCAAGCTGGCCGACCCAGACGAATCGCGGAAACGCGGCAGGGCGGAGAGACGGCCGGAAGATTGATGGAGTAATTTCGTGCTTCCGCTCCTTCGCGCTTCCGCGATTGTTTTCCAGCCATTCCATGCCGACCATCCGCATCCTCTCCGACCGGGTTGCCAACCAGATCGCCGCCGGCGAGGTCATCGAGCGCCCGGCCGCGGTGGTGAAAGAACTGGTCGAGAACAGCCTCGACGCCGGCGCCACGCGCATCGAGGTCGAGTTCCGCCACGGCGGACGCAGCTACATCCGGGTCGAGGACAACGGCAGCGGCATGAGCAAGGACGACGCGCTGCTTTCGCTCGAGCGGCATGCGACCAGCAAGCTCGTGGAGACGGTTGACCTCGACCGGCTGGACACTTTCGGCTTCCGGGGCGAGGCGGTGCCGTCCATCGCCAGCGTGTCCCACTTCGAGCTGCAGACGCGCCCGGCGAACGGCCCGGGCACGGAGGTCGTCATCAACGGCGGCAAGCTCGTGCATGTGCGCGAGGCCGGCCTGGCCCCCGGCACGCGCACGACGGTCACGCACCTCTTCAACTCCGTGCCGGCGCGGCGCAAGTTCCTCAAGAGCGACGCCACCGAGTCGGCGCACATCATCCAGACCGTCAGGCTCTACGCCCTCGCGTGCCCGGCGACGGCCTTCACCCTCGTGGAAGACGGCCGGGTGCTGTTCCAGTCGCCCAGCTGCAACTCGCTGGCCGAGCGCGTGGCGGAAATTTTCGGCCGGCAGCTGGCGGCTGATCTGCTGCCGGTCGAGATGGCCGAGACGGGGCTCAAGCTCAGCGGCCTCATCGGCCGGCCCGGCGTTAGCCGGGCCACGCGCCATGAGATGCTGCTGTTCGTCAACCGCCGGCCGGTGGACAGCCGCACGCTCAATTACGCGCTGATCGAGTCGTATGCCACGTCGCTCGCGAAGGGCCGCTATCCCGTGGCCGTGCTGTTCCTCGACCTTGACCCCGCGGCGGTGGATGTGAACGTGCACCCGGCGAAGCGCGAGGTGCGCTTCCGCAGCGAGGGCGCCGTGCGCGGCTTCGTGATCCGGGCCGTGCTGCAGGCGCTGCGTGAGTTCAATGTTCCGCCGCGCGCCGAGGCCCCGGACCATTTGTCCGGCGATCCCGTGGATCCGGAGGGTAGGGCGGCGAGTCCCTTCGCCGCCGCGGCCCCGACGGCGTCCGCGCCCTATCAACCGCCGCCCAGCGTGATGTCGCAGCCGTTCCGGCCGTTCACGTCCGTGCCCGTTGCGCGCGAGCGCGCAACCTACATTCCCGCCTCCACTGCTCCGACCCCAAATCCCAGACCCCAGACCCAAAACCTTGCCAGCGCGTCCGCGCTGATGGGCTGGCGCTTTCTCGGCACGGCGCACGGCGACTACGCGCTGTTCGAGGCGCCGGGTGGAGTCGTGGTGCTGGACCGGCGCGCGGCGCATGAACGCGTGTGGTTCGAGCGGTTGCAGGCCGAATTTGCGCAGGGCGAAATCGCCAGTCAGCGGCTGCTGTTTGCGCTGCCCGTTGAGCTGGATGCCATCGCCAGTGCGTTGCTGACGGACGGGTTGAGATTCTTGATGGCGCATGGACTGGAGGTGACCGAGTTCGGCCGGAACTTCTTCCGGATCGAGGCCGTGCCGGTCTGGCTGGAGCCGGCGGATGCGGAGACCTTCCTGCGCGATATCATCGGGCTGATGCGGGAGGGCCGGCTGGATGAGAAAAAGGCCGACCTGGCCAACGAGGAGCTGGCGCGGCTGGCGGCCCAGCAGGCCGTGCGATTGCCGGCGGCGGTCACGGAGACCGAGGCGCTGGGGCTGGTGGCCCGGCTTTTCGCCTGCCATCAACCCCACACGAGCCCGGCGGGCCGACCGACGCATTTCGAACTGAGCAAGGGTGAGTTGGGGCGGCGGTTCCAACGGTAGGTTTTGATCACGGTTCCGGTCGGGTGACCTGGGTTTTGTCCGGCTAATCCCGCCTTGCCTGTCGCGTTGGCACGACTTGTGATTCAACTCCTCCCATGCCTCCGAAAGCCCCCGCCGCCAAGGCGACTCCCAGCCCGGGTCGGCCGCACACCGACAGTCCCGCAGCAATCTTCCGCTCGCTGATCCAGCGGCACCTCACCTCGACGCTCGCGCGGCACGATGGCTCGGCCACGCCGCGTGACTGGTGGGTGGCCACGGCGCTGGCGGTCCGCGACACGATCCACGAGCGGATGATCGAGACGCAGGGCGTGCACAACGCCAACAACGTCCGCCGCGTCTATTATTTTTCCCTCGAATACCTCATGGGCCGGCTCTTCGGCAACAACCTGCAGGCCACCGGGCTGATGGACACCGCCCAGAAGGCGCTCGAGTCGCTCGGGCAGGATTTCGAAAAGATCCGCGAGGCCGAGGTGGACATGGGCCTGGGCAACGGCGGCCTCGGCCGGCTGGCAGCGTGCTTCCTCGATTCGCTGGCGACCCTCGACTACCCGGCACTCGGCTATGGTATTTATTACGAGTTCGGCCTCTTCCGGCAGGCTTTTGCCGCCAACGGCCAGCAAGTCGAGCATCCCGACAATTGGATCCTCTTCGGCGACCCGTGGGAGGTCGTCCGGCCCGAATACACGCAGGAAGTGCGCTTCTACGGCCGGATCGAGAACGTCTTCGACGACAGCGGCAACTACCGCCCGCGCTGGGTCGACACGAAGACCATCCTCGGCGTGCCACACGACATCCCGACCGCGGGCTTCGGCACCGGCACGGTGAATCTGCTGCGGCTCTGGGCCTCGAAATCCTCCGAAGATTTCGACCTCGCCGCCTTCAACCGTGGCGGCTACGTCGAGGCGGTCCGCGAAAAAGCCATCGGCGAGACCGTCTCGAAGGTGCTTTACCCGAACGACAAGACCGAGACCGGCAAGGAGCTGCGCCTGATGCAGCAGTATTTCTTCGTCGCGTGCTCGCTGCGCGACATCATCCGCCGCCATTTCCGCAACCCGGCCAACAGCTGGCAGAACTTCGCCGACAAGGTCGCCGTGCAGCTCAACGACACGCACCCGGCCATCGCGGTGGTCGAGCTCACGCGCATCCTGATCGACGAGCAGAACATGACGCTCGCCGCCGCGCTGGAGATCGTGAACGCGACCTTCGCCTACACCAACCACACGCTCCTGCCTGAGGCGCTGGAGAAGTGGAGCGTGGGCCTGTTTGAACGCCTGCTCCCGCGCCACCTCCAGCTCATCTACGAGATCAACACCCGTCTGATGTCGGCCGTGGAGGCCAAGTGGCCCGGCGACAACGAGAAGAAACGCATCTGCTCGCTCATCGAGGAAAACGGCCACAAGCAGGTCCGCATGGCCAACCTGGCCGTCGCCGGCTCGCATGCCGTCAACGGCGTGGCGGCGTTGCACACCGACCTGCTGAAGAAGAACCTCTTTCCGGAATTCGACGCCCTTTATCCGGGTAAATTCCAGAACAAGACCAACGGCATCACGCCCCGCCGCTGGCTGCACAAGGCCAACCCGCGCCTCTCCGCCCTCATCACGAAGCGGCTCGGCTCCATCGACTGGGTGCGCGACCTCGACCTGTTGCGCGGGCTGGAGAAGGCGGCCGGTGAAGTCTCGTTCCAGAAGGAGTTCATGGCCATCAAGCGCGCCAACAAGGTGGACCTCGCGGCTGTCATCAAGGCCGAGTGCGGCCTCGACGTCTCGCCCGACGCGCTCTTCGACGTGCAGATCAAGCGCCTCCACGAATACAAGCGCCAGCACCTGAACCTGCTCCACATTCTCGCGCTCTACCGCCGGCTTCTGCAGAACCCGGGGCTCGACCTCGTGCCCCGCGTGTTTGTCTTCGGCGCCAAGGCCGCGCCGGGCTACGACCTCGCGAAGAACATCATCCGCGCCATCAACGTGATCGGGGCGCGCATCAACACCGACCCCCGCATCGGCGGCAAGCTGAAGGTCGCCTTCCTGCCGAACTACCGTGTGTCGCTCGCCGAGAAGATCATCCCGGCGGCCGACCTCTCCGAGCAGATCTCCACCGCCGGCAAGGAGGCCTCGGGCACCGGCAACATGAAGCTCTCGCTCAACGGCGCGGTGACTATCGGCACGCTCGACGGCGCCAACGTCGAGATCAAGGAGGAGGTCGGCGACGACAACATCTTCATCTTCGGCCTCAACGTCGACGAGGTCGCCGCGCTGTGGGCGAAGGGCTACAAGCCTGGGGATTATTATCAGGCCGACGAGGAACTCCGCGCGGTGCTCGACTGGCTCGGCAGCGATTTCTTCACGCCTGGCGAGCACGGGGCGTTCTCGCTCGTGCATGACAGCCTGCTGCAGGGCGGTGACCCCTACCTGGTGCTGGCGGATTTCCGCCAATACTGCGACTGCCAGGCAAGGGTGGACCTGGCCTACCGCGACAAGGCCAAGTGGGCGAAGATGGCCATCCTCAACACCGCCCGCATGGGCCAGTTCTCCAGCGACCGCACCATCCGCGAATACGCGAAGGAGATCTGGAAATTGAAGCCGGTGAAGGTGTAGCCTGGGCGGCGTTGCTTTTCTCCGGCGCCACGGCAGACCAGCGGGCATTGATCTGCCGTTTTATGCAATATTACGCCTCTTGCCTGGCGGTGGGTCTGGGTTCCTTGTTGCTCCCGGCGCCTCATCTGGCCGGCGCAGTCGCGCCGTCAGACGAGGGTGTCCCCCTCGATATTGACGTCCGCTCGGCGGTTGAGGCGAAGTGGGAGGGATTCAAGAAGCTGGCGAAGACCGCGCACGATCGGCTCTACGGCCTCGCCTCGGTGAGCGAGGTGCCGTCGGCCGCGAAGCTGGTCGCCCCGGTGGATCGCGGCGCCCTGGCGAACCATTTGCGCCGGGCAATGGCGGCCCACGGCTTCCGCGAGATCAGCGCGGGGGAAAGGCCCGGGATCGTGCTCACGGTCACCTGCGGCCGCGGCTTCCTGCGCAATCCCTACCTCGCGGAGGCCATGGTCAACGACATGGCAGAGGGCGTCACCGTCGCGACCATCACCTCGCCCAAGCAGGCGATGCGCCAGCGGGAATTCGCCGCGGAGGCGAAGCGGCAGAAGGCCCAGTTTGAGAAACGCTACATCGCGGTCACCGCGTGGCAGTATCCCCCCAGCCCGGGCGAGAAACCGAATCAGATCTGGCGGACGGTCATGGTCGTGGACAATCCGGACAACCGGGACCTGAACCTCGCCATGCCCGCCAAGCTCGCGGCGGGGGTGGGTTACTTCGACCGGGATATCAAGGAAGGCGAGGTGACCATCAACTCCACGATGTCCGCCGGGACCGTGACACTCGGCCCGCTCAACCTCATCGAGGAAAAGACCGGCAGGTGAGTGCTCCGGTTCGTCAGGGCTTTTTTTCCGCGCGGTAACTCCACGGTGGGACGGGGCTCTTGTCCTGCCAGAGGCCGATCCGTTGCTCCCGGGCGCGGCGCTCAAGGCCCTGCACGACGGTGTCCTTCGGGTAGAGCCGCTTATACCACCAGGCCCAGCCGCCGGCGACGATGTCCTCGTTGAGCGACCGGCCGCCGCGGTAGGTGACATCGCCGATGAAGCGGCCGTATTGGTCAATGGTCTTGGCGCGCACGATGACCGTGTGGCCGGCGGCTTTGATGCGGGTGAAGTCCCGGGCCTGTTCGCCGCGCGGTTGGTACAGTTCGGGCGCGTCAATGCGGGCCAGGCGCACCTCGTAGATGTCCTCGCCCCGCTGCACCTCGAGCGAGTCGCCGTCCTTCACCTTGATGACGCGGCCGGTGAACTCGCGGAGCTGGGCCGGCACCTTCCGGGTGCGCGCCTCGAGCGTGACGGGCAGGGTGGCCAGCAGGACGGCGGCGAGGAGCGTCGCCCGCAGCAGCAGCGAAATCCGCCGGCGCATGGGCGGCTATTTCTGCTTCTTCGCGACGCCGTAAAACTGCTCTGGCTCCTCCTCCTGGCCGGTGTCGATGACTTTCTTCAGGTGAGGGGCGAGCTTGGATTTCATTTTGACCAGGCGCTCATAGTCGGCCCGGGCGAACTCGGCCTGGCCGCTGAGGGCGTGCAGGGCGCCGCGATACATGTAGGCCTCGGCCAGCTTGGGCTTGAGCTCGATGGCGCGGTTGTAGTGTTCGAGCGACTTGGCGTAGTGGGCCGCGCCCTGCTTGCGCAGCACATAGGCGAGGTTGTTGTGCGCCTCGGCCATCGTCTCCTTGATCGCCAGCGCCGCCTCAAACTGCTGCTGGGCCCCCGCCCACTCCTTCTTGAAGAGCAGCACGGTGCCGTCGTTGTAGAAAGAGACCTCGATGGCGTCGCGCCGGGCCGGGTTTCCCACCCCGCCGCTGCCGCCGGACGGCGGGGACGGGGGCGTGCTGGGGGCGGCGGAGGCCAGCGTGGCGGATAGCAGGGACAGAGCGAACAACGACTTTTTCATGGCGAAACGGATTTTGAGTTGTAGGAATTGGCCCATCAAGAAGCTAGCCACCCATGATCGGATGCCGAGTCTTTTAACGGCATGACTCTCAGCAGAACCAAACGACGCCTGCTGGTGGCCTCGGCGATGCTTGCCGCCACGCTGCTGGCCATTGGCTTGCTGGCGCGCCAGGCCCTGATCGGGTTGATCGTGAGCGCGCTGTTGCAGCTGGGCGGGGCCTCCGCGATCAGGTTCACGATCACCGCGGTGTCACCCTGGCGCGTCGTGGTTGAGGACATCAGCTTCATGGTCCGCACCCAGGCGTTTGAGGCCAAGCGCGTGACGCTGACGCGGGCGCACTGGTGGACTCCGTCGCTCGGCACCGTGCGGGTGGAAGAGGCGCGCGTGCCGGTCACCATCGATGGATCCGATACGAACCCTTGGGCCTGGTCCACCTATCAGAACGGCCAGGCGAAGGTCGAACCGTGGCAGGTACCGCTGGAGGACCTTACGGTGGATGGCCGGCTGGTGGTGAAGGCCGCCGCGGTTCCGGACCAGGAGCTGACCGTGAAGATCGCCGCGCACCTGAACCCAGGGAATGTCTGGAGCGGGCGCGTGCAGGCGGACGGCCCGGGCCTCGGCCTGCAAGGCGAAGCCAGCTACCAGATGGGCAAGGATGAGCTGAATTTCCAACTGCCGGTCCTGGCGCTGGACCTGCAGGTCTGGCAGGCCTTTGTGCAGCGGTTGGTGCGGTTGCCCGGTGGCTCCTGGGAACTGGCGGGCAAGCTGACCGGCCGCGCGGAGGGCCGCCTCGCGGGCCAGGACCTCACCACGCGCGGCACGGTGCGGCTGCGCGAGGGGCGGGCCGCCAACCCCGGGGGCACAGTGACCGCCGAGGGCATCGAGGCCGACCTGGAGTTCACCGATGTAGCGCAACTTCTCACCGAGCCCGGTGCCTTGCGCATCCGGGAGGTGCGGACGGGACAGCTGGCGCTGCGCGAGCTCGACGCGGAAATTGCCCTCGGGGGCAGCAACAAGATCGCGGTGAACCGCGTCTCGTTCCAGGCCCTCGGTGGCACTGTGACGGCCGAGCCTTTCGTCTACTTTCTGAGCCTGCGCGAGCTCGAGACGGTGGTGCTGGTTGACGGCATCAATGTGGCAGAGGTCATGGCCTTGACCCGCGACCTGCCGGCCAAGGCGGTGGGCCGGGTAAACGGGCGTTTCCCCATCCGGCTCGACGACAGCGGCGTGCGGCTGGGCACCGGCTGGCTCCAGCTCAAGCCCGGCGTCTATGCCGAGATCCAGTTCAACGCCGCCGGCCTGCTCACGGGCGGGGCCTCGCCCAGCAGCCCGAGCTATGCCGTCCTCAAGAAGGTCGAGTCCGGCCTCCTCAAGCTGAAGATCAGCGAGCTGCGGCTCGATATCCGGCCGCCCAACGCCCCGGCGGGCCGCTCCGCCCAGCTGCACATCGCCGGCGAGCCGGTGGACCCGGACGTCAAGGCCCCGGTGATCCTCGACCTCAACGTCAATGGTCCGCTGGAGAAGCTGATCAACCTCGGGCTCGACTCGCGCCTGAGTTTTGGGTCCAAACCTTGAAACCTTTCGCCGCCCCCGCTGACTAATCCTGTTCCCCGCATGAACCGCCGACTTTTTCTCGCCGCCGCCCTGGGCCCGCTCCTGCTGGGCGGCTGCCTCAACGTCAAGACCGCCCCCATCGAGGTTAAGCCCATCCACATCACCGTGGACGTGAACGTGAAGGTGGAAAGGGCGCTCGAAGATTTCTTCGGCGATCTCGACAAGAAGTCCGCCACCATCGCCCACGAGGAGACCAAATGACCATGAAACCCCGCCGCTTCACCCTGTTCACCGCCCTCTGCCTGCTGACCATCTCGGCCTTCGCCGAAAGCGCGGCCGATATCCGCCGCCGCATGGAGCAGCGCCTGCCCCAGATCGACGCCCTCAAGGCCGCAGAACACGTGGGCGAAAACAACCGCGGTCTCCTGGAGGTGCGCGGCAGTGGCACCGCGGAGGCCGGTGGCGTCGTGGCCGCCGAGAACAGCGACCGCGGGGCCGCCTATGCGCTCATCGCCAAAGAGACGGGCGCCTCGGCCGATTCGGTCGCCCGCGCCCGCGCCAAGCAGATTGCGTCCAACACCCGCTCCGGCGTCTGGGTGCAGGACGAGGCCGGCGCTTGGAAGAAGAAGTAGGCGGCCTCAGCCGCCCGTCGTCAGCTTGCCCAAGCCGGTGCGCCGGGCCGGCGTGACCTTTGCGCCGCTCGCAAGATCGACGATCCAGAATTCGCAGAAGGTGTGCTCGCCGTAGACCTGCGCGTCGCTCACATGCCGCAGCTCATAGGCCGCGCCCGGCTTCGCCTCCAGGGCGAGTTCGGTGCGCGCGAAAAAGGCGCCGCGGATGAATTCGACCGCGAGTTGATGCCGGCCCGGGGGGAGGCTGACGGGCTGGTCCCAGCCTTGCCGGCCCCCCGGGACGGGCCGGCCGTCCACCGCGGTGATGAACGCGGTGAAGTTGTCGAGCAGCGTGCTAGTCTCCTCGGAGCCCTTGATGGTGGCCGGACGCGTGTCGGTAAGCACCACCGCCGCCGGCTGGGCCGGGGCGGATCCAGTGGCCGGGGCGACGGAACCGGCCGGTGATCCGGCGGGCGTCGTGGTCGTGCAAGCTGTGAGCAGCAGCAGGGCCAGGACGGGAGGCAGGGAGAGCGGACGCAGGGACATCGCGAGGACTTAAGCGCGCCGACTGGGCCAGTTTCAATCCCAGAGTTGGCGCGCGGAGTGGGCCGGCCGGCCTGTATCCGAGGTTGAATTCACCGACCGGCTCGCGCAGTCTCCGCGCAATCCCCCAAAACTCCCCTATGGACCGTCTTCATGGCCTGCTCGGCGTCGCTCTCATCCTCGGCATCGCGATCCTTTGTTCGAACAACCGCCGCCGGATCAACTGGCGCCTCGTGGCTACTGGCATCGCGCTGCAGACGGCGATCGCGCTCTTGATCTTCAAGGTCGGCCCGGTGGCGCGGTTCTTTTCGGTGCTCGGTCACGGCATGGGCAAGCTCGAGGAGTTCGCGCGGCAGGGCGCGGCCTTCGTTTACGGCGGCATCGCGGTGGACCAGGGCGGCAAGATCGGCAACTACATCGCCGGCGGCTTCGTCTTCGCCTTCAACGTCACCGCCACGATCATCCTGGTCTGCGCGCTGGTGGCCATCCTTTACCACTTCGGCATCATGCAGCGGGTGGTCGCGCTCATCGCCCGGGCGATGAACAAGGTCATGCGCGTCAGCGGCGCCGAGTCGCTCAGCAATGTGGCCAGCGCCTTCGTCGGTCAGGTCGAGGCGCAGGTGATGATTCGGCCCTACCTCGCCGGCATGACCAAAAGCGAGCTGCTGGCCTCCATGAGCGGCAGCCTGGCGTGCATCGCCGGCGGCATCCTCGTCGTCTACGCCAACATGGGCGCCGCCGCCGGCATGGACCTCGCCCCCAAGCTCATCACCGCCTCCCTCATGGCGGCGCCGGGCGCGCTCGTCATCGCCAAGATCGTCTTCCCCGAGACGCTGGAAAGCCAGACCATGGGCACCGTGAAACTTGAGGTGAAGAGCGACTACAGCAACGTCATCGACGCCGTCTCCCACGGCGCCGCCGACGGCTTCAAGATCGCCATGAACGTCATCGCGATGCTCATCGGCTTCATCGCCGTCATCGCCTGCCTCGACTGGCTGCTCATTTCATGCGGCCACCTGTTCAATCCCAATTTCAACCTGTCGCTGAACTGGATCTTCGGGAAGCTCTTCTACCCGATGGCGTGGGCCATGGGCGTGCCGGCCGCCGACATCAGCAACGTGGCGACTCTGCTCGGCCAGAAGCTGACGATCAACGAATTCGTGGCCTTCCAGAACCTGACGAACAAGAGCGTCCCGATCGTGACCGACAAGGGCCTGCTGATCCTGAGCATCGCGATCTGCGGCTTTGCCAACTTCAGCAGCGTCGGCATGCAGATCGGCGGCATCGGCGCCCTGGCGCCCGAGCGCCGCACGGACCTTGCCCAGCTCGGTCTCAAGGCGCTGCTCTGCGGCACCCTGGCCTCGTATCTGTCCGCGACGATCGCGGGCATCGTGATCTGAGCGGCCGCCCCACGCGGCGCTGGTGGTCATACTCCGGTGGATTGTGCCGCCGGCGTTAAGTTCAGGTAAAAGCCCGGGAGTTTGCTGCGCGGCGGCCGATTTGGACTGGCCGGGTAACTGATTGTCCCGTTCACCGTCATTACTGCGGGCCACAATAATATGAACCTGATCGATCTTATCCTGATGTTCGGCGGCTGTGCGGCCGCCTTGGCGGTGAGCGCCGGGTGCGGCTTGGGCCTGGTGGTGTGGTTGGCCGGGGGCAAGCCGCTCCCGCCGAAAACCGGTCGCTGACTGCAGGCTTGGCGCGCGCCGAACCCGGGCTAGCATGGCCGGATGGAACTCAAGCAGCGTCTGGCCCGGCACCTCGGCAAAAAACCCGACACCACGAAGGCGGCGTTTGTCGCCGCCAACGCGACGGTGCTGGGCGACGTGACACTCGGGCAGCACACCAGCATCTGGTATGGCTGCGTGCTGCGCGGCGACATCAACTCGATTGAGATCGGCGAGGGGACGAACATTCAGGACCTGGCGATGGTACACCTCGCCGACGACTACGGCGTGAAGATCGGCCGTTACTGCACCATTGGCCACAGCGCGATCATCCACGCCTGCGAGATCGGCGACGAGTGCCTCATCGGCATGGGCGCCACCCTCCTCGACGGGGCGCAGATCGGCGACCATTGCATCGTCGGGGCCAATTCCCTCGTCACGCAGCGCTTCACCGCCCCGCCGGGCTCGATGATCCTCGGCTCACCCGCGAAGGTCGTGCGGGCCCTGACCGAGAAGGAACTGCTCGGCCTGCGCCCGTGGGCCGAGAAGTATGTCGAGGTGGCCAAGGCGCACGCCGGGCTGAGAAGGTAGGGCGCGTTATCCCTGACGCGCCGCGCCGGCGGACTAGGATGTGTTTGCATAATGCCGAAGCCGGTTGCCAGCGGCAGTGGGCCAGCCCGCTTGCGGGCGCTGGTGGGGCGCGAGCAAGCTCGCGGACCCACCGAAACCCGAATTTGCAAACACGGCCTAAGGATAATCCGCCCTACCGTTCCAGAACCGAAAACGTATACCGGTAGTTCGCATCGCGGCTCTCCTTCCGCCAGGTCTCGCGCCAGTCCAGGTGCCGCCATTCCGGGAACAAGGTGTCCCCCGGTACCTCGGCGTGCACCAGCGTGAGCAAAATCCGGTCGGCGATGGGCAGCGTCTCCTCGTAGATGCGTTGCCCGCCACAGATCATGATCTCGCCGGGCAGGGTCTGGGCGATGGCGAGGGCTTCGGTGACAGACGCCGCAGTCCGGGGTGGAACCTGCGCTCCGCGCAGGTTTGAGCCCGCGCGGAGCGCGGGCTCCACCTTTGCGGCAGCCATCCGCATGATATGCTCCGGCTGCGATGTGATCACCACGGGCTGGCGGCCATTGGCGAGCACCTTGGGCCAGGTTTCAAAACAGATGCGCCCGAGCACGACAGTCTGGCCGGCGGTTTTCTCGTGGAACCAGGCCTGGTCCTCAGGAATGTCGAACGGCAGCCGGCCGCCGCGACCGATGATGCGGTTCTCGGCGCAGGCGACGATGAGTTGGATCGGTTTGGGCATTGCCTCGGTTATGGGGAGTCCAAGAGTCGGTCGCATGCGTAGCAAACTTCGTTTTCTGGCGGCGGTCCTCGGGTGCGGGGCCGCTTTTTTCGCGTCGGCGCGGGCGGAGGACTTCGCGCCGCGTTATCAGGCGGTCATCGACGCCCAGGGCAAGGCCGCCGAGGCCACCCGGCTGCACGAGCTCTTCAAAACGGATTGGGCCTACACGATCGACGTGTTGCCCGAATACGGCACCTACCTCGGCGTCCCGGGCTACGATACGCGCTGGACCGACCTGTCCGCCACGGCCATCGCCGACCGCCGCCGGCTCACCGACCGGCCGTTGAAGGTGCTGGCGACCATTGATCGCGCCCAGTTGTCGCCCGTCGACCAGGTCAACTACGACCTCTTCAAGCGCCAGGCCGAGGAGGGGCTGGAGGGGAATCGTTTCCCGACCGAGTATTTCCAGCTGACGCAGCTCAACGGCATCCAGCAGGACGCCGCCCAGCTCTTCAGCCTGATGCCCAACCAGACGACGGCGCAGTTGGAGAACCAGCTCGCGCGCCTGCAGGCGCTACCGGCCGTGGTGGACCAGGTCATCGCGCTGCTGGACCAGGGTTTGAAGGCCGGCATGACCCCGCCGCAAGTCACCCTGCGCGACGTGCCGCAGCAGGTGCTCAACCAGATTCCCGAGGAAGCCTTCCAGAGTCCGCTGCTCCGCGGTTTCAACGATCTGCCGGCGACCGTGTCCGGCGAGGAAGGCACGCGGCTGCGCGCGGCGGCGGCCAAGACCTACACCGAGCAGGTGCGGCCGGCTTATCAGCGGCTCGAGCAGTTTATTTCCAAGCAATACCTGCCCGGCGCGCGCCAGAACATCGCGGCCACGGCGCTGCCGGACGGGGCGGCCTATTACGCCTGGCGGATCCGCACCCAGACCTCGACCGACCTCACGGCGCAGCAGATCCACGACATCGGCCAGGCCGAGGTGAAGCGCATTCGCGCCGAGATGGAGAAAATCAAGGACAAGACCGGCTTCAAGGGCACGCTGCCGGAGTTCTTCACCTACCTGCAGACCGACCCGAAGTTCTTCTACACCGACAAGGAGGATCTGCTGCGCGCCTACCGCGACATTGCCAAGCGTGCCGACCCGCAGCTGATGAAGCTCTTCAAGACGCTGCCCCGCACGCCCTATGGCGTGATTCCGGTGCCGACCTACGCCGAAAAGTCTCAGACGACCGCCTATTATTTTCCCGGCGCGACCGAGAGCGGCCGGCCCGGCTATTTCTACGCCAACACCTATGCGCTCAACACCCGGCCGAAGTGGGAGATGGAGCCGCTGACGCTGCACGAGGCGGTGCCCGGCCATCACCTGCAGATTTCGCTCGCGCAGGAACTCGGCGACCTGCCGGACTTCCGGAAATATGGCGGCTACACTGCTTTCGTGGAAGGCTGGGGGCTTTACTCCGAAAGCCTCGGCGAGGAGATGGGTTTCTACACCGACCCCCATGACAAGTTTGGCCAGCTCACCTACGAGATCTGGCGTGCGGTCCGGCTCGTGACCGACACCGGCATGCACGCGCTCGGCTGGTCGCGCCAGCAGGCCATCGACTACTTCAAGGCCAACTCCAGCAAGTCGGAGCACGACATCGTGGTCGAAATCGACCGCTACCTCGTGTGGCCCGGCCAGGCGCTGGCCTACAAGCTCGGTGAGCTGAAGATCAAGGAGCTGCGCGCCTATGCCACTCAGGAACTGGGCAAAAAGTTTGACGTCCGCCTCTTCCATGACGAGGTGCTGAAGGATGGGGCTGTTCCCCTAAGTGTGCTTGAGACAAAGATTAAAGATTGGGTCGCGGCGCAGAAGAGAGGGTAGGGCAAGGGCTGACCACACCCCGGATTTTTACCACTAATGGATTCATCAATCGATGGATCCTTATTGGTGTGGGGCGACTGATCATCGCCCCTGGTTGATTCCGGGCGCCGGCTGATCGCGGGCATTGTTTCCCGGTCTGCGATTCGCAGACCCCAACACGGGCTCCGGAGACGATTAGTCGGAGGGGTGTGGTAAAGTTTCGCCCCTTGGCGAAACCGATTAGTGGTAAAATCTGCTGCGCTTACGGCATTGCATGCCTGGACCGAATCCCGTGTCATAACCGCCTATGATTATCGGAGTTCCCCGCGAAATTAAGATTGGTGAAACCCGCGTCTCGATGACCCCCGCCCTGTGCCGGCGCGTGACCGCGCTCGGCGGCAAGGTCCTGATCGAGAAAGGCGCCGGCCTCAGCGCCGGATTCACCGACGATGAATACAAGGCCGCCGGCGCCACCTTCGCCCCGAATGCCGCGAAGGTCTGGAAATCCGCCGACATGATCCTGAAGGTCAAGGAGCCGCTCGAGGCCGAATACGACCTCATGCAGCACGGTCAGACCATCTTCACCTACCTGCATCTCGCCGCCGGCCCCGCGCTGGCGAAGGAGCTCTGCCGCAAATCGATCCTCGGCATCGCCTACGAGACCGTCGAGGGCGTGGACGGCCAGTTCCCGCTGCTCAAGCCCATGTCCCAGATCGCCGGCCGCCTCTCGATCCAGATCGGCGCCTATTTCCTGCAGTCCCAACTCGGCGGTTCGGGCATGCTGCTCGGCGGCATCCCCGGCACGATGCCCGGCCACGTCGTCGTGGTCGGTGCCGGCAACTCCGGCGCACACGCCGTGCAGATGGCCGCCGGCATGGGCGCCCGCGTCACCGTGCTGGATCTCGACACCCGCAAGCTTGAGGCCCTCGACAACGAATACCGCGGCCGCGTCGTCACGCTCATGTCGAATCCGGCCAACATCGAGCACGAGGTCGCCGACGCCGACCTGCTCATTGGCGCCGTGCTCATCCCGGCCGCCAAGGCCCCGATCGTCGTCTCGGAGAAGATGGTCGCCCGGATGCGGCCCGGCAGCGTGATCTGCGACATCGCCATCGACCAAGGTGGTTGCATCGAGACCATCAAGCCCACTTCGCACACCAAGCCGACCTACAAGCAGCACGGCGTCATCCATTACGCGGTGCCCAACATGCCGGCGCTGGTCGGCCGCACCTCAACGATGGGCCTGACGCAGGCCACCGAGCCGTTCGTCGCCATGATGGTGCAGAAGGGTGTCGAGCGCGCGCTGAGCGAGCACAAGGGCCTCGCCAAGGGCGTGAACACCCGCAACGGCCGCATCACCTACGACGCCGTCGCCAAGGCGGTCGGCTTCGACTCCTGATGCTGGCGGTCAGGGCCAGACGCCATCTGGCCCACTTGCGCTCCCCGCTTGACGGCATGAAAAAGCCCGCACCGGGCGGTGCGGGCTGAAGGACGGAGGCTCGCCTTACGACTGGGTGACGATCGTCACGCTCTCGAGTGCGACGCGGTCGATGGGCGTGCTCTTCTCGCCGCCGCCGCCCGACTTGGTCGGGACGTTGGCGAGCTGCTCAAGGACCTCGTCACCCTTGATGACCTGGCCGAAGGCGGTGTATTGGCGGTCGAGGAATTTGGCGTCGCCGTGGCAGAGGAAGAACTGCGAGCCGGCGGAGTCGGGGTGGGCCGAACGGGCCATGGAGATGACGCCGCGGACATGGGTCTTGGCGTTGAACTCGGCCTTGAGCTTGTAGCCGGGACCGCCGGTGCCGGGCATGCCGGTCTCGCCGGTCTTGGTATTCGGGCAGCCGCCTTGGACCATGAACCCCTTGATGATGCGGTGGAAGGCAGTGCCGTTATAGAAGCCCTCGCGGGCGAGCTTCTTGAAATTTTCGACAGTCTTCGGGGCCACGTCGGACCAGAAGGCGATGGTGATCTCGCCATAGCTGGTCTTCAGCACGGCGACTTCGGAGGTGGAGGCATTGCTCATAAAGGTGCACAAAAAGCATCCGCCATGGGCTTTCCGCAAGAACCAAATGGACAGGAAGGTGGCTGATCGGCTCACTGGTGGGGTGCGCTTCTCAAGGGTTGCCCTCCAAGGGTTTCGGAATCTGCCGCTCGCCGACGTGGCGCTGACGGGGAAGCGCACGTTCCTGCTCGGGGCGAACGCCCAGGGTAAGACCAACTTCCTCGAGGCCTTGGGTTATGTGACGGCGCTGCGGTCATTCCGCGGCGCGGAGTCGCGGGCGCTACTGGGCCTCGGGTCACCGCAGGCCGGGCTGGGCTTCACGGTGGAACACGAGACCTTCGGCGAGAGCCGGCTCACGATCACGCTGACCTCGCAGGACCGGGTGGTGGAATGGGAACACGGCAAGGTCACGCGGCTGGCGGACTTGATTGGCAAGTTTCCGACCGTCGTGTTCGCGTCGCAGGACAACCAGTTTTTGCGCGGCTCGCCGTCACTGCGCCGCCGCTGGCTCGACCTCACGCTGGCGGCGATGGACGGCGCCTACCTGGCGGCCCTGCAGCGCTACACCCGCGCCGTGGCCGAGCGGAACATGCTGCTGAAACAGGGCGGCCGCGATGCCGGCGCCCTCGAGGCCTTTGAACACGAGCTGGCGGCGCACGCGGTGACACTCGTCGCGAAACGCACGGCGGGTGTCGCCGAGCTCGGGGAATTTTTCCGCACGGCCCACGCGCGACTCGTGCCGGAGGGCGAGCAGGCGGGACTGGTCTATGCACCCGACTCGGTGGTGGCGTTGGCGGCGGAGTTTGCCGCGTTGCTCGTGCAGTGCCGGCCGCGCGACACTTTGTTGAAATCGACCGAGCGCGGGCCACACCGCGACGATCTCGAACTGGTGCTCAACGGTCGCCCCGCGAAGCAATTTGCCTCGGAGGGGCAGCAGCGCTGCCTCGTCATCGCGCTGCGGCTGGCGCAGGCGGCTTATTTCCGCGCCCAGGGCGGCGTCACGCCGGTGCTGCTGTGCGACGACGTGCTGGGCGAACTCGACCCGGGACGCCGCGAAAAATTCTGGGCGTCGCTCGAAGGCGAGCCCCAGGTGATCGCGACCGGCACGAGCCTGCCGGCGGACGCGACGGGGTGGCAGGTTTTGGCAGTGGCTGACGGGAATATTTCACCGCAGGGTGTCGTCACGTGAGTTTTGAACCATGGCAATGGGTGCTGCTCGTGCTGGGCGCGGTCGCCGCGGGATTTTCCAAGACGGGCATCCCGGGCACCTCGATCTTTTTCGTCGCGATCTTTGCGAATATCATGCCCGCGCGCCAGGCGACCGGTCTGGTGCTGCCGCTGCTGATCTTCGCGGACCTGTTTGCCTTCGTGGTCTACCGGAAAAACCTGGAATGGCGGCGCGTCGGGCGCCTGCTGCCTTGGGCGGTGGGCGGCGTGGTGCTCGGCTGGGCCGTGCTGGGCCGGGTCGACGATGGCCAGACCGCGCGCATCGTTGGCATGGTCATCGCGGTCATGCTGGGGCTGCACCTCTGGCGCAAATGGCGGACCCCGGAGGACTCGGTGGCGCACGCCCCGGCCTGGTTCGGGCCGTTTGCCGGCGTGATGGCCGGGTTCGCCACGATGGTGGCCAACGCCGCCGGTCCGGTCATGACCCTCTACCTGCTGTCGATGCGCCTGACCAAGCTCGAGTTCCTTGGCACCGGCGCGGCGTTTTTCCTGCTCATCAACTGGATCAAGGTCCCGTTCGGCCTCCAGCTCGGGCTGCTGAACGCGCCGAGCCTGACTTTGAACCTGTGGCTGCTGCCGGCCGTGGCGGCGGGGGCGCTGGCCGGGCCGTGGGTGGTGCAGCGCGTCAACCAGCAGGTGTTCGAGAACACGGCGCTGGTGCTGACGGCCCTCGCCGTCGGGAAGCTGCTGTTCTTTTAAGCTGCGCGATTGAGTCGGAATGTAGGGTCGCCGCTAGTCGGCGGACCATCGCGTCAGCGAGTCACGGTCCGGCGGCCAGCGCCGAACCTGCATTGAGATCCGATTCTCAGTTTTCATTCCGTGGATTCTGTGTATTCCGTGGTTACAAAATAATGGCACGACAATCCGTCAGGCAGATGTGGAAGGACAAACTCGAGGGCAAGCTCGCGCCCAAATCCTGGCCGGCGGCGCCGTCGCTGTCCCGGTCGCCGTTTGCGGGCCGCGTGCTGGGCATCGACCCCAGCCTCCGGGGCACGGGCCTGGCGCTGATCGAGTTCGTGCCCGGCCGGACGCCGGTGCTGCTG
>Ga0163152_10000147_pt1 | contig 116147 bp, 110 predicted proteins | sample OliLakLV19MP8IB2_FD_148635 | JGI IMG/M metagenome (GOLD analysis project Ga0163152, IMG submission 148635) | Freshwater microbial mat bacterial communities from Lake Vanda, McMurdo Dry Valleys, Antarctica - Oligotrophic Lake LV.19.MP8.IB-2 | ecosystem: Environmental > Aquatic > Freshwater >...
ACCTAACCTCCTTCCTTGTGATTGGGAGTACCCATCTTAACCTCTCTTCTTTGATTGTTTTAACCATAATTATGCTCATTTCTCCATTCTAGGAGAAACCGCCATATGTGTGTGCACATTACCCGACGTGGTTGACTTCAAGGTTTTTATTTGTTATAATTTAATATAGAACTGTAAATTAACTCGTAATAAGGGGGGTGTGTTGTGGTCATTGAGCTTTCGTCATACTTTCGTGTTTGTCCCAAGGGTTGCCACGGAATGGTGGTTCTCTCCAGGGACCGTGAAGTATTCTGGTTCATTTCCAAAGATTTAGGATATCAACTAATCGAGTTGCTTAGCTCGACCGACCTGATTAGTCGGGAAGAGGCCGAGGTGATCGATTCACAGATTCGTAGCTCAGATCTTCAAGCTCAACTGTGCATTGAAGATGCCGTTCTTGCTTTGGTGAATCTGGCAGCCGTGGAAGCCCTTCAAGGGGGGGGTATGAAATCCGTAGCACCATTCGACTGCAATTCTGGGGAAAGGGCCAAGAAGGCTCACCTCAATTAGTTTTTAGTCGCCCGCCGTCATCTTGATGGCGGGTTTGTTTTTCCTTGAAAAAAGTCGTTTTTTAAAGTATCTTAAGCAATTATTGTAAGCCAACACATATTCCCTTACTTGCGCAAGTAAGGGAATATGTGTTGGGGGGAGGGTGAAAAAAGTATTGTTTATGGTATATTTCTCCCATTGCCGGACCGTCTAAAGGTCGAGGAGCTTGGCGACGAAGATACTGAGACCAGCAGGCCGAATGTATGGAGGAGCTTGGCGACGAAGATACTGAGACTAGCAGGTCGAATGTATGGAGGAGCTTGGCGACGAAGATACTGAGACCAGCAGGCCGAATGTATGGAGGAGCTTGGCGACGAAGATACTGAGACCAGCAGGTCGAATGTGTAGGCTCCCGATTTCTTAGTTTCGCAGAAACTTTAGAAATCGCAGTGCCGAGAGTGAAACGAACGGCAGTCCGCAACGAGCAGAGTTTAAATAGTGAAGTTTGTTTTTAGCTCAGAGTTTTAAGTGGGTAGTGATCTACTAAAAACTTGAAACTTAAAACTTGTTTAATTTTTGCGGGATCGTCTAATGGTAGGACAATAGATTCTGGATCTATTTATCTTGGTTCGAGCCCAAGTCCCGCAGCCGCCATTTTTTAAAGAACGAAGCGACTATAAAATTTCAGCTTCCCGAACGTACGTGAGGGAAAGTTTGAAACAGAGCCTTCGGTCTGAGGTAATTCGTGATAGGACGTTCGTCTCCAAAGGAGTTTACGACGAGGGGCAAAAGGGTCTGCGACCAAATGAATAAAAACGAGAAGGTCTCGACAAGTTCGAAGAGTTATCGCACTCGAGATGCTTGAGGGACAGGAAGAAAGCTAATTCCCCATCTCTTTTTTGAGACGGTCAATTTCAGATAAAATATTATTTACTGTCTGGTTCGCTCCTCCATACAAAGTATCTTCTATAGGACCACTTAAGGTTATGGCCGTGTCTCTTACAATATCCAAGATTTGTTCAGTTGATAAACCAAGAACTTCATCAACATTCTTTTTTCGTGCAGATTCGAACGCTCTAATTATACTGGGCTGATCTACGCCAATGGATAATTCCTTCTCAATAACTGAGCTCAATTTCTCCCTAGGTGTTGCCTCCTGTTTACCAAAAAGTTTTTCAAACATAATGTATTTGAAATAATAACTAATAGATGTTAATTATACCACGCATTTAAAAACATGCTCATGTTACGTCGTTTGGGTAGTGTAGAATGTAGCTAATTCCGTCCCGACTTTGCTGAAGCTACGAACGGGCAAGCAAGCAGGACAAGGCCCTCCACGGTTCTAGCTCGAAACGCGTCGCTTAGCATATTTGTTATATGCGATATAATTTAAACTATCTCAGTGAAAGAAAAGAGGACTAATACGATAAAGATTGCTCAAACATCACAAGGCGAGGTAGAAACTCTAGCTAGTTTTAGAGTATTTAAATTAGAACTAAGCAGACTTCATAAATTGTATGACAATTCTATAAATGCCTACCAGATTGCTCGTGAAGTCATCTATGCCAAAATAAAATCTGGAGAGCTTAGACCTGATGAGGAGATGAATTTTGAAAGTTATGATGGAACTAAATTTAGGATAGCTAGAGCACAAAGTTCAGCACACAATTTAAGAATTCAATACCCACGATTTTTAAGGGAGCTCATTTTTGTTAGATTAATTTCTGCTTTAGAAATTTTCCTAGTGGATTCAATAAAAGAATCGTTCTTAATAAATAAAAAGCTATTAAAGCCAGAAAATGACGACTTATTAAAAGTTTCTGAGAATGAGTTTCTTTCTTATTCATCTATTGATGAAGCTCTAGAAAAGTATATAGAGAGAAAATGTCGTAATTTGCATGGTCAAGGATACGAGGAGTTAAGAAAGTTTTATTTTAAGAATTTAAACATTGATTTTGCAAAGTCAAAGTTAGGTGTATCCAAAATAACAATGTATCATGATCAGCGTCACTTATTGGTCCATAATTTAGGAAGAACAGATACTCAATATAAGCACAAGTATTCAACTGAAAGTAAGTTAATAAAAATAGAAGAGAGTTATTTTCTGGAAGTTTCAAAAGACTTGAATATCCTAGCCTTCTTCATTAATCAAAAGCTGATTGAATTAATAAAAAAAATTTAATTCAGACATCTTACTAAAATGCTTAGCGCTCGAGTTGCGTCGATTAAGATGCTAAAATTAAGCTAATTCCGTCAAGCAGGGCTTGGTTTGTCAGGGTTCGAGCTCGAGACGGCCAGCTGGCTGAAAATCTTAGCGCCCTTCGGGGCGCTTTGGATTTTTGCCATCCCGAGCTAAGGCGAGGGGCAAAAGGATCTGCGACAAAATAAAAAGAGAAGAAGTCCCTGAGGAGTTCTGGCGACGAAGGGTGTATTATATATTTTGATGTCTTTCTTCGTCTATATTTTAGAATGTACTGATAAATCTCTTTATGTGGGTTGCACTAATAATCTTGAAAAAAGATTGAGACAACATAACGAATCAAAGTGGGGAGCACATTACACAAAAATCAGACGACCTGTTATTTTAAAATATTCAGAAAATTTTGAAACATTAAAAAGGGCCCGCGCTCGAGAGGCCGAAATAAAGGGATGGAAGAGACCTAAAAAGATCTCACTAATTGAAGGAAAGAAATAATTTCACGATTACCTCACCTAGGTACTGAGGTCAGCAGACCGAATGTGCCGAACTCAAAAAACGGAATAGGAGTAAAAAAATCACATTAATTGAAAGAAAAAGATAACCTTAAGATACCTCTAGGTACTGAGGTCAGCAGACCGAACGTACAGAAATAAAGGGATGGAAGAGAAAAGAAATTCAAACTAATTAACAACTCGTGATAGGACATCCGTCTCCGAAAGACTCAGTTCATCGAATCTGAAGATTCTTCAGAATCTGGACGATCTCGATGAGTTCGACGAGTTGTCGCACTCGTTTGGGGCTTATTTTATAGTATAGAACCCAGTACTTGTCAGAGATCGCAGAATTTTTGTTATACTTTATTTCTATGCAAGAACGCCTAGACACAAAAAGAGAATTTCTACTTGTTAGGAGGGCAAAAAGTTTTTCACACGCGGGCCGAGGTATTTGGATATTTATTAAGACCACACACAATGCGTGGATACATATTAGTATTTTTGTGGCGGTTATAACCCTTGGTGTGTATTTACAAATTACTACCGTTGAGTGGATGATTTTGCTGTTGGCCAGTGGATTTGTTCTCGCCGCCGAGGCATTTAATACAGCGATTGAGATAGACATAGATCTAACATCTCCTGAATACCATCCCTACGCCAAAGATACAAAAGATGTTGCTGCTGGGGCCGTTCTTATTTCAGCTGTTACGGCGCTAATTATTGGGGCGCTTATTTTCGGGCACTATTTAGTATAAAGAGGGAGTAGGACACAAGGTCCCACCCCCTCTTTCATTACCGATATTACCGACCGATAGTGAATGTAATCGCTTGACGTACTAATTGTCGGACAGCTTGCCCGCGAATGCGGGCCGGCTTGAAGGTCGCCTTTTCGACAGCTTCACGTGCCGGAGCCTCGAACTGGGCGTTGGTACTGCTTAGGATCTTGACTGACCCTCTCTCAACACGACCAGTGGTGTCCACCACGTACTCGAGCATTACTTTGCCCGAGATGCCCGCCTGTTGCAAGACAGGTGGGTAGCGCGGTTGGGGTCGGTTGATCTCCACAACTGGATCGTCCACCTGGCTGTCCAAAAACGTCTCTCCGGTCACGGTTTCTGTTGTTGGCACTACCCCTGTTCCCCCTATTACTCCAGTGGCGATGCCACCTTCGACACCCTTACCGCTGAAGTCACGAGCGTCAAATCTCTCTGAGAGATTGACGGGTGGGATAGTGGTAGGGATCTCAGTTGGTGGCATCACCGTCTGGAATCCCTGCGGTGGCGGGGTAGTAGTCACCACTACCGTGGGTGGCGGTGCCATTTCGGGCGGAGGCGGCGGAGGCGGTGGAGGCGGAGGAGTCAAGAACATTATGGTGGTGTCCTGAAAGATTCCTTGCACCACAGATGCAGCGCCTTGAGTAACTTGAATCGCACCATATATTAGGGTGATATGGACCACTACTGAGGTGACAGTTTGTCCGATAGAGCCATGCTTTTTTGCATTTGACTCCAATAGGGTGTCAAACATTGTACCCCCTGGTCGAGGTGTCGGTTCAGTTAACGGGGCGTTTTTTTAATAAGTATAGTCTAAAAGGAAATTAGTACAAATGTTTTCAATATGACAGATCTTATTAGTCTGGATCTTCCTCACAATTCACTTGAAGGGGCCTTGCAGTCTGAAGTTGGGCATTTAGAAAATCTAGAGATTTTAAACTTATCAAACAACCTATTGATGGTGCTTTCTTATGAGCTTGGTAATTTATCTAATTTAAAATTGCTTGATGTATCCGGTAATAGCTATTCAGAGGCAGATTTAAATAGAATAAGATCAAGCTTGCCGACTTCTGCAGTAATAAAGACGGAATAGTTTGGTATTCTAGGAAGGCTTAACAGAGCCATTTCAATACGCCACCCCATGGCGCATTGAAATGGCTCTGTTAATTTGATGGTGATATAATGTAGGGGTAAAAAATAGGTTTTTATGGATGCTTATTAATTAACCAATTATTTTTTATGAGAAATTGGAATAAAATTGTATATGTGAAACTTCGCATCGTAATGGGGCTCATTTTTCTTTGGGCCTTTTTTGATAAATTACTGGGCCTTGGTTTTGCTACAAAAACAGAAAGTGCATGGATAAATGGTGGATCGCCCACTTATGGATTTTTAACTCACGGGACAAAGGGTCCATTTGCTGAATTCTTTCAAAGCTTGGCCGGTATTGCTGTTGTTGATTGGCTTTTCATGCTGGGGCTTCTTGGGGTTGGTGTGGCCCTCGTATTTAATAGATATGTAAAGTGGGGAGCACTTGCGGGGAGTGTGATGCTATTTCTAATGTATGTTGCCACTTTTCCGCCGACGAATAATCCTCTTCTAGATGATCACCTTGTTTATATTCTTGTTCTCGCCGCTCTGGCCCTAAGAAGTAAAGATAGTTAGTTTTTTATACAGAACCCCCCGCAAGGCTATCCACCCCGCGGTGGGCTTTGTATCACGCCTGCAAGACTGCTAAAGTTAGCCTATGAAAAAAGCCCTCAATATATTTTTTGTTTCTTTGGGTGTATTGTTTCTCGTGATTCTTTTGGCTGTTGGGTATATCTATATAACTGACACATATGGCATCAGGTCTTTACTAAATAACTCTAATGCTACTGATGTAGTAAACGAAGGCGAGGTTCAGGTTTCTGATGATAATCCACTTATTTCTGATTCTCAAGAGGTTGTTTTAAAAAAGGTGGGTATAGATCCAGCAAAATTACCGAGTAATATAACAGCAGAAATGGAAGTGTGCTTTGAGGACAAACTTGGAGCTGATAGAGCACAGCAGATAAAAGATGGAGATTCCCCAACTGCTACCGATTTTTTCAAAACTCAGGATTGTTTTTAGTAATTTTGTCACTTCGCTATTCAGATTTGTGATGAATTCTCTCTGATATAATATTTCTTATGAAATGGTATTCTTTTTCGTCTGAAAAAGTACTTGAAAAATTAAATACTAGTCGACGTGGCCTTACAGACAAAGGCGCAGAAAAACTCTTGGCTATACATGGACCAAATGAGTTACCAAAAGCCAAACCAGACCCTGTTGCTCTTATTTTTCTTAGACAGTTCCAAGGTCCACTCATTTATATCCTTCTTATTGCTACGGTTATTGTCTATATAATGGGCGATGTAGTAGACGCACTCATTATTTTTGCTGTTCTTTTTATTAATGCCATCATTGGGGCTTTTCAAGAAGGGAAGGCCCAAAACACACTTCGTGCGCTTAGAGACTTTGCTACAACAGAAGCAACGGTCGTCCGTAATAGAAATGAAAAAATTATCCCAGATGAGCACGTTGTCATTGGGGATATTATTTTTTTGGCCGAAGGGGATCAGGTTCCAGCTGACGCTAGGGTTATAGAAGCCTTCAGTCTCAAGCTTGACGAATCGTCTTTAACTGGTGAATCTATTCCTGTAATTAAATCTACCGCCACGCTTTCACCCAAGGAGATTCCTCTGGGTGATCAAAGTAACATGCTTTTTAAGGGGACCTTTGTTGTCGGTGGAAGTGGATATGCTGTTGTTGTCGCTACTGGGATAGATACCGTTATTGGACAAATTTCCAAGGCTCTTTCTAAGATTGATACCGATATACCATTAAAAAAAGATATCGATGAACTTTCAAAGATGATCATTATAGTGGTGGCAGTAGCTACTTTATTGATTTTCCTTCTTGGCGTTTCTCAAGATATACCAGTGAAGGAAATGTTTAAAACTGTTGTGGCGATTGCTGTTTCTGTGATTCCTGAAGGTTTGCCTGTAGTTGTGACTTTGATCTTGGCGGCAGGAGTATTTCGTATGAGCAAAAAGAAGGTTCTTGTAAGAAAACTTCAGGCGGTTGAGGCCCTAGGTCAGGCTAATGTAATAGCCGTAGACAAGACGGGGACCATTACTTTGAATCAAATGATGGTGGAACATCTGTTTGCTGGTGGGGAATTTTATGATGTAGAGGGTAACGGATATGATCCGGCAGGTACGCTAAGTAATGAAAATGGAATAATCGACCCACTCTCGCATAATCATATTCTTATGGCGGGGAAGATTGCGGCTTTTTGTGCTTCGGCTAGCACCGCCTATTCTGAAGAAAAAAAGATGTGGCAAAGGGTTTTTGGAGATCCAACTGAGGCCGCACTTCTCACTTTCTCTCAGAAAGTAGGATTCCATAAAGGAGATTTGGTCAGAGAGAATCCTCTTATTTTGGATATGCCATTTAACTCCGAACTTCGTTTCCACGCATCTATTCATTCGGTTGAAGGGGATTCATTTTTATCAGTTACCGGTGCATCAGAAGTTTTATTGCCAATTTCTAACAGAATACTTACCCATTCTGGCGTTGTTAGTTTATCTGCAGAAGAGAGGGGGTCTATTCAATATCGTATTACTCGATTAGCAAGTCAGGGGTTTAGGGTTATAGCCCTTGCATACAATGATAAGCCTCCCCAAGTTATAGATCCAACACAGATGCCGAAGCTTATTTTTGCCGGGATTGTTGCAATTAGCGACACCATTAGAGCCGAAGCAAAAGACGCCATTCTTCGTGCTCATCAGGCTGGAGTTCGTGTGGTTATGATTACTGGGGATCACATTCTTACAGCCAAGGCGATTGGGGAAGAGGTAAATATTTGGAAAGAGGGAGACGAGATATTGTCGGGTGAAGACCTTTCGCATCTTACTCCCAAAGAACTTTCCCACAAACTTTCCCGTGTTAGTATTTTTGCTAGGATTACTCCACAAGATAAACTTAAGATCATAGAGGCTTTCAGGGCTCGTGGAGATATCGTGGCCATGACTGGTGATGGTGTAAATGATGCTCTTTCTCTCGCGGCTGCAGACATAGGTGTTTCTATGGGGAATATTGGTACTGAGGTGGCAAAAGAAGCCTCGGATATTATTATTATGGATGATAACTTCGGGTCAATCATTTCTGGTATTGAAGAGGGCAGAAGCATATATGCAACTATAAAAAAGGTGGCCATGTATCTCTTTTCGACGGGGCTCGGAGAGGTGTTAGCAATTGTTGTCGCGATGTCACTCTTTCTTCCGCTTCCTGTCACTGCGAGTCAGATTATTTGGTTGAATTTCATAACAGATGGATTTTTAGTAGTTGCTTTGGCATTAGAACCAAAGAGCTCTATTGCGCACAGCAGGCTTAGAAAGAAAAATAAGATCTTAGATCGTTTTATGATTGAGAGAATATTTGTCCAAGGGGTTACTATGATGATAGGGACGGTTTGGCTTTTTTCTCTTTATTTATCAGAAAGTTTTGTTAAGGCTTCTACTATTGCCCTAACAACCCTCGCGGTATTTCAATGGTTTAATATTTGGAATTGTAGGAAGAGTGGATATGAAAATAATGTAGCATTACCACCAAATAAGGGTTTGTATCTGGCCACATTTATCGTTGTATTGCTTCAAATTTGTGCTGTATATGCGCCGGCATTTCAAAAGATCCTAAAAACAGAACCACTAATGATTTTTGATTGGGTTCTGATTATTCTTGTATCACTCACAATTTTTGTAACTGACGGTTTTTGGAGAAATATGCGATTAAAAACACACATCATTGCTCGTAATTAAAAAAGAGACCCTAAAACGGGTTGCTTTTTTAATTACGATTGCTCGTGATTATGTCACGGTATGCTTAAAAATCAATGTTTTAGTGCTTCCTTACTGGCGTGCTACAATGTGATTGTTTGGCTATAAACTAACTAGTATGAAATCAGCCACTTTTTTATATATTGTTTTAGCTGTCGTTGTCATTGGCGGTGGTGTTCTCCTTATTAAGGGGGGTGAGGAAAACATCGTTTCAAATAATCAAGAGAAACTTAACCCAGAGTTGGCTACAGATGATAGGGGTGTTTTCTCAATGCGTGATTTGGTAGAGAGAGGCGAACCGGTCAGTTGTACTTTTGTCCATGATACAGAAACTAGTCGCTCATCAGGGGAAGTTTTTGTGGCCAAAGGTAAGGTCCGTGGTAATTTCGATGTAAGTGCTCTTTCAATAGGTAGTCAGCCATTTAAGGCTTATATGATTATTGTAGATGATGAGTCATATGTTTGGTCGTCAGTTATTTCTCAAGGAATCAAGATGCCTATTTCTCAGATTGAGAGTCAAGACCCCGATCAGGCAGCTGATGGCATAAGTTACAACTCAGAGTTAGACTATTATTGTTTACCATGGTCTGTTGACTCTTCAGTATTTGTTCCCCCAACATCTGTTAAGTTCGTTGAGGCACCTTAAGGAGAATAGCCACATTGGATTTACTTAAATTATGAAACATTCACTAATTATTTTAATACTCTTCTGCCTTCCTACAATTGTTTTTGGGGCCTCATTTGGTGCGGCCCGAGAGTATATTCTTAGACAGGGAGATGTTGTTGAGGAAGATTTATACGCAGCCGGAGGGTCTGCTACCCTTGTGGGCACTGCGCTTGGGGACGTCTTTCTTCTAGGGGGAAATGTTTTTGTTGGAGACCTGATTTCTCAAAGCGCTTTTCTTGTTGGTGGTTCAGTTGATGTCATCGGCTCTATTGGAGAAAATCTACGAATTATTTCAGGTAAGACTCTTTTTCGTGGGACCATAGAGAAAGATTTTGTAATTTTAAGTGGTGATGTGCAAGTTCTCCCAAAATCGGTTATTTCTGGTAACGTTTCCGTTGCTTCAGGAAGGGCCGTCATTGATGGGGAGGTCATGGGCGAACTAAGGGGGGTTGTCGGTGAATTAATTTTAAATGGCACGATCCATGGTGATATAGATGTTACCGCTGATAGTGTTACAGTTGGCCCCGACGCAGTTCTCAATGGTTCATTTGTTTATTCTTCTCCAAATCAAGCAGTTATTTTTTCTGGTGCGAAAATTTTAGGCGATGTTGCCTTTACAGAAGTTGACACTCGTTCACGAGCAGAGAGGTTCCTTCCTACTTTGTGGGGGACATGGGTTTTTATAAAGCTTATTGTACTTATGGTATCAGCGTTAGTTATGCAGGGAATTTTTCGTTCAATATCTAACTCATTTGCAGAAAGGGCCCTTCATACTCCGGTTCGGAGTGCGGTTAGAGGTTTTCTATTTCTAATTGGTGTTCCTGCCGCCCTGGTTCTCACGGCGCTGACCGTTATAGGTATTCCCTTTCTTATCCTTGGTATATCTGTATACACGATACTTTTGATTTTGGCGTATTTCTTTTCTCCCATCATTCTAGGTTCTATTGTCGTGAAATTTGTATACAATAAAACAGAAATTCCGGTCCACTGGAAGAGTATTGCGCTCGGTGTTTGTCTGGTCGTCTTATTTGGGTTTTGGGGGTGGTTTGGGATAGTTATTCAGGCGGCTTTGTTTCTAGTAACCTTGGGCGCCATATACCAAGGCCTTTTCGAGCGCTTTGTTTCTGCCCGTGAATAGTATGAAGAAGTACTCTATTGTATTTATTGTATTTATTGTTTTTATTTTTCTCATTCTTGTATTTATTTCTAACGGTAAAGTACCAGTAAATTATCCATCAAGTGGAGAGGGGATTGTTGCCTTTGGAGATAGTCTTATATTGGGGGTTGGCGCAAGCCCATCAAAAGATTTAGTTTCGTTGTTGGGCGTAAGTGCCGGGTATCGCATAGAAAATTTTGGTCGCTCTGGAGACACGACCGCCTTAGCTAAAGAGAGACTTCATCAAGTTTTTGAGAGGGTCCCAAATCCTAAGGTGGCGATTATATTATTGGGCGGAAATGATTTTCTGCATAAAGTTCCCAGAATAGAGACTTTTAAAAATCTTGAACTTATAATAAAAGGATTCCAAGCTAGGGGAAGCGTGGTTCTGCTTCTTGGAGTGCGAGGAGGAATCCTCAAAGATTCCTACTCTTCTGAGTTCAAGGATTTGTCAAAGAAATTTGGGACAGCATTTGTTCCAAATGTTTTGGATGACATCATCGGAGATCCACGTTTTATGTACGACTCTATTCATCCGAACGATCTTGGATACCAGAAAATCGCTGACAGAGTCGCCCCTGTTCTCCGAGATCTTTTAAAAGATTAGAATCTAAGTAGCCCTAAGTCACCAGCAGTTAAGTTAAAAATATGATCAAAAAAATTATTGGAGTTTTATTAGCTTTCGGCTTGCTAGGGTTTATAATTTTCGCACTTTTTGTCCAGGAGAAAGAACATAGTAAGATAATTTCTTATGAAGACTGCGCTTCTTCTGGATATCCAATACTTGAATCATATCCAGAGCGATGTGTCGCTGATGGGAAGATTTTTGTGAGAAATATTGGTAATGAGTTAGAAAAAACAAATCTTATCATTTTAGATACGCCGAAAGCGGGCAGCAAGATTTTCTTCCCATTAGCACTTAGTGGGCAAGCTCGTGGGAACTGGTTTTTTGAAGCAAGCTTCCCTGCGGAAATTTTAGACGGTGATGGGAAGTTGTTGGGTGTTGGTATCATGACCGCTGTTGGTGATTGGATGACCGTGGAGTTTGTTCCATTCGCAGGGATGATTGAGCTAGTTGAAAAACCTAGATTTCTATACGGGACACTCATTTTGCGAAAAGATAATCCTTCAGGCGAGACGCAATTTGATGACTCGCTCATAGTTCCTATAATCTTCGGTGACTAGTAAGTTGGTGTTATACTTATTTCATGTCTCAGATAATGAAAGCCGACATTTTTTTTGTAGTATCAACAGTATCAGTTGTTGTCGTATCTGTTCTTATTATTGTCGCAATTCTTTATCTGATAGGTATTCTACGAGACGCTAGGAAGCTGTCTTCGCGTGTTAGGGAGGAGGGGGAAGAAATTGTGAATGACGTGGGGAATATTCGGAAAAAAACAATCACGGGGCTTAGTCGAATTATTAATTCTTTTATCAAAAAAAGTAGTAAAAAAACGAAACATGAAAAAAGCAACTAAGGTAGTAAAAAATAAAAAAGGTATGAAACAAACGAAAGGGGCGGTAATTCTGGGAGCCATGGCTGTTGGAGCATTGGCTGGATTTTTTTTATATGGATCTAAAGAAGCATCAAAGAATCGTCAGAAAGTTAAAGGTTGGGCACTTAAGGCCAAGGGTGAGGTCTTGGAAAAGGTAGAAAGACTCAAAGAGGCTTCAGAACCAGAATTTCATGCAGTCGTAGATAGTGTTTTAAAGAAGTATGAAGCAGTAAGATCCATAGACACCAAGGAAGTTAAGGCATTGGGTCGTGACCTAAAAAAACATTGGCGAGCTTTTTCAAAAGAGATAAGCAAAACAAAGAAGGCCTAACCCCCATAAAGAGATGTAGTGTTTTTAGATAGTTAGTTTATTTTGTATCTACAATTTGTGTGGCAAATAAAGCACCAAGTATTGTAATAATAGCTAGTACTATAAAAATAGTAGACATTCCAGAAAAGGCAAGAGATATTGTTGCAATGGTTGGGGCAACAATATATGAGAGTGGTCTAGACATACGGAATAAGCTAATAACGTCAGAATCTTTTCCTTTTACGTGTTTGAAAAAATATGTTTCAGTTGTTATTTCTGCAATACTTGCACCGACGCGTGACGAAAAAAGAATAACTGCCCATATGAAGAACGTTGGAGTTTGTGGTATTGATATCAGAAAAGCTGCCACGGCAGATATGATGAAACCGAATATCATTAACTCTTTCTCACCATATTTTTTGTCAGCAAGCCAGCCCACTGGCATTTCAAAGAGGACGAATGGCAAAAGCATAATGGTAAAAAGTGCCCCTAGTTCTGACCAGTTGAAACCTACCGTATGAATAAGGTATAGGGGTAGATATATAACCATTGTCGCGTAGAAGAACTGGAGTATGTAGTGTGCAAGCATTCCAAAACGAATATCCTTATGTTTCCATACGGACCAGAGGGTCTCTATGATTTTGGTGTGACTTGGTGGTTCTGCTTTTATTGATTTGAGCCAGTAAGCGCTTACTAAGATGAGAGGGATAAGGAGTATTGCGCTGATTCCATATATATACCTAAAGGATAAAGACAAGAGCAAGAATCCTACAATTGTAGGTGACAAGACTAAGGTAATATTAGCCAGCGTTAGATATGCTCCGCGCAAAGATCCAGTGTTACTTTCATCTTTGGATACGTGTTCTAAAAAGACATCTAAACAGTAAAGTATCATTGGTATAGCCGCTTGGTGCAAGATAAAAGCTATAACAATCATTATTGGGTATGGGGAGAGCGCCAAGCCGACTATTCCAATTAGTTCTAATGTGATGGCTATTAGGAGGTATTTGTATATACCAATTTTGGCGATGACTTTTGGGGCAATAGAAAACAACCACAGACTAACAAGCGCGCCAGCGGTGAATAGCAATCCGACGGTGCCACTTGGTATAAATCCTTCCATGAAGGAAGAATTTATAAATATAACTAGAAAAAAATGAAGAGAGAGGATTAAGTTCGCTCCATAGATAGCAAATATAGAACGATGGTGTTTTATTCGCGAGATTATTCCTTCCATATAGTTAGATTATATCAGGGGCTATATTAAACTCCGAGGATGACGGGTATCACAATTGGCCTTTTGGCTGTTTTTTGAAAGAGGAATCGTTCAACGGTGTCACTTACGTTTGATTTTACAAAATCAAAATCTATTGGGTTCATACCAACAGTTGTTTTTTCAATTGAGCGGCGAATAAGCATGCGTGTTTGTTGAAGTAGGTCTTGAGATTCTCTTAGGTATACAAACCCTCTTGAAATAATATCTGGAGATTTTCTAAGTCTGCCTGTTTTAGTATCTACACTTGCAATAATGACCAAGAAGCCATCTTCAGCTAGCATCTTTCTGTCACGCATTACAACTTCCTGCATGTCTCCAACGGCGAAACCGTCTACCATAACCGGATTGGATGGTGCTTTTTCAGCCAGAACTTTGATACGTTCTCCTTTGTCACATATTTCAATAATAGAACCGTTATCTGGCACTACTACATTTTCTTTCGGAACTCCTAGGGTATATGCAAGCTCAGCATGTTGCCTGAGCATGTAGTGGTTCCCGTGAAGTGGCATAAAAAATTTATACTGTATTTGATTATGTATCCAACGAAGCTCGTCTCGGTTTCCATGTCCAGAGGCATGAACATCAGAGTCTAAGTAGGTAATAATCTTTGCACCCGATCGATACAGATTGTCTTTTAAGTTAACCACAGCCATATAGTTTGTAGGAATTATGGAAGAAGAAAGAAGGACCGTGTCAGTTTGACGAAGCTGCACATATTTATGTGTTTTGTTGGCTATTCTCATGAGGGCCGCGAACTCTTCTCCTTGGGCGCCAGTGACAATCATCACTATCTTATCTGGAGGATGCCTTTCTATTTCTTCAAGTGGAATAACAATTTTGTCAGTATCAACAAGTCCGAGCTTCTTGATTATTTCAAGGTTGTTCTTCATACTCCTACCTTCAAATACAACTTTTTTGTTGAGTCGGCGACATATATCGATGATAGCAATTAATCGCTCTACTTGTGATGCAAAAGTTGCAATAATAAGCCGAGATTTTGTCATCTGAATAATTTTTTCGATATTTTCAATAACTACATTTTCAGAAAGAGAAAATCCGGGCTTTTCAATAGACGTCGAGTCCATTGTAAGGAGAAGGACGTTCATATCTTTGAACCTTTCGTATTGCTTGTGCTCCTCTTTGGTTGGTACTCCACTTACATTATCTACGCGGACATCTTCGATAAATACAATATTACCGTATGGTGTTTCAACTATAAGGCCTATTGAATCGGGGATAGTGTGTGATATGGGGAAGGTGGTTATTTTGAAATCTGATGAGATGGTTATGCGCTCATTTGCTTCCAAAACTTTAATATCAAGTTTCGGCATTTGAGGGAACTCTTCTTGGCGTTTCATAATCATCATGGCGCCAAATTGGGCTGTGTATATAGGTGGGTTTCCTATGCGATCCATGATGTAGGGGATAGCTCCTATATGATCAAGGTGCCCATGGGTAATGAATAGGGCCTTTACCTTTTCTTTTCTTTCCTCGAGGTATTTTGTGTTTGGAAGGATATAGTCGATGCCTGGTGTTCCGGCGTCTCGAAATTGAAATCCACAATCAATCACAATAATACTGTCACCGAATTCTATGGCGGTCATGTTTTTCCCAACCTCCTCTACGCCCCCAAGTGGGACAATGCGGAGATTTTCTCCAATGGGTGGGATTATCGCTGCTGGTTTTTTCCCACTATCGCGCTGTGGGTTTCCTCCACGAAACCCAGGGCCTCTTGCGTGGCGCCTTCCAAAGGAAGGTTTTCGTGAACTACCCCCACTTCTCGATGTTTGCCTAGAAGGACTCGTTGTTGGGCTTTGCTGTTTCGTTATGTTTTTTTCCGTATCCATGGTTTTTAATAATTTATTGGTTCTTCTTAGTGTTAAATATTTTCCAAATATGATTTGTTTCTACATACCATTCATTAATATTGGTGAAGCGTTCGGCGGGTATACTTAGTTGGCCAAGAAGCATTCCTTTGACCTTATTCGGCACTACATAGATAAATTTTGGTGAATAGACAAAAACAGCCGGATTATCTTTTATAATTTCTGCTTCAAACTCAGCCAGTTTTTCCTGCTGTAGTGTTGGGTCAGATATCTTTCGAGCCTTTTCAACAAGTGAATCAACGGTGCTGTTTACATAGAGGGCAATATTTAGTCCGGGGTCGTTTCTTTGAGAAGAATGCCAAAATGGGTAGAGGTCAAGGTCCCTTCCAACTATTTCTCCAAAGAATAGAGCGTCATACTTGCGTGGCCTGATGATGTTTTGGTTTAAATTTCCAGTTTCAAATACTTCTATTGAAACATCAGCGCCAAACCTCTTCCAATTTTCTGTGATTAAATCTCCTGCAGATTTTATTTCTAATGCATCTCCAGTGGCGATTGAGAAAGATAGTTTGAGGGTTTCATTTTTTCCAACATATTCCCAAATGCCAGTATCTTCATTTTTCTCCCACCCTTCTTTAAGTAGGACATCTCCAGCTTCTTTGAATCTCTCCTCCTCAGTTTTTTGAGGCTCCTTAGACAAAGGATTGTCTCTAATCGGTATGGGGCTATTGATGGCTACGCCGTATCCGAATAGTATCTCAGATACAATTTTTTCTTTATCTAAACTTAGACTAAGTGCCTTGCGAACTTCTGGGTTAGTAAATATTGTGGCTTGATTTTGATTAAAAAATACTCCAAAAATTCTAGGGAGCACCGCTGTTTCAATGCGAATACCAGAACCCCCTAGTTCGTGAGCGGTACGAGCAGAAAAGCCACGAGCACTTTCTATGTCTTTTTGTTTGTAGGCCCTTAGAAGCTCATCTTCATTTTGATAAAAACGAACATTGATTGTTTTGATGAATGGTTTCCCTAGAGCGTATTCTGAGAATCTCTGCAGTGTGTAATTTGTAGGTATTCCAGCAGAATTTCTTTTTACTTTATTTACTTTGTATGGGCCCGATCCAATCGGTTCTATATTGAGTTGGCTAAAAGAAAACTGTTCTGTGTCTGCGCCCTCCCAAACATGCTTGGGTAAAATACCGATAGTGGTGTTTTCTAAAAATGGTGCATAAGGTTGCTGTAAGACAAAATGAATTTCTTTATCACTCACTTTCTCTACATTAACCCCATCCCAACTGCCCCGTCTTGGGCTTTTGAGTATTGGGTCCTTAGCTTTGGAGATAGTAAATTCTATGTCGTCTGTAGTTATTTTTGTTCCATCGTGGAATCGTACATCTTCTTTCAAAATGAAAGAATAAGTTAGTCCGTCCGGGGATATTGTGAAACTTTCTGCTAGGTCTGGGATAAGGCCATCTTCTGGGTGGGCTTTCATAAGGCCTGAATATATAAGCGCAACCAAGTCTCTATCGGCGTCGCTTGTCGCAAGCAGTGGGTTTACAAACCGCGGTGTACCAAGGACCCCTTCAGTTATATTTCCGCCATAATCCGGCACCTCTACAAGAAATCTCGCATTAATTTTTGTGAGTAAACTTAAACCAGTTATTATAAAAATACAAACAAAAAAGAAGAAGATGACTTTTTCCGTCATAGAAAAAGAACGGATAGTAATACTTAAATTACCAATTGGTAGAAGTTTCCATTGTTTGGAAAACTGGGAAATAAGGTTTTTCACAACATTAAATAATAAATCGATAAATTTTCGACAGGCATGATTAAGGTGTCTCTTTAGTATTTTTTATCTTGACCCAAAACAAACGTAACTAAATTAAATAATGAGTGATATAAAGGTGGAGATAGCAAAAAGTATCGCTATGGCTATGGTAAGACGGAATAGTGTTTTCTCTGCTCCTCGTCTGACAAAAGAATTTGAACTGAAAGAATCACCACCAAAAGCGCCACCGAGCCCTGCCTCTGATCTCTGTAAAAGAATACCCCCTACTAGAAGGAGGGAAAGCACTATTTGTATGTAGGGAAGCACTCCAGAAATACTCATTACCAATAAGTCTACTCAAAACAGGAATAATGTCAAAAGCTGTAAAAGAAGGGTCAATTTAGGGCCTATTTTCAGGGTTAAAAAACGTCTTGACAAAAAATGTGAATATGCTATAATGTATATAGATGTGCCCACGGCGCCTAGCGCCACTGTTCGTTGTAATGCAGTTCAACTATAGCCCCTATTTGGGGAGAAGGAGGGATTATGTCCCGAAAGAGCTATTGGCCAAAGATGGTCGGGCTGGTGGAGATCCTCAAGGATCTCCGTGCCCTGGTGTCTACCATGGACACCATTCCGGTGTTTCGCCTGTCGGACCGGCTCAAGGAGTCAGTCAAGCAGTTCGAGACTCAGGCCCACAGCCTGGTGACTATGGTCGCCGATGGGGCAGAGGTGGAGAAGGCGGAGTACGCCCGCCTCATTGGGTTTGGTGTAAGGACCAAGAATGCCTTGGCCGAGACTTTCTGGTCTTTTCTCGCGGGTGGGCCGAAGTTCTTCAATGATCTCATTTCCGAGATCGGGTCGAAGAGCCCGAAGATCCTTGCTGAGAGTCGGCCGGAAATTGACCGGCGTCTTGAGCTCTACAAGGAGCTTCTTGCCTCGGATGAGACGGACATTGTCCGTCTGTCCGAGCTCAACCGCGACATCGCCAGCTTTCTCACGGTTCTCTGTGAGAAGGCAGACGAGGGGGTTCGCGCTGAGGAGACTCGGCGGAGTCGCGTTGTCGAGAGACAGCGCGACCGGGAGCTGGCCAAGGAGGCCTTGGCCATGTTCCAGTAGGACTGCAGTAGGTTACCCCGCGGACGATAGTTATCGTCCGCGGGTTTTCATTATGAAAAAAAATTTGAATACAATAGTGGTTACAAATTATTAATGGAGTAATGTGATACACTTGAATACCTATGAAAAAAATCACCACAAAAACAAAGCAAACTGGGCCAAACATCACCCCCCTAGGGGATAGGGTGCTGGTTCAAGAAATAAAAGAAAAGACAGACAAAACAGATTCAGGTATCTATATACCAGATACCGCAAAAGAAGATCATGGCGCTAAACGCGGAAAGGTCATTGCTGTTGGTAAAGGAAAATTTGATGACGGAGCTCTTGTTCCAATGTCGGTTTCTGTTGGAGACACTGTTCTTTTCCAATGGGGCGATACTTTTACCTATGAGGGAGAAGACTATTTCATAGTCAGAGAAGGTGAGATTGTGGCAATCGTCAAATAGTAGCAAGCCCACCGTTCGCTAACATTATCCACCTACTGTTTTTTACTAACTACTAATCACTAAAACCAAAACAATGTCCAAACTCATTCGATTTAATGAAGAAGCCAGAAAGTCACTTATGCGAGGAGTTGACGCTGTTGCTGATGCCGTAAAGGTGACCATCGGTCCTCGTGGTAGAAATGTTGTCATTGATAAAGGATACGGAAGTCCGACTATTACAAATGACGGTGTCTCTATTGCCAAAGAAATAACTCTCAAAGATAAGTTTGAGAATATGGGCGCAGAAATTATAAAAGAAGTGGCCACAAAGACTAATGATGTCGCCGGAGACGGGACTACCACATCTGTTATTTTGGCTCAGGCTATTATCCAAGAAGGTATGAAGCATACGGCCTTTGGTGTTAATGCAATGGCAATCCGTACGGGCATAGAAGAGGCGGTGGCTCAGGCAGTTAAGGCCCTTCATTCAATGGCCAAGCCGATAAAAAGTGACGAAGAAATTCGTCAAGTCGCCACAATTTCTGCGGAGTCAGAAGAAATCGGCACTATAATTGCTAATACCATAAAAAAGGTCGGAAAAGATGGCGTTGTAACAGTTGAAGAGTCCCAGTCCTTTGGTGTTGAGTCAGAGGTTGTAGAGGGCCTTGAATTTGATAAGGGATACGTCTCTCCTTATATGATTACTAACACTGAGAGAATGGAGGCGGAATATAGAGATGTGCCGGTTCTTGTGGTTGAGAATAAAATTTCTACAGTAAAAGAGATTTTGCCACTTCTAGAAAAACTTGCTCAAACTGGGAAAAAAGAGCTTGTTATTATCGCTGATGATGTGGACGGTGAAGCTCTTACTACATTTGTATTAAATAAACTTCGTGGTGGTTTTAGTGTTTTGGCAGTTAAAGCTCCCGGCTATGGGGATCGCAAAAAGGAAATGCTTGTTGATATCGCAACCGTTCTTGGGGCATCAGTAGTTTCCGAAGAATTGGGTGTGAGTCTTGAAAGTGCCGAACTAGATATTTTAGGCAAAGCAAGAAAGATTGTGTCTACCAAGGATAATACGGTGATTATTGGTGGGAAGGGCAAGAAGGATGAGATTTCTTCTAGAGTTTCCCAACTTAGAAAACAAAAAGAAAAGACAGAATCCAAGTTTGATATTGAAAAGCTTGATGAACGCATAGCTAAGCTCACTGGAGGTGTGGCTGTTATTCGGGTTGGGGCCGCCACAGAAACGGAGATGAAGTATTTAAAACTTAAGATTGAAGACGCCGTCAATGCAACCAAGGCCGCAATTGAAGAGGGAATAGTCGCCGGTGGTGGGACTGCGCTTGTAAGAGCTGCTAAAAAAATAAAGATTCCATTTAACAAAGAGACAGGAGGAAGTGAGATTGATATTGGGTATCAAATTGTTATTAAAGCACTTGAGTCGCCACTCAAACAGATAGTTGTTAATACTGGAAAAAATGATGGCTCTGGTATGGTAGAAAAAGTACTTGAGGCAAAGAGTGACCATGTTGGGTACAGCGCAGGAGATGATGTGTTTGAAGTAGATATGATAAAGAAGGGAATAATTGATCCAGTGAAAGTTACTCGTACTGCGTTACAAAACGCAGCATCGGCCGCTGCCATTCTTCTTACTACCGAAGTCGCTATTGCTGAGGAACCAAAGGAAGATAAGCCAATGCCTGGTGGCGGTGGGATGGATATGGGGTATTAAAGTTCAAGCCCCTGCTCCAAAATTTGGAGCAGGGGCTTTGCTGGTGTCCCTTTCTCAGAGCATGGGACCGCCAGTTCTTTCTACAACGACCGACTTTTCTTCGGCGCTTGCCTCTCCGATCAGATAGGAAAGGCAGACGAAAAGAGTAACGAGGACCAGCAGAGCTTTGATTATTAGCCCCAAGACCCGCCACCGGTGGTTATTCCGAGACGCAACATTTTTGGCATGTACCTCCCAAACATCCACTCTTATCGGAAGGACTTTGCCCCTTTCCCTAAAACGCCTTTTTTCCAGGGTCATACAGTCCTCCTTCCCCGATTTGAGTTTTTGTCGGTTCTTTGTGTACTTTATACTTGCTTGTATTTTTTGCAAGTTTTAGAATTTATTTGCCAAGTGTGTTATAATGACGGAGTTACAATAACTTACAGCAAAATGAACATTTTTTTTATCGTCATAGCAGTTTTTCTAGTCCTGAGTGGTTTTTTTGATGTTATACCATGGGAGTTCAATATTTTAGCCATCGGTCTTTTGGTGGTTTTGTGGGCCGTGTCTATGTACAATGGTTTTATTCATTTGATAAATCGCGCCAAAGAAGCCCTGGCCGACATTGATGTCCAGCTTAAGCGCCGATATGATCTTATTCCTAATTTAGTTAATACAGTTAAGGGATATGCTACACACGAAGCTTCCGCTTTCGAAAATGTAACTAAAGCAAGAGCCCTTGCCATGGGGGCGCAGGGGTTAGAGGAAAAAGGAAAGGCAGAAAATATGCTTGCCGGAGCACTTAAGTCCATTTTTGCGATTGCAGAAGCTTATCCAGATCTCAAGGCTAATCAGAATTTTCTTGAGCTACAAAAAGAACTTTCAGATACCGAAAATAAAATTCAGGCCGCTCGCAGGTTCTATAATACAAATGTTCGTGATCTAAACATTGGCATTGAATCATTTCCAGGAAATGTTGTAGCTAGTATGTTTAAGTTCTCAAAAATGGAATTCTTTGAACTCGAAGAGGCCGCAGCCAAAAATCCAGTTGAGGTGAAGTTCTAATATGAAGTTTTTTTTTGAGAAGATTCGAAAGGAGCTCGTAGCTGGTCAGGAACAGTATAAAAAGAAATACTTTTTTATTGGAGTAGTCAGTGCTCTTGGTTGGCCGGCTTTATTAGTTTTTTTAGGATTTGAATTCTCTATTGTGGGGTCGTATCTTGATGCGGGTAGGGAGCTCACAATATTATTATTTTTAGCACCAATTTTCTTTTATGTTGCTGGTAGGGAGCGTCTATACAGCAAAGCAGATGACGATATTTTACAGAAGATAACTCTAGATAATGGTGGGGTGTATAAAAAGACCTTAGATCTTGAAGGAGAAAAATCCGCGATGTTAAACCAGAGTCCGCGTTATCGAGCAACGAGAGCTATATCTTTCATTGGAGATTCAGGAGAGAGAATAAGATTTTTTCAATATTCTTTTCAACCGGCTGGATCAAAGATAGGTGGCAAATCCCCCTCTTATAGGGTCTTTAGTATTGCTGGGCTTGGTGTTTTTCCTCATATGTATTTAAATTATCGTAAGGATCTGTACTCAATGTCTCTTGGACAAAAACTTTCTTTGCCGTCCGATTTTGAAAAAGAATTTGAGTTAAGTATTCCACCCAGCTACCACTTAGAGGCTTTACAAATATTTACTCCAGATATTATTCATGAGATCTTAGAGCTCCCACTACGCTGTGATATTGAATTTGTAAATGGAGAAATCCTTTTCTTTCTCGAAGGTTCGGGCAGTCTTGCTAAAGGTTTAGAAGGATTTGAAAAAAAGATTGAAAGTGCAAAAAAAATGGTATCTTTACTTAAACCAAAACTCGAGAATTTACGCTGGGCCCCAGTTGGAGATAAGGCGTATTATATGTAATATATCTTTATGAAATTAGATGTAGGTTTCATTAAGAAGAACCAGGTTATTTTCAATGGGGTCTTAAAAATCTATCACACCAGATACTTTTTCTTTTGCATTTTTTTTCTAGTCACACTATTTTCAGTAAGTTCAATTTTTAATTATTCCTACCTTAGGCACTCTGCTATTTTGGTGGTGTTCATTGGCTGTATTTATATAATTCATCGTGAAAAAATTTTTGAGAAAGAGGAAGTAAAAATTTTAAAAAAAATAACTAGTGACAATAATGGTGTTTACAACGAAACTGTTGATTTAAAAAAAGAAAGATCAGCAATGTTTAGACAGGGCATTAGTAGGTTTGCCTCAAAAGAAGTTTGTTTTAAAAATAATTTAGGACAAGAAACTAGATTTTTCGATTATTTTTTTGTTTTAAGATTAGATAAGAAAAATATTGAGAGACGACACTATAAAGTTTTCGCCATCTCTGGTTTTGGTTTTATGCCACATATGTATTTGAACTATAAAAGAAATTTATATTCTATGTCTTTGGGACAAAAACTTTCTTTGCCGTCCGATTTTGAAAAAGAATTTGAGTTAAGTATTCCACCCAGCTACCACTTAGAGGCTTTACAAATATTTACTCCAGATATTATTCATGAGATCTTAGAGCTTCCACTACGCTGTGATATTGAATTTGTTGATGATAAAATTCTCTTCTTTTTTGAGGCCCAAAATAACGTCTATAAAGATTATAAGAATTTGAACAGTCAAATATCTGGAGCCTTAAAAGTAACAGATTTGCTTAGGCCAAAATTTGAGAATCTACGCTGGGCCCCAGTTGGAGATAAATCTCACTATATGTAGTAGAATTGGAATATGACAGGTAATATCTACAATAACCAAGACGCTAATATACGAAAGACTTGGGCCTTTATGGCCGTGTTTTTTGTAGTAGTTATATTTCTAGGCTGGTTTTTCTCGTATCTCTTTGGTAATCAGCTAATTCTTTATGTTGCTGTCATATTTGCTGTAGTAATGAACTTCTTCTCTTATTGGTATTCCGACAAAATTGTCCTAAAAATGCATAAGGCATATCCTGCGAGTAGGAAAGAACACTTTGATTTATGGACAATAACAGAGAATCTATCTATTGCGGGAGGTCTACCAATGCCAAAGCTTTATGTTATTGATGAACCGGCTCCCAACGCCTTTGCTACTGGGCGGGACAAAGAACATGCAGTTGTGGCAGTGACTACCGGGCTTCTGAGTACCCTTGATAAAAGTGAGTTAGAGGGCGTTGTTGCCCACGAACTAGCTCATATTGGTAACAAAGACATGCTCCTGTCTACGATTGTTGTCGTTATGGTTGGGTTTATAACGCTTCTTTCCGATTTCTTTCTTCGTTCAATGATATGGGGAGGTGGTAGAAATAATGATCGTGGTGGCGGACAAGTAGGGCTTGTACTCCTCGTTGTCGGTGTGGTTTTGGCAATTTTGGCCCCCTTTGTTGGGCTTCTTATTCAAATGGCAATTTCTAGGAAGCGTGAATTTCTTGCAGATGCATCTGGTGCCCTTCTTACCAGATATCCAGAAGGTTTGGCCAACGCCCTTAAGAAGATTAGTGGAAGCGCAACTCAGATGAGAACAGCAAATCATGCAACTGCACACCTTTTCATATCAAGCCCGTTTAGAGCCGGGAATGCTAAGTTTATAAACAAACTTTTCCTCACCCACCCACCACTAGAGGAGAGAGTCGGTGCCTTGCTTGGTACAAAAAATGATAATCGTGAATAAAGAAGAATTCGAAAAAAAAATAGCAGAACTTGAGGCAGAAGTTTTGAGTCTGGAAAAAAACCTCATTCATGACCATTTAACAGGCCTTAAAACTCGTAAATTTTTTGAAGAAGAAGCTAGCACATTTCTTGATATTGTAGATCGTCCTGAGGATACTCGTAGAAAACAATGGTTTGGTTTTAGAAATGTAAGCATAATTCTCTTTGACATAGATTATTTTAAAAAAGTGAATGATACATACGGACACGATATTGGTGATGAGGTATTAAAATTAATTTCCAAAACAATAGCCGGAAGCTTGCGTGAAGGTGATACAGCTTCTCGTTGGGGTGGGGAGGAGCTAATGGTCCTTCTTCTTGGTGCGACAGAAAATGATGCAATAAAAAAGGCCGAAGAGATTAGAGAATTGATTTCTAATCTTTCATTTTCAGTTCCAGGACTTAGGGTGACCATATCGTCAGGTGTCGTGTCTTCAGAAGAGGGAGTTGGTTTGTCTGAGCTTATAAAGCGAGCGGATGAGGCTCTTTATAAGGCGAAAGAAAATGGAAGGAATAGAGTGGAAGCATACTCAAAAAGGTAAAAGAGAAAACGGCAGAAACAAGGCGGTTGGATATTCCCAAAGTCAATTTATTAAAAGAGAATGGGCGACGACACTTCTGTCGCCGCCCACTTGTTACATTGTCCACCTAGCGACAAGTCGTCGCTGAGGAGGAGACTATATAGAAACCAGTCTCATCCCACCTCAAATTTAGGATGAGAGTGAGGATTTCCATTGTTCCTCCACCGCCCTTGGGGATAATGCGGTAGCTGTATGTATACTGCGCCTCCCCCGAGGTTGAGGTGGTTTCTTGCCAACCTCCCCCGATGTTTTGGAAAACGTACTCTCGGCCCTGGGTGTCAAAGAGACGTCCGCCAGCCACATTGAATCGTTCCTTGTAGCTCGTGGACCCATCGGGGTTCACTACAAACCTACGGGTAAAGTGGATACGATATGTTCCATCGACGAACTGAGTTGGTCCACAGAGAGAGAACCAATTGATATTCCACTCTGCCCACTCACTCTTTGCGGACTGGGTGTTGAGCTCAGCACGCAGGACTTCCTCGCTCGGCGAGGTGGGATTTGTGCAGGCGCCCAGGAAAAGAACCAGGGCAACCACAGAGTAAAGCGACTTGCGGAACATACGACCTCCTTAGGGTGGGGTGTTGGGACGGGGTCAGGTGTTTAAGAACAGCTATTAATATAATACATAGTATGGCTTTTTTGTCAAGAGTATTAATTTTGTGCGGACATTGTCACGCCCAAGTCACGACATAGCTTTAATAATTTTTGACTTCGCTAAGGTTACGTTGTGATGAAGGCGAGGCACTTCGGATTACCTCAGTACTTCATGATCCTGAGCGAAGCGAAGGGCTCGCAAAGCATAGTCGCTTCGCTTGCTGCTTTGCGGAAGGTTACTCTGGTCTTTAAAAAATAAAAAGCCCCTGGCGACGAATCGCCAGGGGCCGGGTTGGGCATGTACTACATGTACTACAGGCGTAGTGACGCGCGCCAACAATGAACGACAAACTTCTCACGAAGGAAGTGAGTATGGTGATCATCGCCTTCCGCGAAGTACTCATTCTCAATGAGATATTGAAGGCCGGCAGAATACTCCTCACGTGTCATTTCCCATCTCTTGCGAATAAGTTCAACAAGGGTATCTCCTGGCAGTAGGCCAAAGTCGTGAAATGTACACCACTCACCACGAGCCCTGCAGACATTAAGTATGCCCCCAGCAACCTTGTCCGCTGCTTCAGATCCGAAGTTGAGAGGAAAGTCTTCATCCCCACTACTCAAACCTCGTTTTTCCATCGGTGTGCGCTTGGTGATGTTCACCTTGCCTGGCTTGATAGGAAACTCTCTTCCTAGGTTGAAAGTGAGTTTCCTGTTTTCATCTGCCCCACCGTACTCAGCGTAATGAATGAGCTTCCAGATACTCTCGAGTATTCTGGCGGTTACATTAAGATAGCTCCCAGCGTTACGGAGCTTGCCCTCAATACGTCGCCGAAACATCACTCTTATCCAGTCACTCTCGTCGTCGGGGGGATAGACAAGGTAGGTGTGTGGACGTTCGAGTTTGTTGTGGCACATCAGTAGCCAAATCGCTCGAGCGTGACTGAAGATGATGTTGGATGTTTCTCCCGAGGGAGGTGTTCGCTCACATTCAATATTGGCCACGAAGTATATCCAGTGGCCAGGCTCCTCTTCCCAGCTTTCAAGGTGCCCTGGTTCAACTTCATGAACTCCGAGTAGTGCGACGGATGAACCGTTGCCGATCAGAACCTGACGACCAACGCGAAGAGGCATCTCTTCTTCCTTTCTGAGGTTCAAAGAACCAAATTGACTGTATGTTTTCAGCCCAGTCACTGGCTTATCCAGAAGGGTTCTGGAATATTTTATATTGATAAACTTTTCTTGATATGTCAAGGGTAACAAAAAAGAGCAAAATACTTTCGTTTATTCCATTTCGGTTTCTGTTGGAGGAGGCCTTTTTTCGTAAAGCTCTGGATGTCTGTTTGGTACGTTGTTGTAACCTATTTAAATAAAGAAGAAGCCACCCGAGGGTAGCTCCCCTGGGTGGCCTTGCTGGTCACACTCTGTATGACGACTCTCGTTTGGCTATTTTCAAGCGGTTATATAACTGGCGGTTCGAGGAACTCGGGTTTTCCAAGATCCTTTGCTGTTTCCGCAGGATTAAAGAAGAAATCTAGTGCCCTAGTGAGTATACACCGGACCAGTCCATTGCCCGTAGCTTCACCACTATATTCACCAATCCAATGCAAACCATTTAGATGAAGAATGTAGTGGATCACATCCTTGCGATGCTCATACTTCTTGTCGAAGATGAGGTCTTGATCAGTAAGACTGATATTGAAGATTGTCGCTTCACCGTATCTGTCGCTCAGATGACCAACGAATTGATCTGATTCTGGTTCTGTCCAAATGGCTCCGGCGAACATGGACTGAGTGAGTGCGGTACGAATCACAGGAACTGCCCCTTCCTCTGGTCTGTACGCGATATCGAGTCCACTATTCCACTGGAAGAAGAACCCCTGAACTAAAAGTGCGGACATTGTCAACCTCCCGAGATAAGTTATGGTGCATTTCCCAACAAAAATCTATATTAGATACTTAAAAAGTCAAGTGCTGGGCAGGAAGGATTCGAACCTGCGGTACCTTTCGGCACACCCACTTTCTCCTACACATGGCGGAGGAGACAGGATTCGAACCTGCGGTGCCTTGCGGCACACCCGCTTTCCAAGCGAGCGCATTCGACCGCTCTGCCACTCCTCCGCCATATGTGGGATTGCAATCTGCATCCAATCGTACCACTCTTGGGCAGATTGGGAACAATTGAGGCGCATTCGACCACTCTGCCACCTTAAACGGGACTGCAACTTTTAACCAATCGCTACACTCTTGGAGAAGTTGGTTGCAATCTCGCGCACTAGGCCACCATGCGAACCCTCCGTGTTTACAGAATACTACAATATTTTCCTATTTTTAAAAACAATTCCAATCACAAAGTATCCCCCCTGCTCAATGTATCTATTGACGCACCTTCTCTCTATTCTCTATCTCAAACACTTCTCTAATTCTCACGAATTAGAGAAGTGTTTGGTAGTATTAATTAGTGTTGATATAAGAATAGATTATGAGAATAGATGGGGGATTGATTAGGATATTAATTAATTATTGAGAATAATATAAAAAAAAGTGAAAATGAAAAAGAATTGGAGTTGGCATTGAAAGCTCTGGCGAACAGACGTCGTATTTTGATCGTAAGGTATTTAAGGGTGGTTAAGGAAGCAGTTGTTGGTGGTATAGCCGACAAGATCAAGCTTTCATTTAAATCAACATCAAGGTTCTTCACAACATCAAGGTTTAACCTTGATGTGGAGGGAATTAGAGACGGCGCCTTATCCACAGAAGAAGGTGAACTAGGGTTCACTTTTATCATTATACTGATATAATGGCAGGGTGATTCGTATTTTCAAACAAGTATGACCCAAGGCACAGCGCTTAAGATATTAAAGACCGGAGCAAATGTATTTCTCACGGGCGAGCCGGGTTCTGGCAAAACCTACACAATAAATCAGTATGTTTCGTATTTGAAAAACTGCACTGTCCCCGTGGCGGTAACAGCTTCCACGGGTATCGCCGCTACACACATTGGCGGTATGACCATCCATTCGTGGAGCGGTATTGGTATTAAAAAATTTCTCTCGGACTATGATGTGGATCGTATTGCTACGACCGAACGCACGGTTAGCCGTGTGCGTAAAGTAAAAGTACTTATCATAGATGAAATATCTATGCTTGATGGCGTGACTTTAGCTCTCGTTGACAGGGTGGTGAAAGAAATCAAACAATCGCAGAAAGCGTTTGGAGGAATACAGATTGTTTTTGTCGGAGATTTTTTCCAATTGCCCCCGATCACGTCACAAGGGAGAGTAAGCGACAAAGCTGACATGCTTTTTGACGAGGAAGAATCTCCCTTTGCTTTCGCATCCCGTGCGTGGCTTGGGGCCGACCCACTCATTTGTTATTTATCAGAACAGCATCGCCAATCTGACAATGTTTATTTGAAAATACTCTCTGCTATTCGCTCGGGCAATGTGACGCCAGAACATCATACGCATCTTGAAAGCAGACGCATGAGCGCAGATGCGCCAGCAGTTCAAAATCTAACAAAGCTTTTTCCTCACAATGCTGATGTGGACAGGATTAATACTCTTGAGCTCGGCAAGCTTCCTTCAGAGCCCCACAGCTTTGAGGTGGAAGGTTTTGGGAGAGAAAATCTGGTGGAGCAACTCAAAAGGGGTTGCCTTTCTCCAGAACATTTGATTTTAAAAGAAGGCGCAGTGGTTATGTTTACAAAAAATAATTTTGACAACGGTTTCGTCAATGGCACCCTAGGCACCGTCGTCTCTTTTGATGAAGATACCGGCTACCCGCAAGTGGAAACACACAAGGGCAACACTATCACGGCCTCTCCCATGGAATGGTCTATAGAAGATGGTGGCAAGGTTCTCGCTCGCATTACTCAAATACCTCTTCGTTTGGCATGGGCCATGACTGTTCATAAAAGTCAGGGCATGTCCTTAGACTCCGCATTTATGGATTTAGCCAGTGCATTTGTGGAGGGGCAGGGGTATGTGGCGCTCTCCAGAGTGAGGACTCTTTCTGGGCTTCATCTTGCTGGATACAATGCCCAAGCTTTAGCTGTGCATACTGATGTCAAAGATAAAGACAACTTTTTTCGCACTGCTTCAGCCGAGGCAGAGGGTGCTTTCGGAGACCTTTCAGGGGATGAGCTTACGAAAATGCAGGGCAATTTCATCCGCGCTTCTGGTGGAGACCCTAACCTAGCCAATACGAAAAGAAAATCTCCTTCGCACTTAGAACAAAAGAAAAGCAAAAGTGGCGGAACGAGGGCGACGCTCTATTTAATCAAAGAAGGTAAAACCATTGGCGAGATTGCAAAGCATAGGTCGTTGACCGAAGGAACAATCCTGAAACATCTTGAAGATTTGAAGATGAGGAAAGAATTATCAAGCGACACCCTCTCTCATTTACGGCTCGGGCAGGAAAATACTATCTCTATAATTCAAAAAGCAATTCAGTCAAGTGAAGGTGACAAATTAAAACCAGTATTTACAGCGCTAGGCGAGAAATATTCCTATGAACTTATCCGACTCGCGAGACTACTCCTTAAGGAATAATTCCATGAAGAGTCCATCAGAAAGAAAAATAGTTTTGGTAGCAGTTTTGAAAAATAAACGGGATCAGAGTCTTCTTTTAAAGAATCGTTGGTACAGGATTCCAGCCACATATTTACCAAGGCGTAAATTTAAATACATTGCTTTTTATCAGCCGGCAATATTCGGCTCTGATGGTAACCGCATTATATATTACGCGTGTATTTCAAGGCAGAAGGTTGTAAAGAGGATTAACCTATTACCAAAAGAGACCAAGCATCCTAGAGCCAATGACAATTACATTAAATTTGAGTTTAAAATAATAAAAAAGCTTGGACATTCCATAAAAAACACAACCCCAAGGCGCATCTCTTTTGGCTTTACCAGTTTGAAAACCTTGTTTTCTGCCAAAAATATTCTAGAGCTCTATGGAGTACCAGCCACTGAAGAGATTGTAGAGAGGGGGTTAAGGCGTGTCGGTATTAGGGCAAAGAAGCAGCATTACATCTCGGAGGGAGGTAGAAAATACCGCCTTGATTTGGCTGTTTTCTCAGGAAGTAGCAAGGTTGCCATTGAGTGTGACAATGCCAAAGCTCATGAAATTAAGGCTCAAATAAAGAGAGATACCATGAAAGACCTGTTTCTCCTTGATCACGGCTGGAAAGTCGCTCGTCTCAAGGAGCACGACATTATGGGGAACTTACCTTTTTGCGTCTCTCATATTAAAAGTCTGATACGAAAGTCTTAATTTTTATTTATGAAATCAAAAGTAAACAACTATGCGTTTATAGACAGCCAAAATCTAAATTTAGGCATCCAATCACTGGGGTGAAAATTAGATTTCAAACGTTTCCGCGTCTACCTCAAGGAAAAGTATTCGGTCACAGTAGCTTTTCTTTTTATTGGATATGTCGAGGGAAACAACAAGCTCTACGTATCACTTCAAGAATCTGGGTTCATTTGTATATTCAAACCAACACTGAAATACAAAGATGGCACCACTAAAGGAAATTGTGATGCGGAATTAGTGTTGCGAGCAATGATTGAGTACTCTAACTACGCTAAGGCGGTTATTGTAACGGGGGACGGAGACTTTTATTGTCTCATCAATCACTTTATTAGTAATAAAAAGCTTGAAGCAGTTTTAGTCCCCGATAAGTATAAATTTTCTGCTCTCCTGAAGCTTGATCATGTAAAATCGTACTTACGACATATGAATGATTTACGAAATAAACTGGAGTATAAAAAGAAAAGGCCCCATGAGGACGGAACCTCATAGGGTAATCTTTTCCATTGGTGATATAGACAGCATAGTCTTTTTTACACGAAAAGTCAATCACTTGTATCCGTCCATAACATATGAGACTCATTGGCTGTTAATGTACTAACAATATACTTCAAAGGAGAAACAAGTCCAAGTGACCAGTGAGGTCTTCTGGTGTTGTACCAAAGCAACCAGTCGATTAACTTCTCATTGAAAGCATCAATATCATAAGCAAGTAACATCCGGTGTTGTTTGATGAAGGCATCAGAGAGAGTTCGATTAAATCTCTCGATCTCAGCATTCATTTTGGGAGTTCTTGGGTATGTATGATAGTGGGTCATGTGTAGATCTCTAACTTTTTTGTCAAAGTGTTTCTTGAACTCTGATCTATTGTCAGTTAAGACAAATTGAAATGGGAATGGAAAGACCCGTCTGCAGAGATTAAAAAATTCTTCCACCGCAGGAGAAGCGCTTGATTTGTTGGAATTAGGACACAGTGTGTTTTTGACTGGAGCGGCTGTAAGCCGAGAAACTCCCTCACCCTCCGCAAAGCAACGAGCGAAGCGACTATGCTTTGCGAGAGTACTGAGGTAATCCGAAGTACTCCGCATTTGAAATATTTTGTTATATCTTGCGAGCCTTTCGCTTCGCTCAGGATCATGAAGTACTGAGGTAATCCGAAGTACTCCGCCAAATCGTGATAGGTTATCCCGCTTGAGGCACATTGAATAATGAGAATTTCGACGTACCTTCTCTCTATTCTCTATCTCAAACACTTCTCTAATTCTCACGAATTAGAGAAGTGTTTGGTAGTATTAATTAGTGTTGATATAAGAATAGATTATGAGAATAGATGGGGGATTGATTAGGATATTAATTAATTATTGAGAATAATATAAAAAAAAGTGAAAATGAAAAAGAATTGGAACTTGCATTGAAGGCCCTGGCGAATAGGCGACGTATACTGATTGTGAGATATTTAAAAAAAGTAAAAGAAGCGACCGTTGGAGATATAGCTGAAAAGATTAAGCTTTCATTTAAATCGACATCTAAACACTTACTCGTTCTGTATTCCGCGGGTTTTATTGATAAGGAACAAAGGGGCCTTCAGGTTTTTTATAAACTTTCACAACCAATCCACCCTCTCATCAAACACATCTCTAATTCGTGAGAATTAGAGATGTGTTTGGGGGGAAAGAAATATGAAATTGTAGAACCAGTAGTGGCGCTAGAAGCAGAAAAAAGAAATGGAGAGGGGGTCAATTTGTGATAAAATAAAAAAATGAGTGAAGTACCTAAAACAGAAGATGAGTTTAAAGGTAAGTTGGATCCAGAGGCTTATAATGTTTTGCGTCAGGGCGGGACAGAAGCTCCTTACTCTGGAGAGTATGTCCACACAAAAGAAGCTGGAATGTATAAATGCAAGGCGTGTGGTAATGAACTCTTTGATTCAGGTAAAAAATATGATGGAGAAAGTGGCCCGGAGGGTCTTCGTGGTTGGCCGTCATTTACCGACGCACTTCCAGGGGCGGTCGTCTTTTTAGAAGACAATACTTTGGGAATGCATAGAACTGAAGTCAGGTGTTCTCGATGTAACTCTCACTTGGGGCATATCTTTGATGATGAGTCCGCCCTAACTGGCAAACATTATTGTATTAATTCGGTTTGCTTAGATCTTGAAAAGAATTAAAGAATGAAAAATAATAATAAAAAATTTTTAATTACAGCTCTATTAATACTCGCTCTGGGTTTCTTTTTCTTGACTCGCAATCAATCTGAGACGAAGGATGAGAATACGAAAGAGGGTGATACGAATGAAGTTGTAGTTACTGAAGTTACTAAGACATATGTGAATGAAAAATATGGTTATTCTTTTGAATACCCAAAAGAATATAGCATCATTGAATATTCCAACTCCCGTATTTCAGTAGGGCAGAGCACTACTTCTGGATTTATCTCTATTGCGGACATTTCTGTATTTGAAAGCCAAGACGAAGCCGCGCAGTCTTTTGAGGAATTTGTATTAGATCAGGCGAGACTTTCCTGTACAGGTCCGGTAGGGGTCGTTATTTCTTGCGTTGAAATTGACGGATTAAGGCCATTTGTCAGTAGCTCAGGAGAGGAAGGACAAAAATTCTTCCTTATCGGAGAAACCGGCACTTCGGCTAATGGACCCACTAAAGATATCAGTTATGGTCCGTACTATACCTTCAATCTATCCAAAAGAACTCCTAATAGAATGAGCTTTATTATGATTAATAACCCATTATCCACGCCAATTGATACGGCAGATACAAAAACCTTGGATACGATAGCTTTAAGTCTAGGAATATAGACATATTTGTTTGTAAGGTGGAAAAAGGTCAATGTATTTATATAGCCCAGATATGATATTCTAAGTACTAATATGGAAGGACCCTTGTCTTCTCTTGAAAATCAGCAATTAAGAACTCCTGAAGAGGAGCGTGATTTTTTGCGAGAATTGCTGTCAGCTAAAGAGAAGGAAATTGAAGGCATAAAAGGAGGTAAAAACCTTGATGCTACAAAAGAAATCATTTCCGAGTATAAAACTGTTCCGTCAGAAAAAGTTCTTCATGAATCATATCAATTACCAGAAGAAACTCTTAAGAAATTTCAACTAGACCTTTCTCCAGAAGAACACGATGGACAGATTTTTAAACTAGCCACACTGGTTGAAACACACGGTATTAAAAATGCGCTAGAGGTCGCCATTGGTATGAACAGTCCGCATCTTTTAGATGATTTTGAGAGATTTTTGGTTCAGTATCTAAAAACACACAGCAATGCTCAAAAAGGTTTGGAGAAAATGCCAGAGTTTAAGGCGCTCAATATGACGCTCTTTGAAATAACGTTTCCCGAGAAAGCAGATGATGGGCAATCTAGGCCACTCAAAGAAATAATTTCCTCAATGGAGCAATTTTATTCCGGAATGATGTCGGTTGATGATTCAATGCTAGGGGGGTATTTCACAATTGAACTCTCAGTTTCTAATTCAAAAGATGACTTCGTCTTTTATGTAGCTGTCCATGATAAGAAAAAATCTTTATTTGAAAAGATGCTTCTATCGGTTTTTCACAATGCCAAAATAGTAGAGAAAAAAGACGACTACAACATATTTAATCCGACAGGAGTCACTGTGGGGTCTTATCTTAGTTTGGCAAAAAATCCAGTCTGGCCAATAAAAACATATGATCAGTTTGATTTTGATCCGCTGAATCTGGTTTTGAATAGCTTTTCAAAGATAAAGACAGAAGGGGAGGGTGCATCTATACAGATTGTTATTCGACCCGAAGGCGACAAGCATACAAAAAGATTTAAAAAGATTCTAGATGAGTATATGAAGGGAGAGAAAATTGAAAATGCTATTTCAAATAACGCCTTGGGGGCGGGGAAATATGTCGGCTCTCTTTTGGGAGGTCTCAGCTCTTTGGTGACATCACAAAAAGATAAAGATAGGCGGGACGAGAAGAAAAAGGAGCGCGCAGGGCAGTTAGATCAGACAGTCATTGAAACAATCAAGCAGAAAATTGCAGTGCCAACAGTTGCAACCAATATTCGCGTTGTGGTTTCAGCCGAGAACGAAGATACGGCGAATCAGATCCTAGCAGACATAGAGGCGGCCTTTAATCAATTTGATAATACACAGGGAAATGATGTTTCTTTTGAACGAATGTCTGGCAAAGCGCTCAAGGATCTTTTGTACGGGTTCACCTTTAGAACCTATTCCGAAAAGCGTCGACTCCTGCTTAACCTCAAAGAGCTTTCTTCTCTTGTGCATTTTCCGTCGCACGTCATTAAATCAGCCCCTCATCTCAAGGTCTCTCGTGCTAGTACGGCACCAGCACCCTTGGACCTTCCTAAAAATGGGGTTTTGCTCGGCGTGAACTCTGATAGAAATGTAGAAACAAAAATACATATGTCTCCCGAAGATCGCTTACGGCACCTTTATACAATCGGGCAAACTGGCACCGGTAAGACGACAATGCTCAAGAATATGATTGTGCAAGATATTTTGAATGGAGACGGGGTTTGCATGATTGACCCACACGGATCAGATATTCAGGACATATTGGCATCTATTCCACAGGAGCGCTACAAAGATGTTATTTATTTTGATCCAGCATATACAGCGCGACCAATGGCTTTAAATATGCTCGAATATGACGTGCGTTTTCCTGAACAGAAAACATTTGTGGTGAATGAAATGCTTTCCATCTTCAATAAGCTTTTTGATATGAAAACAGCAGGTGGGCCCATGTTTGAGCAATATTTTAGGAATGCGACCATGCTCGTCGTCGAAGATCCTGAGTCTGGTAACACACTACTTGAAGTATCTAGAGTTTTATCAAACAAAGAGTTTCGTGAACTTAAACTTTCTAAGTGCAAAAATCCGATTGTCGTTCAGTTTTGGAAAGAAGTTGCCGACAAAGCTCAAGGAGAAGCATCTCTAGCGAATATTGTGCCTTATATCACCAGTAAGTTTGATGTCTTTCTTTCTAACGACATCATAAGACCCATAATTGGTCAGGAAAAGTCCGTTCTCAATTTCCGTGAGATTATGGATGAGAAAAAAATTCTTCTGGTTAATCTTTCCAAGGGTCGCTTGGGTGACATTAATGCAAATCTTATTGGCCTTATCATCGTTGGCAAGATTCTCATGGCTGCCTTGTCGCGGGTTGATTCACTAGGCAAGGACCTACCGCCCTTCTATCTGTATATTGATGAGTTTCAAAATATTACGACTGACTCCATATCAACAATACTTTCAGAGGCTCGCAAGTACAAATTATCTTTAAATATTGCACATCAGTTTATAGCTCAGCTAGAAGACGATATACGTGATGCGGTTTTCGGTAATGTCGGCTCAATTGTGGCGTATCGCGTTGGTTCGGAGGATGCCGAGTTTTTGGAGAAACAATTTGCTCCGGTTTTTACCGCGAGAGACCTTATGACGGTTGAAAATTTTCACGCTTATGTGAAGATGCTTGCTAATGGAAGTCCGACGAGGCCGTTTAGTCTGAGGGCTGCCGCCCCTCCACAGGGAGATAGAAGTAAGATTGACGCCCTGAAGGAGCTTTCTTATATGACTTATGGCAAAGATCGAGAGGAGGTAGAAAAGAATGTTATGGATAAGTTCCTAGCGATGAAGGCCCCTCTAAAAGAAGAGCCAAAAAGGCCACTTATTTAAAATTTGGTAGTGATTATTGCGATTTGTGCTCCTGTGGGGAGGTGCTAAAATTAAATAGTTAAATAAATTATAAAATATGACATCAGAATCACCAGATTTAGCGGCTCTCTTGGCGCAGGCCGAGGAAAAGCTTAGAGCAAAGGGCATGGAGGAAGAAGCGCGCAAGGCGGCAACTGTGGAAGGTAATTTACAGGAGCGTGAAAGCGCAATAGCAAAATTAAAAAGTAGTGCAAGTGAAAGCGAAGCAATTTTAGGGCAAGTGGCGGAAGCAAAAGAAAAAGTTGCATTTGGACAGCAAGAGATTGCAGCCATACAGGCTAAGGAAAAGATTTTAATGGCGGCCGGAATGGTGACAGAACTTTTAGCTCTCTATGACGTAAAGAATGCAGAATTGGCGACTCGCCGGCAAGAACTTGCTGACAGAGAAGCTCAACTTTCTGATTCAGAGGAACAGCTGTCCAAAGCGAGCGAGACTAGTGACGCTATCGTACCCCCAACAATGGCGGAAACGGTAACTCCTGAACAAAAAACTGCGAGGGAAGCATTGGAAGGTCAAGCTCACACAGAAGAAACCATCCGAGAAGGTGAAAAAGTATATGATGAAGCAAAAGAAGAAAACAAACTTCGACATGATAAGGAGATGGTTGCATTAATTGATAAACTTGACACCATGCTATCTGGATTACGGAACAATATTCCTCAAGAAGAATTAGAAAGAAGTGGTGTAAATATAAATGATTTATCGGCTATTCGCAGTGCATTGAATCACAGTAACGATATTGATGGGGTAAAAAGCCACCTTATTGAACAAAAGGAGAAATATGGCACCCCTGAATGGTTAGGAAAAGAACTTGAAGACAAGGGCTTTTTCAAGTTGCCATATATCGCAGATATTATTAAAATAAGAAGAGAAATGTGGGAAAAAAGTACTGGACGTAAACATGTGGAAGAATAAAGTGGAGATGGGCAGGTTTCCAAGGTTTTGCATGACTTGCTAAGTTAAAAAGAGGATACTTGAGACCTAGACAAACCGTGGCCAAGATATTGGGCTATTTGCCCGATTTGACAAAAAATGTGTATTTGCTATAATTAAGAGATGTAGGTGTTCTCCCAGTTCTCCTTCGGGTGCCGTTTGGTTTCCATAGAAGAAGCAAGAGAGTTCTCGCCGCCTTACATATTAGTAATTAGTTGGCGAGAGAAATTTAGAATGGCAAAGAAGTTGTATGTTGGAGGTATTCCTTACACTAGTACGGATGCCGATCTCCGCGATGCGTTTGCACAAGCTGGAGAGGTTACATCAGCGACCATTATTATGGACCGTATGAGTGGCCGATCAAAAGGATTCGGATTTGTCGAAATGACAAATGACGATGACGCAGCAAAGGCGATCGATTTGTGGAACGGAAAAGACTTTCAAGGACGAAAGCTTACCGTCAACGAAGCACGACCAATGGAACCCCGAGCACCACGCGAAGGAGGAAATAATAATTGGTAATTTAAACAAAAACCCCGCGCTTGTCGCGGGGTTTTTGTTATTATGTAACGTATGAATAGAGATACAATTTTTATTGTTTTAGTTTTGTTTTCTATTGTAACAACTTTTTGGTATCTGAAGACCACTAATACACCGTTACTTTCTCAACCTTTCTTTGAAGTAACAAATGAAGTTGTTGTAATGCCTCTTTCTTATGAAGTGATGGGTGAGATTGCGGAGATTCCTCTTTTTTTGGCAATTGCAGACACATATCCCGAGCGAGTTCAAGGACTGTCAGGTCAAAAAAGTCTCCCTTCCGAGCATGGACTACTTTTCTTATTTGAAAGTGAGGGATTGCATTCTATTTGGATGAAAGACATGCTCTTTCCTATTGATGTATTATGGTTTGATCAAAATAAAAGAGTAATTTTTGTATATGAAAATTTTTCTCCAGAGTCTTTCCCAACTTCTGTTGGGTCTCCAACACCATCTATTATGGTTCTTGAGCTTCCAGCGGGTTTTGTTCAGAAGCATGGCATTAAAATCGGCGACAGCATCTCCTTTTAGGAGATTATTCCAAGCTTCTTCGTTCTTTTATAAAAAGTGAAGACTATAGCACCAATATTTTCTAATCAAGGATCTGTTTTTTGTAAAAAAAGAGTCAGCACAACTAGCCCTTTAGCCGTCTCTCACCCTTTGTCTTTACAGCCCTATTTTTTTGTTTCGTATGGTGATTCTTACTGTGTTATCCACAGAAGTTTAGAGAATTTTTTTCTACAATGAAGTAACAAATTTCGTATTTCTTTAAGAAATTTAGTATTTTTTGTAAAAAAACGCCTATTTTTTACAAAAAATACTAAAAAACTTAAATAATACAAGAGGTCACTTAATTATTAATTCTAGTAACTTTATTATTCTATGAGTCTTCATATCACTAAGCGCGACGGCACAAAGGAGGTTTTCAATGCAGATAGAATAAACAAGTCAATTGAAAGGGCCTGCGCTGGAATTCCGAATCCAATCGCAATGGTGACTCAGATCGCCACTGATACCAGGCTCACTTTGTACGATGGAATCACTACAATAGAAATGGACCAAGCGACAATCAATGCCGCTGTTCAAAATATAAAAGATGACCCAGCTCACGACAAGATTGCTACAAGAATTTTTTTGAAAGTTATCTATAGCCAAGTTGTTGGAGACTACGAGCATGACACAGAGCTTCTCACTAAGCTCCACGCTGATGCCTTCGTGAGTTTTATACCACAAGGCATTGAAACGGGCCGGCTTGATGCGCGTATGAAAGAACTTTTTGATTTGAAAAAACTTTCTCAAGCGCTCGATCTAAATCGTGATGAGCTTTTTCAGTACACGGGGCTATCCACTCTTTCCGGATTATATTTGTTGAAAGATCAGAAGCAAGATTATCTTGAAACCCCCCAGATGTTTTGGATGAGAGTAGCGATGGGACTCTCGTATAACGAAGAAGATCCAACCGCATGGGCAATTCGTTTTTACGATAAAATTTCTAAAATGGAATACATACCAGGAACTTCAACTAATCTGGGTTCTGGTACAGCTCGTCCGGCCTTGTCCAACTGCTTTCTTCTTGAGATGCATGATGACATGGAGCATATCGCTAAAACTGTCGCAGATGTGATGCTTATATCTAAAGCAACTGGCGGGCTCGGTGTATCGCTAACAAAACTTCGCGCCTCAGGCTCCCCACTTAAAAGTAACAATGGCGCATCTTCTGGTCCCACTCCTTTTGCCAAGATTATTGATACGGCAATAAGGGCGATCATGAGGGCGGGCAAGAGAAGGGGTGCGCTATGTTTTTATATGGAAAACTGGCATTTAGATTTTCCAGAGTTTCTTGATTGGAAACACAATGCAGGGGATGACCATATGAGAATGCGTACGGCCAATACGGCAGCTTTTATTTCTGATGAGTTTATGAAGAGGGTTAATACCGGAGATATGTGGTATATGTTCGATCCAGCGGAAACACCCGATTTAAATGAACTTTATGGCAAGGCCTTTTCGGAGCGTTATCAAGAATATGTTGAAATGGCACTAAAGGGAGAAATGCGCACATTTAAAAAGATTGTTGCCCATGAACTGTTTCGCAAAATGCTAGTTTCTCTCCAAACAACATCACATCCATGGCTTGTTTGGAAAGATACCATAAATGTACGGGCACTTAACAACAATACTGGCACGATTCATATGTCAAACCTCTGTACCGAGATATGTCTTCCTCAGGACAGAGACAATATTGCTGTTTGTAACCTGGCGTCACTTAACCTAGCTCCCCACATTCATAACAAAGAAATTAATTGGGGCAAACTTGAAGATACGGTTCGCGTAGCTATTCGTCAGCTAGACAACCTAATAGACATTAATCAGCTTCCAATTGCTGAGGCTGTTAAGTCGGATAAAGAGAATCGTGCAATCGGCCTCGGTGTTATGGGACTTGCTGATGTTTTAGAACAGCTTGGTATGGCATATGACTCTTCTCATGCTTGGGATTTTACGGACAGGATTTTTGAATTTATTTCATATATGGCAATTGATGAAAGTGCCAACTTGGCCGCTGTCCGTGGTTCATATTCAAATTTTGCTGGCTCCGGTTGGTCTAAGGGAAGGGTGCCTATAGACACACTAGATCTTCTCGAGCAAGAGCGCGGAGTAAAATTGGCAGTTCCAAAAGAATCAAAACACAAAGGACTCGATTGGGATATCTTGCGAGCCAAGGTTAAAAAGGGAATGAGGAATGCGACACTCATGGCAGTGGCGCCAAATGCTACCATTGGACTAGTGGGAGGAACTGTTCCCGGTATTGATGCTAGATTCGCCCAGGTGTTTTCTAGAAATACACAAAATGGTAAGTATCTGGACATTAATCGTAACTTGGTAAAAGATCTGACAAATCTTGGTATTTGGGACAAGGTAAAAGGCGACATCATAGAACATCAAGGTGATATTTCAAATATTCCAGAAATCCCGGACCATCTAAAAGATGTTTATAAAACAGCTTTTACAACTTCTCCCTATGCTTATGTTGAAGTTGCTGCTCGTGCACAGAAGTGGATTGATCAAGCACTTTCACGCAACATGTATCTAGAAACTCGCGATATTGATGAAGCAATGAGAGTTTATCAAAGCGCGTGGGACAGGGGTGTGAAAACAACCTACTACCTTCACATGAAGCCTAGACATACTGCCGAACAAAGCACCACCGCAGTTAATAAGGCTCATAAAATAGGCAAACTAGGATTTGCAGCCATGGGTAGGGGGGCCGTGGTTTCGGAAGTGTCACCACAACCATTTGCATCCCCACTTCAAAAGACCCTTGAGGCCCCTAAGGAGGAAACACTTGCTGTGAAAAAGGAAATGCCTTCCCAAGAATCCTTACAAACCGAAGCGGGACCTGAACCAGCACCAGAAATCAAAACGAATTCTGTTGCTACAAAGTCACGCGGTTTTATGTCTCTTGAGGCTCTTAAGGAATCAGTGCCAGTTGGACAAAAGAGCTTACAAAACAATCATGGACCAGAAGACCCTGCGGACTTGAATATATGTATTAGTTGTCAGTAGAGGTAGTTCTAATTAATAGGTTTAATTAACAACAAAAATATGTTGCTCGGAAAAGCCTCGCCAGAAGATATGAGTTTACATCCCATTCGTTATCAATGGGCGTATGATTTGTACAATCAGGCGGTTAGAAATACATGGTTTCCTCACGAGATCGCGCTAAAGGAAGACTTGGAGGATTGGGAGAAGATGACTGACGATGAAAGGCATGCAGTTAAGTTTCTTATGGCTTTTTTTAATCCAGCAGAGCTTATTGTCAATCGTTCAATTGCCCTTGGGATTTATCCGTATCTTAAATCTCCAGAGTGTCACCTGTATCTTGCCAAGCAGATGTGGGAAGAGGCCAATCACTGTGTGGCTTTTGAGTATGTTCTTGAAACCTTCCCCTTTGATAGAGAGACGGTTTTTAATATTCACCTTGAAGTGTCTTCAATGGTGGCCAAAGAGGCGTATATAAATAAATACATGAAGCGAATGACAGAAGATACGCTAGATATCACAACCCTTGATGGAAAAAAAGATTTCATTAGAAATCTGGTGGCGACTAATATTGTCATGGAGGGTATCTGGTTTTATTCTGGGTTTATGGTGGCGCTTTCATTTCGCCAGAGAAATCAGCTTCGTAATTTTGGTTCTATGATTAATTGGGTTCTTCGTGATGAATCTCTTCATTTGAAGTTTGGTATTAACTTGATTCATAATATTTTAGAGGAGAACCCAGAGCTTCTTACAGAAGATTTCGCAGATGAGATTAGAAACATTGTTATCGAAGGGGTAGATCTTGAAAATGCTTATAACAAAGACTTATTTCCTAATGGTATCTTGGGTCTTAATGCAGACTATGTGAATCAATATGTTCAGTATGTTGCAGATAGGCGCCTTGAAGAGCTTGGCCTTCCGAAGGCCTATAATGTGACAAATCCAGCCAAGTGGATGAGTACAGCGACTGATGTATTTGAACTAGTGAACTTTTTTGAAGCCCAGAATACTAACTATGAGGTTGATGTTAGGGCGCATTCAGAGAAAAAGGAAGAGAAGATGACTTAATAATTTTGTATAAAAGAAAACCCCGACACGCCCTCCAGTATGTCGGAGCTTTCGTGTTGGGGTTTTTTCGCCTAATCCGCCGTAGCGGCGGACTGGCGGGGGTGCCCTCCGTCGTAGTATTCACGGAAGACTCCGAAGTGGTTCTCCTCGCTGGAGTCGAATTCCTTGGACAGCCTGGTCCAAAGTCCCCAGCATGATCCGTCCACTTGCTTGTCGAGCAAGTAAGATGGGTAGATCTGGAACTTGCGCCCGTTGACCACCACGGGCTTTCCTCTGCGCATCTCACCATCTCCGCAGAGGTCGACCCACAGGTCTTTCTGCACGAACCCCGCCCGGTGGAGCGCTTTCATATTACCCCGGGTCATGAAGCACATGTAGCGCTCCCCATCCCGGTCGAATACCATGAGGTGGACGTACCGGTTACCGAAGGACCCCTTGAGGTCCTCTTGGGCGTAAACGCCCCCAGTTACCTCTATCATTCTTGAGGTGTCGAGTGTCGGATAGACCACCTCTGGCTCTACTGCCGTGACTTGAACCTTGTTGCTTGGTGTTATTGCTAACACCACACACAACATCAACATACCGCTGATGATACCGATGATTACCATATCCACTTGGCACCGCCCTTTTGGGAGTGAAACTGCAAAAAAACTGCTTGATACTGCACTGCTACCTTAATTATATCATATACAGATTAAAAGTCAATCCTGTCGTTCGCGAACGATGGGGTCAATACGTAAACATACGCCCTAGGTTGGGCATGAAATTGGCACAAAGAACCATAACTAGAGAACTTCTATGATTACAGTGGGAATAGGTTTGGATAAGTTTTTGCTATAATAAAGTGACTTAATACTTATTAAATTTTACTATGCAGAAAGTTAGAGTAGCTATAAATGGTGGCGGGAGAATCGGTAGGGCATTTTTGAAAATTGCTCACCAGAGAAAGGAGATAGAAGTAGTCGCTATAAATGATTTGGGAGATGCACACAATATTGCATACCTTTTGAAGTACGATTCTGTTTATGGCAAAGCGCCTTTTGAAATCTCTGTTAAAGAAGATGGTAAGGCGATTATTATTGATGGCAAGGAAGTATTAATGCTTTCTGAGAAAGAGCCAGTAAATTTGCCATGGAAAGAGCTAGATATTGATGTGGTCGTAGAGTCCACTGGATTTTTCACAAGTTTTGAAAAAGCTAAAGCACACATCGATGCAGGAGCAAAAAAAGTTGTGGTCACTGCACCGATGAAAGATGACCCAAGTCCAGAAATTCCAGGGGCGACCATTCTTATGGGTGTGAATGAGGAGAAACTTTCAACTTGCTCTATTACTTCCAATGCTTCATGTACTACAAATTCTGCCAGTCCCCTAATTGCAATCCTTGATGAGGCCATTGGTATTGAAAAGGCGATCCTGAATACTGTTCATGCTTACACCGCCACACAGTCTCTTGTAGACGGACCTGCCAAAAAAGGATTTAGAGAAGGCAGAGCTGCAGCTCAAAATATTGTTCCATCTTCAACTGGTGCGGCGATTGCTGTTACAAAAGCATTTCCAAAACTTACGGGACTTTTTGATGGCGTAGCGATGAGGGTACCCGTCATTGCTGGTTCTATTGTGGATGTTACTTTCATTGCTAAAAAAGACACTACCGTAGAAGAGATAAATGAAGCATTGAAAAAAGCATCTACAGAAGATAGATGGAAGGGGATATTCACTGTCACCGAAGAGGAGTTGGTTTCCAGTGATATTTTAGGGAGTCCTTATGGATCAATCGCTGACTTGGCATTGACCAGAGTTGTTGGGGGAAATCTTGTGAAGGTTTGTGCCTGGTACGACAATGAAATGGGGTATACATATACGCTAGTTGATCATGTTATTAAAAGTGGCTTAAGCCTATGATGAGACAAGGTGTATACTTTGGTAATAAGTTTAGAACGATGATTAAATTAGTGTGTGGGTATACATATACATTAGTTGATCACGGCGTTAAGAACGGAAAAGTTATAATATAAATAATATATGATCAAAGTTTTTAGTGGCGGAATATTGATATTCCTTGGTTTCATCGGCCTTGTTGTGGGTCTTTATGGTGCTAGTGATGCAACAAATGGATTGGCAGATCCAAGAATCTGGTCTGTATTGGGCCTTGGAATTTTTTTGTTTGTATGGGGTTTTGTGGTCATTCTAAAAAGAGACTCAAACGATTTGCTAAGCGGTCCTAAACCAACTTTCGAGAAACAGATAATTCGAGGCACTGCAAAGGCAGTCATAATTTTTGTAGTAACGATTATAGCTATATATATCCAGAATCAATTTAATAGTTTGATAGAGGGTTCACTTCCAGATTTGGGCTTTAACAGATTATTTTTATTACAGCTTTTTGCACCTCCATTGTATCTTTTTAGTATTTTCATTTTGGTTGAAAAACACAATCAAGGATATTCAAAAGCTAAGGTTTTCTTGGTTTTTCTAACAATTATGGTCGTTTTTAATATTTTGGGCTTTCTATTCTTGACATAAGTTTGTTTTTCTAGCCGTAACCATAGGTCTCCTTTTATATGTGATAGGTTCTCTTATCTTTAGTTATTGATAAGATAAGTTGATTATCAGGTAGCATAAGCGTGACAGAAAAAATGAGTAAAACAAAAAAGATTACACTGTTGTTTATTTCGTTTTTAATTGTATTGGGTGTTTTTTACGCCGTTAATCTATATAAGATATCAAATTTAACTGCAGAAAATTGTTTACATCGCGGTGGAGAAATTGTCACACTGAAAGACCAAATAAATAGTCCAATTGTGGGCGAAATTCTCGGTAACATTAAGGGTACACAGGACGGGAGTCTCTGCGTTAGGGGAAAGGGTGTATAATATGAGCGTAATCCGATCATAGATTTTATTTTTGTTAGTATGAAAATATTTATAGGTAGTGACCACGCCGGTATGGCACAAAAAGAGAGAATTATAGAATCACTCCGTGGTTCTGGATACGAGGTGGTTGATTTTGGTGCCAATGAATATGATGAAGCAGATGATTATCCTGACTTTATTGCCCCAGTTGCACGAGAGGTTTCTAAAAATCCCGAAGGAGTGAGGGGTATTATATTGGGTGGTTCTGGGCAAGGCGAAGCAATGGTGGCGAATCGTTTTAAACATGTTCGGGCGGCAGTTTTTTATGGAATGAAAAGCTCACTTACGGGGCCCATAACCAATCTAGAACTTACTCGTCAGCACAATAATTCAAATGTTCTCGCTCTCGGTTCTCGTTTCATAACAGATGGGGAGGCGGCAGAAGCTGTAGAGTTGTGGCTTGAAACTCCTTTTTCAAACGTGGAGAGACATAAGAGAAGAATTAATAAAATTGAAAGGGCTCATGACTGAAATTATCCCCGCGATAATTCCAAAAAGTTTTGAAGATTTGGAAAATAAACTTTCTCTAATGTCTGGAGTTGTATCAATGGTGCAAATAGACATTCTTGATGGAAAATTTACCAGCGATGGTTCTTGGCCGTATTTGCGAACTCCAGATCCTGATTTTGTGAAAATTATTAAAGAGGAAGAAGGATTTCCATTTTGGGAAGATTTAGATTTTGAAGTGGATTTGATGGTTTTAAATCCCGAGGCCTCTATACAAGAATGGATATCTGCTGGAGCAAAAAGGGTTATTGTTCACTACGAATCTTTTCCCAGTAAAGAAAAAGCACTAACTTTTGCGCGCTCTTTTAGTGAGCAATTTGGTAAAAATGGTCCATTCGTTGCAACTGAGCTCGGATTCGCTTTAAATATTGATACTGATATTGGTGTATTAGAAGAAATTGTTGAATATATAGATTTTATACAATGTATGGGTATTGCAGTTATTGGTAGGCAGGGGGAGCCATTTGATGAAAGGGTTTTACAAAAAATATCTGGTATTAGGTCAAAATATCCTGACGTAATTATTAGTATTGATGGTGGTGTAAATCTGGATTCTGCTCAAGGCCTTATAGAGGCAGGAGCTAGTAGATTGGTTGCGGGCTCAGCTATATTTGGAAGCGATGATATTGTTGGTACAATAGAAGAACTGGAAAACCTATAAACCAATGGCTCAAAACTTGGACGATAAAAAAATAAAAGAGTTGGAACTTAAGGCGAATGATATTCGCCAGTCTATTATAGAGATGCTACTTGAAGCTAAAAGTGGCCATACTGCTGGGCCATTGGGTATGGCTGATGTTTTCACCCTTCTATATTTCCATCAATTGCAACACGACCCAAAGAATCCTTCTTGGGAAGATCGTGACAGAGTGGTCCTTTCCAATGGGCATATCTGTCCAGTCCTCTATGCGACAATGGCACACGCTGGATATTTTGATATTTCTGAACTTAAAACCTTAAGAAAATTCGGCAGTATTTTACAGGGACACCCACACAGAGAATTTCTTCCTTCTCTTGAAACATCTTCTGGCCCTTTGGCGTCTGGGCTTTCTCAGGCCGTTGGTATGGCTTTGGCGGACAGGATTGACAATGGAGTTGAATCTCAAAAAAGAATATTTTGTTTAATGTCTGATGGGGAACAGGAGTCTGGGCAAATCTGGGAAGCTGGTATGCTTGCCGGCAAAGAGAAGTTGCGAAATCTCGTCGGCATTATTGATCGCAATAATATCCAGATAGACGGATATACTGAAAATATTATGCCACTTGAGCCGTTGGCAGATAAATGGAAGGCGTGGAACTGGCATGTTATTGAAGTTGATGGTCACAATTTTGAAGAATTAAATGACGCCATAGAACAAGCTCGGGCTGTATTTGAAAAGCCCACTATGATTATTGCCCGCACCATTCCAGGTAAGGGGGTTAAGGAATTTGAAAGAAAATATGAATGGCATGGTAAACCACCAAATAAAGAAGAAGCTGAAATGGCCCTAAAAGAACTTCGTAGTCTAGGTGGGCAAATATCTGGATACCATAATGATTAAATTAAATCCAAAAATTTTTGATGAAGACGTAGAGCAAGTTCCAATTCGTAAAGGATTTGGCGAGGGACTTTTGATTGCGGGGGAGAGCGACTCACAAGTTGTGGGGCTTTGCGCTGACTTAACTGAGTCCACCCAAATGCATTTATTTAGAAATAAATTTCCAGAAAGGTTCATTCAGGTTGGTGTTGCCGAACAAAATCTAGCGAGCGTTGCAAGTGGTATGGCGGCTATGGGTAAAATTCCTTTCATTACTTCCTATGCAATGTTTTCTCCTGGTAGAAACTGGGAACAGATTCGCACTACTATCGCTTATAATGACAGGCCAGTTAAGATTGCAGGCAGTCATGCGGGAATTTCTGTAGGGCTTGATGGTGGGACGCACCAAGCGGTAGAAGACATTGCCATAACTCGTGTGATACCTAATATGGTGGTTATTTCTCCATGTGATGCCCTAGAAGCCAAGAAAGCAACAATTGCTTCGGCTAAAACCAACACACCTGTTTACATACGACTTGCTAGAGAAAAAACTCCGATTGTTACTACAGAAGACACCCCCTTTGAAATAGGCAAGGCGCAAGTTTTTTGGGAAGGTGAAAATCCTCAAGTGGGCATTATCGCCACTGGTGCTCTCATTCATAGGGCACTAAAAGTTGCCAATATGCTTGGCAAAGAAGGTGTTGGTGTAAAAGTTTTAAATCTGGCAACAATTAAACCACTAGATGAAGATGCGATTATTTCTCTTGCCAAAGAGACAGGTGCCATTGTGACAGTAGAGGAGCATCAAATAGCTGGAGGTATGGGTTCAGCAGTGGCGGAATGTCTCTCAAGAAACTTTCCTGTCCCACAAGAGTTTATAGGTGTCCACGACAAATTTGGTCAATCGGGAACCCAAGAAGAACTCATCAAACATTACAAAATGGATGAAGGTAGTATTATTTTGGCAGTTAAAAAAGTTTTAACCAGAAAATAAGATAATGAAATCAGAAGATCAATTTAAAAATATAAATCCGGACATAAGGGATTTTTCAGATCAAGTTGAGAAATTTTTGAAGACAAGAGAATTAGCCAAATTTAGAGTCAGCTTCATAGAGAAGATGACAATTCTTATCATTTCGGCTTTCGGTCTTATTGCAGCCCTTGCTTGGGATGAGGCATTGAAGGAATTGTTTCGCGTGATTTTTAAAAATTTGTCAGCAATGCAGGAAAAATTTCTCTACGCAGTGATAATCACAATACTTGCTATCACACTTTCAATTATTCTTAGCAAATTAATTCTTAAAAAAGAAAGTACTAACTAGCCCAACCTATTCTTCCCACAGTCTCGGTTTGTAATTTTTAGGTGCTTCTTCAAGAAACCGTTCAAGCTTTTCTCGTATTAGAAGGCCCCTTTGTGCACCAATGTCTTGGACTACGGACATTGAGTTTATTGGTCCCCACGATAGGGCCTGTGGGATACTCATACCAAGGGCGAGCGCAGAGGTGAATGTGGAAGCAAAGGCATCTCCAGCGCCGGTTCGCTCAAGAGGGGCCTTTGGATCTGGATATGTTGGCATAAACCATATCTCAATGCCGTCGTAGGCATAGGCACCCTTAGGGCCATCGGTAATGACTGTAATTTTCGGTCCCAAGGCAGACATTTTCATAATTAGATCTCTGATAGATAAATCACCCTGAATACCAAGGATTCTTTTAGCCTCTGCCACATTACAGAAGAAGACTTCTGTAAGTTGATAGAGTCCTGCAAGCCTCTCTTTTCCAAGTTTCATTTGAAATGTACCCGGCTGGAAGGCAAGCTTAACAGTTGGATGTAGTTTTAAATATTTTATGATTTCTTCATGGTATGGCATAGAGTTTTCTGCAAGAGAAGATAAATAAAGCCATTTTGGCGTTCCTATGTTTGGAAGGGAGTAGTCATATTCTTGATGCTTTACAAGTATTGTTCTTTCGTCTTCATACCAAAGAACATAGTGGTAGTTTGTTTCTTTATCACTATGTGTTTTTATAAACTCTGTCGCGACCTTTTCTTTTTCCAATGTCGCTATACATTCTTCACCATTCAAATCTTTACCAACATTGGCAACAAGGGCAGAAGAAAGTCCGAGGCGTGACGCTGATACGGCAGCATTGGCACTATTGCCAACGGCGCGAATGACATCGACTGATTCATACGGGACCTTATCTCCGAAGCTCATACATAGTTGGCAGTTTTCTTTGTTTATATCGCAGTGGACACTCGCATCTTTCAGGCGAATAAAGGCATCGGTCACAATGTCTCCTATAGCAATGAAGTCATAATTTTTCATTTTGATATTTTATCACAGAGAAAGTCCCTATGATATAATATTTAGTATGTTAACTTTACGCGAATCTATTATTGAGGCAGAAAAAAACGGAGTGGCTATTGGTCACTTTAATATTTCAAACCTTGAAGGAGCTTGGGCTGTTGCCCGTGCTGCCAAAGCACTGGGGGTTCCTGTAATTATAGGAGTGTCTGAAGGTGAGAGAGATTTTATTGGAACTAGTCAGGCTCGAGCTATTGTCACTAGTATTCGAGATGAACTTGATCACCCAATTTTTCTTAATGCTGATCACACATATTCTGTAGATAGAGTAAAAGAAGCAATAGATCTAGGGTTCGATTCTGTTATTTTTGACGGGGTTAAACTTTCTTTTGAGGAAAATATGAAGCTGACAAAAGAATGTGTAGATTATGCGCGTTCTAAAAATAGGGAGGTTATAGTAGAAGCAGAGCTCGGATACATTGGACAGTCTTCAAAAATTCTTGACGAAATTCCGGAAGGAGTGAGTTTGGATTCAGAAACTTTAACAAGCCCAGAGCAGGCAAAAGAATTTGTAAAAGAAACAGGAATTGATCTGTTTGCTCCAGCCGTTGGAAATATACACGGCATGCTTAAGGGGGGTGTTGACCCGCGTCTAGATATTGCCCGCATAGCTTCTATTCGAGAATCTGCTGGCGTACCGCTTGTTCTTCATGGCGGGTCTGGTAACTCAAAAGAAGATTTTCTAAAAGCAATAGAGTCGGGGGTTACAATTGTTCATATAAATACAGAACTGCGTGTCACATTTCGTGACGCACTAAGAAAAGAGCTACAGGAAAATCCAGACGAAGTGGCACCATACAAATTTATGAAACCATCTCTTATTGCTATGCAAAAATTCGTAGAAGGTAAACTTTCGCTTTTTAATAAAAAATAAAAATGTTTGAAGGACTAGAGAAAGAGATAGAGGGAGAACTACTTACTGATGACGATACTTTAAAAAAGTATAGCCACGATGCCTCTCTTTTTGATGTTCGTCCGCAGGCGGTCCTTCATCCAAAAAACAGTGATGATGTAAAGAAGGCCGTGCGTTTTATATCTCAAAATAAAAAGAGTGACCCAATGCTTTCTATAACAGCCCGTTCAGCGGGTACCTGTATGGCGGGAGGGTCTATAAATGAGTCTTTAATTCTTGATTTCACGACCTATATGGGAGGCATTATGGGTTTTGACGACAGAGTTGCAACGGTCTTGCCAGGGACATTTTATCGTGATTTTGAAAAGGAGACACTGTCTCGTGGAATGATATTGCCTTGTTTTCCTGCCTCAAAGAACCTCTGTGCCTTGGGAGGTATGATAGGGAATAACTGCGCTGGTGAGAAAACTCTTCGCTATGGGAAAATGGAAAGATATATTGAAAGTTTAAAGGTTGTATTTTCTGATGGCAACGAATACGAAGTTAAGCTACTTTCAAAGACAGAATTAGAAAATAAAATTTCTCAAAATGATTTTGAGGGCTCTTTGTATAAAGGGGTATGGGATTTAATTGAAAAAAATAAAGATGAGATTGAGAATGCTAGGCCAAATGTTTCCAAAAACTCTGCTGGGTACTATCTTTGGAATGTTTGGGATGGTAAGACTTTTGATCTGAATAAACTTATTGTCGGTTCACAGGGAACCCTAGGTATTGTTACTGAAGCAAAGATCCGTTTGATAAAAGTTAAAGAGAAGTCCAAGCTTTTTGTAATTTTTCTTCGTGATTTATCTCACTTAAGTGAATTAGTTAATGAGATACTGCCCCTGGATCCAGAAAGTATTGAATCTTATGATGATCAGACGATGAAGCTGGCCGTGAAGTTTTTCCCAGAAATGTTAAAGACGATGAAGTCGGGGTTCTTTAAATTAATATGGAGTTTCTTGCCAGAAGCTGGAATGATGCTTACTGGAGGGATACCGAAGCTCATAATTCTTGTAGAATTTGTAGAAGATACTGAAGAAGAGATAGATGAGAAGATTTTAAAACTCCAAGAAAAAATAGAACACTTTAAGTTTAAGACCCACGTAGCCCACTCAAAAGAGGAAGCAGAAAAATATTGGACCATAAGGCGTGAGAGCTTTAACTTATTGCGTAAGCACGTGAAGGGCAAAAGAACAGCGCCGTTTGTAGACGATGTGATTGTCCGCCCAGAGTATTTGCCAGAATTTTTACCAAAGATGAGAAAGATTTTGGATGAATACGACCTTCTATACACAATCGCTGGGCATGCAGGTAATGGAAATTTTCACATCATTCCCCTTATGGATATGAAAGACAAAACAAATGTTCAAAAAATAATTGAAGTATCAGATAAGGTATATGATTTAGTGGCAGAGTATGATGGGTCAATTACAGCTGAGCACAATGACGGTATTGTTAGAACTCCGTATTTGGGGAAAATCTTTAATCCCAAAGTTCTTGAGCTTTTCAAGGATGTGAAAAATATATTTGATCCAGAAAACATTTTAAATCCAGGGAAAAAGGTGGGTGGAACTGTGGAATATATGAAAAATCATATGGTGAAAGAATAGGGGAGAATTTTCTAGAGAATATAGGAGGAAAACTCTGGAATATAACCCAAAAAACCGCTCAACGGGGCGGTTTTTTGGTGTGTGAACAAAGAAAACACAAAAATGCTTGACAAACCCTGTGTATTTGCTATAATTTATATACCAGGTTATCGCCGACCGCAAGGAGGCGAAATCACCCAACGGGTGCGACCTGGTACGTGCAGTACAGTTATGTTTGTACGGTGTCCCGCAAGAGGCGTTTTCCCGGCCCAGAGGACATCGTGATTGACACAGGGAATGCCGGGTTCGAGGTGGAACTTGTTTCCGCCTAGCCCGGATGGATCCGTTGCCGCCAGCGATGGTGGCGACGCCCGAGCAGTTCAGTTATAAGTATCGTTGTACGGTGTCTCTGAGAGGCGTTTTCCCGGCCCAGAGGACATCGTGATTGACACAGGGGGTTCTGGGTTCGTGTACCAACCGATATCTTTCGGTTGGTACAAGCCCAGGTGCCGGACGAGCAAGTTCCGGCCAGAGGGGTGCTTCGGGCGCTTAAGTTTAGGTGAAAGACATAGCCTATACTTGCCGGGCACAGAAATGAGCGTATCCCATGGCGCTCCAGAAATCGCAAGATTTCTGAAAAAAGCCCCCGCGCCGAAGACAAGGCGCAATGCTTCCGATGGCGATAATCATCGGGGAAGAGTGTCAAGACATTTCTCTTCCGGGGGCACGCCCTTTTCAGGCCTAGGCCTGTGATAGTTTGAGACCCGCGCTTCGGCCGGGTCTCTATTTTTTTACACAAATTTTCATATTTTCATAATAGGAATTAAAAAATTACACCACATTTATAAAACCCATAGGGTAGTCCTATGTATTTTAAATATAAAGTTTCTTAACATTGATTTATATAAATCCCCGTGTATAATGCTCTGATATGTTGGAATTAAAGGTACAAAAGAGAGAAAAGAAGGGGAATCTAGAAAAGCTTCGAAAAGAAGGGCTTATGCCGGCTGTTTTTTATGGCAAAAAAGAAGAGTCTACTCCTATTTCTATATCACAAACAGCTTTCTTAAAAGTTTTTAAAGAGGCGGGTGAATCTACTGTTGTTAGTTTAAATCATGGAGAAGGAACAGTAGAGGCCCTAATTCAGGCTGTGGACCTTGATCCAGTGACTGAAATCCCTAGACACGCCGACTTTTACGTCTTTGAAAAGGGCCATAAACTTGAAGTAGATGTTCCTCTGGAGTTTATTGGTGTTGCTCCTGGAGTGAAAGATCTAGGTGGTCTGTTAGTTAAGGTTATGTATGAGCTAAAAATTGAAGCCCTACCTACGAATCTTCCACATCAGATTGAAGTAGACATATCGTCTCTATTAGAAATAGGAAGTCAATTTTTAGTCAAAGATTTAAAGTTACCGGAAGGGGTGTCTCTTGTTGATGATGAGGATGAAGTTGTAGTTTTGGTGGCAGCTCCAAAGGAAGAAGAGGAAGAAGAGCCAGAGGCTGTAGACCTGTCTGCTATTGAAGTAGAAAAGAAAGGAAAGGAGAAAAATGCTGAAGAGGGAGAAGAAGGAGAAGATACTGCTGGAGAAGAGAAAGAATAATATAAAAAATATTAGTAATAGTAACAAAAGACGGCCACGGCCGTCTTTTGTTATATAGGATGTCTTTTTGGTTCCTATGCGATAGAATGTATATTACAAATCAATGACTTTTTTACTTTCTCGACGGAAGTTTTTATTTGCGTTTCCTTTCTTACTCTCCTTTTTGGGGGTTGGATTCTTTGCGTTAAATGTCTCAGCACAGCTATCTGAAAAAGAAATACAAATCCAAGAAGCAAAACTTCAGGCAGAATATGATGAATTACAAAAAGACATTGTCAAATGGGAGGGGATTTTGAGAGACACACAGTCAAAGGCCAATACTATTCAGGGTGACATTACACATTTAAATGCCAAGATTAAAGAAGCGGAGCTTACTATCCGCGCCAAAACCATTGCCATAGGCCAATTCTCTAAGGACATAAATTCAAAGGTACGGAAGATAGGAGAGCTTGAGGAAAAGATAGGTAAGGGAAAAGAGTCTTTGGCACAATTACTTAGGAAAACTAATGAAATTGATGCCTATACACTAGCAGAGGTTGTATTTGGTAACAGAGATTTGTCAGAGTTTTTTAGTGATCTAGACAGCTTTACTTCTATAAAGAGAGCGATGCAGGAACATTTCATGATAGTAAGAGAAGCAAAAGCAACTACAGAAGTAGAAAGACAGCAGTTAGATAAAAAGAAAGATGCAGAGGCGGATGCAAAGTATGTAGTAGAGACACGTAAAAAGACAATTGCACAAAGTGAGGCGGAACAGAAAAAACTTTTGGCTGTTACTAAGGCCGAAGAGAAAACTTATGCGCAAGTTCTTGCTGAGCGACAAGCGCGGGCAGCACAGATAAGGGCGGCGCTTTTTAGACTTAGAGATACTGAGGGTATTAGTTTCGGTCAGGCTCTTGAGTATGCAAACCTTGCTTCGAAAAGAACGGGTATGAGGCCCGCTCTTTTGCTCGCCATTCTCACCCAAGAGTCAGACCTTGGTAAGAATCTGGGGTCGTGCCTTGTTACAGATCTAGCTACAGGGAATGGCATTGGTAAAAATACAGGTACTCCCTTTGAGCAGATTATGAAAGCCCCTAGAGATACGGTGCCATTTGGTGACATTATGAGTAGGCAAGGGAGAAGCTATAGTAGTACTCCAGTATCTTGCCCACCAGCACACACTTATGTTGTTGGCAGGGGTTTTGGTGGCGGAATGGGTCCATCACAATTTATTCCATCTACTTGGGAGCTTTTCAAGGGTCGCATTGGCGCCGCGCTTGGTGTGAGCGCAGATCAGGCTAACCCATGGAATCCAGAGCATGCTTTTACCGCTACGGCGATATATATGTCTGATCTTGGCGCAAGTGGTGGTGGGTATTCTGCAGAAAGGGATGCTGCCTGTAGGTATTATTCAGGCGCATCTTGTACACCAGGAAGGGTGCCATCCAATGTTTTCTATGGTGATCAAGTGATGCAAAAGGCGCAGTCTATACAGGAGAACATCGATTTCTTGAAGGGAGTTTAGGGCAGTTTTTAGTAGTCAGTTTTTAGAGAAAGTGGGGTTAAAGGGCCAAAGATTTGCAAAAAAATAAAAGTCTGTTATTCTAACGAGATGAAATCTGAAATCCACCCAGAGTATTTCCCAAAGGCAAGCGTGACTTGTGCTTGCGGAAATAAGTTCCATATTGGTTCCACCAAAGAAAAAATTGAGGTGGAAATTTGTTCTGCTTGCCACCCTTTTTATACCGGGAATGAAAAAATTCTTGACTCTGCTGGCCGTGTTGAAAAGTTTAAGAATAAGAGAGCCGCAGCTAAGAAGAAATAAATTTTTAATAGAAAAAGACCCTAAAGAAGCATTTCTGGGGTCTTTTTCTATTCTATAATAGAGTAAAAGAAAAATATGGACTTAATCAAGTACAAGGAAAACAAAAAGACGAGCTTTCTATCAGAGTCTTTGGAAAAACTCTTGAAAGAAGAAGAAGGTATTATTTTGCTTGCAAAAGATGAATCCATGAAAGAGATGGCGGAGGAGGAGATGAAAAATATTTTGACTCAAAAAGATGCTCTCATTTCTCAAATGGATGAAATACTACTCGCAGAAGAAAAGGAAGAAGAATTTCCCAATGAGATTATTCTTGAAGTCCGCGCTGGTGTAGGAGGGGAAGAGGCGGCCCTTTTTGCTGAAGAGCTCTCTCTTATGTATGAACGCTATGCTGAAAAGGTTGGCTGGTCATGGAAAGTTGTGGATCTTTCACAGAGTGCCTTGGGGGGATACAAAGAAGCGTCTTTTGAAATACGGGGTCAGGATGTTTATAAGAAACTTAGGTTTGAGACAGGGGTTCATCGTATTCAGAGAATTCCCGCAACAGAGAAGTCTGGAAGGGTTCATACCTCTACTGCATCAGTGGCGATTTTGCCTATTCGTAAGAGGGTAAAATTTGAGATCAATCCAGCAGATCTCCGTATTGAAACATCTAGAGCGGGTGGAAAGGGCGGACAAAATGTAAACAAAGTTGAAAGTGCCGTTCGTATTGTGCATCTTCCTACGGGCCTTGATGTTCGATCCACCGCCCAGAGGAGTCAGGGGGCCAACAAAGAAAAGGCTTTGGAAATTTTGACCGCCAAGCTGTCCGCGCTTAAGGAAGAAGCGGAGAATAAGAAGTTTTCGGCTAATAGAAAAAATCAGATTGGTACTGGTGATCGATCAGAAAAGATAAGAACATACAATATTTTACAAGATAGAATTACAGATCATCGTATTAAAGAGTCTTGGCACAATATTCCTTTGATTTTCGCTGGAGAGCTGGGGCCTATTATTGAAACCATTGAGACCAGAAGTATGGGCATAGACAGTGAGGTTGCAGAATAATTAGATTTCTGTTAGTATTTCTTTCACGCATTTGGGGGACTAGTCCCTTATTTTTATGTTAGTAATAGCAAAGAAAAAAGAAAATAATCCTAATATAGAAGCGCTTTTCCAGGCAGGGGCGCATTTTGGCTTACTTCGCTCTCGAAGACATCCATCCTCACAGCCATATATCTTTGGCATGAAGAATAAAATTGAAATTTTTGATCTAGAGAAGACCAATGAAATGCTTTCTGTTGCCAAAGAGTTTGTAAAAAGCAAAGTGGCAGAAGGGGGAATGATTTTATTTGTAGGTGGCAAGAATGAAGCGCGTAAGTCGGTTTTAGCTGGCGCCACTAAAGCAGAAATGCCATATGTTGCAGGGCGATGGCTTGGGGGTACCCTCACTAACTTTCCTGAAATAAAAAAGAGAATTACCAAGCTTGAGGATTTAACTTCACAAAAAGAAAAAGGTGAGCTTAGTAAATACACAAAAAAAGAAAGGCTTCTTATTGATAGAGAAATAGAATCTTTGCAAAAAGATTTTTCTGGGATCTCTCCTATGAGGTCTACTCCAGCTGTGCTTTTTGTCGTGGATCTTAAGCGAGAAAGCATCGCGGTGGCGGAGGCTCGTCGCCTGAAAATTCCAGTGGTATCTCTTTCAAGCTCTGATTGCAACCTAAAGGATGTTGAGTATCCAATTCCTGGGAATGATGCATCTATGAAGAGTATTGAATATTTTGTAAATCAGATGGTATCTGCGATTGAAGAAGGCAAGAAATCTGCTGCCATTGCTTCAGCCGTAAAGGCAGAAAAAAAGCCTGAATAGTTATTGTGTTTTTGGAAACGTTCGAGTGCGTATTGAGTATTGAATAAGGTTTGTTCATCGTTTACAATTAAAGACCCATGATATCAACAGAACTTGTAAAGAATCTTAGAGATAAAACTGGACTCTCTATTATGCAGTGTAAAAAGGCTCTTGAAGAAGCTGGTGGAGACCTAGATAAGGCGATTGTTATCTTACAAAAACAAAGTGGAGATGTTGCTTCAAAAAAGTCTGATAGAAATCTTGGCTCTGGAGCCATACAATCATATATTCATGGTACTGGTGCCGTTGGTGCTATTGTGGAGCTTTCTTGTGAGACTGACTTTGTCGCTAAGAATGAAGAGTTTAAGGCCATTGCTTATGATCTGGCTATGCAGGTCGCGGCAACAGACCCGCAGTTTTTGAAGATGGAAGATATCACCCCAGAGGCAAAGAAATCTGCAGAGTCTGTATTTACAGATGAAATACAAGGCAAACCGGAAGATCTCAAGGCAAAAATTCTAGAAGGAAAATTAAATTCATATTTTGCTGAACAGACATTGGTTGAGCAGGCTTTTATTAAAAATCCAGAACTTAAAATTAAAGATTTAATATCTGGAGCCACACAGAAGTTTGGTGAAAGGATTGAAATTCGTCGTTTTGTGAGGTTTTCTACTCAATCATAAATATATGCTGATCGGTACTTTCTCACTTTCTTTGGTTGTCATCGTGACTATGATCACAATAAAGTGGTATGAAATAAAAAAGCAGAAGGAGGGGGGGTTATCCAGGGTACTTGCTCGTTTTGATCGACCATTAGAAAAATATTATGAAGATATTTTGAGGAGGTGTGAACATGTTTGGGACAAAGTGGTACTCGATGGGGCAGAAGGGGCACCGAAGTATTTTAAGGAAGTTTCTTTACGCATGTTTAGGTTTCTTTCTGAAAAATATAATTCTGCACTTCCAAATATTCGTGGAACAAGAAAATTTCGTGGTGATAAAGATGCCTCCTTGTATTTGAGAGACATACATCAGCATAAGGAGCAGAATGGAAAGGGGAGAATTGAGGGTTAATTTTGGGGTGGAATATTCTTCTTTTTTGTTGTAGGTTGTTATTGTAGTTTAAGTCCCGACGCAAGGACGGGACCCCGACTAAGACGTCGGGGCTAAAAGCCATTTATTGCCACCTTAGCTGTCTTGGTAGGTACCAGATGAGTAGTACAAAGATAAGTTCGTAGTTTAAAGTAAGTGAATTGTGAATTGTAGTCTAAGTTGAAAGCTAGAAGCTGACAGCTAAAAGCTATTTATCGCCACCTTGGCTGTCTTGGTAGGTACCAGATGAGTAGTACAAAGATAAGTTTGTAGTTTAAAGTAAGTCAGTCGTGCCACCTTAGCTGTTTTGGTAGGTATCAGATGGGTAGTACAAAGATAAGTTTGTAGTTTAAAGTAAGTCAGTCGTGCCACCTTAGCTCAGTTGGTAGAGCAGCTGTTTTGTAAACAGCAGGTCGTCAGTTCAAGCCTGACAGGTGGCTCTCTAAACCAAAGGTTTTATGAATTATCACCTAACTCCCTATTTTCGTGTCGGGCGTGCCTCAGATCTCTCTGGTAAAGATAGACTAATTTATCGTGCTCTAGAAATCCTTCCCGGAGCGCTTTCTTGGGGCACCATATTAGGTACGATTATGGCTTCTTTTTTTGTTCCGGTTTGGGCCGCATATTTTATTATCGCTTTTGATCTTTACTGGCTTATGAAGAATGGATATTTAGCCATTCATCTTCGGCATAATTGGAAGAGAATAAAACACAACCTAGCAACTGACTGGGCAGAAAGAGTGTCTCATTTGAAATATGAACACCTTCTTCATTTAATAATTTTGCCATTTTATAAAGAAGACCTATCTGTGGTTGAAGAAAGCATGGAAGCACTTTTGAATACAGAATACGACAAGAATAGAATGGCCATAGTTCTGGCTTCAGAAGAATCTGCCGGAGATGAAGCTAGTCTTATATCCAAAGCGATAGAAGATAAATATGCCGACAAATTCGGGCACTTTTTGGTAACAAAGCACCCCGCCGGAACTCCGGGAGAGATGGCCGGCAAGGGATCAAATATTTCCTATGCAGCTGAACAGTCTAGGGTTAAAATTCTTGATCCAAATAATATTTCGTATGGTGATGTTATTGTTTCCGCCTTTGATGTTGATACTGTAGCTTATAAACAATATTTTCTTTGTTTAACTTGGAACTTTTTAAATGTTCCCGACCCCCACAAGGTTTCTTTTCAGCCAGTACCTTTTTACAACAACAATGTGTGGGAAGCTCCGGCTCTTTCTCGCGTGGTTGCCGCTTCTAGTACTTTCTGGCAAATGATTCAGCAAGAGCGTCCAGAAAAACTTGCCACTTTTTCTTCGCACTCCGTTTCTTTTAAGTCACTTTATGAGATAGGGTATTGGCAAAAGAACATGGTTTCAGAAGATTCTAGAATCTTCTGGAACCTTTTCTTGGCAAGGGATGGAGACTACAGCGTAGTGCCAATATCATATCCAGTGTCTATGGATGCAAATCTCGCTCCAAAGTTTTTTCAAACTGCGAAAAATATATATAAACAGCATAGGCGCTGGTCTTGGGGGGCAGAAAATATTCCCTATATGCTTTTTGGATTTTTAAAAAATAAATCTATCCCATTCCGCACAAGGCTCAGGATGTCTATAGTTCAGGTCGAAGGGTTTTGGTCTTTGGCGACCAATCCGTTACTCATCTTCTTATTAGGTTGGCTACCGGTTGTTTTAGGCGGGGTCAGTTTTAATTCCACTATTCTGTCCTACAATTTGCCATTTGTGACTAGAAACCTGATGATTGTATCTATGTTGGGGTTAGTCCTCACGGCAATAATATTCATGTCTTTCTTGCCACCGAAACCTCTAAGGGAAAAGAAACGGTCAAGGTTTTATATGGGGATACAGTGGATTTTGGTACCATTTACAATTGTAGTATTTGGTGCAATTCCGGGCCTTGATGCGCAGACCAGACTTATGTTTGGTAAATACATGGGTTTTTGGGTGACGCCAAAATATAGGAAAGAAAAACAGCAATGAAACCACTCTCAATTCAAAAAAGAAGAATATACTTCACTCTTTTTGCGCTGGCCTTTATTGTTGGGATACCTATTCTTATTTTGTATTCCACTGGCTATAGATTGAATAGTGCTTTGAATATTATTCGTACTGGTGGTTTGTATATTTCAGTTCCGTATTCTGGTGTAAGCGTTTTTGTTAATGATCAGATCGTAAGGCAGACGAGCGTTTTTCAAAAGAATGTTTTTGTCCAAAATCTTCGACCAGAGAGTTATACAATTAGAGTGGAGAAAGATGGGCTACAGTTATGGTCTAAGGAGCTAATTGTCTCTCCTCAGACCGTCACAGAGGCATATTCTTTCTTGCTCCCAGAAGCGGCCCTTTTTATTGAGATCACTGAGTTTGTAGAGGTAGCCACGACCTCCCAAGCAACTACTACGCCCAGAACGACTCCTCCACCGAAACCACAAAAAAACGCTTTGTATACTGACATAATGAATCTTTTTGTATCTACATCTACTACGGCGACTAACATTAAGGCTACAACTACTGAGGATATAAAAATAAAGAGAAAACTTTCTGTAGAGAACCGTAATGGTACCCTAGTGGTCTCCTGGGAAGGAGACATTAGCGCTATTCCGCACTATTTTTGTGTGGCCTCTGAGTGTAAGGAGGAGATTGTCATTAATACAGGATCACCAGTCAAGACTTTCGATTTTTTCCCAGGGCGTGATGATTTGGTGATAGTGACCATTAGCCAGGGTGTTTATGTGTTTGAGATTGATGATAGATCAGCTCAGAATTTTCAATTGTTAAAACTTGGTCAGGGAATAGATTTTCGTGTTAAAAGCAACGATAGCATATATATAAAAGATGGTTTGAAATTGTATTCAGTGTCCCTATAAATTACTCAAAATAGTAGATATTGGTCTGGTATAATAAGTCTACTATTTTAAAATGAATCAAAAGGATTTTCACAATGACAAAAAATCTTTTCCATCCGATTTTTTCTGGGGTAGTGCGACCGCTTCTTATCAAGTTGAGGGTGGTATAGAAAATAATGATTGGGCAGAAGCTGCTAGGGCAAATAAGGTGCCTGTATGCGGAAGATCGACAGATCATTACAATAGATTTGAGAGTGATTTTGACATTGCTCAATCTTTGGGCCACAATGCTCATCGTATTTCCATTGAATGGTCTCGTATCGAACCAGAGGAGGGCAAGTTTGATGAAAAAGAAATAGAGCATTATAGGACAGTTTTGAGAGCTTTGAGGTCTCGAGATATTAAGCCTTTTGTTACGCTTTGGCATTTTACTCTACCTCTTTGGTTCACACAAAAAGGGGGGTTTTCAAATAAAAAAGCTCCAGAAATATTTGCTCGATACTGCACATATGTCATTGATAATCTTGGACAAGAGGCGGAGTACTGGATGACTATAAATGAACCACTTGTTTGGGCGTCGGGGAGCTTTTTAATGGGTAATTGGCCTCCGTTTAAAAAGAACCCATTTTTGTTTTTGAAAATGAAACACCGACTTCAGGCTGCTCATAGGTTAGCTTATTATGAGGTTAAGAAAAATAATTCGCATATTAAGCTCGGTGTTGCTAAACATAATATATATTTTTGGTCTGATTCCAAGCCATGGAATTCTTTTCGTGCTCGTTTCATGAATTGGTTTTGGAATGAATCTTTTCTTAATGCAATCTCTGATCAACAGGATTTTATAGGTTTGAATTACTATTTTCATAAAAAGTTTGGGAATACTCCTAATTTACCAAAAACAGATATGGGTTGGGATATTTTTCCAGAAGGCCTTTATTACATACTTTTGTATCTCAAAAAATATAATAAGCCGATTATTATAACTGAAAGCGGACTTGCTGACAGTGAAGATAAGCAGCGCGAATCTTATATAAGGGGGCACATTAGTTCAGTAAAGAGAGCCATTGAAGAAGATGTTCCAGTTTTCGGTTTTCTTTATTGGTCTCTTCTTGATAACTACGAGTGGTCTTATGGCTTTACCAAAAGATTTGGCCTTGTGGAGATTGATTACGAGTCACTTGAGAGGAGGGTCCGACCGTCGGCCATGGCTTTCAAGAGGATAATTGAAACAGGTATTGTATAATTAATTGATTATGTCTCCAGTCTTTTTATCTCTTGTGTTCGCTGTTTTTGCTCAGGTTTTAAACGCCTGCATTGTGCTCATAGACAAGTATATTGTCACTTCTACTAATATTTCTCGTCCAAGTGCCTATGCTTTTTATGTGGGAATAATTTCTGGTGTGGTAATTATTCTTATTCCTTTTGGTGTTATCCATACTCCATCGATGTTTGTTATAGGTTTCTCGCTTCTTATTGGTTTCACTTTTATCGCCTCTATCATCTTGTTGTATAGCGCTTTAAAGATTGCCAGTGCGACCGATGTTGTTCCTTGGCTTGCTGCTGTTTCTACGGTTACCACATTTTTGGCTGGTTTTGTAATTCTTGAAGAGAATTTACCATCGTCATTTCTTTATGCTCTGACTTTATTTGTTGTAGGAATGCTTTTAGTTGGTCATTTTAGATTTAACGCTCGGTCCTTTCTTTTAGTCATTTTTTCTGGGATTCTTTTTGGTTTTTCTGCTGTTTTTTTAAAAATACTTTTTAGTAACACATCTTTTATTGACGGTTTTTTTTGGTCACGAATGGGGAATGTGGTTGGTGCACTTTCACTTCTTTTATGGCCAAGGTGTCGCAAGGCAGTATTACATAGTTCAAAAACAACTACAAACAAGACCGCTTCTTTGGTAATTGTGAACAGGGTTATTGGGGGAGTCGCTTTTCTTTTTGTGCTTTATGCTATAAGACTTGGAAGTGTTTCCGTTGTTAATTCTTTAAGCTCACTTCAGTTTCTATTTATATTTTTATTTATATTTCTATTGAGACACAAAATGGTGGATTTATTTGAGCATGAGTTTCGTCCAGGGCATGTCGCACATAAGGTGGTAGCCATGCTTTTCATCACTGCCGGTTTTCTTGTCCTTTTCTTATGATGCTAATAAAAAAGGTTTTCAAAATAGTTCTTTCTTTTCTTGTTTTAGGTCTTTTGTTATTGTTGGTCCTTTCTTTGCGACCAATTCCAGATAAAATTTTTTATGGAGTATCTTTTAGTAAATATCATTCTGACGAACTTGAACTTAATTGGAAGGAGGTTTACACTGCAATTTTAACCGATTTGGGCGTGAGGAAGTTTCGTCTTTCAGCTCACTGGCCGATGATTGAGCCAGAGCGTGGAGTTTATAATTTCAGTGATCTAGATTACCAGATTGAAGAAGCAGAGAAGAGGGGGGCGGAAGTTATTTTGGCTGTTGGTCGGCGTCTTCCTGGGTGGCCAGAATGTCATATACCTGAATGGGCCCATGATTTGTCATGGGAAGAAAAAAAGAAAAGGATTCTTCCTCTTATTGAAAATACAGTAAATAGGTATAAGGATTCTCCAGCAGTTAAATATTGGCAAGTAGAGAATGAGCCGTTTTTGTCAGTATTTGCAAAAGAACATTGTGGTGAATTGGACAAAGAATTTTTGCGCGAAGAGATAGCTTTAGTAAAAAAACTTGATCCAAGTCGACCAATCTTAGTAACTGACAGTGGAAACTTAGGCCTTTGGAAGGATGCGTGGAGAGAGGGGGATATCTTCGGTACGAGCGTCTATATGTATCTTTGGAATCCTGCAATTGGGCAAGTTAAGAGCGTCTATCGGCCATTTTGGTATCGCGGTAAGACAAATCTTATGGAACTTCTATTTGGTGAGAAAAAGAGCCTTCTTATTGAACTTTCTCTCGAACCATGGCTTTTGGAGCCAATAGTTAAGACCCCTATTGATATTCAGATAGAAAGGATGAATATTCAAAAATTTAATGAAGTCATATTCTTTGCCAAGGAGACAGGATTTGATACTCAATATTTATGGGGAGCAGAATGGTGGTACTGGATGAATATTAATGGTCACGAGGAATATTGGAATGAGGCAAAGAATCTATTTAAACCAAAGGGGAATGACATTTTGAAAGGTGGGAACTCTCAGATATAATGGTTTTATATGAGTTCAGTTTCCAATGATTTAAAGGGGCATCTTCACCCGATTTCACATATTATCCAAAAAACCGAGGATATCTTTCGAGATCTTGGCTTTTCTATGGTGGAGGGACCTGAAATTGAAACAGAATATTATAATTTTGATGCGCTAAATATACCAGCCCACCACCCAGCCAGGGACATGTGGGACACCTTTTGGTTAAAACCAAAAGAAGCCGGTAGGCTACTTCGCACGCATACATCACCAGTTCAAGTTAGGTATGCAGAAACTCACAAGCCCCCAATTCGTATAATTGTTCCAGGCAAAGTTTTTCGTCACGAAGCAACAGACGCTACACACGAGGCGCAGTTTTATCAGCTCGAGGGCTTAATGATTGATAAGGATGTATCCCTAGCCAATCTGAAATATGTAATTGAGGTTTATCTTGAGAAACTTTTAGGCTCAAAGGTATCTACTCGTTTTCGTCCCAGTTTCTTTCCTTTTGTAGAGCCCGGCGTAGAGGTAGATATGTCTTGCTTTAAGTGTGCGGGGAAAGGTTGCTCTACTTGCAAAAAGACTGGATGGATTGAAATAATGGGGGCGGGCATGGTTCATCCAAAAGTACTCCAGTCTATGAAGATAGATCCAAGGGAGTATCGAGGATTTGCTTTTGGAGTTGGGATAGACCGATTAGTAATGCTTAAGTTTGGCATTCCTGATGTGAGGTCTTTATATGAAGGAGATCTAAGGCTAATAAATCAATTTTAATGAAGGTTTCTTATCTTTGGCTACAAGATTATTTTGATGAAAAACTACCGTCTCCAGAAAAGATTGGAGAAGCTTTGACGATGCATGTATTTGAAGTTGAGTCTATTGAAGAAAAAGGTAACGATACGATATTCGATATAAAAGTTCTTCCAGATAGAAGTCATGATTGCCTTTCTCATAGAGGCATAGCTCAAGAAATTGGGGTTCTCGCTAATTTGAAAATAAAGGAAGAAAACACAAAAGAAAAAATATTAAATATTCCAGAGTCCAATGTTTTAAAGATTGAAGTAGAGGATGATAAGCTTTGTCGCCGGTTTAGTGCTCTAGTTATAAATAATGTTGAAGTAAAAGAAAGTCCAGACTGGCTTCGTGAGAGACTTGAATCTATCGGGCAGAGATCTATAAATAATATTGTTGATGCGACGAATTATGTAATGTTTTCACTCGGTCAGCCTCTTCATGCTTATGATAGAGACCTTTTGAAAAATGCAGATGGTGGTTGGAAAATCACAGTTAGAAAAGCCAAAGAAGGGGAGTCGCTTTTGGCTCTAGATGACAAACATTACCCACTTTCTGGAGATGAGTTAGTTATTGTTGATGGTGTTAATGATTCTGTCTTGGGTATTGCCGGGCTAAAGGGGGGCAAGATAAGTGAGATTGGTAACAAAACAAAAAATATAATTCTAGAAGCAGCCAATTTTGAGCCAGTGGCGGTTAGAAAGACATCAAAAAAACTTGGGCTTAGAACAGATGCGTCGGTTCGTTTTGAAAATGAGATAACGCCAGAGCTTACTACCGAGGCTTTAAAAAAAGTATCCGACATGATTTTAGAGATTGCAGGAGGCTCAAACACGCAGGTAGAGGGTCTAATTGATTTTTATCCAAGGAAACCAGCCCCGTATAAAGTTGGGGTTTCTGTTTCAGAAATAATGTCAACACTTGGGATTGTTTTGTCACAGGACGATGTGGTGGACATACTTTCTCGCCGTGGGTTTGAATGGGAGTATGTAGAACCAATAGAGAAAATATTGAGTCTCGCGAGTACAACCGTAGGCGCCATATATAAAAAGGGATCAAGTATTGTTTATGACGCCCCTGCTAGCTTCGACTGTTCTTCGTATACAAGTTATTTGTATTCCCAAGCCGGTATAGCAATCCCGAGGATGTCCGTTGATCAATATGTTTTTGGTGGGGACGTGTCCATCCACTCCTTGATTCCAGGAGATTTGGTGTTTTCCAACTCTAATAGTGGAAAAATACATTTTGAAAGTATTGAATGGCTTCCTGGCACTGAAGTATCTGTAGGAGTCGACCATGTGGGTCTTTATGTTGGTGGTGGCCTGGTTATTCATGCAAATCGTGGCTCAGGCACGGTATCTGAAGAAGAGCTTACTAAAAGCCAATCTTTTAGGAATATAGTTGGGGCCAAAAGGATCCCTACAACTGAGAAGCGTTTTGTAGTCACAATACCAGCTGAACGCATAGACCTACGCATAAAGGAAGATTTAATTGAAGATATAGGTAGGATCTACGGATATCAAAATATCGTGCCAAAGCCAGTAGTGGTTAGTGATGTCTCACCGCAATCAAAGGTCCAATATTATGAGAGAGTAATGATAGACTTTTTTATTAAAAAAGGATTCTCTCAAGTTTTTAATTACGCATTTTGGTCTGAAGGAGACATTGAGCTTGAAAATCCCCTAGCTCAAGATAAGAAATTTTTAAGGAAAGATTTGTCTTTCGGCCTATCAAATGCACTCACCTTTAATGTGAGAAATAAAGATCCCTTGGGTCTTTCTCAGGTTAAGTTGCTTGAAATAGGGTCAGTTTTTCCTTCCTCGGGAGAACACACATCACTCGCTTTCACACTAGAATCAATAAAGGGCTTTGAATCTTTTGATGATATTAAGAAAAAATTGGACGGTTTACTGGGTGTAGATATTGTCTTTGAAAAAAAGGGTGAAGTGTTCGAAACTAATCTTTCAAGTATTATTTCAAAGTTACCAGAAGTGAATAAAAATACTATCTCTGAAGACTTATCAGACAAGCGTTTTAAGACGTATTCTCAATACCCATTTATACTTCGTGATATTGCTGTATTCGTACCAGAGGGGGAAGATGGAAAAGGAATTGTTGATGTTGTCTCAGATGAGGCGGGCGAACTTTTAGTAAATCACCACCTATTTGATGTATTCACAAAAGACTTTCCGGGTGGTAAAAAAACATCTTATGCGTATCGTCTGGTATTTCAATCATATGAGAAAACTCTTACTGATGATGAAATAAATAAGATAATGGACAGGGTCACAGGGAAACTTAATAGTAAGGACGGTTGGGAGGTTAGATAGCCATGTAAAGGTAGCATTTACGGCTATGTTTAGGGGGTAAGTGTGTTGTTGGACTTGTAAGTACACATAGACTTATAGTATGCTTAATTTTGTGCTCCAGGGTCAAGGGGGTGTTTATCTGTGTCGGTTTAATCATTTTTAAATTTTATGCCAAATAAAAAATTATTTTATGGACTTGTAGGATTTGTGATTCTGGTCATTTTAGGTATGTATATGTTCTATGGAGAACAAAAAAAGTCTGATGAACAAGAAAGTGTTGCAATGCATCTTGGTGAGTATATTCAAGGTATACCGCAGTCAGTTTACTCTGCTGACACAGCCCTTCAGATTTTGGAAAGTGAAGAATTTTTAAATTTTGCTAATCAAGGCAAGGTCAGCGCATCTTTTGGGGGAGAGAGAAACCTCGCGCAAGTTTCAGGTTCTTCTTGCGTGTTTAAATTACTTTCTTTGAGTGCGTGGGCGAATACTATTATAGAGTTATATAATGATTGGATTGGTATTTATGGCGTAGATGAGGCTAATAGTAAGATAGAGGGTGCCGTTTTGGCTTTTATTAGTAGTTATAATAAATACTATACTGCGTGTCTTACGCACGCTGTGTAATATTTAAGTATGTATGTTGATTTACCTATAAGAAATAAGGATTTTTTAGCTTTTCTTCTTCCTTCTATTATGTTATTCTAGATAAGAAATAAGGATTCTTTTGGCGTTGAGTTATCCGCGAAAATGTGGATATTCTGTTTCTAATATATGGCAAAAGACGACAAGAAAAAATCATCGTATGGGGCAGATGCCATCCAAGTTTTGGAGGGTCTTGATCCAGTAAGAAAACGTCCAGGTATGTTCATTGGCACTACGGGCCCTGATGGACTTCACCATTTGATTTGGGAAGTTTTTGATAACTCTCGTGATGAAGCGATGGGTGGTTTTTCTAATGATATCGAGGTTGTGCTTCTTCCAGGGAATCGCATTCGTGTGGCTGACAATGGTCGTGGTATTCCAGTAGATGTTCATAAGCAATCAAAGGTCTCTGCTTTGGAAACTATCATGACAACACTTCATGCTGGAGGTAAGTTTGGAGGTGAAGGCTATAAGGTTTCAGGTGGGCTTCATGGAGTTGGGGCATCGGTGGTGAATGCTTTATCTGTCTATACTAGGGCCGAGGTGCATCGTGATGGTGGTGCGTATATGCAAGAATATAGTATTGGTAAGAAAAAAGGGTCTGTAAAAAAAATTGGCAGTTCGAAACTTACCGGAACGATTATCACCTTCGAGCCAGATGGGTCTATTTTTCCTGACACAAGCTTTGATTTTAACAGGGTTGTGGGGCATCTTCGTCAGCAGGCATATCTAGTAAAGGGCCTTAGGGTTAGCGTTATTGATGCTCGAGATTTCAATGGCAAATTGAACGACACAGAGACTTTCTATATTAGAGACCTTGGTATTGATTTTCCTAGTATGTCCTTTTGTTTTGAGGGGGGTCTGCTTTCTTTGGTAAAGTTTTATAACCAAAGTCAGAAATCGGTTCATAAAAATATTTTTTATGTTGAGAAAAAAACTAATGAATACGAATCAGTGGAAATTGCCCTTCAGTATGTTGATGATATTTCTTCGAGAATTGTACCTTTTGCAAACAATATCTATAACTCTGAGGGGGGAACACATATCACCGGATTTAAAACAGCCCTAACTCGGAGCTTGAATACATACACCAGGAAGAATGGATTAATAAAAGAAAGTGAGGATAATTTTACCGGAGACGATGTATTGGAAGGGCTTACTGCGGTCATTTCTGTAAAAATACAGGAGATTCAATTTGAAGGACAAACCAAAGCAAAGCTCGGTACTGTAGAGGCCCGTAGTATGGTAGAAACGGTCTTCAACGACTCTTTCGGGGCATATCTTGAAGAAAACCCAGATGACGCCAAAGCTATAATAAATAAGGTTGTTTTGGCGCTTAAAGCAAGAAAAGCAGCTAAAGCCGCTAAAGACTCAGTGCTTCGTAAGGGGGCGCTTGAGGGTATGACACTGCCAGGTAAACTCGCAGACTGTCAAAGCCGTTCAGCCGAAGAGTCTGAAATTTTTATAGTGGAAGGAGATTCTGCCGGAGGTACAGCAAAAATGGGTCGTGATAGAAGAACACAGGCTATACTGCCACTTCGCGGAAAAATTTTGAATATTGAACGAGCGCGACTTGATCGTATGCTTGCTTCAGAGCAGATTAAAAATCTTGTTGTGGCATTTGGTACTGCAATAGGGGATACTTTTGATATTGAAAAACTTCGCTACCACAAGATAATCATTGCCACAGATGCTGATGTTGATGGTGCTCACATCCGCACACTTCTTCTTACTCTACTCTTTCGTTTTTTTAGACCACTTATAGATGCTGGTTATATTTATATTGCTCAACCACCACTTTATAAAATTAAAAAAGGCAAAGAAATCTTCTATGCATATACAGATGATGAGAGAATAAAAATTGTTGGCAATGACGCTGATATTATTGGTTCTGAAGATGAGACAAATATCGAAGGTGAAGATGGGGAAGGGGAAGATTTAGAAGAAAAAGAGTCACAACAAAAGACCAAGACACCTAAGGTCTCCCTTCAAAGGTATAAGGGTCTTGGAGAAATGAATTCAGAAGAGCTTTGGGAGACCACTATGGATCCAGCTCGTAGAATCTTAAAGCAAGTTACGGTTGATGACGCGCAAGAGGCAGACAGGATTTTTGATACTCTTATGGGAACTGATGTGCCAAGTAGAAAGTCTTTTATCCAATCAAACGCAAAACTCGCGAACTTGGATATTTAGAATCTTATTATAAGAATTTATTTTTTGTTTACCACCTCCTTCTCTATTTTTTCTAGGAGCTTTTCTAGAGATAATTGTCCCAAATTACCATTATCACGAGATTCTAGGGTTACAGATTTACCCTCCATTTCTTTGTCCCCAATCACTAAAGTGTAGGGGATTTTGTCTAGCTTTGTTGCGCGGATTCTTTTGCCCAGACTTTCGTTCGTAGCGTCCACTTCTACCCTGACACCAGCTTTTTCTAGTTCAGAGAATATAGTCTGCGCATATTTTTGATGCGCTTCTGCAATGGGCAAAATACGAACCTGAACGGGGGATAGCCAAAGAGGGAGGTTCCCCATAGTGTGCTCTAGGAGAATACTAAGGAAACGCTCAATAGAGCCCATAATTGCAGCATGTATCATAACTACGCGCTCTTTTTCTCCCTTCTCATTTGTGCAAGAGAGGTCAAACCTTTCTGGCATACTCATATCTAGTTGAATTGTGGCCACCTGCCACTCTCTACCTATGGCGTCTTTAGCCATAAAGTCTAATTTTGGACCATAAAAGGCAGCTTCACCCAAGCCATCAATCGCTGAGATGTCCTTCTCTTTCATTATTTCAGCAAGCATTTTCTCCGTTAGTTTCCAACTCTCTTTATCGCCTAGATATTTTTCTGGGTTTTCTGGATCGTGCGTTGATATTCTCACTTGAAGATTAAATCCAAAGCTCTTGTAGAAGGTCTCAACGATTTCATATATTTTCAAAAATTCATCTTTTACCTGCTCCATTCTACAAAATACATGAGCATCGTCTTGAGTGAATGCTCGTACACGAGAAAGTCCAGAAAGTTCTCCTGTTTGCTCGTCGCGATAACACATGGTTGAATTGGAGTACCTTTGTGGCAAATCTCTATAACTCCATTTTTTACGGGCAAATATCTGTGTATGGTGTGGGCAATTCATCGGTTTCATAGCAAATTCATGTCCTTCACGCGTAGTAATGCGGAATAGGTCATCTTTGTATTTTTCCCAGTGCCCACTAGTTATGTAGAGTTCCTTTTTGGTAATGTGGGGTATTTCCACTTTCTCGTAACCTTTTTCTTTTCGGAGCTCCCAAACATAATCGTCTAGTAGATTTCTAAGTAGAGTGCCACGTGGAGTCCAAAGTGGAAGTCCTGGTCCAACTAAGTCAGAAAATGTAAATAGGTCCAATTCAACCCCGAGTTTTTTGTGGTCTCTTTTTTTTGCCTCTTCTTGTTGTATTACAAAATTTTCAAGCCCTTCTTTTGTCTTGAATGCCAATCCATAGATTCTTGTTAGCATTTTATTTTTCTCATCCCCACGCCAATAGGCACCGGCAATTCTGGATAGTTTAAATGCCTCAGGTAGGATTTCTTTTGCCGGGTTTTCTGTGTGGCCTCCTCGACAGAGATCTGTGAATTCACCAGAGGTATAAAGGGTGATTTTCTCTCCCTTGCCTACGATTTCGTCTATGAGTTCTATTTTGTATGGATTACCTTTGAAGTACTCTTTAGCTTCATCGGCAGTAACTTCTCTATGGGAGAAAGAACTCCAAGAGGGTAGAATCTCTCGCATTTTTTCTTCTATACGAGGCAGATCTTCATCTGTGATTGGAGAAGAAAACTCAAAATCATAATAGAATCCATTGTCTATTGCTGGCCCTATGCTGTTTTTTGTGTCCGGGTATATTTCCTTGACCGCCGAAGCTAGAAGGTGGGCTAAGGTGTGCCTTAGATATTCAATATTTTCTTGTGCCATTGGTCTATATTATCAGTCATTCCTTCTTTTTTCAAAAGAATTAAAGCTTTTTTGCTTTCTCTATAATCAAGCTAATCTCTCCATTTCTTTTGGATATTTTTCCATATATTCCGATACAGGAGTCTGGAACAAAAATATCTTTTATTTCAGCGAATATTTTGGGGAACAAAACTACATCTATTGGGCCAGTAAAATCAGAAATCCTACCGAAGGCCATACGGTCGTTTCCTTTAGTGGTAATTTCTCTTACTTCCTCCACTATTCCCCCGAGGGCAACACTTAATCCTTCTCGTGGGTTTTCTTTTATTTTTGACACAGTAATACCCCCTTTCTCAAGTTTTTCTTTATGTTTGTCTAGCGGATGGCCAGAAATGTAAAGACCTAAAAGTTCTTTTTCCCAAGTAAGTTTCATTTCGGCATTAGCTTTTTCAGCTGGTGTAAGTTTAAGTGTCGGCAGGCTTTCTTTGTCGGACATTAGTCCGAATAAAGAATCCTGTGTTTCGTTACCGCTCATATGCTCTTTATGAAAGGCCAGAAGCAGTTCTAGATTTGCGAAAAGTACTCCGCGATCCTCAAACTCATCGAGGGCCCCAGACATTATGAGTGATTCCAGTGACTTTTTATTAAGGTTCCTATCTTTGATGCGATTTAAGAAATCAGCAATAGAAAAAAATCTTCCGTTCTTTTTTCTTTCTTTCACGATCGTGTCTGCTATTCCTTCTCCAAAGTTTTTTATTGTTGTTAGGCCAAATCTTATTTTGTCTGGCTCATTATCCTTTCTTACAACGGAGAATCCCTGGAAGCTTTCATTGGCGGATGGGGGTAGCACGGGGATTTCCATCTTTTTGCATTCAGCTATCATTTCTCCTATTTTATCTATATTCCCAGAGTCAGCTGTTAAGACCGCAGACATATATATGGCGGGGAAATGTGCTTTTAAATAAGCGGTTTGATACGCTACGCGACCATAGGATGCAGAGTGCGCTTTATTAAATCCGTAGGCAGCAAATGGCTCAATCCATGTCCAAAGCTCTTGGGCCTTTTTTTCCGGCCACTTACTGTGAGTAATACACCCATCTATAAACTTTTCTTTTTGCGCCCGCATTTCTTTGGGTATTTTCTTTCCTACGGCCTTTCTGAACTTGTCCACTTCACCCCAAGAGTATCCAGCAATATCCTTAGCGATTATTAGAAGATCATCTTGATAGACCAATATGCCATATGTTCTTGAAAGTATGGGCTCTAGGGCCGGGTCGAGATAAGAAATAAGTAATGGGTCGTGTTTTCTTTTTATGTAATCCGGAATGAATTGTATTGGTCCTGGGCGATAGAGAGCCACCATTGCATTGATGTCGTGTATTGATGTTGGCTTAAGTTCCATTAGAAACTTCGTCATAGCATCTCCATTGAGCTGGAATAGTCCGTCTGTTTTTCCAAGTGCCAGAAGTTCAAATGTCTTCGAATCTTCAAGGGGAACGTTTTCTATATCTATTTTGAAGTTTTCAATAGCCTCAACCCTGTGTATTGTGTCCGCAATTATTGAGAGATTTTTTAACCCAAGAAAGTCAAATTTTAATAAGCCAGCATCTTCTACTGAATACATATCATATTGAGTAATGATTTTGCCCTCTCCTTTGGGGTCAAATTGGAGAGGAATAAAGTCTGTTAGTTTGGTGGGTGATATTACAACACCCGCGGCGTGTACAGAAATATGGCGCGCACACCCTTCGATCTTTTTTGCCATGTCAATGATGTCTTTTACTTCTGGTTCTTTGTCATATATTTCTTTGAGCTCTGGGATCATCTCAAATGCCCGATCAATCGTCATTGGGAATCCCTGTGAGCCCATTGGTATTAGTTTGGCAATTCGATCTCCGGTCCCATATGGATATCCTAATGCGCGGGCAACATCACGCACGGCACCACGCGCCATCATTGTTCCAAATGTTCCAATTTGTGCGACCTTGTCGGCACCATATTTTTGACGAACATACTCAATTATTTCATCACGACGGTTATCGGCGTAGTCCATGTCGATGTCGGGGGCAGACGGTCTCTCCGGGTTCAAGAATCTTTCAAAAGGTAGTTCATATTCAATGGGGTTTAAATTTGTTATTTGGGCGAGATAGGTAACCATTGACCCAGCGACTGATCCTCTGATATTTGTGAGTATTCCATTCTCATGAGCATATCTAAGAAGGTCTCCGACAACTAAAAAGTAAGGTGAAAATCCCTTATCTTTAATAATTTTGAGCTCGTACTCTATCCTTTCTTCAATTTCTTTGGTTTTTTCTAAACCGCGCTTCGGTATGCCCTCGTATACCAATTGGCGGAGTTCATCGTCATAGGAAAGGCCCTTATTGGTTTGTATATTTGGAAATACCCAGCTTCCAAATGATAGTTTAAGATTTATTCTGTCGATGATTGTTTGTATATTATCTAGCGCCTCTGGTAGCTCCGCAAAAAGTTCATTGGCCCTTTCTTGTGATATGAAAGAAAAATCCTCCTCACCATCGTTGAGATTATTCCTCTCTCTATCAGTATTTGATTGCACAGACATTAAGGTATCTCTGGCCCGCTTGTCTTCAGGGTCTAAATAGAAGACATCATGCCCAGCAACGATTGGTATTTCATTTGATTTTGCAAAACCAGAAAGACCTTCCATCTTCTTTGGTTGGCCGTGTATTTCTGGGTGTTTTGTAATTTCAATAAAAAAATCTTCTCCAAATATTTTTTTATACCATTCCGCCACGGCCACCGCCTTTTCTGGTTCATTGCCAGAAAGTATTTGTGCTATTTCTCCTGATGAGGAGGGTGATATACAGATCAGGCCCTCTTTATATTTTTCTAAGGTTTCTTTATCAATTCTGGGTTTGTAATAGAATCCCTCAAGGTGGCCAATTGTTACGAGCTCTATAAGATTTTTATATCCAACTTCATTTTTGGCGAGAAGGATTAGTCGATGTCGCGCATTATCTATGCCAGCTTGTTTGTCATGTCGGCTACGATAGGCAACATAGGTGTCCACTCCAATTATTGGTTTTATTTTTGCCTTCTCACACTCTTTATAAAATTCTATTGCTCCGTATAGGTTGCCATTGTCAGTAAGTGCAAGCGCTTTCATTTCATTTTTTTTCGCCCTTCCCACAAGGTCTGGGATTTTCGGCAGAGCCATAAGAAGACTGTAATGACTGTGGGTGTGGAGGTGGGAAAAAGGTTTCATAAAAAGATTATACTATGAGCCCTTGCCCATACTCCAACATTCTTTTGTTTAGACCACAAAGGGAGTATTATGAACATATGAAAATATCTTCAAATCTCTGTACATCTCGACGGGGGTTTAGTTTGGTGGAACTTCTGATTGTTCTTGGGATAATCACGCTTTTAATAGCTGTTGTAGGTTTTAATATTATAGGGGCTCGTTCATCTGGACGTAATGCAGAGGTGAGGGCACATGTACAAACCCTAAAACTCGCCCTTGCTAGGGCGGGGCAGGCGGACCCTTCTGGGACCTATCCCGGGGTAACTACTTGGAGATGTTTAAAACCGTCTGGTTTTTGTTGGCGTGGACAGTATCGTGAAGGTGGTGTGCTAAATACTTTCATTTTGACCTATACACCAAGCTTGCCAACTCCTCCAGGTACAAAGAGTGGGGAGTATAGGCACGATGCTTATTTGTATAGTGTAGGGGGGGCCAGTGTAACTTTGTATGGAGTTGCTGGGAATATTTTATCTGGATACACTGGTCCAATACTTGTATGGTGGCAAGAGAAGCCGATCACAGACTGCAATGGGCAATATCTTGGTCAGTTAGATACGGGAGTATATTATTGTGCAGAGAGACTTATTCAATAAATGAATCTAAAGGTAGGAAGAGTTGGTGTTGACGAGGCGGGTAGGGGGCCTCTAGCTGGCCCAGTCGCTATTGGGGCCTTTTTTGTTAGACGAGGTACTAGGTTGTCGTATCTCGGTTTAGCTGATTCCAAAAAATTAAGTAAAGAAAAAAGAGATGAATGGTTTGAAAAGATAAGAGCATGGAAGTTGGAGGGGAAGGCGGACTTCGCTGTTTCTTTGGTGTCGCCCAAGGTTATAGATAAAAGGGGGATAACTTTTGCCATCAGATTGGGTATAAGGCGTTGTCTTAAAAAACTTTCTGTTTCATCGCACGGAACGCAGATTTTTCTTGATGGAGGTTTAAGAGCGCCAGATGAATTTAGAAAGCAAAAAACAATTATCCGTGGTGATGAAAAAGTTCCAGTTATTTCCCTAGCCTCCATTGTTGCCAAGGTTACTAGAGACAGATATATGAAGAGATTGTCAAAGAAGTATCCTGAATATGGATTTGAAATACATAAAGGGTATGGTACAAAGGTCCATATTAAAAATATTAATAAACATGGATCCTCTGATGTGCATAGGGAAACATTTATTAAAAACTTTTGACAATAGTATGATTTGTTTGTAGATTCTATTAAGAAAGTGTTCTCATTAAAAACCAATCACCTATGGCGGAGGTAGTATATGACCATCAATGATGTACCTGCTGGTGACTCCTTCACAGCCAGTTTCAGCGGTATCAACCAGATTTACACCAAACTTCCGGAAGGGGTTAGGGACGAAGGTGGTCGACCAGTAAATGCTATCTGTCAGACTCGACTCGGAGGAAGGGTGTGCAATCTTAATCCTACGCATCCAGTTGGCGAGCACATTAGCTTCTTGGCCTGTTTTTTACACGCATTTTCTTCTAAGACTAGTGGTGCCCCACCAGACAAGATTTTCCCAGCGCGGGAAGAACCGTCCATTCCTACCATGTTGTTGGGGGTTAATGGATGGACGCTGGAGCGCCTCAGATCTGTTTTCACGGGTAGTTTTATTCCACCACACAGACGATTAGCTGAAGTGATGCGTGCCTAAAGAGCTAAAAATAACCCCACCGACACATGGATTTGTGTCGGTGGGGTTTGTTCTTCGCATCCTTGATATTTTAGATTGCCTTTGATATGCTCTACCGACTATGGTTGTACGAATGAGACATACGAGATCTCACACGAAGAACAGGAGATCTCATCATAAGGTTGCTTCTATCCGATTGAGTAAGGACGAAAGTGGAGTTCCACATGTCCGGCATCGAATGAATCCGACTACGGGTAAATACCGTGGGCGTGATGTTGTTGATGTTATAGCTAAAACTGCGAAGAAGGCGGCAAAGAAGAAAGAAAAGGGCTCTTCTAAGGCAGAGTAGGGATTTTTCGTGTATAATAAGTTTTTGGCCATATGGCAAACAGGCACCTTGCAAGATCAGTGGTAATGCAAACACTCTTTGAGTGGGATTTTTGTAGCGCCTCTGTTCTAGACGCCTTGATTGTACTTGAGCGTAATAAAAAAGAGTTCGCTCCAAAAGTGTCTGACGACGGCTTTATGGACGATCTTATTAAGACTGTAATTTCTAAACAAAAAGATTTAGACGTCATTATTGTTAAGGCGGCCCCAGACTGGCCGATTGAAAAAATATCTATTATTGATCGCAATATTCTCCGCATAGGTCTTGCTGAGCTTTTGTTTTCTGATAGTGAGCAAGTCCCACCGAAGGTGGCTATCAACGAAGCTATTGAGCTCGCTAAATCTTTTGGGGGAGATACATCTGGTAAATTTGTGAATGGTGTTTTGGGCGCAGTTTATAAAGAAATGGGTGAGCCAGGTAAAAATGATGTTTCTAAGAAAAAAAATAAGGACCTTTCGGATGACAAGGTAACTCTCGAGCAGTTGGGTGGGGCCCTAGTGTATTCTATTCATGAAGGCAATATATATTTGGCCCTAGTGCACGACGTCTTTGGTCACTGGACTCTTTCTAAGGGGAAACTTGAAAAAGAGGAAGACTTAAAGGTAGGAACGATAAGAGAAATAAAAGAAGAGATAGGACTTGATATTATGCTAGAGGATGATTTGGGGGTTAATGAATACATTGCTTATCATCCAGAAAAGGGGAAGCTTAAAAAAAGCGTACATTACTTTTTAGCCAAGTCTTCATTTGAACCAATTCAACTAGAATCAAGCGGTGGATTAAATGATGCCCGTTGGTTTACTCTAGAGGAAATGGCTGATTTGAACTTTTACGACGATATTATGCCACTTATTACAAAGGGGATAGGGCTTCTTTCTGAAAAGAATAAGTAGATTTTTTATGAGTAATTTTTCTAATTTTGAAGAACAAATAGGTGTTGATTTTAAAAACAAAGATCTATTAAAACAGGCATTTGTTCATCGTTCATACTTAAATGAGAATAGAGATTTTCCATTAGGTCACAATGAGCGCTTAGAGTTTTTAGGTGATGCTGTTTTGGAACTTGTAATCACCGACTATTTATTTGTTAAGTATCCAGAAAAGCCAGAAGGAGAAATGACAAGTCTCAGGTCGTCTTTGGTTAATTCAAACACTCTTTTTTCGGTTGGACAGACTTTAAAAATTAATGATTTTTTACTTTTGTCTCGCGGTGAAGCCAAGGATACTGGACGAGCTCGTCAGTACATACTTGCTAACACTATGGAAGCCATTATTGGTGCGATATATATTGACCAAGGATATGAAAGTGCCAAAAAATTTATTTATGACTATATATCTCCATATCTGGATAAGGTAATTGAATTAGGAAGCTGGATAGATTCAAAAAGTCTTTTTCAAGAAAAAGCGCAAGAGCATGCAGGTATAACTCCGGCATACAGAACTATAAAAGAAGTTGGCCCTGACCACGGCAAACATTTCACTGTAGGTGTGTATTTAAAAAATGATTTAGTGGCACAGGGAGATGGGGAGTCAAAGCAAGACGCAGAACAGGTGGCCGCCAGGAATGGTTTGGACGCAAAGGGCTGGGGATAGTTTTGTCTATTAAGATAAGATAATTTTCCTTTCCATAATAAAATATTATAACACTTTTATAAATTACATAGGACTACCCTATGTATTCTTAGTAAAACACGCCAACCGGTGAAGGTTGGCGTGTGAACGACCGGACTTCGAGACCTATCCCAGCTGGAGAGAACTACTGGTCCGAAGCACGATCGTTGGCAGTTTTGGAGAGCGTGCCAGGCTCGATGCGTCCCTTTTTCCACAACCCCCTAGCCAGGGGGTTTACAATTAGCGCTCCCACTACCATTGGCCCGATGCTGAGGAGCAAGAACAAAAATGAATCCACCATGTTAATGGTCGGTGGGCAGTTTCCGTACAGGCCCTCTAGGCAATGAGGTTTTAGCGCTTCACTTACCACTATACCTGCTCCTACCAGGAATAGTGCCGAACCAATGATTCCCAAGATCAATGATCCAGTTGAGTACAGTAGCTTACGCACGCCTACCTCCTAGGTAAAAGTGGAACTCTTCTTTAATTATATCACACACAGTTTTATTGTCAACCCCGTCGCTCGCGAGCGACGGGGTCAATACCTAAAGACAAGGCAAATAGAGGCTTAAATGGTATAATAATTATTCATGTATTTAAAAAGTGTTGAGATTTCAGGATTTAAATCTTTTGCCAAGAAAAGCACTCTTGAGTTCAATGCTCCTATTTCAGCAATTGTTGGTCCCAATGGAAGCGGTAAATCTAATGTCGCTGAAGCTTTTCGTTTTGTATTAGGGGAGCAGTCTATAAAGTCATTGCGCGGTAAAAAGGGAGAGGATTTAATTTTCAATGGGGCAGGTGAAGGAGCTAGAGCCAATCGCGCCTCAGTCAAGGTTCTATTTGATAATTCTAAAAAGCCCGCCCGACCGAATGGTCATTCGGGCGGGGTTTTTAATGTGGATTTTTCAGAGGTCACTATTGAGCGCGTAGTTCATCGTGATGGAGTAAATGAATATTTTTTGAATGGCACGCAAGTTCGCTTGAGAGATATTATAGAGCTTCTAGCGGGGGCACACATTGGCGCTTCTGGGCACCACATAATCTCTCAAGGGGAAGCAGATAGGATTTTAAATAGTTCCCCTAGAGAGCGCAGGGCAATGCTTGAAGATGCATTGGGCCTTAAGATCTATCAATATAAGAAAGTGGAAAGTGAGAGGAAGCTTGATAAAACTTTGGAGAATATTAAGTCAGTTGAGAGTTTGAGAAAAGAGATAGCCCCACATTTAAGATTTTTGAGAAAGCAGGTTGAGAAGATAGAAAAAGCCAAAAATCTCAAAGACGAGTTAAAAGATTTGTCACGGGCGTATTTAAAAAGAGAGGACGCACATATTTCTCAGACAAAAAAAACAATCTCTGATGAGAGAGGGCCCCTTATAGAAAAGAAGCTGCGTCTTGAGCAAGAAATGTCAGATGCTCGTAAAGTATTAGAGAGCTCGCAGAATAAAGATGAAAAAAGCGAAAAAATAATGGATCTTGAATCCAGCATTTACAATACACGTAGAGAAAAAGACGGACTTTTGCAAAATGCTGGGAAAATTGAAGGAGAAATATCGGCAGAGAAAAGAATTTTATTAAAACAAAAAGAGATATTGAGTTCTGAGACGCATAAGACAATCGCTCTTTCTGATGTAGAAGAGTTTATCTCTTCCGCAGAGTCAAAGTTGAGAGAAGCGGAATCTTCAGACGACATTTCGCGTATACGTGCGATTTTGCGAGATGTGAAGAATCTATTCGTCGCTTTCATAGGAAGTAAAAAGGAAGAGAGTGACGACTCAATAGTTAAAGAATCGGAAGCTACAATTATTTTACTGAATAAATCAAAAGAAGAAATTGAAAAGAAGATTTTGGATATAAGAAAAAAAGAGGAAGATTTGCAAAAAGAGTACAGTTCACTTCAAAAAGATATTGAGAAAGAAAAAGACTCAAGTCGTGACGCTGAAAAGGCGCTTTTCAGGGTTATGTCTGAACAAAATGAAGTCTCGGGAATTTTGGCCCTTTTGCAGGCAAAAGAAGAGCAATTGCGGATTATAGAGACCGATTTTAAAAGAGAGCTTGAGGAGTGCGCAATGCTTGCCGGAAGAGAGGTTTTGGATTTTAAAAGTACAGATATAGGGGGTGATGTTTTTGAGAAAGATAGAGCGCCTCAAGAAGACCGCAGGAGAGCTATAGAGAAAATAAAAATACGGCTTGAAGAAGCTGGGCTTTCTGGTAGCTCTGAGGTTTTAAAAGAATTTGAGGAGACTTCAGAAAGGGATACCTTTCTTGAGAGAGAGCTCATTGATCTTAGTGGCTCTGCAGAATCCTTGAAAAATCTAATTAAAGAATTGGGAGAAAAACTAGATATTGAATTTAAAGAGGGAATACAAAAAATAAATAAACAATTTGGAGAATTCTTTTCTTTGATGTTTGGTGGTGGTACTGCCAAAATTGTTGTGATACAAGAAAAGAAAAAAGCGAGAAGAGTCTCAGAAGATTTGGAAATTAGTGAGGAACCACAAGATGAGGAGATCCTTGAAGAGGAACAGATTGAAGAGGGGATTGATTTGGAGGTGTCGCTACCTAGGAAGAAAATAAAAGGCCTTGTGATGCTTTCTGGTGGAGAAAGGGCACTTACTTCTATAGCTCTTTTATTTGCGATTTCTCAAGTTAATCCACCGCCATTTATTATTCTTGATGAAACAGATGCCGCTTTGGATGAAGCCAATTCTCGTAAGTATGGCGATATGGTTGAAAATCTCGCTAAGTATTCTCAACTTATTTTAATTACCCACAATAGAGAGACAATGTCACGAGCTGGAGTTATATACGGAGTGACTATGGGTATTGGTGGAGTATCAAAAATGCTTTCTATTCAGTTTGAAGAAGCAGTATCAGTGGCGAAGTAGGTTTGTAAATTGCAAAGGCGCCCGATTTTTTGGGCGCCTTGTGGTGTTTACTTAGGTCACTGCGGAAGCTGGTTTTGGGGTGCAGAACTGACAGCGACCCTTCCCAGGTGTTCGGTGAGTCTCCACGCTCTCTCTGAGACAGGGTCCAGAGTTAGCGTAGAGGACATTACTGCACAGGAAACCGGCATTGATAAGTCTTACTACCGCAGACCTCTTATGCTCTCTGAATGCATGGGCACAAAGGCCTCTTGGACAGTAGTAGTAAGTGACCCTGTATTCTCCGGCAAGGTCATCTACTTCATTATGTTCGTCCAAGATGGGCGAACTGCAGTTTTTGCAACGCATACCACCTCCTTTTTGTTCATTTCTTGGCGTATCTTAACTTTGTATTAGTGCAAAATCAAGGATTTTTTTATCTAAATTAGCATCGTTTAATTTTACCCGCACCCTATCGCCTAAAGAGTATTTTTTCTTTTTTTGTGTTCCAACTATGCAATAGTTTTTTTCGTCCAGAATATACATATCATCAGTCATATTTCTAAGACGAACCATTCCTTCGGCCTTTGTTTCTACTTCTTCAACATATATACCCCATTCTGAAACACCGGAGATGGTGGCATCAAATTCTTGACCAATTTTGCCAAGCATAAACTCAACTTGTTTGTATTTAATAGACGCCCGCTCGGCTTCCGATGCTGATATTTCTTTTTGAGTAGCTTCCATTGAAAGTCTTTCGTATTTTGCCACCTCGTCTTGTTCTATTACTCCACCATTTAAAAATCGAAATAATAATCTATGCACCATTAAGTCTGGATATCTGCGAATTGGAGAAGTGAAATGTGTGTAATATGTAAAACCAAGTCCAAAATGGCCAATGTTTCTTGTGGAGTAAACAGCTTTAGCCATTGATCTTATTGTCGCTGTTTTAATTAGGGACTCATGCACCCCGCCATCAATAGATTTCATTAGTCTATTAAGTGCCCCAGCTGTTACTTCGCCGTCTTCTTCATCTAGATTATATCCAAGTGCCTTTGCAAATACTGCTAGGTTTATAATTTTTTCTTTATTAGGCAATTCGTGAATTCTATATACGAAGGCCCCTTTTGATTTAGCTTTCTCTATTCCTTTATACATAAACTCTGCCACCTCTCGATTGGCAAGAAGCATGAATTCCTCTATGAGTTTGTGAGTATCTTTGCGTTCTTTTCGAAATACTCGAATTGGCCTACCTTCGTCATCAAGCTCAAATTTTACCTCTTCCGTTTCAAATTCTATGGCCCCATTTTTAAACTTCTCTTTTTGGAGCTCTTTGGCTATCTGGTTTAAGGTGTCTAATTCTTCAAAATATTCTCCGGTCTTTGCGTCTAATATTTCTTGGGCTTCTTCATATGAAAAACGCCTATCAGAGTGGATTACTGTTTTACCGAACCACTTATCTAGAACTTTGCCACTTTTGTTTATATTAAATACTGCAGAAAAAGTGAGCCTTTCTACATCTGGTTTTAGACTACAAAGATCATTTGAAAGAATTTCCGGCAACATTGGTATTGTGCGATCTACCAAATACACAGAGGTCCCACGCTTTATTGCTTCTTGGTCAAGTATTGTTCCTGGCTCAACGAAGTGAGAGACATCAGCGATGTGTATTCCTATTTCATAATTCCCATCAGTAAGCACCTTGAAAGACAGCGCGTCGTCAAAGTCCTTTGCATCTACTGGGTCTATGGTGAAGGTAAGCGTGTCACGGAAATCTTTTCTTCTACCGACTTCGTTTTTCCAGTCAGCCTCCTTCTCTTCTACGATTCTTAAGGCGTCTTTGTCTACTTCTTTGGTGAACTTATCTTCAAAACCCCGCTCAAGGATAATGGCTTCCATTTCTACATTGTGGACGCCCTTTCTGCCGAGTACCCGGATTACTTTACCTTCCGGGCTTTTCAAAGGGTCTCTCCATCCAGTTATTTCCACCTGAACCTTGTCACCATTTTTTGCCTTTTGTGCATTGGAGCCGTGAATGAAAATATCACGATACATTCTTCTATCATCTGGTTTAAGGAAGAAGAAATCTTTTGATTGTCCATTTCCAGATTGGGGAGTTGCCTGTGGAGAGGTTAATGTTCCAACAAACTGCATTTTTGCTCTTTTCTTTATTCCCAAGACTTCACCCTGCCTGCGGATACCTGCTTCTTCTTTAAGAACCATTACTTCCACCTCATCATTGTTGAGGGCAGTATTCATTAGGTGGTTTTGTATCTCTATATCCTCTGAAAACTCAGGTATAGAGAAATAGCCGATCCCTCGGCCACCCAATGTTATTGGTCCTGTATAGGTCTTTCCTTTCACTATCAAAACACTATATCAGATTTTTGGGTCTTGCCGAGCCTCGGTTCCGCTATTGACCGTGGTCTTTGTCTCTGTTACCATGGCTCTTACATGTTAAAAATTAGACTACAGCGAGTAGGAAGAAAACACGAACCGACATTTCGGGTCGTTTTGACTGATTCTAAGAATAGTACTAAGAGTGGAAAAATCCATGAAGTTTTGGGTTCTTATGATCCTCGCAAAAAGACCGAAGTATTTAATGGTGAAAGAATAAAAGAGTGGATGAGTAAGGGAGCTCAACTTTCGGGCACTCTTCATAACTTACTTATATCCCACAACATTATTAGTGGTAAAAAAATAAATGTTTTGCCACGTAAATCTCCAGTGATTGATGAAGCAAAGGTGGCAGAAGAAAAAGCTCAAGCCGAAGCAGTGGAGGCAAAAAAGGTAGAAGACGAAACAAAGGCAAAAGAATCTGAAAATACACCAGAAACTCCAGCAGAAGCTTCACCTGAGCCAGAAACTCCAGTAGAAGCTTCACCTGAGCCAGAAACTCCAGTAGAAGCTAAGTCAGAAGAGGTACCAACTGAGACTACGGAAGAGAAACCAGCTGAATAATTTAAATAAAAGCCCCACAAAAATGTGGGGTTTTTATATTGTGCGATGAGTTTCAAAATGGTATAAACATTATAGCGAAAGCAGTCGGAATACATTAACAGATAAACGAACGATACCATGGAACGAGATGTACTTTTTTTAGAACAAATAGTGAAAGAGTTGGTAGATAATCCAGATGATGTGAAGATAAATAGGACGGTGGATGAGATGGGTGTTCTTATTACTCTTGATTTAAACCCAGCAGATATGGGGAAAATTATTGGGCGACAAGGCAATACTGCCAAGGCCATTAGAACTCTTCTTAGGGTTGTTGGCATGAAAAATAATGCTCGAGTGAATTTGAAGATCAATGAGCCAGAAGGTGGCAAAGGTCCAAGTGCATCTGGTGGCACTCAAATGAAAGATTTTGATCAGGCTGTGGAAGAACTAGGTCTGTAATCAATAGGAATACAAAAACAAAACTGCCCCCTAGGGGGCAGTTTTGTTTTGATTGAATTTTAAGCTAAAAGCTGTAATCTAAGTCTAGTAGGTTCCGATCTTGTGTCGGGGCCAAAAGCCAGTTACGCCTCCCGGCGCGATCTACTGATCGACTAAAAACTAATAACTACCCGTGATTTTCCACATAATAACCCTTTTCCCAAAAGCATTTGATTCATATCTAAATGAATCTATTTTGAAGCGAGCAATAGAAGATAAAAAAATAAAAATAAAATTTTACAATCCACGTGATTTTTCTGGTAATAAGCATGACAGAGTAGATAGGCCTCCATATGGTGGAGGTCCTGGAATGGTTATTCAAGCAGAGCCAGTTATCAAAGCTATAGCTAAGGCCAAGGGTAGAAAAAGTAAGGTTAAAATTATTTTTTTTAATCCAGGAGGTAAATTGCTAGACAATCAATATGCGAAGAAAACGGCTGACTCTTATTCGGATATTATTTTAGTCTGCGGCAGGTATGAAGGTATTGATGCTCGTGTAAAAAAAGTTTTTCGTATGGATAATATTTCTATTGGACCATTCGTACTTACTGGTGGTGAACTTCCGGCAATGATTACAATTGATGCGATCTCTCGCCAGAAAAAAGGAATATTAGGAAACTTTGATTCATTAGAAGAAAAACGGGCAGTTTCTCACGATGTCTATACTAGGCCAGAGGTCGTTACTTATAAAGGCAAAAAAATTAGAGTCCCTAAAGTGCTCCTTTCCGGTAACCCTAAAAAGATAGATGAATGGAAGAGGGGAAAGAGTTTAAAAGAGCGATAGTGTTGTGTAATTTGCAAAAAGGCCTATTTCTGTGGATTGCTACTTGACAGGAAACTTCTTACGAGTACAATTACCCCCACTTCGGCAAGATTGAGTTGCGGCATACGAAGTTAACGTTTTGCGTTTTAATTCGTTAGTATCTTGCTACAAATAGTCTCATAGTTTCATATTTTATTAGAACACCCTCTTAAAGGGGTGCCTTTGCATTTTTATTCACAATTTTTTACATGAGTACAAAAACACCAAAAAGAGAGAAAAAGTATTTCAGTAAATTTAAAGAACCACTAACAGAAATTCCTGATTTGGTTGTTTCTCAAGTAGAGTCTTTTGATTGGCTTGTTCGTGAGGGACTCAAGGAAGTTTTTAAAGAGTTTTCTTCTATAAAAGATTTTTCAGAAAAGAAGTTTACACTTGACTTTACGGGTTTTGAACTTGATTCACCAAAATATGATGAATACTATGCAAAGGAGAATAAACTTTCTTACGAAGCACCGCTTAAGGTAAGGGTTCGACTTGAGAACCACATTGTAAAGAGTGTTAAGGAGCAGGAGATTTTTATGGCAGATTTTCCATTGATGACATCTCATGGGACATTTATTATTAGTGGTATTGAGAGAGTTATTGTTCCACAATTGGCTCGAACTTTTGGTGTTGCTTTCACCATTCAGGAGGTTCGTGGACAAAGACTTTTTGGAGCAAAAATTATCCCTTCTAGAGGAGCTTGGATTGAAATAGAGACCGATTTAGAGGGGGTTATTTATGTTCGTATTGATAAGAAAAGGAAGTTTCCAGTAACCGCACTTCTTCGGGCCTTTGGAGCAAAAACAGACAAGGACATCCTTGCTTTATTCGCAAAAGCTGAGGGGGCAAAGCATTTTATTGAAAAGACTCTATCAAAAGACCATACCACCACTTCTGAAGAGGCTTATATTGAAATACATAAGAGACTTAGAGATGGGGACCTCGCTACAGCAGAAAATGCGAAGGAGTTTTTTGATTCTATATTTGGTGGAGAAAGGTATGACTTATCAAAGGTTGGTAGGTTTAGATTTAATAATCGTTTTGGAAAAGGCACTAGTGATAAGGACATAGAGCACAGGACCATAACTCTAGATGATTTGTTCCACATCCTTAGTCATGTTGTGCATCTAAATATTACACCGGGCTCAGTTGAGGATGATATTGATCACTTGGGAAGTCGCCGAGTTCGTTATGTGGGGGAGATGTTCCAGCAAAAGATTCGGGTGGGTATGTCTCAAATCAAACGAAACATTCAGAATAGAATGTCTACCGTTGATACAGATGTGACTTTGCCAGTGCAATTTATTAGCCCCAAGCCACTACAGGCTCGTATAAAAGAGTTTTTTACTACAAACCAGCTATCTCAGTTCATGCAACAGACAAATGCCCTTGAAGAACAAGAGCATTTGCGCACCTTGTCAGCCCTTGGACAGGGTGGACTTAACCGTGCTCGTGCAGGACTAGAGGTTCGTGATGTTCATCCGTCTCACTATGGAAGACTTTGTCCAATTCAGACACCAGAAGGGGCGAACATAGGACTTATTTTACGTCTTGCGGTATATTCCCGAATTAATGATTTCGGAATGATTGAAACCCCATATGCAAAAGTGAAGAATGGTAAACTTACAGGAGAGATTGAATATTTGAATGCTCTTGAAGAAGAAAAGTTCTATATAGCACATGCCGCCACTCCTTATGATGAGGGCGGGCGTATTACAGTTAGCGATGCTGAAGTAAGATATCAAGGAAAACCAAGCCAGATTGAAGTCTCTAAGGTTGGCTATATGGACGTTGCCACCAATCAGGCTTTTTCTGTTGCGACTTCTATGATTCCGTTTCTAAACCACGATGACGCTAATCGAGCACTCATGGGATCAAATATGCAGAAACAAGCTACTCCGTGTGTTATACCAGAAGCCCCACTTGTGGCCACGGGCATAGAAGGTGCGGCAGTTAGAAATACGGGGCGGTTAGTTATTGCTATGGAGTCTGGGATCGTATCACATGTAGATGGACGAAGGATTGCTGTAAAAAATGAAAAAGGAAAAGAGCGAGAATATAAGCTAGTAAATTTTTCTCGAACAAATGGGTTTACAGCATTTCATCAGAGACCATCTGTAGAGCTTGGACAAAAAGTTAAAAAGGGTGATGTTTTAGCCGATACATCATCTTCAGATCATGGAGAAATGGCACTAGGTCAAAATATACTAGTTGCCTTTATGAGTTGGTCAGGCGCTAACTATGAAGATGCCATTATTGTTTCAGAAAGACTTGTAAAAGAAAGTAAATTCACTTCTATTCACATTGAAGAATTTGTTGTTAATGTTCGTGATACAAAGCTTGGTCCAGAGGTTACAACCTGCGATATTCCAAATGTTGGAGAGAGCAAATTGAAAAATCTTTCTGAGGATGGAATCGTTAGGGTTGGGGCCGAGGTTAGGTCGGGCGATATTTTGGTAGGGAAGATTACTCCAAAAGGTGAGACGCAACTTACTCCAGAAGAAAGACTCTTGAGATCCCTTTTTGGTGAAAAGGCACGCGATGTAAAAGATACGTCAAAAAGAATGGAGGGCGGAAAGAAGGGTCGTGTTGTAGCTGTTCAGGTTTTTTCAAGGGAGAAAGGAGATAAACTTGAAAGTGGAATCATAAAACGAATACATATTGAAGTCGCGCAACTTAGAACGGTCTCTGTGGGAGACAAGCTGGCTGGGCGTCATGGTAACAAGGGGGTTATTTCACGCATTCTTCCAGAAGAAGATATGCCATATATGGCCGATGGACGACCCATTGATATTATTTTGACTCCACTTGGCGTACCTTCTCGTATGAACTTGGGTCAAATTCTTGAACTCCATCTTGGATTAGCGGCTCACACCTTAAATTATCAGGCAATTGTTCCGCCGTTTGCTGGTGCGACTGATACTGAAATTAAGGAAGAGCTCAAAAAGGCTGGATGGATCGAAGACGGAAAGATAGAGTTGTTTGATGGGCGAACTGGGCGTGCTTTCTATCAGAGGATTGCTGTTGGGTATATGTATATTTTCAAACTTCATCACATGGTTGAAGATAAGATTCATATGCGCTCTATTGGTCCGTACTCTTTAATCACTCAACAGCCATTGGGTGGAAAAGCTCAAGGAGGAGGACAAAGATTTGGAGAAATGGAAGTGTGGGCTCTTTTGGGACATGGGGCCGCATATACTTTGAGAGAAATGCTTACGATTAAGTCGGATGACATTTTGGGTCGCTCTGCTGCTTTTGATGCCATGGTGAAGGGGGAAAGGATTACTCAACTAAATACTCCAGCTTCATTTGGTGTTCTTCTTAATAACTTACGAGGGCTCGGCCTTGATGTAACGCTTGAGGAAGGAGAGAGGCTTACTAACCAAGATGAGGAAGAGAATAATTAGCACAATCAAAGAACTACTATGATTAAACCAAAACAAAATTCAAGTCCCTCATTTGAGTCAATTACTTTAAAACTTGCATCGCCAGAAAAAATTAAAGAGTGGTCATTTGGTGAGGTTACAAAACCAGAAACTATAAACTATCGTACTCAGAGAAGTGAGAGGAATGGTCTTTTTGATGAAAAAATCTTCGGCCCTGACCGTGACTACGAATGTTACTGTGGAAAATATCGAGGTATTCGATATAAGGGGATCGTTTGTGAGAAATGCGGTGTTGAGATTACGCGGTCTATCGTTCGCCGTGAACGAATGGGTCATATTGAGTTGGCTACGCCTGTCTCCCATATCTGGTTTTTAAAGTCTATGCCGTCCCGGCTATCGTTAATCATGGGGCTACCATCTGGGGAACTTGAAAAGGTTATCTATTTTGCTGGGTATATCATCACCTCTGTTTCAGAGGAGGAAAAACAAAGGATTTTTCGTGATCTTGATTCTGAATATAAGTCCAAGGTTAAGGTTCTTCAAGATGAAAAATCAAAAGAAGCCCTCAAGGAGCTTCTACTTAATGCAAAGCGTGATTTAGAGAGTATATCAGTTGGTAAGGTTCTCGATGAGGTTCATTATCACGCCTATTCAATGAAATATTCTACGCTTTTTGAAGCGGGTATCGGCGCTGAGGCAATTTTTGATATCTTAAAGAATGTAAATTTGGAAAAACTTCTTGAACAATTAAATATTGATACGGAAAAAGTGAGCGCCCTTGAAGCTCCAAAATTAAATAAACGTATAAGTCTTATCCAGCAGATGATAAGAAGCGGTGTTCGTCCTGAGTGGATGTTTTTGACTAGGATTCCTGTTATTCCACCAGCGCTTCGTCCGATGGTTCCCCTTGATGGTGGTCGTTATGCAACAGCAGATATTAATGACCTATATCGTAGGGTGATCAATAGAAATAATCGTCTGAAAAAACTCAAGGAGATTATGGCTCCAGATGTAATTCTTCGAAATGAAAAGAGAATATTGCAAGAAGCAGTTGATGCCTTGATTGATAACTCTATTCGTCATGGTGGAGCCGCCTCATCTGCTGGAAGTCAAATCCAACGAAGACCGCTGAAGTCTCTTGCTGACAACCTTAAAGGGAAAAGGGGGCTATTTCGACAGAATCTTCTCGGCAAACGCGTTGATTATTCTGGACGTTCTGTGATTGTTGTCGGTCCTGAATTAAAACTGAACCAGTGTGGACTTCCAAAACATATGGCACTTGAACTCTTTAAGCCATTTGTTATATCAGAACTTTTGAAAAAGGAACTCGCATACAATATTCGTGGAGCAAGTCGTCTGATTGAGGATAGTATTCCAGAGGTATGGGCTATCTTGGAGGATATTATTAAAGAAAAGTATGTACTTTTAAACCGAGCCCCAACATTGCATCGTTTGGGTATTCAGGCATTTCGTCCGGTGCTGATTGAAGGAAACGCTATCCAGGTTCATCCGCTTGTATGTACTGCATTCAATGCGGACTTTGATGGAGACCAAATGGCAGTTCATGTGCCACTTTCTGAAGAGGCTCAGCTTGAGGCCAAAGAAATAATGGCTTCTGATAAAAATATTTTAAAGCCAGGAAACGGTAACCTAACTGTTTCTATTGATAAACTGGATATTGTTTTGGGTTGCTACTGGATGACAAAGCTTGTTGAAGGAGAAAAGGGTGCGGGAAAGATTTTTCCTACACCAAATAATGCCATCACTGCTCATGATTTTGATGAGGTAGGATTGCGAGCGCCGATTAAAGTTCTTGCAACCACAACTCCAAAGTACGGGCAATTTGAAGGTAAAATTTTTGAAACTACTGTTGGGAGATTATTATTTAATAGTGTTTTACCTAGCGACTATCCGTTTATAAATGACATTGTGGAAAGAAAGAAGATGGGGGTTCTTGTCGATGATTTGATTGAGCGATATGGAGTAGATAACATTCCCCCTATTCTAGATAAAATTAAAGCTTTCGGTTTTAAATATGCAACTTATTCAGGAGTCACTTGGGGGATTGATGATGTGAAGATCCCTGGAGGAAAAGATGAAATTATTAAGGCGGCAAAAAATAAATCAGATGAGGTGATGGAGCAATATAACTCCGGACTCCTCTCTTCAGAAGAGCGTCTTAGAAAAAATACTGAAATATGGCATGGTGCAAAAGGTGAAGTAGAGAAGCTTATTCCTGGAACACTTGACCCAAATAGTTCTGTGGCGGACATGTTGGGTTCTGGAGCAAGAGGATCAACATCTCAGCTTACTCAGATGGCTGGAATGAAGGGTCTTATTACAAATACAGCCGGTGAGACAATTGAATTTCCAATTTTGTCTTGTTCCAAAGAAGGTTTGACTCCTCTAGAATATTTCATCACTACTCACGGTTCTCGTAAGGGTCTTGCTGACACCGCTTTAAACACGGCCAAAGCTGGGTATCTGACTCGCCGACTTTTTGATGTTGCTCAAGATGCAATTATCACCGAAGAAGATTGTGGTACAAAAGAATTTATTACAATAAGTAAGGTAAATTCGGCCGGCCTCGAAGTGTCTCTTACGAAAAATATCAATGGACGATTTTTGGCGCAAGATGTTGTTTCACCCAATGGAGAGGTTCTTTTTAAGAAGGGTCATTTTCTTTCAAAAAAAGATTCACAGCTTATTGAGTCTAGCGGTATTAGTGAAGTGGGGGTGCGTTCACCACTTATATGTAAAACTTTTCGTGGTATTTGTGTAAAGTGTTATGGTGCTGATCTAGGTAAACACAAAGTTATTGATGTCGGTGAAGCAGTGGGGACTGTTGCAGCTCAGGCAATTGGAGAGCCAGGAACCCAGCTAACCATGAGAACATTCCACGCTGGAGGAACCGCTTCTGTTGGTGGAGACATAACGCTCGGTCTGCCACGAGTAGAAGAAGTATTTGAAAATAGAAAGCCAAAGAATCCAGCAATCATATCTCATGTTGATGGTGTGGTTTCCGATATTATAAAAGATGGCACTGATAAGGTCGTGGTTATTCTTCCTGATGAGGTTTCTAAGGTTAAGGATAAGGTGGAATATATAGTAAATGCGGCCCGTGTAGTCTTGGTTAAGAAGGGAGATCAGATAAAAAGAGGTGAACTGTTGACCGATGGGTCATCTGATATTGATGAGTTATTCAAATATGCTGGAAAAGAAGCCGCACAAAATTATATTATTAGAGAAATTTCTAAACCGTATGAACTTCAGGGAGAAACAGTCTCTCGGAAGCACATCGAGGTTATTGTGAAGCAAATGTTTTCTAGAAGGAGAGTTAAGGATGCCGGAGAAACAACTCTTGCTAAGGGGGACGTTGTAGAGGCTTCTGAACTTGCTATGGCAAATGCCACAGCCAGTGAGGCCAAAAAAGAAGAAGCCAAAGCAGACCAGGTTCTTATGGGGATTACCGAAGTATCTCTGTCACGTAAGAGTTTCCTTTCTGCCGCGTCTTTTCAACATACGACCAGAATACTTATTGCTTCTGCTATACGTGGTGTAAATGACAAACTTATTGGCCTCAAGGAAAATGTAATCATTGGACGCCTCATTCCTGCTGGAACTGGTTTTGTTGGAAGTGATAAGTATAAAATGATAAAGGAGATTTCTGATGGACAGAGTGAGTAAGGTTTTATTTCGTGTTTAAGTGAATGGTAGAGAAGAAAGTGCCTAAAATTATATGTCTTCTTCAACCGTAGAAAAAATAAAAGAGAAACTTGAAATATCCGAGGTAGTCGGGTCTTACCTTAAACTTGAAAAGGCAGGGGCTAATTTCAAGGGCAAATGCCCCTTTCATAATGAAAAGACACCTTCTTTTTTTGTATCTCCTTCACGCGGAAGTTACTACTGTTTTGGTTGTGGCGCCAAGGGAGACATATTTTCTTTTGTGCAAGAGTTTGAGGGACTAGATTTCATCGGGTCACTTAAATTATTGGCAGAAAGGGCTGGTGTTGAGATCTCAGAGTATCCTAAAGAAAAAGATAAAGGGGAAGATAAGCTCTATGAGGTTATGGAAAGGGCAACGGTCTTTTTTGAAAAAGGGCTTACTCAAGAACCATCTGCTAAAAAATATCTTTTAAGTCGTGGCATATCAGAAGAAACCACAGCCATTTGGAGGATTGGTTTTGTACCAAAAGATTGGAGACTTCTCTACACGCATTTAAAAGAGCAGGGTATTTCTGAGAAGGAGATGGAGGATGTCGGCCTTATTAAGAAAAGTGAAACTCCTTCGCAAGGTCCAAGCTGGTACGACGTTTTTCGAGGTCGTATACTTTTTCCAATTTTTAATACCTCTGGCAGGGTGATTGCTTTTAGTGGACGTATTTTAGAGGAAGATCCAAAGGCTCCAAAATATCTGAATAGTCCAGAAACTACGCTTTTCTTGAAGTCCGAGACTCTATATGGTTTTCATCGTGCTAAGTCTGATATTAGGAGAAAGGACTATTCAGTTCTGGTAGAGGGGCAGATGGACCTTCTTTTGTGTCATCAGAACGGATTCACTAATACTATAGCTTCTTCAGGAACAGCCTTTACTGAGATGCATTTAGAAAAACTTCGACGACTTTCTAATAAATTATTGCTCGCTTTTGATTCTGATAATGCTGGCTTTGAGGCTGCAAAGAAAAGCGCCACGTTGGCACTTTCTATGGGGATGGAAGTCAAGATTGCAGACTTGCCAAAAGGCAAAGACCCAGCAGATCTTATTTTTGAAGATTTGGATGGGTGGAGGAATGCTATTCGCAATGCCAAGCATTTAATAGATTTTCATTTGGATTCTCTTTCACAAGGCGCAAAAGACGGTCGGGCTCAAATAAAGGAAGTTGAGAAAAAAATCCTTCCGTATTTAACCCTACTTTCAAGCTCAATTGAACAGGCGCATTTTGTAAGTCAGATATCAAAAAAAACAGGAATTAGAGAAGAGGCAATATGGAATGATTTACGCAAACTTCCACGCAAGGCCCCGGGGGATGAAGTCTTGTCAGAGAGTGCTGTGGTAGACATAGAGATAAAAAAAAGAAAAAACTACATAGAGAGACGTCTAGTTGGTATTATTTTCTGGCAAGAGAGTAAAGATTCTCTGGGTCTTGACCCACAGGCATTGAGGATTAAAATTATTGCGATTATTGGTGACGAACAGACAGCCATGCTTTTCCGAAATTATGAAAAGATGAAAGAGGAGCTTATATTTGAAGCAGAATCATATTATGGTACAGAAGAATCTTTGGTTCGGGAGGTAGAGGAATTACTTTTAAATTTTGAAGAAGACATTTTCCGCGATCGTTTTGTTATGGCAATGAATGAGCTTCAGATGGCAGAGGATGAGAAGGATGAAGAGAAGACGAAAGTTTTATTAACAAAGTGCCAAAGTATCTCGGTGAGACTTGCGGATATTTCAAAAAAGAGAATAGGGGGTTCGTGAGGGAATACAGCATACTAATATTTAGAATAAAAAATCATCAAAATGGCGAAAAAAACAAAAAAAATAATAAAGAAAATAAAGAAATCACCAAAAAAGGTGGTATCTAAGCGCAAGATTAACAAACCAAAAAAGCAGACGAAGAAAGCCAAAAAGACCAAGGCTGTGCCTAAAAAGGTCACAAAAAAAGCTACGCCCAAGAAGGTTAAGGTATCGGCAAAGATTAGTAAAAAGATGCAGGAAATTGAGGCAAAGACAGCTCGACTTGTCGCTCGTGGCAAGGAGAAGGGTTTTGTTACATACGATGAGATTCTTAGAGAATTCCCGACTATTGAGGAGGATATTATATTTCTCGAAGATTTTTATCAAAAGCTTCATACCAGTGGTATTGATGTACTTGAAGGTGGTGGCCTTCTTGATGTCCCACAAGAAAATGACCCCGTCTCTAAAAAGTATGAATACGGAAAGTCTGATTCTTCTTATGATTCAATACAGATGTATCTTAAGGAGATTGGCCAGTATCCTTTGATTCCTGGATCTCAAGAAAAAGAACTTGCAAGACGCATAGAGGCAGGTGATATGGAGGCAAAAAACCTTCTTGCTAGAGCCAACCTTCGTCTGGTGGTTTCTATCGCCAAGAAATATGTTGGCAGAAGTCCAGATTTGACTCTCCTTGATCTTATACAGGAAGGTAATCTTGGCCTCTTCAAGGCGGTAGATAAATTTGACTGGACCAAAGGTTTTAAGTTTTCTACATATGCAACTTGGTGGATTAGGCAGGCCATAACTCGTGCATTGGCGGACCAGTCTAGAACGATCCGGGTTCCCGTGCATATGGTTGAGACTATTGCTAAGTATAAACAAGTAGTAAGGAGACTCACCCAAGATTTGGGGCGTGAACCGCTAGCTGAAGAAATTGCTACAGAAATGAATTTAGATGTTGAGAAAATATATAATATTGAAAAGATAGATCAGGCGACGGTTTCTTTGGAAAGCCCCGTGGGAGATGATGGGGATGATGGCAAGAGTAAGTTAGGAGATTTTCTTGCTGATGACAAGATACTTTCACCCGACCAGGATGCTTCCCGAAGAATTATTGCTGATCAAGTGAAAGAGATTTTAGATGATTTGCCAATAAAAGAAAGAAAAATTTTAGAGATGAGACATGGCTTGGTAGACGGCTTCACACACACGCTTGAGGAAGTTGGAAAAGTATTTGGGGTAACACGAGAAAGAATAAGACAAATTGAGGCCAAGGCACACGAGAAGATTCGTCAGCACGAAAAAATAAATAGACTGAGAGGGTATTAGGATTAGTTAGAGTAAATGAGAAAGAGCGACGCGTACAATGCGCGTCGCTCTTTGGTTTCGTGGTTTACCTAAGCCTTAATAGGCCAACCACCACCATGACCAAACCAGTCACGAGCGAAAAAAATGCCACTGTAATTTTCCTGTGTAAATCATCCTGCGAACTGTAGTTTGGTTTATTGTTGAGTCGATCAATTCCGAGTCTCAAAAACAAGATACCTACTATGATCAATGGGAAAGATAACCATACTGGTATGAGCACGTAGCCCCCCGTTGAAGAGAATGTGCGAACTATGTTAATTATAGCATACATACAAAAAAAGACAAGCACAAATAACCCCTAAAATATGGCTAATATTGTGCTAAAATCTGCCTATGTTGAAAGATCCTTTTGTTGGGGCTTACGATGCTCTCAATTCAGAACAGAAGAGGGCAGTTGATACTATTGAGGGTCCAGTTATGGTTATCGCCGGCCCAGGAACAGGGAAAACATCAATTCTCACTCTTCGCATTGCTAATATTTTAAGAAAGACAGACACTCCGGCAAATGGTATTTTAGCTCTCACTTTTACTGAATCCGGTGTGCATTCAATGAGAAGAAAGCTTGTAGGCTTTTTGGGTGGAGAAGCTTATCGTGTTCATATACATACCTTCCACGGTTTCGCTCAAGAGATTATAAGCAGGTACCCAGAATATTTTCCACGCATAATTGGAGGAACAGTAATTAGTGATAGTGGAAAGTTTTCTATTCTTGAAGAAGATATTTTGTCTGGCGAATATGAGCTCATTCGTCCATTTGGTCGACCGACTCTATATGTAAGAAAAGCCCTTGGAGCAATTCAAGATTTGAAAAGAGATGGCATAAATCCAGACGACTTCAAATTTATTTTGGAAAAAGAAGAAAAAGATATTTTGGGCCTCAAGGATCTACACCATGAAAAAGGCAGGTCTAAGGGTCTTATGAAAAGGGAATATATGGAGGCCTTGAGGAACAATGCAAAGAATAGAGAGCTCGTCAATCTCTACATTGGCTATGAAAAAGCGCTTCGTGAAGGGGGGTTTTATGATTATGACGATATGCTCCTTGAGCTAGTCAGAGCGCTAAAAGAAAACAAAGATTTTCTTAGAACGCTTCAAGAAGAGTATTTATATATTCTTGCTGATGAGCATCAAGACGCCAATAACTCTCAAAACTCTATTCTAGAACTTCTTTCTGATTATTCTGATACACAAAATCTTTTTATTGTTGGTGATGAGAAGCAGGCAATATATCGTTTTCAAGGAGCGTCTCTTGAGAACTTTCTTTATTTTCAAAAAAAATATCCAAATGCTGAAGTGATTTTCCTTGATCATAATTATCGCTCAACCCAAACCATATTAGACACTTCACACGCCTTGATGGTTAGCGACGCCCCAGACCCGAAGCTTCGGCCAAAGCTTTCTTCAATGAATAAGGGTGTAAAAGAAGAGCCATTAAGGCTGATGCATTTTAGTATTCCCGATGATGAAGAAGAGGGAGTAGCAGAAGACATAAAAAAGGCAATTGATTCTGGAGTAGCCCCAGAAGATATTGCAGTTTTGGTCCGTACGAATGCCAAAATCTCTTTAATCGGGCGCTCTTTAGCTGGCTTTAATATACCTCACACTCTTTTTACAGATGATGACGTCTTGGCAGATTCCGATATTGCTAAATTACTTATCATAATGCGCGCAGTTGTTTCGCCAGAGAATGATGAGCTTGTTGGTGCGGTTTTACTCATTAACTTTTTAGGACTCAACCCAATTGATGCAGTAAAGCTCAATAGACTAGCAACAGGAGAAAGACTTTCTCCCTTGGAGGTGCTATCACGAAGTGTGTCTTCTTCTAATTTCTCAAACCCAGAAGCCATCACTAAGCTGAAAAACAACTTCACTTCCTGGATGGAAAAAACCAACAATGAAAGCGCCCTAGACGCATTCTTGGGAATTGTAGGAGAGTCTGGATTTCAAGAATATCTTTTGGGAAAGAAAGAGTCTTTAGAAAAGATAGATAAACTGGCCAAGCTTTATGATGAAGTAAAATCATTTCTCACTTCACACAAAGACGCTAAGCTCAAAGATTTTGTTGCCTCCATAGATACTTTGATTAGGCATGGTAATCCAATATCATTCTCTAGGCGCTCTCTAGGGGCCAAGGGGGTGGCTGTGATGACGGCTCATAAATCAAAAGGACTTGAATGGAGGGCTGTTTATATTCCATATGTCGCTGATAGAATGTGGGGTAATAGGCGAGCTATTGGGGGCTTTAATTTACCAAATGGACTAAATAGCTCTGATGAAGATGAAAGGAGCGAAGATGAGAGACGGCTTTTTTATGTTGCTTTAACTAGAGCCAAAGAAAAGGTGGTTTTATCCTATTCCTCAACTGATTCTAATGGAAAAGATGTTTTAGTGTCTAGATTTGTTGAAGAACTGCCGGCAGAAAGTGTCGCTAAAGAAGACGGCTCTCACTTTGATCCAAAAGATAGACTCAGTCGTGCCTTAAGTGAAAGGGAAGACACTTCCCGAACTATTTGGGACAGGGAGTATTTGAAGGAACTTTTTCTTGATCAAGGCCTCAATGCTACAGCTCTCAATAATTATTTAGCTTGTCCTTGGAAATATTTTTTCAAAAATCTTGTCAGACTTCCTGATATACCAGAAAGCTACCTCTTGTTTGGAAATGCGGTTCACTCTGCTCTCAAGTCTCTGACAGATGCCAAGAGAAATGAAAAAAAATTCTTGGAAAAAGATTTCCTATCTGTATTTGAGAAAAGCTTAGCCAAACAGCCAATCTCTAAGACCGACTTTTCCGCCACCTTAAAGAAGGGAAAGAAGATTCTGCCTTTGTATTATAAAAAATATGAATCAGTCTGGGTTAAAAATGCTCTGACAGAATACTCTATAGGTGGTGGCTCTATTTCTCTACCATCTGGCGAAAGTATACTTTTGCGAGGCAGGCTAGATAAAATAGAATTTATTTCCGAGTCAGAAGTTAATGTCGTTGATTATAAGACAGGCAAGAGAAAGACCAGAAATGAGATTTTAGGTGAGACAAAGAACTCAAATGGAGATATTAAAAGGCAGATTGATTTCTATAGACTACTTCTAGAGCTTCACGACGGTGGAAAATATAATATGGTTTCAGCGGAGATTGATTTTATAGAGCCAGATGAAAAAAATAGGTTTTTTAGAGAACACTTTGAAGTCGGCTCTGATGACGCGCTAAGGGTAAAGGAGGAGGTGCTTAAAGTTGCCCAAGAGATAATATCTTTCTCGTTTTGGGAAAAGACTTGCAATGATTCAGATTGTGAATTTTGCAGACTAAAGAATATACTTCTTTAATACTCTATCTGGCTGGCATAGTTGAGAGAGCGGCATCTATGACAGATTTCATAACATCATATGGTTGTGCGCCCTTGATTGCCACCTTCTCTCCCGTTCTGGTGACTAGCACACTGTGAGGGGTACCTCTTCCGCCAGAGCGTTGCGCATCTTGCTCGTCTTGGATTATGATATTTGCATATTTATTGCTAGTCTGACACTCATCAAATTTTTTGCGATCAATTCCGATTTCTTCGGCCATTTTAGGAAGATTTTCTGGTGGTAAGCCGTCACTTGAACTAGTTTTCGCAAATATGAGGTCTATAAATTCCCAGAATTTTGTATTTCCACCAAGTTCTGCTACGCATTCTGTAGCATGTGCTTCATTTCTAGCAAACTTGTGAAGACCGTCAATGGGGAAGTGTCTATAGACCCAAGCGACACGACCGTCTTTGCCATAGTCATTCATGATTCTTTTCATTGTCTGATGAAATGTTTTGCAGAATGGACACTCTGTATCTGAGAATTCAATGATAACCACATCCGCGTTTGGATTTCCTAGAATGTGGTCTTTGGCATTTACTGGGTTTACCGCTATTTCTTCAATTGTATCGGTGTTTTCTATATTTCCTGCCACTCTGCCACTTTCTGGATTTTTACCAGACATATATATACCAGCACCGATTAAAAGGCCTGCGACCACTATAGAAAATGGGACAATAAACGGATTTTGTTTCTGAGGGATTACTTGTGAGTCTGTTGGTTCCATATTGTTATAAGATTAATAAGATAAAAATAGTATACCACAGCATATATATGCTGTGGTAGCTTGTGTCTGGGCTTTTTGAAGTCATGTCTTTTAGCGATTTTTAAGCTTTCTTTTTAGTATTTTTATAAAAGCAAACCCCCGCACGGATGCGGGGGGGTCTTGCCTATTGTCCGGCGCACTGCGCCGGGGCAACTCCGATGGGAACGAACCCCTTATCCTTGTAGGTGTAAGAGGTGCCCACGCAGAGTTCTTCTTCCAGGGTGAACAGCTGTAGTGCTCCGTCTGGTCGGACCAAGGTGACAGCGTCACCGTTCGGATCGTTCCAGATGACTTGGTATGTCCACAGCTCTTCAAGCTGGTCGGTTCCTGCGGGCTTGCCGATGTGTTGATCCTTTCCAGTATCCCAGAGACCGAAGGATCCCAAAGACCAGAAGAGGACCGCCCCCACGAAAAGAACAAGGCCATTCATGGTCTCCTCCGACTTAAAAGCGCCGAGCGAAACTATGAGCAAAAATGCACCCGCCAGCAAGACAAGGGTTGCTAAAGCAATGGGGAAAAACACGGGCCCTCCTATGGGTTGATTGTTACGGAACGAAGATCCTTTTCTATTATATCACAACCAAAATATATGTCAACCACGTCGTTCGCGAACGACAGGATTAAGCTTAAAAAGGAAGCGTGTGGGTGAAGGAAGAATCAGCTTTTTCTTCCCAAGAGGAAGTGTTTAGGGGTATTTCTATCAGCTGTCCGCCTTCTTTGAAAATGAGTTTATTGTTTGCCCTAGCATAGTCATAGACATCCTTGGTGATTTTTACATCATCTAGGCAGTATTGTATTACCTTGTCATATTCTCCTTGTTTCCACCAGATAACAGCTTGTGGCCCGACAGAGGACTTGTTTATTCCGAGCGTGCCTTCAGCGACTTGGTCAAGCTTCATTCTTCTGCCAAATGAATCTCGTATTTCTGAAAGGATGTCTAAGCTTTTTATTTTTGTTAAATCACCCGGATAGTATTTGTTAAGCAGAGGAATATCAAAATGATTTGAATTGTATCCAATCAGCATATCCGCCTTTTCAAGTATTGGCCAGAGCTTAGGAAAATCTTCTTCAACGAATGATTCATACGCGTCTTTTTCGTAGTCATATATACAGACAACAGAAATGTCTAAATCTACTGGGTCATTTGAATTAACTTCAGCAAAGAGGTTTTTTGTTTCTATATCAAATACTATTTTTTTCATTAGGGGTGGCAGATTAAGATTGGATTTTTTTGATCAACTCTTCTTCTGATAGTGACTCAGTGCTTTCAGTGGTTAGGTTTTTTAGTGTGTAAATTTTATTTGTGAGCTCATCTTCTCCGACAAAGATAATGTACGGTATTCCAAGTTTAAGGGCACCCTTTATTGCATCCGCTGGTTTTTTCGCAATTGTGTTTAAGGCGACAGATACTCCACCGTTTCTCAATCTCTGGGTCAGCTCTAATACTTGGTCTCTATCAATCGTACCTATTGTGGCAAGCAGAGCATTGGTTTCCGGCCTATACTTTGGAAGTAGATTATGAGTCTCTAAGAAGTCTCGGATAGTGACATCGCCCATACCAAAGCCAATTGCTGGCAATGAGTCGTTGCTAAACAGCTCTAGGAGGCTGTCATAACGGCCACCACCAAAAAGAGATCTATTGTTGTCAGGGTGGTTATCAAAGACTTCAAATACTATGTCGGTGTAGTAGTCAAAGCCACGCATAAGGGTTGGTGTGAAAGCGATATTTTTTATACCAAGCTTGTCTAGAGATTCAATGAGCCCTATCAGTGTGGTGGTGGCAGGATGATCCTTGCCCACTTTGTCTAGGAGTTTGTCGTGAGAAGTTAGAAGGAGTAGGAATTCCGACGTCTTATCTTTAAGAATTTTCTCCACACTCTCCTCAAATATTTTTTTGTCTACCTTTTCTTTTTTATCTAGAAGTTTTGAAAGTATGAGAGAGTCTTCGTCGTTAAGTTCATAGCTTTCAAAAAGCGCTTTCATTAATTTGCGAGAATTGATGAGTATGGAGAAGTCGCCTTCACTTGCTCCAAAAGCTTTCATAATTGAATGTGCTATAGATATGACTTCTATTTCTCCTTCAATATTAGATATACCGAATACATCTACATTTAGTTGGTAGTGTTCTCTAAGTCGGCCCCTTTGTGGACTTTCGTATCTGAAAAGGTTTGGTATGGAATACCAGCGAAGGGGGAATGGTAAGTCCCTTTTTCGTCCCGCCACCATTCGAGCTACTGTTGGGGTCATCTCTGGACGAAGCGTCACTTCACGGTTTCCGCGGTCAGTAAATGAGTAGGTCTGTTCGTTAACTATTTCTTCACCACTCTTTTCTTTATAGAGCTCACTCGGCTCTAACGGGGAAGCTCCATATTCAATATAGCCAAATCTTTCTACTACCTCTCTCATAATGCGGAAGAGATATTTTTCTACCCACATGTCTTCTGGGTAGAAGTCCCGCACTCCCTTATAGGGATTGGTATCCAGTTTTTTCGCCATGTAGTATATAGTATCAAATACTCTTATGGACTCAAAACAAAATATAATCGCTATTTGGAAGCCCTTGGGCTTTACTATGGGTAAGCTCACAGAGTTATTTAAGGCTAGCCGAGGGAATGTGGGTGAAAGTATTACATTCGCTGGGCGTCTTGACCCGTTAGCCCAAGGGGTAGTGGTCTTTCTTGTAGATGATGCAATTTCGCAAAAGGAGGAGATTATAGAATTACCCAAAGAATATGAATTTGAATTTGTGTTGGGCTTTACTACTGACACATACGATATATTGGGGTTAGTAGGTGCCCCTTTTTCGTCAGCGCCTAATCTGGGCAAGGAAAGATTTGAGGAAGTTTTAAATGAAATAAAAAAACTGGAGAATCAATCTTACCCACCATTTTCATCAAAGACAGTCTCTGGAAAGCCTCTTCATGAATGGGCGCGAGAAGGGAGACTCGGTGAGATAAAAATACCAGAAAGAAAAGTAGACATAAAGAGTCTAGAAGTTTTGGAAGAAAAGACTATTTCGGCTACTGATTTTTTGAATACTATTGTGACAGCCATTGGTCGTGTGGAAGGAGATTTTAGACAAAAAGAGATTATAAAAAGGTGGACAGAAATTCTCTCTTCTAAGCTCGGCGAAACTTATAAAATATTTAAAATGAAAGCAGTTGTTTCAAGTGGGACATATATTCGTGGCCTAGTGGAAGAAATTGGCAAGGATCTGAGGTGTGGCGCCGTGACGCTGTCTATTAAGAGAACTAAGGTGGGGGTCTATGATGAAGCGACGGTATCAAAAATAGAACAGTTTCCCACTAGCACATAACTTTCCTATAGGAAAGTTATGTGCTAGTGGGGTGAAAAGGGAAAAGAAGAAAAAATGTTGAATTAGTTCTTATATAAAAGAATAACCGCGCGACGTCTCTGCGTCGCGCGGTTGGGTATTCTCATTTCACTTCACGCTCTCACGCGAGAGCATGAAGGCATCCACGAGGCAGATCTCTTTCTCTGTCAGGTCTTCAGGGACCTGAAGTTTTGAGATGAGTCCGCTGTAGTGGTCCCAAATTGGCTTCTCCCTCGCCAAGACTGACAAAATCTTGGCGAGGGCCTGTCGGTGGAAGAAGACGCTCCGACCGGGTCGTCCCATCTCCTTGATGAGATCACTGACCTCGGTCATGGAAAGGGGGCCCAAGAGCTCATCACCATCCATCTTGGCGTAATCGCGGAGTTCTCCGCAAGTCACCTCAATGGCATAAACTGCTTTGAGGTGGAGCCCATTGGGGTCGTCTTGGTCTGGGGCAAACATTCCCCAAACCGGCCTTTCGCCATTCAAGGACCTGAACTCAAAGTTCTCTGGATCCTTGGCGACCTCCTCTACGGTTTCCCGATGGAGGGCCGCCAGTAGGTCCTCTCCGTCTTCGCCGGTCCCCACGGGGATACGAATGGTTGAGTGACCATTCTTGGTGTATTCCATCGTGGCGATGGATACATGACCATCATCATCTACCTTGAAGATGATGATGGCAACAGCGACTGATGCAATGTATGACGCAATACTCTTGAGCACTGTGCCCTCCGAGGGCGAAATGATGTAATGAGCATAGGTAACCAGTTTGATTACCGCTACTCCTAATTATACCATAGATTATATTAAAAAGTCAAGCACAAAAATAGCCCTAATCTTAGGGCTATTTTTGTGCTTTTCGCATTGATTTTGTTCTTTGAGCCTCGGTTAGATATTTCTTGCGGAGGCGCACGTCTTTAGGGGTTATTTCAATATATTCATCTTCACTCATTACTTCCATCGCCCTTTCAATGTCTAAAGTGAATGGGGGAGCAAGATAAATACCGTCGTCAGACCCCGATGCACGCATATTTGTCAGTTGCTTCCCTTTTGTTGGATTAACATACATATCTTCGCCCTTGGTAATATTGCCAATGACTTGTCCTTCATATATTTCTTCTGCTGGGGCAACGTAGAGTACTCCTCTTTGCTGAAGGTTATCAAGGGAGAAGGCCAGGACCTTTCCACTCGCCATAGATATCATAGAGCCATACTGTTGTTTGCGTATTTCTCCGGCATATTTTTTGAAACTTATAAATCGGCTGGAAAGAATTCCAAGTCCTTTGGTGTCCACGACAAACTGTCCGCGATATCCCAATAGTCCGCGAGTTGGTATTTCAAATATAAGGCGAGTTGTTCCACCATGCTCGGCTATCATATTCATAAGGGTACCCTTTTTTTCTGAAAGCCTGCTAATGATGCTTCCAGAGAACTCTTCTGGCACATCAATAATAACTTCCTCGTAAGGCTCTATTTTTTGTCCAGCTTCTTCTTTTATGATTACTTGTGGTTGAGAGACTTGTATTTCATACCCTTCTCGTCTCATATTTTCTAAGAGTACAGCAATATGTAGTTCTCCTCGGCCATAAACAGTGTAGTATTCACTAGAAGAAAAATCTACTTTTAGTCCAACATTCACCTCCAGTTCTCTTTCCAGTCTTTCACGAATTTGGCGACCAGTAACAAATTTTCCGGCCTTGCCGGCAAAGGGGGAGTCATTTACAAGAAAGTTTAAGGAGATTGTAGGTTCGTCAATGTTGATTGCTGGAAGTGGCTCTTGAGATTCATTTGTTACAATAGTTTCTCCAATATATATATTTGATATTCCGGCAATCATGACAATATCACCAGAGGAAGCTGAAGGAACCTCTTTTCGTGTCACACCCTCAAAAGTAAAAAGCTTCGTTATCTTTCCACCATAACTTTCTCCATTTGGTTTTTTTACCCAAACACTTTGCCCTTGTGATATTTCGCCTTCATAGACCCTGCAAATTGCTAGGCGTCCTAAGAAATTGTCATAGGCTAAATTGAAAGATTGTAAGGTTGCTGAACCATTCTTGTTTTTGTTTGCTGGTGGCACTTCTTCAAGAACCACATCTAGTATCGGGGTGAGATCCTTTGCTTCTTCGTTCATATTGCGCTTAGCCACACCTTCGCGTCCAATAGCGTAAAGTGTCGTGAAGTTAAGTTGCTCATCACTTGCTCCGAGTTCCATAAAGAGCTCAAGTACGAGCTCATGAGCCACTTCTGGGCGTGCGGCTGGTTTATCAATTTTGTTGATTATAACTATGGGCTTAAGGCCAAGTTCTAGAGATTTTTTTAAGACAAACCTAGTCTGAGGCATCGGTCCTTCTTGGGCATCTACTACGAGCAGTACCGTATCAATTGAGCGTAGGACTCGTTCTACCTCACTTCCAAAGTCAGAGTGGCCTGGAGTGTCAACGATATTTATTTTGGTGTCTTTATAGAAAACTGAGGTATTTTTAGCATATATGGTAATACCACGCTCTTGTTCTATTGCGTTTGAGTCCATGGTCATCCCCTCTTCAACCATTCCTGTTTGACGCATAAGAGCGTCAGTCAAGGTGGTCTTACCGTGGTCAACGTGAGCTATTATTGCTATATTTCTAATTTCCATATTTTGTGACAGTGAGGGGTTATTAAAGCAAAAAAACAGCCCATTGTCTAGCTTTGGGCCTCCAAACGATGCGGGCTTTCTTGGAAATGATATAGTGTATATGTATGGATAACCCGCTTGCTTCATTAATTAGTAACATCCGTATTGAATCAGGAGCGCTGTCATTAATATTACTCTTTTTTGCTATTTTCTATATAGGTATTAGCTCTATTCTCTTCTATCACTGGAGGAAATATGGGATGAAGAATCGTTCTATTGTTCTTGCAGAACTGATTTTCGCGCTGGTGAGTATTTTTTTATTTTATTTAGCTGGTGTTGGTATAGCTATATTTTAGTCTATGATTCACTTTGACCCAGATGAGCATGTCGTTTTGGAAATTAGAAAACATTGGTTTGTATTTTTTTCACATGGTTTTTTTCTAGCCGTATCCGCCATAGTTCCATTTGTGGCCTATGAGGTCGTCTCAAAGTACTTGAATTTCACAATACCAATATCTGGCAATATAAGTGGGCTTATGACATTTTTATACGCCCTCTGGCTCCTTGTCCTTTGGATATCTTTTTTTATCCAATGGACAAACTATTATCTTGATGTTTGGTATATTACTGAAAAGCGAATTATTGATGTTGAGCAAAAAAGAATGTTTCATAGATCAGTTTCAAGTCTTCGTTTTGATAGGATCCAAGATATAAGTATTGATGTTAGTGGAATCATCTCTACTTTTTTTAATATCGGGGATATTAGAGTTCAGACTGCGGCGGAAAGTAGTAGTGATTTTTTTATGAAGAATGCAGATAGCCCAGACAGGGTTCGTAATCTTATTTTTGGTCAACATAATAAAGAGGCAGAAAAATCTCTGCATGTCACGATAACTGACAGAAACAATGGAGCCAGTTCTCAAAAGTAAATATAGAAATGTCACGAAGTTTCTATTGTGGGTTGGCATTATAATTGCCGGATTTTTTCTGTATCCAGCTATTTCTGAGCAGGTAAAAATATTGTCAGTAAAAGAAAGCCGTGATGAGCTTGTTGATTCACTTAAGAAAGATATTAGCAATTCTGGGAAACTTATTTTCCCCGACGGGGCCCCAGACTCAAACCTGACACTTCAGGGGGTATTTTCATTTACAAACGCTAGAAGAGATGAGAATAGTCTTTCTAGATTTTTCCCTAATGCACTTTTAAATCAGATTGCTCTCCGTAGATTGGATGATATGTTCGCTGAGCAGTATTTTGAGCATGTATCACCATCTGGTAAGTCGGCCTCATCTGAAGCTGAGAAGATAGGTTATGAATATATTTCTATCGGTGAAAACATCGCTTTAGGTAATTTCCAAGATGACTTTGCTTTGGTTTTAGCTTGGATGAATTCTCCTGGCCATAGGGCAAATATTGTAAGTGAAAAATTTACAGAACTTGGTGTGGCCGTAAAGAAGGGTATATACGAAGGAAGAGAAACTTGGATAGCAGTCCAGATATTTGCACGCCCACTTACAGACTGTCCTACAATTGATGTGGGTTTGAAGTTAGAAATTGAGCAGATTAACAATCAGATCGATCAAAACGAACTTGTACTTTCAACAAAGAAGGGGGAGATTGAAAAAATGGAGAATAACCGAAGCAACAGACAAAGATATGAGCAGGCGGTAGAAGAGTATAATGCTCTGGTTGTAGAGACAAATACTTTAATAGAGAAAGCTAAGGGTATTGTGAGTACATATAATAGTCAGGTTCGTTTATTTAATTCTTGTCTTGAATAGACTATCCGTATCATGTCTCCCGATTTGATTCTTATAGACAAACCAAAAGGTATTTCATCGTTTGATGTTATAAGGGCCCTTCGGAAAAAACTTGGTATTTGGAAAATGGGGCACGCAGGCACCCTCGATCCCAACGCTACAGGTCTTTTAATAATTGCTACAGGTGCAGAAACCAAGAGATTGGCGTCTCTTTTGGGCCTCCCTAAGACATATGAGGCAGAAATTCTTTTGGGAAAGAAAACAGACTCTGGTGATATCACTGGGGTGGTGATAGAAGAAAAATCAGTTCCAGCTATTTCTGAGTTGGGCATAAAAAGAGCACTGGATGGGTTAATCGGAAATCATTTTTTACGGGTTCCAATATATTCCGCCATTAAAAAAGCAGGCAAACCACTTTATAAATATGCTAGAGATGGGGAAGAGGTGGAGGCTCCCATAAAAGAAATGAGAGTTATATCGGCATTTCTTTTGAAAGTAGATGGTGGTGTTATCAGTGTGTCTTTGGGGGTTTCTAGTGGCTCATACATTAGAACTTTGGCTGAGCTTTTGGCAGAACGATTAGGTACAGTAGGAACAGTTCTTAATTTAAGGCGAACCTCCATAGGAGATTTTAAAATAGAGAATGCCAAAAAAATAGAAGATTTTGGTACAATTAAGTGATGAAAACATCACTTGGCGGGTTTAAGAAGTTTATTTTGAGAGGGAACGTGGTTGATTTGGCGGTCGGTGTAGTTATCGGTGCCGCCTTTGGTACTCTTGTTAATTCTTTGGTTTCAGATATTTTAACTCCACTTATCAGCGCTATTGCCAAAGTGCCAGATTTTTCTGAGCTTGTTTTATCTATTAGAGGAAGCCAGTTTATGTATGGAAAGTTTTTAAATGCCCTAATATCATTTGGCATCATAGCGGTAGCTATATATTTCTTTGTGATAACACCACTTAATGCTTTAGTGGCAAAGATGAAGGTGGATCCTCCAGCAGATTCTACGACCAAAAAGTGTTCAGAATGTAAGAGCGAAATAGCTTTAGATGCCAAGAGGTGCGCCCATTGTACTCAGGTGGTATCTTAATTTCTATAAAACAAAAACCCGCGCAAGGCGCGGGTTTTTGTTTGATTACACTCCCTCTGCAGGGGCTGTAGTTTCACCTTCTGGAGCCGGAGTACCTGCTCCTTGCTGTGTTTCCTCACCTTCTGGAGCCGGAGCTGGAGTTGCAGGAACACTGTTGTTTTCGTCTGGATTCATTTGTGTTCTAAGTTAATTAGTAATTGAGTATTGATTGTAACTCATATTAACCCTCGGCGCAACCTCTTTTGGGAAGTTATCCATTTTTGTATAATTGGGAAATATAAATTAACTATGCGGAATTAAACAGGAGCATGGAGTCAAATACAACACTAAAGCAAAGCGGTGGAAATAAGATATGGTATCTGGTCGTGGCAGTTGCTTTGTTTGGCATAGTTTTACTCCTTATGTTCGACAAAGAAGATGAGGCAGAGCCAGTAGAGCGCTTAGAAGAAAATCTCGCTGAATTAGGGTCTTCAGCCGTGGTTCTAGAGAGTAGTGAGTATTTTGTGATATGAACCACACACTACCCACGGCCTCAATGGGGGAGATAACGATTTAAGGTTAGTTCACAAGTTCCCGGTCTTGCTTAATCAAAAATGCTTATCAGGTATTCATTTATAGTTCTCTGATCTAAACCGTAGAAATATATATTTTCGCGGTCTAAGTACCTTGCGAGGTCTTGACCAACAAATCTCCAATGCCACGGTTCATATTGATAATATGAATTGTTTGGTGGATATGAAAGCGTGAAGCCATATCTGTAAGCATTCTCTGTGAGCCATTCGTATTCTGGGGTATTTTGAAATCCAATCAACGTATCTCCAAGAGTTGGGGTGGTAAAGTCTACGGTTGTACCAAGTTGGTGTTCAGAATACCCCTGATCTGCTGAAAACTGATTAGCTGTTCCGGCCCCGTATGTAAACACATAGTTTGATTTTAATGATGTTTGATCACCAAAAGATCGGAAAGCTGATAAAATCTGGAGATTAAGCCCATCATTCTCAGCCCTTTCCATGAGTCTTTTAAGATATGAAGAAACATCCTTGTGCACATATACCTCCTTTTCTGGGTTTTTTAAGAATTCTTCGGCAATCTTAGTGAGGTTTGCGGGCTGATAGTGTTCGTTTAGAAAAAATACTTTTGAATACTTTTGTAATAACTCGGGGTCAGTTTTACTGAGTTTTTCTAATATCCCCACAGTTCCAGCAATCTCATTTATTTGATTTTCAAATTCAGAATTTTTTTGCTGCTCAGCATAAAGGGTGTTGGCTAAATTGTAGTTTTCATCTTTGGTTCTAGATATCTCTTCATTAGCTATGGCCAGCTGTTTTTCGATATTTTGTATTTGCTTTTCTGAATTACCGATCGTGTCTTTAAGTGAAATGAACAGATATATTGAAAGGCCAATAAGGACGATAATAAGAAAAGATTCACTCCATATGAATGCTTTAAGTTTAGAGCTGTTATTCTGTTGGCCGGCTTCCATTTGGGCCATTCTATCACAAAAATTAATTTGAATGGCATCTACTCATTTTGGCCTTGATTTGTGTATAATAATGAAGTATTAACTTTACTAGTATTATAAAATATAAATGAAATTTAAATACCACATTGCTTCTTTTGTTTTTATGGTAGCTTTGGCGTTTCCGATGATGAGCCATGCGCAGACGACGGTTTCTATTGCTGATCTTTTGGCTCAGATTGAAACCCTAATGGCTCAGATTGAAGAACTTCAAAAGAAGGTTGGCGAAACCCAAACAGAACTACGGACACTTCTCAAGGATAACTTGGAGGAGGGTATGTCAGATGATGATATTAAAAAAATTCAGGAGCTATTAGCTTCTGACCCAGAAATATATCCACGAGGGTTAGTGACCGGGTATTTTGGGCCCCTTACTAAAGATGCCCTTAGGCGTTTTCAGGAAAAGTTCAAGTTAAGAATTACTGGCGAAATTGATGAAGAAACAAAGGTTTATTTAGAAGAGCTTTTGGCGGAGCGATTTGGTGATCGGATTCCACCGGGCCTTCTCCGTGCTCCTGGAATTCAAAAAAAGGTTGAATTAAGGATTAAAGATGGTTGTGATAGCGGTAAAAGGGGAATGGCTTTTCTCTGTAAGGAGATTAAGGTGCGTTTAGGTGGTGATGATGGTGATGATGGTGATGATAGTGATGATAGTGATGATAGTGATGATAGTGATGATAACAGCGGGCTTGAGATTGAGATTGAGGTTGAAATTGAAAGCAGTCGCTCAAGAGTGAAGGTTGAATATGAAAATGGAGTAAAAAGAATTTTTATCTTTAACACCATAGATCATGATGAGATTGTAGATAGAATTGTTGATAGAACTAATTTGACAGAAGAAGAGGTTAATGCTGTTATAAATTTCAGTGATGATGAAGATGATGAAGATGATGAAGATGATAGCTAGTGTTGTTGGATAGGTGTGCATTTTAAAAACTAATACGCCACTTCTGTGGCGTATTAGTTTTTAAAAATCAGCCCAGGAAATATACTTTCCTGGGCTGATTGCTCTGTTGGCGTCTAGATCTATCCGGCGGACCGGGCGTTCTCCACCTCCTCTATAAGCCTTTCGAGCGTTGTTATTGTTGCCTCAACTCTATGTTTCCCTTCTTGTAGTTGAGGATCTTCTGGATCTCGGAACTTGAATATCCCAAGTCTTTTGCCTTCCTCCTCTCTTTTTTCGATAGAAATCAGAAGAGAGAGGGCTACGAATATGATGTGATCAAGACTGTAGAATTCGTACCTGATCTGTATCCGCCTTAGTTCTTCCAGGGCCTCTTCTCCCAAGTGATGCTCGAGCCACCCTTCAGGATCATCGCACCCTTCTTCTGATCCATCTTCTTCCCACCCTTCTCGAGGAGTAAGGTCTTCAGACATATACCCTCCGGACAAGTTAAGGATGATTGGACGCTCAGGAACATCTATCTCTAATCTATCACAGTACAAGAAATTATCTCTTTCTCCATCAACTAGGGTATTCGCCTAAACGGAGGCATAAAATGTCCGCAATTATTAAAAGGGATATAAGCCAAGGAGAAAAGTTTATTAAAGTGTCACTTATTGAATGGGAATTGCTATCAATATATAGAAAAATACTTATACCAATAATAAAAAGAATGATACTAACTAGCCAACCCTTAAAGGACGACGGCACATAAAATGCAAAATATTTCCAAAACCTTTTGGGTCTAAACCAATAGTCCATAAAATGATTTTAACATTAAATTATTGCTTTTTTTGTATAGAAAAAGACCGCCCGCAGAAGCGAACGGCTTCTTGCAGGGCGGGGACTTCGGAGATCACGGGAGTTTTTTCAGGATTCTCCACCGCGGGTTGTTTCTGTTTTGCCTGACCATCTCTATGTATCCGTAATAGCGGAGTCGGCCTAGTGAAACGGAAACTCCGTTTGTGTATATTCCTAATTTATCGGCTATCTCCCCATTGAACGCTTCACCGCCGAGGGACTTGAGTGCTTCAAAGACAGCCATTGCTGTCTTGGTCGGTTTCCATTCCTCCTGTTTTTTCATCGGAACCTCTTGTTTAGGGTTACGTATCTAAGGGACAGATTAGCATATCTTTATCACCCCATCAAACTAAGAGGTTAAGATCTATACAAGACAAATTTAGTATATTTTCAAACTTGCGGGGTAATGTCTAAACACGGCTAATTATGGCCATTTGAATACGCCAAGGAGTGGCGTATTCAAATTTTGTAGACACCTTAGAAGATTATCACTTCCGCAATGTATTAAAAAAGCCACCCGAAAGTCGAGCGACTTTCGGGTGGGGTTATTCGGCAAGCTCACGATCTACACGGTCATGGAGAGCGGCTAGTCCAGCAAGGAGCGTGAGTTGTTGGGCGGGACTATCAACGTTGTGGCAACTAAATTCGTATCCTCGACCGTCACCCTCTAAGCCATTACTGTCTGGATTGAGTCCACAGGCGTCTCCTGGACAGTAAACATTGAGCCAACCTCCTTCGTAGTCTACAGATGCTCTGAATGGTCCATATTTAGCTGAACCGGGGCCGAGCATATGCTCGTAGGCGGTGGACATTGCCCCCACCATCTCAGGTATATTACGCCCGACTTTTTCAGACATCCATTTCACTAACGGGATACTGTACAGTCCCGAGAGTGATCCACCGTGCATTCCTTGTAGTGTCAGGAGCTGTACGGTTAAAAGTTGGGGTGGACAAGTTCAGAACTGCCAACTGGCGCAAAATCAAAAGCGATTTGGGTTTTGGTGGCATTTTGGGGCTGTTTCCGGAGAGGGTGGTTCAGAACTTGGAGTAATTGTTGTTAAAATAGATACATGCTATAATATCATCAAGTATTCCTAAAAAACGGAATATTTGAAGATAAAATGCAATATTTAGAACTAAAGACACAATTAAAGGATTTTCTAGTCTTTTCAATCAAGGATATTGAAAAGGTGGATTTGTCGTTCCACAAGCAGAGATTAAGCGAATGGCAAAAGAAGGACTATGTGAAGAAGATTCGACAGGGTTTTTATATATTTTCAGATCTACAGATAAATGAAAAGATTTTGTTTACTATAGCAAATCGTATTTATGAACCTTCCTACATCTCCTTTGAGATGGCTCTGTCTATTTACGGAATTATTCCAGAAGCCGTATATGGAGTTACTTCGGCAACATCACAAAATACAAAGAACATAAAGACTCCTGTTGGCGATTTTATCTACAGACACATCCAATCAGACCTTATGTTTGGATATGAACTTCGAGAACACGATGGACATCATTATCAGGTTGCAGAATTAGAAAAGGCAATTCTTGATTATCTATATTCCAATCCGAAGGTGAACGATAATGAATCTTTCGAAGGTGTGCGATTTAACGTTACTGAATTAAAGGAAAAGATAAATATAGAAAAGTTTAATAAGTATTTGGAAGCTTTTCATAGCAAGGCTTTGATTCGTCGAGCAAAGAAGTTTTTAACATATATAAACAATCATGCTTAGTCTCAAGAACATAGAACAATATTATCCAAACAATCAAAAGCCTTTCAAGCGAAATATCTTGCGAGAATATTTGCAGTACAAGATTCTCGAGATCATTTTCAACTCAAAGTACGCGCAGGATTTGATCTTCCTTGGCGGCACAGCTCTCCGTGTGGTCTATAACAATGGTAGATTCTCCGAAGATCTTGATTTTGATAACTTCAAGCTTACCGAAGAACAATTTGCCGATCTCGTAAATGAAGTAAAGAAAGGTCTCGAACTTCAAGGTTATGAAGTAGAGATCAAGAATGTGTTTAAAGGTGCCTATAGGTCATACATCAAAATGCCTAAGGTTTTGTTTGATAACGATGTCTCGAATCTCCAAGAGGAAAAGATAATGATTCAGATCGATACTGTACCTCACGCTTTTGACTACAAGAAGGATACGAAGATCCTCAACAAGTTCGATGTCTTCACCCAAATATTCACTACTCCTATCGATGTCCTACTCTCGCAAAAGATATATGCAGCCTTAAATCGTAAGCGAGCCAAGGGTCGTGATTTCTTTGATATTGTTTTCCTTATCCCACAAACAAAGCCTAATTATGCATATCTCGATGCAAAGCTTGGTGTAAAAAACCCAGAAGAACTGAAGAAGATTCTCCTCGAGCAAACAGCAGATCTTGATTTCAATGACCTCGCTCAAGATATCGAGCCTTTCCTTATCAACTCTGAGGATAGTAAGAAGGTGAAGCTGTTCAGGGAATATATAACTTCAGTAGTATTTTAATATATACCATCACTAGCACCAGGGCTCCATCTCGTGGACAAGTTCAAAACTTTGGATTGGATAGTGATTAATAAAAAATTACTAAATTTTAGTTTTGTATAAAAAGAAAACCCGCCATCTTCATCAATTTTCTCATCTAATGTCTTTTCCATGAGAATCAATTTTGGGCTTCATACTAACTGGCTACTCTGTACAACGAAGTTAGAACCTATTTCAAACAAAATCTTGACGCTGACTAACGAATTCCGCCACGACCCAGCCTCCGCGGGTAGGGATCGCCTCTCCTTGCAGTCGAAATCCACAATTTTTATATTCCTTTCAGTCATTAAAAATTGGGACCTACGGTTCTCACCCTACCTAAGAAGTAATGTAAAAACCCCACCAAAAAGGTGAGGCTTTTACATTATGCTCCCTCTGTACGACGAAATCCGAACCTTTTTCCAACAAAATCCTGATGTGGAATGAATCGTTCCGCCACTGCCTCGCTTCACTCGGCAACACCAAAGAAAAATGTTCCTTGCTTCTATGATTTGGCGGGGGTGAAATTTTTCTTAAAAAAGGAAAGGATATTTTTCTTTGGTGTTCTGCCCTCAAGGTCTCGGGCAGGTGGCGAAACAATGCGGACGAAGTTTTGCAAAAACTATTTTTTGGGGTGAGAAAGTGTGGGACACTTTCGCAAGACCTTGAGCATTTTGTATTCAAAATGTGAAAGGTGTACAGCTTCTGTAAGAAGAGGATTTTGCAAAACTTCGGCT
>Ga0163152_10000148_pt1 | contig 115897 bp, 92 predicted proteins | sample OliLakLV19MP8IB2_FD_148635 | JGI IMG/M metagenome (GOLD analysis project Ga0163152, IMG submission 148635) | Freshwater microbial mat bacterial communities from Lake Vanda, McMurdo Dry Valleys, Antarctica - Oligotrophic Lake LV.19.MP8.IB-2 | ecosystem: Environmental > Aquatic > Freshwater >...
CTCGTGACGGTGCCCGGTCCCCGCACGGAGGTCTGGTCGCGTCTGCAGCATGCGGCAGAGCGACTGCGCGCGGCCCCGATCGTCGCACTTGCGGCCGAGCGGGTCGCGCGCTACGCCGCATTGTCCTTCGAAGCCGAAGGTCTGCTGCTGGACTTCAGTCGCCAGCGTATCGATGCGCTGGCGTTCGGCGAACTTGCTGCGCTGGCCGACACAGTGCAGCTGCGCGAGGCGATCGCGGCGATGTATCGGGGCGATGCCATCAACGCCACCGAGCACCGCGCGGTGCTGCACGTGGCGCTGCGCCAGCCGCGCGGCGCCGGCATCGGAGGTGCAGAGATTGAGCGGGCCGTGCTCGTAGAGCGCGAACGCATGCTGGCGTTCGCCGAGCGGGTGCGTGCGGGCGAGATCCGTAGCGCCTCGGGTCAGCCGTTCGCCACCGTCATCAACATTGGCATCGGCGGCTCGGACCTCGGACCTGCGATGGCAGTGCAGGCGCTGCACAACGTTGCCGGCCAGGGCCCGCGGGTCGCGTTCGTCTCGAATGTGGATGGCTGCGCGCTGATGGACCTGTGTGCCACCAGCGATCCGGCGACGACGCTGTTCATCATTGCATCGAAGACCTTCACGACCCAGGAGACGATGGCGAATGCCCACAGCGCACGGGCATGGATCGCCGGGCAGCTGGGGAACGATGCAGTGTCCGCGCACTTCGCTGCGGTGTCGGTCAACACGCCGGCCATGAACGAGTTCGACGTCCATCCGGACTATCGCTTCGTGATGTGGGACTGGGTGGGCGGGCGATATTCGTTGTGGTCGTCGATTGGCGTGTCGCTGGCGATCGCGATCGGCGCTGCGAATTTCGAGGCGTTGCTTGCCGGCGCGCACGCGATGGATCAGCATTTCCGGGATGCGCCCTGGCAGCAGAACCTGCCCGTGCTGCAGGCGCTGCTTGGCGTCTGGAACATCAACTTCCTCGAGCTGCCGACGCTCGCCGTGCTGCCCTACGATTCGCGGCTCGCGCGCTTTCCCGCCTATCTGCAGCAGCTCGACATGGAGAGCAACGGCAAATCCGTGACCGCCACTGGCAAGGCCATCGACTGGCAGACGGCACCGGTGATCTGGGGTGAGCCGGGCAACAACGCGCAGCACTCGTTTTTCCAGCTGCTGCACCAGGGCACGCCGCGCGCGGCACTCGATTTCCTGCTGCCGGTGCAGTCATCGTGCCATCGTCAGGACCATCAGGATCTGGCGATTGCGAACTGCCTCGCGCAGGCCGAGGCGTTCTGGCTCGGTCAGTCGGGCCCCGATGTGCCTGCGCACAAGGTGCATGCAGGTGGCCGACCGAGTTCATTGTTGATGTTCGAGCGTCTGGATCCACCGACACTGGGCAAGCTGATCGCACTGTACGAACATAAGGTCTTCGCCCAGAGCGTGATCTGGGGTATCAATGCTTTCGATCAGTGGGGCGTCGAGCTCGGCAAGAAACTATGCGCACCGCTGTTGCCCAGAATCCAGAATCCCGCGAGCGGCGCGCCGCTCGATGCGCTGCTGCAGCGCCTGCACCGCTGGCGCGATTGAGCGCGCCTTGAGAGCGGTGGCGCGGCGCGTGAGCCGCTGGTGTGCGCTGCTCGCCTGTGTCCTGGCGACAGCAGCGTCGTATGCGCTGGCTGACACCTGGCTCGACGCCGGCGATCGGGTTCTGCGCGACGATCTGACCGCGCTCGCCGATGCCGGTGTGATTGCGCTGCCGCTGAACGCCTGGCCCATTCCTACCGCGCTGGTACGCGAGGCGCTCAGCGAAGTTGCGCCTGAGCAGGCTGCGTCCCTGCGGCAGCGGCCGGACCTTCAATTCGCACTCGACCGATTGCGCGCGGTCGTCGATCGATCCTCGGGCCTCGAATTCAGCGCCGCCGCGGGTCAGCCAGCGCGGCTTCGGGGATTCGATGAGCTGACGCGCGAAGACAGCGAGTGGCAGGCGGCGTACTCGGTCGAACGTGAGCGGGTTTCGGCGCGTTTGTCGGTGACCGCTGTCGTGGGCGCTTTGGACGGCCAGTCACTGCGTCTCGATGGCTCGCATCTGAGCGTGCGTGCCGGCAACTGGCTGCTCAGCGCCAACCTGCTCGATCGGGACTGGGGGCCGGGGCAGGACAGCAGCCTGATCCTGTCGAACAACGCGCGGCCGATGCCGGCGCTGGTGCTCGAGCGCGCCACCGCACGAGCGTTCGAAACGCGCTGGCTGTCGTGGCTGGGCCCGTGGCGCGCCAGCGCGCTGCTCGGGCGCATGGAGAGCGAGCGCAACGATGTCGATCGGCCGTTGTTTCTCGGATTACGGGCGAGCTTCCAACCGCGCCCGTGGATCGAGATCGGCGCGCAACGCACCGCGCAGTTCTGCGGTGAGGGCCGGCCGTGCAGTCTCAGCACGTTCAAGGATCTGCTGCTCGGCAATGACAACCGCGGCATCGATGCGACCGAGGCCAGCGAGCCGGGCAATCAGCTGGCCGGCCTCGATCTGCGGATTGTCTCGCCATTCGTGTCGCTGCCGGTGGCGATCTACACCCAGCAGATCGGCGAGGACGAATCCGGCTACTGGCCCGTCAAGCTGCTCGGACAGTTTGGTGTGGAGAGCTGGTACGCACTGCAGAGCGGCGCGCTGATCCGCGGCTACGCCGAATACGCCGACACGGCCTGCTCCTACAACCGCGCGCAACCGCGCTTCGGCTGCGCCTATACGCAGGGCATCTTCAATGCCGAGGGCTATCGCTATCGTGGCCGCGGCATCGGCCATGCGACCGACAGCGACAGCGAATCGCTGGCCGTGGGCGTGAGTCTGCGTGAGGCGGCGGGCGATCTGTGGCAGCTGCGGCTGCGCTCGGCGCGGCTGAACCGCGGCGCGGTGACGAACCCCTATAACTCCGTCAGCGTCTTGCCCGCGGACTATCAGTCGCTGCTGCTCGGCTGGGGCGGCGAGCGCCGCTGGGGGCGGCTGCAACTGCAGCTCGGAGCGCAGCGCTATGAGCCCCGAGGTGCGCCGACGCAGACCCAGGCGCTGGGGGCCGTGCGCTGGGAACGGGACAGGTGATATTGACGTAAAAGTCAAGCATGTGTACGCTGAAGTTGATGCAAAAATCAACAAATGAGCTGGCCACGTTTCTCGGCTCGCTACGGCGACAGGCGCGCGCGCAGGGCCTCAGCGACGCACAGTGGGCCAAGCATGCCGGCGTGCGGCACGAAACCCTGTCGCGTCTGAAGCATCGCGACACCTGTGATTTGCGGACCTTGCAGGCGCTCGCTGCGGTCGTCGGCGCCCAGGTCGATGTTCGCTGGGATTTCGCCAGCGCGCGGGCGGGCGTTGGCGTGGGCAGCGGCGGACAAGGTGGGCACTTTCCGGCCGTTCTGACTCGGGACGACGAGGAGCGCCTGGCGACCCTGTGCGCTTCGTGCGAGCGCAGCGCCGCGGCCTGGCTGCGGCATGGCAACGGCTTCTTCATGGCCGGTGTTGCGATGGTGCTCGCGAGCCTGCGTGGCTTCGATCGGCGCGCGTATTGCGCGCTCGCCGAACAATTGCATCCAGGCAGTTCGCAGCCCGGCGTGTTCGCATTGTGGCTGGCTGGCAGTCCGCTGCGACCGTCGCGATTCGTGCCGATGCTGCGCAACGAAGCGGCTCGTGCGGCCTGATCCGAGTACCAATCCGGCGTACCTCGGCGCGTTTGTCGAGATTGCGACGCGCATCGAGCGCTCGCTCGCCCAATTGCCGGCCAGCACCCGACCGATCCGGATGTTCGTCGCCGGCGGCGCAGCGCTGCATTTCTATACTGGCGCGCGCGTGTCGAAAGACATCGATGCGGTGTTCTCGCATCGCATCGCGCTGCCGGAAGATCTTGAAGTGTCGTATCGCGACGTCGACGGCGCGGCCCGGCTGCTGTACTTCGATCGTCAGTACAACGACACGCTCGGGCTGATGCACGAAGACGCTCACGCGGACTCGCTGGCCTTGGCGCTGCCGGGCGTCGACCCGACCGTGCTCGAGGTGCGGCTGCTGGCGCCGCTCGACCTTGCCGTCAGCAAGCTCGGCCGTTTCTCATCACAGGATCGCGACGACATTGCCTTGCTGGCCAGGCAGCGCAAGTTGGGCGCTGAGCAACTGCGGCTACGTGCCGAGCAGGCACTGACGGGGTACGTCGGTGAATTGAGCCGCGTTCGTGGAGCGATCGATATTGCCTGTCGTGTCGTCGCCGATGCCCAGCGCGCGCGCCAGCGTTAGCGCGCTCACTCGACCAGCGGATTGCGCACGCGCAGCTGCGGGAAGCGCGAGTAGTCACGGTCTGCCGACCACAGTTCCGCGACGCCGTGGGCGAGGCAGATGGCGGCGATGCGGGCATCGTGAATCTGTGGGCCCTGCAACCGGCCCGACGTTGCGAGCCGGTGCAACCACTCGAAGTGCGCGGGTCCCTCACTGAGAAACTCACAATTCGGTTCCGCCAGCAGGCCCTGGATGATGCCGAGAGCGTCGCCCATCGGGGTGGCCTTGGGCAATCGCCGGCTGTTGGTGATCGTGGCGATGAACTCATGCGCCGCGGGCCAGGGCAATGCCCATCGCGCAGGCGCCGCGCGCAGCGAGTCGATACTCGCCTTCGCCTCGCGATGCAGCGGCGCATCTTCACGATGCGCGTACACCAGGATGTTGCTGTCGACCGCGATCATTCGTAGCGCTTCAGGCCCAGCGTCTTGAGTTCACGCGCTTCGTAGTCGTCGTAGATGGCCTGCGTCAGTCCGAGTTTGTCGTAGGGCGGCAGCAACCAGCCTCCGCCCGTCGTCAGCAGCGGCTTGATCTCGCGCTTCACGGGGTGCTCGCGCTCTTTCAGCGCCTGGCGCAGGCCGTCTTCGACGAGTTCGCGGAGGGTCGTGCCGTCGCGCTGCGCGACGCGCTTTGCACGCGTCAGCAGATCGTCGGCGATCTCGATGGTGGTCTTAATATGGGTGCCCCTATTACAGCTACCGTATATATGGCTGCTAGCGAGCTCGCTGCCGCAATCGACGATCAGCCTGCAGTCTGCGACGACGGCCGGGCCGCCGGGCAGGGTCGTTTCTGCCGCAAACAGCTGATTTCATTGCCTGTGCCCCCGTGCGCCACGTATTATGTCGAGACTCATCCGGGGGTTTTTCTTTGTTTCACAGGCACTTGCTCGGCTCGATTGCCGCCGTTTCGCTGTTGTGCTCCGCCCCCGCTGCCCTCGCCGACCCCTGGCTCGCCCCCGGCGATCTGGGGCTGCGCCACGACATCCAGCTGCTGGCCGACGAAGGCATCATCCGTTCACCGGTGACGACCTGGCCGATGTCCTGGCCGGACATTGCCCGCGACGTCAACGCCGCCGCCGACGCGGCCGACAGCAACCCCCTGATCGCGGGCGCGCTGCAGCGCCTGAAGCGCGCCGCGCGCGACGCGGCGTGGACCGGCTCGGGCGGCCTCGAGGTTCGCGTCGCTGCGGCCGGTGATCCGACCGAGTTGCGTACCTTCAGCGACACGCCGCGCGAACAAGGCGAAGTCAGTGCCGCGATGTCCTGGCTTGGCGAGCGCGTTGCGGCGCGCATCGAGGTCACGGCCGTTGCCGATGCGAGCGACAGCAAGGACGTGCGCTTCGACAATTCCTACCTCGGCGTCAATGTCGGCAACTTCATGATCTCGGCCGGCACCATGCAGCGCTGGTGGGGGCCGGGTTGGGACGGCAGCCTGATCCTCGGCACCAACGCGAGGCCGATTCCGAGCCTGACCGTCGAGCGCAACTACACCGATGCGTTCAAGTCGCCGTGGCTGCGCTGGATCGGCCCGTGGCGCGCGAGCCTGGCAGTCGGCGAGACGGAGGGCAGCAGCTTTGCGCGGGACGGCCAGCTTGCTGTGCTGCCGGATGCGAAATTTCTCGCGGCGCGGCTCAACTTCAAGCCGCGACCGTGGCTCGAATTTGCACTGACCCGCAGCGCGCAGTTCTGCGGCCGTGGTCGCGAATGCAATCTCGGTACGGTCGGGGATCTTTTGATCGGGCGCGATAACCGCGACGCCTCGCTGACCGAGAATCGCGAGCCCGGCAACCAGATGGCCGGCTACGACGTGCGCATCCGCTCGCCCTGGAAGAAGCTGCCCGTGGCCGCCTATGCGCAGTTCATTGGCGAAGACGAAGCCAACGGCCTGCCGAGCAAGTTCCTGGGCCTGGTCGGTGGTGAGCTGTGGGGCGCGAATCGTTTTGGCAGCTGGCGGTTGCGCGGCGAATTTGCCGACAGCGCCTGCACGTTTACCCGAAAGAATCCGCAGTTCGATTGTGGCTATCGCAACGGCATCTATCCGCAGGGTTACACCTATCGCGGCCGCGTGATCGGTCATGCGATGGACAACGACGGCCGCATGTATTCGGCTGCCGCGCTGCTGGTGCGGCCGTCCGGCGAGACCTGGAGCCTGCTGCTGCGCAAGGTCAACGTGAATCGCGGCGGAGCAGCCCCCGATCCGACGCATGCGCTGAGCCCATCGCCGGCGGAAATCCGCAATGTCGAGCTGCAGTACAATCGCGGCCTGAAGCTGGGCACGCTGGGGAGCGGCCAGCTGCGCGTGGGTCTGGGGTTCGATGATACATCCGGCCCACTGCGCCAGAGCACGGACGTGCGGGGCTTTCTCGAATGGCGACAGGGGCTGTGATGCGGCGGTTTGGCTCGACGATGCTCGGCGGCCTGGCACTGGTGGCCTTGTTGGTCGCCACCGGCACCAGCGTTCCGGCGAGCGCCCAGGTGCCAAGCGCCGAACAGATCGAACTGCTGCGCAGCCTGAGTCCCGAAGACCGTGACGCCCTGCTGCAGCAACTCGGCATCAGCGACTCGTCGATGAATGGTTCGAGCTCGCGCTCCCGCGAGCGTGATGCCGATAGCGAGCGCGACGCGAACCCGCGTACGCGTCTACCCACGTCAGCGGATTTCGAGCGCCTGGATATGCGCCTGAAGGCCGAAGACACGCTGCTGATCGATCTCGACTTCATCAAGGCGATTCCCGCGCGTGTGGAGCCGCAGGGCGTGGGTCTGCCGCCGTTGCAGATTCCGGGCGAACCGGCGCCGACCTATGAGCCACTGGAGCGGCAGGAACTGCAGCGGCTGATCGATCTGGTGCGTGCGCGCAATCCGTTCGTGCTCGATCGCAGCGGCGCGCTGCAGCTGCCGCGCTTTCTGCCGATCCAGCTTGCAGGGCTGACCGACGAGCAGGCTACGCGGCGTTTGTCTGCTGAGCCCGCATTGCTGAAGCTGAGTGTCAAGGTCGCAAGGCTGCCGGTCACGCGGCAGGGCGTCGCGGGCCTGAAGCCCTTCGGCTACGACCTGTTCAACAGTGCGCCGTCGACGTTTGCACCGGTCACCGATGTGCCGGTGCCATCCGACTACATTGTCGGCGCGGGCGATGAACTGATGGTGCAGCTCTACGGCAGCCAGAACCGCAGCGTCCGGCTGGTCGTCGGTCGCGACGGACGCGTGAATTTTCCCGAGCTCGGTCCGATCAGCGTGGCCGGCAAGACGTTCAACGGCGTTCGTGCGGACCTCGAGGGTCGCGTCTCCCGCCAGATGATCGGCGTGCGCGCCAGCGTCAGCATGGGTGACACCCGCTCCATTCGCGTCTTCGTGCTCGGCGAGTCGAATCGCCCGGGCTCGTACACCATCAGCGGGCTGGGTTCGATCACGGCGGCGCTGTTTGCGTCGGGCGGCGTCAAGGCCACCGGTTCGCTGCGCGACGTTCAGCTCAAGCGCCAGGGCGCCGTCATTCGCCGGCTGGATCTGTATGACCTCCTGATCCGCGGCGACACCCGCGACGATGCCAAACTGTTGCAGGGTGATGTGATTTTCATCCCGCCGGTGGGCGCGACCGTCAGCGTCGATGGCGAGGTCAAGCGACCGGCGATTTATGAACTGCGTGGCGAGACCCAGGTCGCGGACGTGGTCGCGCTCGCGGGCGGCCTGACGCCGGAAGCCGACGACAGCCGCGCGGCCGTCGTGCGCATCAACGATAACCGCCAGCGGGTCGTCGTCAACGTGCCACTGACCACGCCGGAAGGGCGCAGCGAGCGGCTGCGCAATGGCGACAGTCTGCGCGTGCTGCGGCTGCGGCCCACGCTGGACTCGGGCGTGACGATCGAAGGGCATGTGTTCCGACCTGGCGCGGTGGCTTGGCGCGAGGGTCTCAGGATTTCCGATGTGATCGCCTCGGTCGATGAGCTCAAGCCCAATGCCGATCTGAACTACATCTTGATCCGCCGCGAGCTGCCCCCCGATCGGCAGGTTGCCGTCGTGTCGGCCGATCTGTCTGCCGCGCTGCGCGCACCGGGATCGCGCGCGGACATCCTGTTGTCGCCGCGAGATCGCATCACCGTGTTCGACGCTGAATCGAGCCGCAAGCGGATCGTCGAACCGCTGCTCGACGAGCTGCGGCGCCAGGCGCGCGTCGATCGACCGACCGAGGTGGTCACCGTTGCAGGCAGAGTGCGCGCACCCGGCGACTATCCGCTCGAGCCCGGCATGCGCGTCAGCGATCTGCTTCGCGCCGGCGGAAACCTGCAGGACGCCGCATTTGGCGGGCGCGCCGAGCTGATCCGTTTTCGGATCAGCGGCAATGGGCGCGAGACCCTGCTGGTTGACGTTGACCTGGCTGCGATCCGTAGCGGCGATGCCGCCGCCGATATCGCGCTGCAGCCGTTCGACTTCCTGACGATCAAGGAAGTGCCTGAGTGGCGCGAGCAGGAGAGTGTGACCATCGCCGGCGAAGTGCGCTTCCCGGGCACTTACCCGATCCGCCGCGGGGAAACGCTGCGCGCCGTGCTCGAACGAGCGGGCGGATTATCTGCCCTCGCATTCCCCGCCGGCGCAGTCTTCACGCGTGGGGAGTTGCGCGAACGAGAACAAGAGCAGATCGATCGCCTGGCAGACCGGCTCCAGAGTGACCTTGCCGTGGCGGCGCTCCAGAGCACGCAGACGAGTCAGGCGCAGGCAGGTCAGGCCCTGGCAGTTGGCCAGTCGCTGCTTCAGCAGTTGAAGGACACGACGGCGGTCGGTCGGCTTGTCTTGGACTTGAATCGGGTCATCGCGTCCAAGCTGGGGTCCGAAGGCGATATCGTACTGCGCAACGGCGATCGACTGGTGATACCGAAGACCCGCCAGGAAGTCACGATCTTCGGCGAAGTGCAGAACGGTACCTCCCACCTGTATCGCGTCGGTCTGACCCGCGATGATTACATTGGCCTCAGCGGCGGCCTGACACGCAAGGCGGACAAGAGCCGCATCTACGTGGTTCGAGCGGATGGCAGCGTGATCGCGAGCGAAAGCGGCGGCTGGTTCCGGCGCGGCTCGCAAGTGGAGATCAAGCCGGGAGATACGATCGTCGCGCCGCTCGATACGGAGCGACTGCCGCCGTTGCCGTTGTGGCAGGCGGTGACGCAGATTCTTTATAACGTGGCGATTTCGGTTGCTGCTGTCAGATCTTTTTAGGCTCTATCTGAGATCGAATGTTGTGTAGTGCTGCGTGGAAATCACACTTGGAGAATTCATTCGAACCTAGCGGTTTCTGCCGAAGGCGCGTCGCGACAACTTTGCAGCAGCTGATCCCATGCCGTCCCTCGTGCCACATAGGTTAACAACCCAAATAATCTACTAAGCTCGGATCATGCCTGGTCAGTGGACGAGGAAATCACGGGGCTCACTGACGAAACTTCAGTGACCAACCAAGGCCGCGTCTAACGATCGCGTGGCCTCCCAAGATCAAAAATCGTAGAATATCAAAATGCCTTCCATATCCTTGTCGTGAACGTTCCGGTCTCCGCGAGCTCTGACGAGGTAATCAGCCTCGAGGCACTACTGGCGCGAGTCTGGGCTGGTCGCTGGTGGGTCATTCTCTGCACGATGTTAATCGGCGCAGCGTTCGTTGCCGCTGCCTTCCAGATGACTCCGGTTTATCGCGCTACCGTGGTGCTGATTCCGGGCGGCGATGAGCGGGCGGGGTTGAGCGGTGCCTTTGGTTCAGCGCTCGGTTCGCTCGGTGGCCTCGCTGCTCTGGCCGGCGTAAATGTCAGCGCCAGCGGTCAGGGGACTGAAGAAGCGCTGGCTGTGCTGCGTTCCCGTCAGTTCACCGAACGCTTCATCGATGACAAAGGACTGATGCCGAAGCTCTATCCGAAGAAGTGGGATGCCCGCGCGGGAAAGTGGCGTGTGCCTGCGATCGAACGTCCGACGCCCGCACGCGCTTACCGCTACTTCGACCAGAAGATTCGTTCTGTAACGATCGATCGCAAGACCGGGCTCGTCACTTTGCAAGTCGACTGGCGGGACCCCCTGCAAGCTGCAGACTGGGCAAACGAACTAGTCAACCGGCTGAACGCCGAGATGCGGTCGCGAGCCATCGCGAAGTCCGATGCTTCGCTTGGGTTCCTGCAGAAGGAACTCGCCGCGACCGCGGTCCTGGATACCCGCATTGCCATTAACCGACTGATCGAAGTGCAGGTGAATCAACGAATGCTGGCGACCGTCACGATGCAGTACTCTTTTCGAGTCGTCGATCCTGCATTGCCAGCCGATCGCGACGACCCCGTCCGCCCGAAGAAGCTGCAGATATCCGCCGCAGGACTGTTCATCGGTCTCGTCTTAGGCGTGCTATTGGCGATCTTCGTGCGGCGCCAGTCACTATGACCAAAGTGCCTTTGTTCCAACGCAGCGATTTATGGGCTGGAAGTCCGTTCGCCGCCGGCATTCACCTTCCGATGAGGATCAGCTAATCATGAAAAAGGCTCTCATAACCGGTGTAACGGGCCAAGACGGCGCATACCTCAGCGAGTTTCTGTTAGGTAAGGGATATGAGGTCCATGGCATCAAACGCCGCTCATCACTTTTCAATACTGACCGCATCGATCACCTCTACCAGGATCCGCACGTCGATCACCCGCGCTTCATGCTGCATTACGGTGACCTTACGGATTCGACCAACCTCATCCGCATCGTTCAGTCCGTGCGTCCCGATGAGATATACAACCTTGCCGCGATGAGCCATGTCGCCGTCAGTTTTGAGACGCCCGAGTACACGGCCAATGCCGACGGCATCGGCACGCTGCGGATCCTGGAAGCCATCCGAATCCTCGGGCTCGAGAAATCGACCCGCTTCTACCAGGCCTCGACCTCCGAACTCTATGGCCTCGTGCAGGAGACTCCGCAGACGGAGAAGACGCCGTTTTACCCCCGCAGCCCGTATGCAGTGGCCAAGCTCTACGCGTTCTGGATCACCGTCAATTATCGCGAGGCATACGGCATCTACGCTTGCAATGGCATCCTCTTTAACCACGAGAGCCCGGTTCGCGGCGAAACCTTTGTCACGCGGAAGGTCACGCGCGCCATTTCTCGCATTGCGCTCGGCATGCAGGACTGTCTCTATCTCGGCAATCTCAGCGCGTTGCGCGACTGGGGGCACGCGAAAGACTATGTCGAGATGCAGTGGTTGATGCTGCAGCAGGATGCGCCCGAAGACTTCGTCATTGCGACCGGCGTGCAGTACAGCGTCCGGCAGTTCGTCGACATGGCAGCGGCTCAGTTGGGCATCAAAATCGCGTTTTCCGGCGAGGACGAGTCGGAAATCGGCACGGTGGTTGCGGCAGAGGGCGACCGCGCGAAGTGCAAGATTGGCGACGTCATTGTCAAGGTTGATCCTCGTTACTATCGACCTACAGAGGTGGCGACGCTGCTCGGCGATCCCAGCAAAGCGAGGCGCAAGCTGGGGTGGGAGCCGAAGACCTCCCTTCAGGAACTCGTGAAGGAGATGGTCGAAGCAGACTATGCCTGGGCGACACGCGACAGCCTCGTGCGGCTGGCGGGCTTCCGCACATACGACTACCATGAATGATTGATACGTGCACCCCGTGGTCGTTCACGCCCTGCCGACCGGTTGGTCACGGCCGGCGCGAAGCCGTCGTTCAGTTTGCGCTGCGGCTGGCATGCGGATTCGCCGGCCTACGTGCATTCTGCCTGTCGGGGCGAACGCAGCTGCGTGCGCGTGACGATCAAGGTTTTTGGCTTCGGCGGCCGATGCACGACTGACAGCGTTTTGTTCGCCTCGGCAACCGCGTGGGAGAAATTGGAGACGGCCATGTCGACGGTTTTGCAACTGCTGCCGTTGCGACTTGGCTTCACATTTCCGGCCGCGTTTCGGGTAGATCGTTTGCAACGAGAAACTTCAACTTCGCCGTCCTCTGTTGGAATTGGACGGAGCGTTGCTGAAGCGGCGATGACGCAGCTGCAGCCTGCCCGCAGTGAATGTCGCGCGGCTTGCGCCGGCAACCCGGGCCGCGGCCCCGACTTTTTCTGACATGATCGCTGCCGATCGTTTGTCTGGATCAGCCGGTTCACGCTGGAGCGAGGCACCTTTTCCGCTTGCGATGCTCGGTGCATGGCCGCTAGCAGTGACGCTGCCGTTCATGTTCTTTCCGAGACTGCTCGAGGGCGATACTCAACCTTGGGTACTGCTTGCGGCGATTCTCGCCCTCGCTACGTTCCGCACCAGTCGGTTCGTGCTCACGAAGGACGTACCGCTTCTCGCCCTGGCACTTCTCTGCCTGCCGATCTATGCGTTGCGTAGCGAAGTCGGCCCGGATCTCTTGCGCGCTGCCTACACCTACCTGTCGTTCGCCGTGTTCTGGATGGTCTGTCGGCGCGAGCAGGGCGACGTGTTCCCGACCGCCGTGAAGCTGACGGTCGTGGTCTGGTTTCTGGTCGGCCTCTATCAGTACCTGTCGGTCGCTCTCGGTCTGCCGATTGAGATCGCGGGCAGGTTCGTCGAGGGCCGCAGCGGTGTACCCAGCCTGACATCCGAACCTGCGACTTACGGGAGCCTGTCAGTGCTACAGATCATGTACCTGATGGGACAGAAGCGCGGTCGGATCACGCCGTACCTCTGCCTGGCTGCGGTGTCGATCGTGCTCAGCGGATCATTGCTGGCGTTCGCACTCATGGTTTTCCCGATCCTGAAGCTGTCATCGAAGATTCGGCTGCCGGTCGTCACGGCCATCGTCGGGCTGATCGTCGCAGACTATTCCTTCTCGGCGTCCGGCGTAACCTCGCGCGTCCTTGCCTTCAATCAGGTGGCGGACAACATGGCCGCGGTGCTCCTCGATCCGAGCCTTAACCTGCGAGTGGGGCACGTCTATTTCACGCTGTACGAGCACCTGCGGGAATCCTTGCTGTTCCAGGGTGACATCGCCTTCATGCATGAGTACAACTCCTTCGCCGCGCGTTCGAGCCTGTTTATCGACACGGGATCGAACTTCATCCTGCCCGCGATCGGCGATGTGATCTATGGGACCGGGGCGGTGGGCGCCGCGCTACTTGTGGCATTCTTCGGCTCGTCGCTGTCGGCCAGCGGATCGACGCGCGCGATGCTCGAGAAGGGGCTGTTCATGCTTGCCTGCATGCTCAACCCGATTTCGCTGTCGAATATCTTTCTGATCCTCTACGCACAGAAGAAAGAATGAGCGGCTCATGAAGGCGATCGTGACTGGTATTGCCGGACAGGACGGCTACTACATGGCCCGGTACCTGCTGGCCGAAGGCTATTCGGTGACCGGGCTGACCCGCGACGTGGAGGCGGCGCGAAAAGAGTTTGCTGGTGTCGATGGCAGCCTGGAGTGCATCCAGTTCGACTATTCGACGGTCGGGGAGTTCGGCCGGTTGCTCGCCAGCGCAGACGTCGACCTGATCTTCAATTTCGCGGCCAAGGCGACGGGTCAAGGCATGTTCGATGCGCCCCTGGAGATCAGCCGACTGAACGGCGGCTTCGTGCTTGAGATCCTCGAAGCCATACGCTCGTCTGGACGACGGGAGTCCCTCGCGTTCTGCCAGGCTAGCAGCAGCGAGATGTTCGGCAATGTCGCCCAGACCCCACAGACGGAGGCGACTCCGTTCCGGCCGAAGAGTCCTTACGGAGCGGCCAAGCTGTACGCCCACCACCTTGTCGGCATCTACCGGGCCACCTACAGCATCCGATGCAGCTCTGCGATTCTGTACAATCATGAAAGTATTCGCCGATCGAATCAGTTTGTGACCAAGAAGATCGCCCATGCCGCAGCGTCGATCAAGCTTGGAGAGGCCCGGACGCTGACGCTCGGCTCGCTCGACGGGGTCCGGGACTGGGGATACGCGCCGGAATACGTCGAGGCCATGTACCGCATGGCCAAGGCGGATGTCGCGGACGACTACGTTGTCGCGACCGGCCACCTCAGCACGGTGCGAGACCTCTGCGAAATCGCCTTCGGCCGTGTCGGCCTGGACTACCGCGAGTTCGTCGAAACGCAGAAGAGCGACTTTCGCGTGAGCGACTCGGTCAACCTCCACGGCGATCCTTCGAAGATCCTCCGGCAGCTTGGCTGGGAGGCCCGGACTCTAATTCGTGACGTCATGATCGGAATGGTCGACCACGAACTCAAGATAATCGCCCGCCCCTAGGAGTACGGAATGCGCCTGCAGGCAGTTGGCTGAATCGGGAATTGGAGATCATCACAAATGTATCAACAGGTCAGTGCTTGCAGAATCTGCGGCAATCGCAATTTGGTCACGGTTCTGGAGCTCGGTAAACAGACGCTTACCGGGGTGTTCCCGAAACGCCGCAAGGCGCCGATTACTGCCGGGCCATTGACCCTCGTCAAGTGCTCGGGCGTCGACGTCTGCGGGCTGCTTCAGCTGGCCCATTCGTACTCCCTGACCGAGATGTACGGTGAGAACTATGGCTATCGCTCGGGCCTGAACCCGTCGATGGTGGCGCACCTGCGCGCCAAGATCGAGCGGATCAAGCAGTTCGGCGTGCTGCGTACCGGCGATGTGATCGTCGACATCGGGAGCAATGACGGAACCACACTGAAGCAGTACGAGATGCCCGGGTGCCGGCTGGTCGGCATCGACCCGACCGGTTCCAAGTTCAGGCTGTTCTATTCCGACAACCTCGAGCTGATTCCCGACTTCTTCAGCGCCGATGCATATTTCGAGCGATTCGGCGACCTCCGCGCCAAGGTCGTGACGTCGTTCTCGATGTTCTACGATCTCGAAGACCCGATCGACTTCATGCGGCAGGTCAAGCGTGTTCTGCACGACGACGGCATCTGGGTGTTCGAGCAGAGCTACATGCCGTCAATGCTCGACACCAACTCCTACGATACGGTCTGCCACGAGCACCTTGAGTACTATTCGCTCGCCCAGATTACTTGGATGGCCGACAGCGTCGGGCTCGAAGTCGTCGATGTCGAGCTGAACGACGTCAATGGCGGCAGCTTCTCGGTCACGGCGCAGCACCGTGGCGGCCGCCTCAAGGTGTCCGAGTCAGTGGCGCGTGTCGTCGAATCGGAGCGCAAGCAGCGCCTCGACGATCTGCAAACTTATCGGGACTTCGCGACGCGGGTGGAAGGATCGCGCCGCGACCTCCTCGCCTTCCTCAATGACGCCAAGTCGAAGGGCAAGACCGTGGCCGCCTTGGGGGCCTCGACCAAAGGCAACGTGGTTCTGCAGTACTGCGGGGTGGGCGAATCGCTGATCTTTGCGGTAGGGGAAATCAATCCAGACAAGTTTGGGGCCTTTACTCCAGGAACCGATATCCCCATCGCCAACGAGGCCGACGTCCTGCGCAGCAAGCCCGACTACGTCCTCGTCCTGCCGTGGCATTTCCGCCGGTTCTTCGAGACTCAGCCGCGCTACGCCGGGCTGAAGCTCGTGTACCCGCTGCCGGTTCTGTCCGTTCCCTGAATGAGAAAGCCGCGGTTCTATTTTCTCGAGCCGAGCAAGGTCGGCAGACAGCACATTACGTTGCTCGCTGGCTATCTTGATGCGCTCGTGGCCAGCGAGAGCATCGGCGCGGAGCGCGACATCTATTTCTGTTCGTCGCCGAGTACTCGCGCCGCGCTGCCGCGCGATCTCTCCGGCCGCGTTCGTTTTTCCACCGTGCCGGTGATGAATCCGGAGAAGCGCCGTCTGGCTCTGAAGACACTGATGGAATTCGCGGTGATCGCGCGGTACATCGCGGCGCTGCGGCGCGGTGATGTGCTGTTCGTTTCCTGCGTGCTGCCCACTACGCTGCTGCTAGTCGAGTGGCTCAACAGGCTCGTTCGCCGGCCGGGGGTCTTCGTATCACTGCATGGCGAGGTCGAAGGACTCTTTGAAGAGTCGACGCAGCGGATCCATTCGTTCGGCTACTGGGCGCTAAAATGGATGCGGGGCCGCAAGCCCCACGGGCCGACGCGACTCGTCGTGATCGACGACTTCATCAAGGAACGGCTGGTGGCGGAGTTCCCCAGTTGCTTCGCTGCGGAATGCATTTTCGTGGTGCATCACCCGGTTCTGCCGGTGGCTGTGCCCGGCGGTTCCGCCGCGGGCAGCAAGAGCGCGTGCTTCATCGGCTACCGGACGAAGTTCAAGGGGTTTGCGCATTTCGAGCGCTACGCAGCGGAGAATCCCGGCCGCCGATTCCTCGCGATAGGCGGGGGGAAGGTCGAGGATGTCACGGCCGGGACGACGACGATCTTCTCGGGAGAGGACGGGTACCTCCGCGCGATCGGACAATGCGATCTCGCCGTGTTCCCGTATGTGTCCGGCTACACCGCTTCGCTGTCGGCCGCCGCCCTGGATGCACTGGCGAACGGCGTACACATCATCGCCACGGATCGTGCGTGTTTCCGCAGCCTTGCGGAGTATTTCGGGCCGGAGTTCGTAACGGTCTGCGCTTCGCCGGAGCAGGCTGGCGCCGCGCTGCGCAATTCGTCCATCTGGGAGCTGTCGGGGCAGCGGCTCGCACGACTGAAGAAGCTCGAGGAGTCGAAATTTGGTATCGCCGCGGTACGGCGGGCGTTCGAGCATCTGGTCTCTGCCTCACCCCGAGTTTTATAGTAGCAAGGGTCCCATGGCGTTCAAATCCCTGGTCCGCAACGAACTCGCTAAGGTTCCACTGGTCGATGGCGTCTTCCGGCGCTTCGTATGGAGCCGCCTGCATTTTCCAGAGACGGAAATGCGGTTCATCAACTCCTTGCCCGGCGGTGCGATCGACGTCGCCGTCGACGTGGGTGCCGCCCTAGGCTCCTACGCTTGGCTGCTCGACCGCAAATCACGCCGGGTGTATTCGTTCGAACCCGGTAACGCCCACCATGACTACCTGCAGCGCCTGCTCTGGGGCACGAACATTTTACTCACGAAGGCGGCGGTGGGTCGGCACAGCGGCACCGTCGAGTTCTTCACGCCTGGCTCGGATACCAACGCGCTGCATTCGGCCACGCTCAGCACTGCCAACCCCGTTGTACGTACCGTCGGCACACGAATCGAGAAGGTCGCACAGGTCTCGCTGGACGAGTTCTTCCGGGGCAAGCTGCATCCAGGCGAACATGTCGACTTCCTGAAAGTCGATGTTGAAGGCTACGAACTCGAGGTCTTTAAGGGCGGAATAGGTCTCATCGAGGAGCATCGACCGCTGGTCGTTTGCGAGATCGAGGCACGTCACAATGCGGAGTATGGGCACGTCTTCGATCTTCTGCGTGGCGCAGGGTATTGGTGCCATGTGTACCGTCGTGGCAGGCTCGAGCGATTCGACGCAGCAAGGATCGAAACGGTGCAGCAGGAGCAGGACCTGGCGGTGCGCCTGAGTCCCAACTACAAGTCTGCGGACAACACCTACATCAACAACTTCATCTTTCAGCATCCCGCATCCCGCATCAAGGTGACGCAATGAGCAAGAATTTCAACCGCGCGTTCGTGACAGGTGCGGCGGGCATGATCGGATCGAATACGGCCAGGCAGCTGCTCGCGGACGGCATGTCAGTCGTGGGCGTGGACAACCTCTGGCGCGGACGGCTCGAGAACATCGCCGACCTCCTGCCCAATCCCAAGTTCTCCTTCCGACATGCGGACATCATCGCTGATCAGGATTGGCATCGCGACTTGCGGTCTGACGATTCCCTTATACACATCGCCGACATCGTCGCGGGGATCGGCTACGTGTTCGCGAACGAGTGGAGCGTCTTCCAGAAGAACATGCTGATCAACACGGCTGTTGCGCGGGTGGTGAACGCCGCCCAGCCCAGTCGGTTCATCTATCTCGGTACGGCCTGCTCCTACCCTCAGTCGCTGCAGCGTTCGGTCACCGGTTCAGTGCTGTCGGAAGCCGCGAAGTTCCCGGCCGACCCGGAGTCCGGGTATGGTTGGAGCAAGCTCGCCGGCGAGATCGAGTTCCGGCTCGCCACCAAGGGCACGCAAACCCGCTTCACCGTGCTAGATCTGCATAACGTCTACGGCTGGCCCTGCGTCTACCGCGACGGCACTGCCCAGGTCATCCCCTCGCTGATCAATCGGGCTCTCCATTCGACAGACCGCAAGCTGACCGTCTGGGGCGACGGCAAGCAGGGTCGCGCGTTCGTCCACGTGCGAGATGTCGTTTCGGCGATCCGACTTGCGCTGGCCTACGAAGGGACGGGCTCGACCTTCATGATCGGGCCGGACTGCTGCACCACAATTGGTGAAGTGGCCGAACTGATCCGGGCGCACCCCCGCGTCAGTATCGACCAAATCGTGTTCGATGCATCGCGCCCCACCGGAGACATCGGGCGCTACGCCGATGCGACGCTGGCGATCCGCGAGCTCGGGTGGAAGTCCTCGGTACCTTTCGCTGATGGCGTTCACGAATTGATTGACCGGATCATCGATGACCTGCGATAGACGCCTGTCGATCATCCTTCCGAGCTACAAGGACCAGCGCATCACGCGGGCCATCCGCAGCATCCGCGAGTTTGACGATGCCGGGCTGGTTCAAATCGTGATCGTGGACGGCGGGTCTGGTCAGGGCCTGCTCGATGCGATTCGCGCGGCCCTCACGGACAGCGACGTGCTGCTGTCGGACCCTGACAAGGGCATCTTCGACGCGCTGAACAAAGGCCTGGATCGCTGTGATACGGAGTTCATCGGCTGGCTCGGCAGCGACGACATGTTCACGGGGAGGCTCCGCGCCAGCGAGGTCGTCCTGATGCTCGAAAGTCATGATTTGTTTATTGCGAACATGGTGCACTTTCGCGGAGAGTTCGCGAGCAGAACGACCTTTGCCTGGCCCGCCGCACACGGCCTCGTCAAGTTCGGGTTCAACAACCCTCACTTTTCGACATTCGGGAAGGCGTCGCTGTTCAAAAGCAAGCGCTTCATTCTCGGGATGCGCGCCTCGGATATTGACTACTTCCTTCGAGTCTTTGCGCACAGACCGGACACAGCCCGTTCCAGTGCTGTTGCTGTGGTCTCGGAGGAGGGTGGCTTTTCTAGCGAGTCGCGTCGCTTGGTGTTTCAATCAAACATGCAGCTTGTAGGCGTCTATGCGCGGCACACCGGCATGCTTATTGCCTTGCTGTCTGTAGTTTTCAAGCTCGTGTTTAAGTCGACATTGGTGCTTGCGTTTCGCCTGCGGCGCATTCGTGTTCGCGATCTGCTTACCTTCGATCCGGGCCCGCTGTAGGTATAGAGCACGGCGACAGTCAATTGCGGCGCTGATACGCACGCCAGATCTTTCCGCCGGCTACTCGCAGCCGGCCAACGGCCGTCACCAACGCGGATTGCACGCCAGAGACCGTCCGTTCCATCGTGGAATCGATCAGCGATGCTTTCACATAGATGTCGTTCGGCGGAATGCAGCGCCAGAGTAAGTAGCCGCGGCCTTCCATGAATCGACGGTAGCCAGCGTCGTAGCGCAGATTCTCGACGATCAGGAGCTTGGGCCGGTAGCGATCAAAGCTGAGCCCCGAGAGAGCTTCCAGTTCCCAGCCTTCTATGTCGATGGAAATGATGTCGATCTGATCGACCTCGGGCGCATGCTGCTGGAGGATGCTATCGAGCGTACGAAGGCGGACGCTGATCTTCGAAATGTCGAGGCTGTTCGCTGGTGTATCGTAACTGTCCTTGATCGCGAGCGAAGAATAGGACTCGTAGCTGAGGTTGCCGCCACGGTAGTCGGTACCGTGGGAGTTAACCACCGAGAATTCGACATCGTCGCCCTCGTGATCACCCACCGCATAAGGGAGTACTTCCAGTCCGAGCGCCGCATAGTGGCGCTGGTAGGCAGGGTTCGGCTCGATTGCCAAGACCTTCCAGTCCTTCAATCGATAGAGGGCGGACATCGAAAGGAACTCTGGCCGCGCAGCACCAATGTCGATAAACACGCCGTTTTGATGCTGGAAGAATCGCTGGTAGATGAGACGATCGACGTCACCTTCAGCCCGATTGGCAGCAAGTGCCGCCCGCGTCGCCTACGCATAGCCGTGGCCGTCGTCAACGGTTGATTCCGACATTCGCGAACTCCTTACTAGCGGTGAATAGGATTGTCGGCAAGCAGACTAGCAATTGGACTACCAAAGGCAGCGCCGCGAGCCAGAACAGATCCTGCAATGCGCTAGCCGCGACTAGTCCCAGAGCCAATCCGACTGTCGCCGTGCAGAGATAGGTTCGAACGAAGCCGAACTGCTGCATGGAAACGAGGAAGAAGCAGAGCAGGAGGATGTTGAGCTCGACCAAAAACGCGCCGAAGATGACTCCGAGCTGGCCCGCGCCGGGAATCGCTACGCTGGTGCCCAAGAGACCGAGCAGCGGCGCGCCAAGAAGGACGAAGGCTGCAAATCCGATGATAAACAAAAGATTCCCGACGATTGCGGAGCGCATAACCTGACGGCGTGCTTGTGCGACGTCTCCCTTGTTAAGTGCACGTGAAAGCCGGCCGAGCCAAGCCTGAGCAGGTACGGTTGCTACGGCCAGAATCATTGTCGCGATCTGGATGGCAAGACCATAGCCTGCCATCACCCCCTTGGGGGCGATGAGAAATCCGAACAACACAGCTCCATTGTAAAGGGCAAAAGAGGCCAGCGAGAAGAGCGCATAGTGACCAATAGAGCTCGGCTGAAACGCGGGGTCGGGCGGTACAAGGTGGAAGCCCGCCACGGCGAAGCGGTTCAGGCCGGTCGAGACAAGCGATGCCAGAGCGAAGGCGACGCACAGCCCGAGCAGCTGCAACTCAAACCTGAGGAGCAACCACGCAGCCGCAACGTACAGCACGCGAGATATCGTGTTGATGTTGCTGTTGAGACCGAGACGATCCGTACCGAGGAGCAGGGCATTGTTTGGAGCAAACCAGTAGACGACCACAAAGGCCGCAATGAACACGGACCAAGCAAGAAGCAAGGCGATAGTAGCGTCCATCAGGACCAGGTACACGGCGCCGCCGAGAAAGAGCGGTCCGGCCATGAACCACGTGAGCCGGCGATAAGCGATCCGCGCGCGGGCGAGCGACGCTCCGACTCCAAGGCCGTGATGCTCGCGAGCGATTTCTCTTACGACAACGTTCTGTATTGCCCCTTGTAGCTGGAGGCCGAAGCCGCCAAGAGTAGTGAAGACGATCCAGTACGCGTACTCAGCAAGAGAGAGCTTGCCGAGCAGCAGCGATACCAGCAGCAGCGACATGAGGACATTAACTACATGGTACAGATACGCTGCAAGCATCGCCGATTATTTCGCCCCGAGCAGACCGTTCGCAATGAAGCGGGCAAGCGTCTGGTATCCCCTTGTCATCAGTTTTCTTCTGGTCTACTTGCGCTGACGTACGGAAGCATGTTGAACAGCTAACACAGGGTTTGCAGTCAAATGCACCTGATCTTTGACTGCCAGGCAGGCGTAGTCAAGCCGATCATGGACGTCAGAGTCGTCTTGGCCCCGACGGCGAATGTGTGCAGCTTCATCGACTTCCGGACAAAATGCGACGGCGAAAAAGAGAGACATTGCACGGCTGCTGCGGCGAAGCAGACGGAGCGAAGATTCCTCAACACTAGATCCGCGCCAAATGAGGCGCGCACGTCGCCGGTTGCTAGGCAGAGATAGACCCTTTCGAGCGTTTGTCCGAAATCTCACCGGATCGCCCTGCGCCCAGCGCCAAAGCCGTCCAGCACAGTGGAAGGAGTGCAGCCACGGCAGAGAGGGAGCCCAAGCGGGGCCAGACCGCCGCAATCAGCGCAAAGGGAGCAAGCCAGAAAATATTAACTGCGGCAAAAGTTATTGTAACCGTTCGATGCCCTCGCCAGAAACGAGTAAGTCGCTGGTAAACATGACTGCGGTGCGGGGCCGTTGCCGATTGACCCGAAATAACACGAACAATCAGAGTCACGGTCGCATCAGCAAGGAAAGTGCCACCGAGGATTAGCCAGACCCAAAGGTTGAGCTGTCCGGACACCACAGTCCAAAGTGCAACGACGCCCAATGAGTACCCCAGAAAGCCGCTACCAACGTCACCCATGAATATCCGCGCGGGAGGCCAGTTCCAGACCAAGAATCCGAATACGGAAGCAGCAAGAAGCAATAGCACGGTGGCATCGTCGAGTGATCCAGTTTTGACGGCGACGAGAAGCGCCGCCGTTAACGACATGCTCACCGCCTGGACACCTGCGATGCCGTCAATTCCGTCCATGAAATTAAATAAATTGAGGAACCACACCATATAAAGCGCCGCAGCCAAAGTTCCCACCAACCCAAGATCCGTCGGACCCCAACCAAAGTCTACAGGCGGCAAACCACCCACCAACGCCACTGCCAACGCTATGGATCCGAAGTGGCACATCAATCGAAGTCGGGGAGGAACATGCTGATGATCGTCCACGAACCCCACCATTGCCACTAACGAGCCGCCGCCCATTAACGCGAACGACAACGACCACTCCACCAATCCCAATGTCGCGGCGACGTATGTACCGAGCAAGTAGGCGCCTGCCAGTGCGAGACCCCCGCCGCGTGGCGTCGGCCTTGCGTGTGAACTTCGCTCGTTCGGTTCATCGAGTAGGCTCAATGATGCATAGCGTCGAATCAAGGCGACTCCAATGCATGACAGAATAGCGGTGGCGCATATCAGCGCACCAGCGGTTGCGCGGATCATTCTCTGGCCTCCAGGAAGGCTGTTGCCATTTCGGCAAGCCCGAGCGCAGCGCTGATCGGTGGAGTCCATCCCAAAAGCTCACGCGTTTTCCCGATATCGACCTCAAGCGACTGCGTGAGGCGGTCGAATTCTCTACTGAGGCCCGTAGAACGGGCACATGCACCCAACAATCCAACCGGCACATGCACGAGACGAGCTCGACATCCAAGGGATTCTGCAATTAGCCGGTACAGTTGCGGTGTCGAAAGTGGCTCTCCGTCAGCAGCCAAGAAAACTCTGTGTGGCGCATCTGGGTGAGAAAGGCAACGATCTATCAAGCTTGCGAGATTCCTCACACCTAAAATGTCTCGACGATTGAGTATCGCGGCTAGAGGCAACGGAAGCCCCAGCCGCGCGATCCGGCAAAAGCGTGCAAGATTACCTCTCGCGCCAGGACCATGGACAAGGGGCGGGCGAATAATCACGGGATCCAGACCAGCCAATGATCGAATGCCGCACTCTGCCTCGTACTTTGATCTTGAGTAGGCGTCCCGCGGATCCGGAGCATCGTCAGCATCGAACGCGCGTTCTGTCGTCGCATCACCGTTCACCTTGATGGTACTGATGAATACGAATCGCTTTGCCCCAGCCGCAGCTGCATCGCGAGCGAGTCGAATAGTTCCTTCTGCGTTTGTTCGATGAAACTCCGCAGCGCTTCCGCGGTAATCATGCATCACATGAACGCGCGCCGCAGCGTGCACGACAGCATCCGTTCCCTCCAGCGCGACTTGCCAGTTCGTATGCGGCCCTATATCCCCTACGACAACACAATCTGGACCGCAATCGGAGCGAGGCGATCGCAACGCAATTCTCACGCTGTGACCGGCACTTCGCAGTGTCGGCACCAGGGCGCGGCCAATAAATCCAGTGCCTCCCGTGACAAGAACTTTCATAGAACGATTTCCTCAAGTGGACTTCCCACGTAACGCCGGACACCGCCGAGTCTCACGTGGAGGTCCTTTCGAAGACCTCCGGACTGACGCTACCGAGATGAGCATGGTGCCGAGATCGATTGCAAAACACTTCGATGCAGTCGAAGAGATCGGCCTTGGCCAGCTCGCGGGTCTTGTAGATGCGTTTGCGAATTCGTTCTTTACTTAGGACTGCCAAAGAACGATTCGGCGACCGCACTATCCCGACAGTTGCCGCGCCGACTCATGCTTGGCTCGAGATGGTGTTCGTGGCAGAAGCGCAGCCAGTCATCACTGCCGTATTGCGAGCCCTGATCCGAGTGAATCAGCCCATGCCTAGACTTGCGTCGCCACACCGCCATCAACATCGCGTCGACCACGAGTTCGCGGGCCAGGGTAGGCTTCATTGACCAGCCCATGATGCGGCGCGAGTACAAGTGCATGACGAGCGCCAGATACGGCCAGCCCTGCCACGTGCGCACGTGGGTGATGTCAGTGACCCAAGCGCAATCGGGACGATCGACCGTGAACTCACGATTGAGTTTATTGGGAGAAATAATCTACGGACGCTCGACGACATACCGAGTACCCGCGTTCGACGATCTGACGAACCGCTTCGTCTTTATACTCCGGTGTGAAGCGTGGCTCGCTGATTCGATTGCTCCTAAACTGAAATATAAATCACATACTGACGGATTGCCGCAGTGGTTTGCCGTTGAATGTCGAGCTCACGCCGTGCAGCAGATATACCGAGCGCGAAGCGGGGCTCGCCCTGCTCAGTCTGACACCGAACGTAGGTGGCTGGCATACCGTTGCAGTTGACAAGGGGCATGACACTGCGTGTCCTCTGTGAAGATGCGCGTGCCGGCGCTTGTTAGAGAGAGCTTGCTCCTACCGCCCACTTTGGCGCCTGCGTAGCCTTAGTACCCGTGCCACCCAACAAATCAAAGGTCCAATACTCAAGATCATCCTAAAATGGACCGCAGCGGTGCACAATCCAGACAGTCGCTCGATGAGCTGCAGCGCAATTCGATAGTAGGGACCGTCATGATCGTCCGCCTTCTGTGCTTTTTATCACCCTGCCGGTTGACACCCCCGGCTCGTCCGTGTCCACGCAATGGAATCGCTCGCATCGCTCGCAGTCCGCGTCAAACTCACGCTGGAGTTCGCGAAAATGGACTTGTGCCCGGTGGGATGCAGTGGAGCCCGGCTATTCCTATTGCAAGCTGCGCAGAAAATTTTACGGGTTCACCGGACGGTCAGGTTCCTTCCTCATGGCGGGGCGAGTGGCGGCAGAGGGTGCGTAGTCGTACCCCACCGGCGGTAGGCACAGTTTCAGACCTCCCGTCCTGTTCTCGGCATGACGCGGCGTCCAACCAATTCAGGGAGCGCTGAATCATGGATAAGGCTTCCAGAATCTTCGTGGCAGGTCACCGAGGACTCGTGGGTTCAGCGATCTCGCGGCGCCTGAAGTTGGATGGCTTTGAGCACCTGATAGAGCGACCGCGCGACGAACTGGATCTGCGCGAGTCCGCAGCCGTCGAGCGAATGTTCGCCGAGCACCGACCCGATTACGTGTTCCTAGCCGCAGCTATTGTAGGTGGCATCAAGGCAAACGATTCGCGGCCGGCAGAGTTCATCCGAGACAACCTCGCGATCCAGACCAATATCATTCACTCGGCCTTCAAGAATGGCACGCGCAAGCTGCTGTTCCTCGGGTCGAGTTGCATCTATCCGAAGCTCGCGCCGCAGCCGTTACGGGAGGACTACCTCCTTACCGGGCCGCTCGAACCGACCAACCAGTGGTACGCAATTGCCAAAATCGCTGGCATTTCCATGTGCCAAGCTTACCGAAAACAGTATGGGTTTGACGCGATCGCGGCGATGCCGACCAACCTCTACGGACCGGGAGACAACTTCGACCTGCAGAGCTCCCACGTGCTGCCGGCGCTGATTCGCAAAGTGCACGAGGCGCGGCTAGCGGCCGCGGACACGGTCACCGTGTGGGGAACCGGAACGCCACGCCGCGAGTTCCTGCATGTCGACGACCTCGCCGACGCCTGCGTGTTCCTCATGCAGGCCTATTCCGAAGAGAGTTTCGTGAACATCGGTTGGGGCGAAGACGTCTCGATAGCCGAGCTCGCACGACTAGTGTGCGAGGTCGAAGAGTTTCGCGGTAAACTGGAGTTCGACACCAGCAAGCCAGACGGTACGCCGCGCAAGCTACTTGATACCACGCTGATCAACTCGCTGGGTTGGCGGCCCAAGATCCGCCTGAGGGACGGCATTACTTCGGTCTACGCTTGGTACAAGGCAAATGCCGCCCAGCGCTCGGCTCTGCTGTCTGACCGGGGAGCTCGATCGCGTTCCGTGTAGTAATTCCGCGACAGTGCTCGTTTTCCGCCACAGATTGTTTGACAATAGTCGTCAACCAAAGCGCGGCCTGCCCGTTGAGGGAGCAGGCTCGTAGCTTCGGACACTGTGGAGAACGACAACAAATGAGCCAGCCCCAGCGCCCTGTAACGCTAGCCGGCCTTGCTCGACGCGCCTTGGATCTGTCGCGCCCCACCAAGCGTGTGCTGATGGTTCTTGCCGACCTGTTTGTGGTGCCCATCGCACTTTGGTCGGCGCTGGTTCTGAAAGCAGACTCGCTTTGGCTGCCGGTTGCTCAGTTGCCCGTGTTGCTGGCCGTTGCGGCATTCTCAGCCATCCCGGTCTTCGTGCGCTTCGGTCTGTACCGGGCGGTGGTTCGATACTTCGGTTTACATGCATTGTTCGCCGTGCTCGCAGGCGTGACGACTTCGGTGCTGTTGCTGGCGATCGTCGACAATCTTGTCGGCTCTGCACAGCTCGGTGCCTCGGTGCTGGCCATCTACTGGGCGCTGGCGACCATCTATGTCGGCGCAACACGCATGATCATGCGTTACATCTTTCACCGATACGCAGTCCGGCAGGCGGAGCGGGTGGCGATCTATGGCGCCGGCGAGGCGGGTGCGCAGCTTGCTGCCGCTCTGATGGGGGGGCGGGATTGCTGGCCTGTCGCGTTCGTCGACGACAAGCGCGCACTTCGAGGCAATCTGATCCACGGCGTTGAAGTGTTTGATCCAGCGGCGCTGCCGGATCTGATTCGCGAGCGCGAGATCACGGGCGTGTTGTTGGCGCTGCCTTCGGCCTCGAGACGTCGCAAGCGAGAGGTGCTACTGGCGCTGGAACCTTTGGGTCTGCACGTTCGATCGCTGCCAAACATGGAAGACATCCTGGCTGGAAGAGCGAGTTCTGACGAAGTTCGCGAGGTGGATGTCGCGGACCTGCTCGGGCGCGACCCGGTTCCGCCTTACCAGCATCTGTTCTCGGCCTGCGTCGCTGGCAAAGCCGTGCTGGTCACGGGCGCGGGTGGGTCGATTGGCTCAGAGCTGTGCCGGCAGATCATCAGGCTCGCTCCGACGGTTTTGGTGCTCTATGAGAACTCAGAGCTGGCTCTATACCAGATCGACATGGAGCTCCGAGAGCTGATCGAGAAAGAGCGTCTCGGCGTGAAGCTGGTCTCGCTGCTCGGCAATGCCCACCATCGCGATCGTGTGCTGGACGTCATGTCGAGCTATCGCATCCAGACCGTCTATCACGCTGCGGCCTACAAACACGTGCCGATCGTCGAGCAGAACGTGATCGAGGGTGTGCACAACAATGTGGTGGCAACCTGGAACACCGCGGAAGCGGCGCTCGAAGCGCAGGTCGAGACGTTTGTATTGGTGTCCACCGACAAGGCGGTCAACCCCACCAATGTGATGGGCGCAACGAAGCGCATGTCAGAGATCGTGCTGCAGGGTCTCAGCGAGCGCTCGAGCAGGACGCGCTTCTGCATGGTGCGTTTTGGGAACGTGCTGGCGTCGTCGGGTTCCGTGGTGCCGCGTTTCTATGATCAGATCCGCAAGGGCGGTCCTCTGACCGTGACGCATCCGGACGTAACGCGTTACTTCATGACGATTCCGGAGGCGGCGCAGCTCGTGATCCAGGCCGGTTCGATGGCACGAGGCGGTGATGTGTTCGTGCTCGATATGGGCAAACCTGTTCGCATCGATGATCTGGCGCGGCGAATGATTGGCCTGATGGGCATGAGCGTTCGTGACGACGCGAATCCCGATGGTGACATCGCAATCGAGTACAGCGGGCTGCGCCCGGCCGAGAAGCTGTTCGAGGAATTGCTGATCGGTAACAACGTATCGGGTACTGACCATCCGATGATCATGCGCGCCATGGAACATGCGCTGCCATGGGAGCGCGTGCAGGAACTGCTGAAGGAAATGTCGCTGGCGCTGCGTGGTTTCGACTGCCAGCGTGCGATCGCAGTGCTGGAAGAAACCGTGGTGGAGTACAAGGCATCTGCAGAACTGCACGATCTTGTGACCCACGAGAAGCGCGCGCTGCTCGCCGAGCAGAACAAAGTCACCGACCTGCAGGCGCGCCGGAGTCGGCAAGGCTTGAACTGACGGCTTGCTGTCGTCGGGCGTCGGCATTTCGGCCCGATCTGGCGACATTCGGGCGATGCCGGCTCGCAGCTGCTGCTCAAGCAGCAGCTGGCCCGAGTGCATGCCGAGATACGGCAGGAGCTCGAAACCGCTGTCGGCGAGATCTCAGGGCTACGGGACGAGTTACGCGGCGTGTTGTTTGCCGCCCTGAAGCTGACTTGATTGTGGCTTTGATCGCTACCGCTGCAGCGGGATCTGAAATCGCAGTCCCTTGAATCTGGCATAGAATGCGCCGATGCTCATCCCCGTAATCCTCTCCGGCGGCGCCGGAACCCGCCTCTGGCCTTTGTCTCGCGAGCTGTACCCCAAGCAGCTCTTGCCGCTGACGAGTTCGCGCACGATGCTGCAGGAGACGGCATTGCGCGTGGTCGGGCTCCCCGAACTTCAGGCGCCGATCGTGGTCTGCAACGAGGCGCATCGCTTCACGGTCGCCGAGCAGTTGCGCCAGATCAACATGCCGCCGCAGGCAATCGTGCTGGAACCCGTCGGCCGCAACACCGCGCCGGCCATTGCGCTCGCGGCGCTCGCCGCTGGCAACGACGCGCTGCTGCTGGTGTTGCCGGCCGATCATGTGATCCGCGATGCGGGCTCCTTCATTTCGGCGGTCGCAAGCGCGATGCCGGCCGCTGAGCAGGGCAAGCTGGTCACTTTCGGCGTGGTGCCGACCCGTCCCGAGACGGGCTATGGTTACATCCGCCGTGGCGCGGGCCAGGCGCCCGTGTATCCGATTGCAGAGTTCGTTGAAAAACCCGACGCGGCGCGAGCGCAGAGTTTTATCGACTCCGGCGATCGCTACTGGAACAGCGGCATGTTCCTGTTCTCGGCGCGTCGCTACCTCGAAGAACTCCAGCAGCACGCGGCCGACATTGCCTCGGCAAGTCGCGCAGCATTTGATGCCGCAGTCCGGGATCTCGACTTCACGCGCATCGACGCGAAGGCGTTCGGGCAGTGCCGGAGCGAGTCCATCGACTATGCGGTCATGGAGCGCACCAAGGATGCGGTCGTGGTGCCGCTCGATGCGGGCTGGTCTGACGTGGGTTCGTGGTCGTCGCTGCATGAGGCACTGGTGCAGGACGCGCAGCGCAATGTCACCCACGGCGACGTGCTGCTCGAGGACACCGAGGGCAGCTATATCTATTCCGATCATCGTCTGGTCGCAACCGTGGGTCTGCGTGATCACGTCGTGATCGAGACCAAGGATGCGGTGCTGGTGGCGCCGAAAGACAAGGTCCAGGACGTCAAGAAGCTGGTCGCGCGGATCAAGGCGGAGGGGCGTGGGGAACATCTGCTGCACCGCGAGGTGCACCGTCCCTGGGGCAGTTACGACAGCGTTGATGCCGGGGATCGGTTCCAGGTCAAGCGGCTGACTGTGAAGCCCGGTGCGTCGATGTCGCTGCAGCTGCATCATCACCGCGCCGAGCACTGGATCGTGGTCTCGGGCACGGCGCGAATCACGCGCGACGAGGAGATCTTCCTGCTCGAGGAGAATCAGTCCACCTATATTCCCGTGGGCGCGAAGCACCGGATCGAGAACCCGGGCAAGATCGTGCTGCACATGATCGAGGTGCAGTTGGGCAGCTATCTCGGCGAGGACGATATCGTGCGCTTCGAGGATCGTTACGGCCGCGATTAGACGCCGACGAACAGCAAGTCGATCGCCTGAATCAGCTCTGCACGTGCGTCGCGAACGTTGCCGATCGCGGTGCGCAGCTCGCTTCTGTCGATCGCAAATACGCGCGGCACGAGAACCAGATACCGCTCCTGCTCAATGGCGACCAGCGGCAACAGTCGGTTGGTCTTGGCGCCAGTGCGAACCGCCAGGCTGGCGGGCGCGACCACCCGGGTCTTCATCTGTTCGACGAGGTCTGACTGCAGCAGTACGAGGAACGGGTACGCGCCGCGTGCTGCGGCGACCGGATTGGCGAATACGTCGAACTGGCTGCTCACGGATTTGGTTCGGCCCCGATGTCGTTGTCGAGAGCCTCGAGATATTCCCGCATCAGCTCGTGGCAGGAACCATGCTTGGCCTCGAACGCTTCAAGTGCGCTCATCTCATCAGCAATTTCCAACTTGATCCGCTCGCGCTCGAGTCGCGAGTATTCGTCACTGACTGCGCGCTCGGCGATGCGCGAGACATTGATGCCGAGTGCTTTCGCGCGGGTGTACAGATCGCTGTTGAGCGTGAGCGTGACGCTGCGCTTGGGGGCGCGGGCATCGTAGGGGGGCGATTGGCGCATCTGAGCTCCAGTGCGAACTACACGGGTAAAATACACGTGTGATTCAGGCGTGTCCATTCTGGAGGCCCTGAATCCATTAAGATTCAGGGTTTAACCGCAGCGAAGCTCCATGTCGAAACCGCAAGACAAGTCCGTGGCCGCCTGGGAACGCGCTGCAGCGAAATCCGCGCCGGGGGGCAAGATCGAGTCGCTCAACTGGCAGACGCCCGAGGGCCTGACTCTGAAGCCGCTGTACACGGCGGCAGACCTGGCCGGCCTGGAGCACGCGGATTCATTGCCCGGCTTTGCGCCGTTTGTGCGCGGCCCGCAGGCAACGATGTACGCCGGTCGTCCCTGGACGATCCGCCAGTACGCCGGCTTCTCGACGGCCGAGGCGTCGAACGACTTCTACCGCAAGTCGCTCGCGGCTGGCGGCCAGGGCATCAGCGTGGCGTTCGATCTGCCGACGCACCGCGGCTACGACAGCGATCATCCGCGGGTCACCGGGGATGTCGGCAAGACCGGGGTCGCGATCGATTCAATCGAGGACATGAAAATCCTGTTCGACGGCATTCCGCTCGACAAGGTTTCGGTGTCGATGACGATGAACGGCGCGGTGCTGCCGGTGCTGGCGGGCTACATCGTGGCGGCGGAGGAGCAGGGCGTCGCGCAGGAGAAGCTGTCGGGGACCATCCAGAACGACATCCTTAAGGAGTTCATGGTCCGCAATACCTATATCTATCCGCCGGCTCCATCGATGCAGATCGTCGGCGACATCATTGCCTATACCGCGAAGCACATGCCGCGCTTCAATGCGATTTCGATTTCCGGCTATCACATGCAGGAGGCGGGCGCGAACCAGGCGCTGGAACTCGCGTTCACGCTGGCCGACGGCAAGGAGTACGTGAAGACGGCCCTCGCGCAGGGGCTCGGCGTCGATGACTTTGCCGGCCGGCTGTCGTTCTTCTGGGGCATCGGCATGAACTTCTACCTCGAGATCGCGAAGATGCGCGCGGGGCGGCTGCTGTGGTGCCGGATCATGCAGGGCTTTGGTGCGCAGAATCCCAAGAGCCTGATGCTGCGCACGCATTGCCAGACCTCGGGCTGGAGCCTGACGGCGCAGGATCCTTACAACAATGTCGTTCGCACCACGATCGAAGCAATGGCGGCGGTGTTCGGCGGCACGCAGAGTCTGCATACCAATGCGCTCGATGAAGCGATCGCCCTGCCGACGGAGTTCAGCGCGCGCATTGCACGCAACACGCAGCTGATCATCCAGGAAGAAACCCACATCACGTCGGTGGTCGATCCCTGGGCGGGCTCGTACATGATGGAGCGGCTCACCCAGGATATGGCCGATGCGGCCTGGAAGATTATCGACGAAGTCGATGCGCTCGGCGGCATGACGAAGGCAGTCGAGAGTGGTTGGGCCAAGCTCAAGATCGAGGCGAGCGCGGCGGAGAAGCAGGCGCGCATCGACTCCGGGCGCGATGTGATCATCGGCGTCAACAAGTATCCGCCGCCCGATGGCGAGCAAGCGCTCGATACGCTCGAGGTCGACAACGTGGCGGTTCGCGAATCCCAGATCCGGCGACTGGCCGCGGTGCGCAAGGCCCGCGATGGCAAGGCCGTCGAGCAGGCGCTGGCGGCGTTGAGCGCGTGCGCGCGCAGCGGTGCGGGTAATCTGCTGGAGTTGTCGGTGCGTGCGGTGCGCGCCCGTGCGACCGTCGGGGAGATCAGCGATGCGCTCGAGAAGGTCTGGGGTCGGCATCGCGCCGATACACAAAAGGTGACCGGCGTGTACTCGAAAGCCTATGAGCAGGGTGAAGGCTGGGCAGCGCTGCAGGGCGACATCCGGGCCTTTGCGAAGACCGAGGGTCGTCGGCCGCGCGTACTGATTGCGAAGCTCGGCCAGGATGGCCATGACCGTGGCGCCAAGGTGGTCGCGTCCGCGTTCGCGGACCTCGGCTTCGATGTCGACATCGGGCCGCTGTTCCAGACCGCCGAGGAATGCGCTCGCCAGGCGATCGAGAATGACGTGCACGCCGTGGGTGTCAGCACATTGGCCGCCGGCCACAAGACGCTGGTGCCGGCGATCATGCAGGCGCTGAAGGCGCAGGGTGCGGACGATATCATCGTGTTCGTCGGCGGGGTCATTCCGCCGCAGGACTATCAGTTTCTGTATGACGCGGGCGTGGCAGGCATCTACGGACCGGGCACGCCGATTCCGCAGAGCGCCCGCAGCGTGCTGGAACACATCCGCCGGGCGCGTGCCTCCGCTTGAGTGAAGCTGCCGCAGGTTCGCTGGACGATACGCTGGTCGCGCAGGTGCTGGCCGGTGACCGGCGGGCGCTTGCCAAGTCCATCACGCTACTCGAGTCGACCCGTGCCGCTGATCGGGCGCGCGGTGACGCATTGCTTGGCGCCATCCTGCCGCACTCGGGCTATGCGATCCGGGTCGGTATCTCGGGAGTTCCGGGTGTCGGCAAGTCGACGCTGATCGAAACGCTGGGTTTACAGTTGATCGCGCAGGGTCACAAGGTCGCGGTGCTTGCGGTGGATCCGTCGTCGACGCTATCCGGTGGATCGATCCTCGGCGACAAGACGCGGATGGAACGTCTCTCTGCCGAGGCTGCGGCTTTCATTCGGCCATCGCCGTCGTCCGGAACACTGGGCGGCGTGGCGGAGAAAACGCGCGAGGCCATGCTGGTCTGCGAGGCAGCTGGATTTGATGTCGTGCTGGTCGAAACTGTCGGCGTGGGTCAATCGGAGAGTGCAGTCTCCGGCATGACCGACTTGTTTCTGCTGCTGCAGCTGCCGAACGCGGGGGACGATCTGCAGGCGATCAAACGCGGGGTCATGGAGCTGGCCGACCTCGTCGTCGTCAATAAATCCGATCTGGATCCGGCCGCCGCCGCGCGTGCGATTGCGCAGATCGACAGTGGCTTGCGAAAGCCCTTGCCGGTGTTCGCGGCCAGCGCGCTTCACGGGCAAGGCTTCGAGCGCATCTGGGTCGAGGTGCAACGGCTGGTCACCGAGCGGCGTGAAAGCGGCGAATTCGAAGCGCGGCGGCGCACGCAGGCGCTCGCGTGGATGTGGGATATCGTGCACGCTCGGCTGATGGCCGGGTTTCACGAACACCCGGGCGTGCAGGCGGCGCTCCCGGCTATGCTGCGCGAGGTCGGGGAGGGCCGTCTCCCAGCCGGTGCCGCAGCGCGCAGGCTTCTACAAGAATACGACCGCAGGGGCGAACGCTGATGCATCAGATATTCGAGCAACTCGAAGGCAAGCGCGCGCAGGCGCGCCTCGGTGGGGGCGAGAAGCGCATTGCCGCGCAGCACGCCAAGGGCAAGCTCACCGCGCGCGAACGGCTGGAAGTGCTCCTCGACGAGGGCTCCTTCGAAGAGTGGGACATGTTCGTCGAGCACCGCTGCAACGACTTCGGCATGGCCGACAACAAGATTCCGGGCGACGGCGTCGTGACCGGCTACGGCACCATCAACGGCCGGCTCGTGTTCGTGTTCAGCCAGGACTTCACCGTGTTCGGCGGCGCGCTGTCGGAGGCGCATGCCGAAAAGATCTGCAAGGTCATGGACCAGGCGATGAAGGTCGGCGCGCCCGTGATCGGTCTCAATGACTCAGGCGGCGCGCGCATCCAGGAAGGCGTCGCATCGCTCGGCGGCTATGCCGAAGTGTTCCAGCGCAATGTCAGCGCGTCGGGCGTGGTGCCGCAGATCAGCCTGATCATGGGGCCGAGCGCGGGCGGCGCGGTCTACAGTCCGGCGATCACGGACTTCATCTTCATGGTCAAGGACAGTTCCTACATGTTCGTGACCGGCCCTGAGGTCGTGAAGACGGTGACGCACGAAGAAGTCACGGCGGAGCAGCTCGGTGGCGCGGTCACGCACACGACGCGCAGCGGTGTTGCGGATCTGGCGTTCGACAATGATGTGGATGCGCTGCTGATGCTGCGGCGGTTCTACAGCTTCCTGCCGTTGAATAATCGCGAGCGTCCCCCTGTGCGCCACTGCGATGATCCGGCCGAGCGGCTCGAGGCGTCGCTCGACACGCTTGTGCCCGACAACCCGAACAAGCCCTACGACATGCACGAGCTGATCGGGAAGGTCGTCGACGACGGCGATTTCTTCGAGCTGCAGCCGGACTATGCGCGCAACATCATCATTGGTTTCGCGCGGATGGAAGGCCACACGGTCGGCATCGTCGCGAACCAGCCGCTGGTGCTCGCCGGCTGCCTCGACATCAAGAGCAGCATCAAGGCGGCGCGCTTCGTGCGCTTCTGCGATGCGTTCGGGATTCCGGTCATCACGTTCGTCGACGTGCCGGGCTTCATGCCGGGCACCTCGCAGGAGTACGGCGGCATCATCAAGCACGGCGCCAAGCTGCTGTACGCCTACGCCGAGTGCACCGTGCCGAAAGTCACCCTGATCACGCGCAAGGCCTACGGTGGCGCTTACGATGTCATGGCCTCCAAGCATCTGCGCGGTGATGTGAATCTCGCCTGGCCGAGCGCCGAGATTGCGGTGATGGGCGCCAAGGGCGCGGTCGAGATCATCTTTCGCGAGGACAAGAGCGACCCGGCCAAGATCGCCGCCAAGGAAGCCGAGTACAAGGCGCGCTTCGCGAACCCGTTCGTCGCCGGGGCACGCGGCTTCATCGACGACGTGATCCAGCCCCAGGGGACGCGCAAGCGCATCTGCCGCTCGCTGGTGATGCTGCGCACGAAGAAACTCGAGAACCCGTGGCGCAAGCACGGGAACATCCCACTGTGATGTTTACCAGGATCCTGATTGCCAATCGTGGCGAAATCGCCTGCCGTGTGATCAAGACGGCGCGGCGCATGGGCATTGCGACCGTCGCGGTGTATTCCGACGCGGATCGGGATGCGCTGCATGTTCGACTGGCTGACGAGGCTGTGCGGCTCGGCCCACCGCCGTCGCGGGAGTCCTACCTGCTGGCCGACAAGATCATCGAGGCCTGCAAGCTGACCGGCGCCCAGGCGGTGCATCCCGGCTATGGCTTTCTCAGCGAGAACGAAGCGTTCGCGCGCCGTGTGGAAGAAGAGGGCCTGGTGTTCATCGGGCCTAAGCATGCCTCGATTGCCGCGATGGGCGACAAGATTGCCTCGAAGAAACTCGCGTCGGAGGCGAAGGTCAATACGATCCCCGGACACAATTCGCCGATAGCGACTCCGGAAGAGGCGGTCGGGATTGCGAAGCGGATCGGCTATCCGGTCATGATCAAGGCCAGCGCGGGTGGTGGTGGCAAAGGCTTGCGGGTTGCGTTCGATGATCGCGACGCGCACGAGGGCTTTGCCTCCTGCCAGAACGAAGCGCGCAACAGTTTCGGCGACGATCGGGTGTTCATCGAGAAGTTCGTCGAGGAGCCGCGGCACATCGAGATCCAGGTGCTCGGCGATGCGCATGGCAACTGCGTCCATCTGTGGGAGCGCGAGTGCTCGATCCAGCGCCGTCACCAGAAAGTGATCGAGGAAGCGCCCAGCCCGTTTCTCGACGACAAGACCCGCAAAGCGATGGGCGAGCAGGCGGTTGCGCTCGCCAAGGCAGTCAACTATCAGTCTGCCGGTACCGTGGAATTTGTCGTTGGCAAGGACAAGAGCTTCTTTTTTCTTGAGATGAACACGCGGCTGCAGGTCGAGCATCCGGTCACCGAATGCATCACCGGCATTGACTTGGTCGAGCAGATGATCCGCGTGGCCGCGGGCGAGAAGCTCTCGTTTGCGCAGAAGGACATCGCCCGCAAGGGCTGGGCGATGGAGTGCCGCATCAACGCCGAGGATCCGCTGCGCGGCTTTCTGCCCTCGACGGGCCGGCTCGTGCGCTTCTCGCCGCCGGCGCAGACGCTGCATGCGGCTGAGCCGGTCCCGTCGGCAGGCGGCGTGCGCGTCGACACTGGCGTCGCCGAGGGCGGCGAGATTCCGATGTTCTACGACTCGATGATCGCCAAGCTGATCGTGCACGGCAGCGATCGCGCGGATGCGATCGCACGCATGCGTGAAGCGCTGAACGCGTTCGTGATACGCGGCATTTCGAGCAACGTGAACTTCCAGGCGGCCTTGCTTGCGCACCCGCGGTTTCAGTCGGGGGACTTCAACACGGGCTTCATCGCAGAGCAGTATCCGCAGGGATTTGTGGCGGACTCCGTGGCGCACGACGACCCTGGTTTCCTGCTGGCGCTGGCAGCCGACGCGCACAGCAAGCTGCGCTCGCGCGCCGGAGCGATCACCGGCCAGATGCCAGGTTTCACGGCGCAGATCGTCGAATCGCTGGTGATCGTGCAGACCGGGGCGGAAGGCCTCAAGGCGCGCACGTCGGTCAGCGAGCGCATCGAGGGTGGCGCGACCCATGTCGGTATCGGTGGCAAGACCTATGCCATCGAGTTGCAGACACCGCTGCGAGAGATTGCAGTTCGCGGTCTCGTCAACGGTGAGCCGTTTTGCGCGCAGATCGAACGGCTGGGACTGAAGTATCAGATCACGCACAACGGTGCACAGATCGAGGCACGCGTGTTCTCGCCGCGTGTTGCCGAACTCGATGCGATGATGCCCTTCAAGGCGCCGCCAGACCTGTCGAAATTCCTGCTGTCGCCGATGCCGGGTTTGCTCGTGGATCTCGCCGTAACAGCGGGTCAGAAAGTACGCGCGGGTGAACGACTCGCCGTGATCGAGGCGATGAAGATGGAGAACGTGCTGCTGGCGGCCCAGGACGGCGTGGTCGAAGAGGTGGCCGCGAAGAAGGGCGAGAGCCTGGCCGTCGATCAGGTCATCATCCGGTTCAAGTGATGCAACGGCCGTTTCGAATTCTGGGCGTGCAGCAGATCGCGATCGGTGCGCTGCAGAAAAGCGCCCTCCGGCGACTCTGGGTGGATGAGTTCGGGCTCACGCTCGAGGGCCACTTCCGCAGCGAGCGCGAGAACGTCGACGAAGACATCTGTGTCATCGGCAACGGGCCCACCCGTGTCGAAGTCGATCTGATGCAACCGATCGATGCGTCGGCGAAGCCGGCGATCCATGCGACGCCGCTGAATCATGTAGGCCTCTGGGTCGATGACCTGCCGAGCGCCGTGGAATGGCTGACGGCGCGAGGGGTGCGGTTCGCGCCAGGTGGAGTGCGAACAGGCGCGGCCGGCCATGACATCTGCTTCGTCCATCCGCAGAGCAGCGAAGAATTCCCGATCGCCGGTGAAGGGGTGCTGATCGAGCTTGTGCAGGCACCGCCGGAAGTGATCGCCGCACTCAGTCAGCCTGCTGCCTGAAGGTGTCGGGCGCGCTTGAATCCCCGCTCGTCCGGTCACTGTTCTCGGGCGAGGTCTTCGCGGCTGAACAGCTATCTCCCGGTGATCCGGAGCAACTGTTGCCCGAGGAGCGAGCCGGACAAGCTACCTGGGTCGATAAGCGCCTGCGCGAGTTTGCCGCCGGACGTCAGTGCGCGCGGCGCGCGCTCCGGCAGCTCACCATGCCCGACTATGCTCTGATCAATGGTCCAGATCGCTGTCCGATCTGGCCGAACGGTATTGTCGGCAGCATCACGCATGCGGACGGCTTCGCCGCCGCGGTCGTCGCGCGCAACAGCGACTTCACCTCTGTCGGCCTCGATGCCGAGCGCCGCGACCGGGTTGGCGCAGATCTGTGGGAGCGTCTGTTTGTTCCGGCGGAACTCAGCTGGCTGCAGAGTCTCGAGGCGGCTCAAAGATCAGGCGCCGCAGCGCTGCTCTTCAGCGCCAAGGAAGCGCTGTACAAGTGTCAGTATCTCGTGACGCGGCGCTGGCTCGACTTCCATGACGTCGCGCTTCGAGTTGACGGCCAAACGGAGCAGCAGGGCCGACTTGCGGTCGCGGAGGGCTGCCGCGTGCTGGAACTCTGGCCGGAAGCCCGGCAGATGCGCGGTCGGTTCGCAGTTCACGAAGGCTGGGTTGTCAGCAGCTTCGAGTTGGCTACACTTCCGCGCACTTTGTAGAGGTCCAGGCCATGCGTGTCACAATCTTCGGCTCAGGCTATGTCGGTCTGGTGACCGGCGCCTGTCTTGCGGACGCCGGCAACGATGTCCTCTGCGTCGATATCGACCAGGACAAGGTCGATCGGCTGACTCGCGGCCAGATCCCGATTCACGAGCCGGGGCTTGAGAAGCTGATCGAGCGCAACGCAGCAGCGGGTCGCTTGCGCTTTACGACTGACGCGGCAGAGGGCGTCGCACACGGGTTGTTTCAGTTGATCGCGGTCGGTACGCCGCCCGACGAGGACGGATCCGCCGATCTGCGTCACGTGGTGGCAGTTGCGCGAACCATCGGTGAATACATCGACGAATACCGGATCGTCATCGACAAGTCGACTGTCCCGGTCGGCACTGCGGATCGGGTTGCGGCGGAGATTCGCGCGGCAATCGAGCGTCGCGGCGTGGCGGCCGAATTCGATGTCGTCGCGAATCCGGAGTTCCTCAAGGAAGGCGATGCCATCAGCGACTTCCTGCGACCCGATCGGGTCGTGGTCGGTACCAGCAATCCTCGCACGATGGAGCTGATGCGCGCGCTGTATGAACCGTTTACACGCAACCGCGAGCGTTTCGTCGTGATGGACATCCGCTCGGCGGAGCTGACGAAGTATGCGGCGAACGCGTTGCTTGCGACCAAGATCAGCTTCATGAACGAGCTGTCGCGCGTCGCTGAAGAGGTCGGTGCGGATATCGAGAAGGTGCGGCTCGGCATCGGCTCCGATTCACGGATCGGCTATGAGTTTCTCTACCCGGGCATGGGCTACGGGGGCTCCTGCTTTCCGAAGGATGTCGAGGCGCTGATTCGCACCGCCGACTCGCACGACGTCGAGATCAGCTTGCTCAAAGCCGTACAGCAGGTCAACCGCACGCAGAAGCAGCGCCTGTTCGCAAAGATCGTCGAGCACTTCGGCGCGAACCTTGCCGGCAAGCGTTTTGCGCTGTGGGGCCTGGCGTTCAAGCCCAACACCGACGACATGCGCGAGGCGCCGAGTCGCGTGCTGATCGCCGACCTGATCGCAGCGGGCGCGACCGTCTGCGCGTACGATCCGGTCGCCATGGAGGAGTCGCGGCGCCTGTTTGCCGCGCAGCCTCGTGTGCAGTTCGCTGCGTCGGCGAACGAAGCGCTCGACGGCGCCGACGCGCTGGCGATCGTGACGGAGTGGAAGGAGTTCCGCAGCCCGGATTTCGAGTTGATCCGTCGCAACCTGAAGCAGCCAGTCGTGTTCGATGGCCGCAATCTCTACGACCCTGCGCTGATGGAGCGCTTTGGCATCAGCTACTTCGCGATCGGCCGGGGTCGCTCGGTCAAGGGAGCCGCCGCATGAAACTGACGGCATTCAAGGCCTATGACGTCCGTGGCCGGATCCCCGACGAGATCAATGGCGACATGGCCTATGCCATCGGCCGCGCCTACGCGGGCTTCGTCAAACCATGCAGCGTGATCATCGGACGCGACATCCGCAGTTCGAGCGAGGAACTGGCTGGGCGCCTGGCGGCCGGCCTCGTCGACAGTGGTGTCGATGTGCTGGACATCGGCCTGTGCGGAACTGAAGGCGTCTACTTCGCGACCTTCTCCGAGAAGGTCGACGGCGGCATCATGGTGACCGCAAGCCACAACCCGCCGGATTACAACGGCATGAAGTTCGTGCGCGAAGGCTCGCGGCCGATCAGCGCCGATAACGGCCTGGTGACCATGCGTGACATGCTGGCGAGCGGCGCGCTGCCACCGCCTGCTCCAAAGCGCGGACAGATCCGCAAACTTGACACCAACGCCGCGTACCTCCAACACCTGTTCGGCTATGTCTCGCGTGACAAGCTCAAGCCGCTGAAGGTCGTCGTCAATGCCGGCAATGGCGGCGCCGGCCTCGTCATCGATCGGCTCGAGCCGCATCTGCCATTCGAGTTCGTGAAAATTCATCATGAGCCTGACAGCAGTTTCCCGAACGGTGTGCCGAACCCGATGCTGATCGAAAATCGCCGTTCTACCAGCGAGGCAGTCAGGCGCAGCGGCGCGGATGTCGGGCTTGCCTGGGATGGCGACTTCGATCGTTGTTTCTTCTTCGATGAGCGAGCCGAGTTCATCGACGGGTACTACCTGGTGGGCCTGCTCGCCGAGTTCTTTCTGAAGCGCCATCCGGGCGCCAAGATCGTGCATGACCCGCGTGTGATGTGGAACACGATCGACATCGTCGCGGCTCACGGCGGCACGCCGGTGCTGTGCAAGTCGGGCCATGCATTCATCAAGCAGAAGATGCGCGAAGTCGATGCGGTCTACGGCGGTGAGATGAGTGCGCATCATTACTTCCGGGACTTCGCGTATTGCGACAGCGGCATGATTCCGTGGCTGCTGGTGCTGCAGATCATCAGCGAGTCCGGCAAGCCGCTTTCGGAGCTCGTTGGCGCGCGGATGCGGAAGTTTCCGTCGAGCGGCGAAATCAACTATCGCGTGCCGGATGCTGCGGCGGTACTTGCGGCGGTTCGAAGTCGCTATGAACCCGGGTCGATCGGGATCGACTTCACAGATGGGCTGTCGATCGATCTGCGTGACTGGCGTCTCAATCTGCGTTCGTCGAACACCGAGCCGCTGATCAGGCTGAATATTGAAAGTCGCGGTAATCCATTGATGCTGAAAGAGAAGACCGAAGAAGTGTTGCAGCTGATCGAGTCGATCGGTGGTCGCGCCGCGGATCATTAGCTTTCCAAGCGTGCGCCATGCACGCCTGTCGGTGCCGGGAGACATATTGCGTCCGCATCTGCATGCCAGTTAACTGCAGCGGTCGTCTGATTGACCGGAGTTATGCGGCCTGTGAAGTTGACGTTCCTAGCCCTGAGTCTGACTGTGTTGCTGACCGCCTGCGGTGGCGGTGCAGCGACGACTGAGGTTCCCGTGGTCGGCAACCAGACGTCGCCACCCGTTGCGACTCCACCGCCCGCACCGCCGCCCCAAACGAACCCACCGCCCGCGACGCCGCCACCGGCGACTCCGTCGAGCGGAACCGCATCGCTGTCCTGGCTTCCCCCAACAGAAAATGAGGACGGCACGGCGCTCGTGAATCTCGCGGGCTACGAGATTGTGTATGGCAACAGCCCGAACACGCTGAACCAACGGATCGTGCTGAACAACGCTGGTCTCACCCGCTATGTGATAACCAGCTTGTCAGCGGGCACCTACTACTTCGGAATGCGTACATTCAATAACGCGGGTTCCCAAAGCGCTCTGTCGCCGCTGGTTTCCAAGACGATCAGCTAGCTCGATGGGCCAACCGGGGGCCGCTTCCCTTGGCCTGGCGACGATAGTTGCCTAGACTGTTGTGAATGAATCAACGAAGCCTGCGGACAGTGCCGCTGCCCGAGGGCGACGTGTGCCTGTTTCTCGATTTCGACGGCACGCTGGTCGACTTTGCTGCAACCCCTGACGGCGTCCCGCGCGACGACAGCCTCGTGCGGCTGCTCGAGACGGTGCAGCAGGCCCTGGACGGGGCGCTCGCGCTGATCAGCGGCAGAGCCGTCGATACCCTTGATACCTTTCTGGCGCCGTTGCGATTGCCGGTCGCTGGCCTGCACGGTTACGAGCGTCGCGCCGCCGATGGCGCCGTGTTTCGTCCGCCGGAGATGCCGGCCCATCTGGAGCGACTGCGCGCCGAGCTGCAGCAGTACGTTGCGACCCGGCCCGGCTTGCTGCTCGAGGACAAGCGCTCGTCGCTGGCGGTGCATTTTCGCCGCGCACCGCACCATCGGGACAGCGTGCGAGCGATGTTCGAGCGTTTCAGTGCAGGGATGAGTCCGGATCTCGAACTGCTCGAGGGTGACGCAGTGGTTGAAGTCAAACCGGCTTCGCACAACAAGGCGACCGCCATCGAGGCATTCATGCGCGAGCCGCCGTTTGCAGGCCGGCTGCCTATTTTCATCGGCGACGATGTGACCGACCGTGATGGCTTTGAAGCGGTGCAGCGTTACGGCGGCATGGCCATTGCCGTCGGGGATCGTGTGACCGCACCTTGGCGCTTGCCAGATCCGGGCGCGGTGCGCAATTGGGTCCGCGAGCTCGCGCGCGAGCGGTGCACGCTGTCATGAATCTACCCAGCACCGATCTCAATCTCGGAGTGATCGGCAACGGCCAGGTTGCGGCATTGATCGACTCGCACGCACGGGTCGTCTGGGCCTGTGTGCCGCGACCCGATGGCGATCCGATATTCAGCTCGCTGCTCACTGCTGCCGGCGGTGCGGCAGAGCAGGGCGTGTTCGCCGTCGATCTGTTCGACCACGAGCGCTCTGAGCAGCGCTACATCCGCAACACGGCTGTGCTCGAAACGATCCTGCATGACAGTCGCGGCGATGCGGTTCGGGTGCTCGATTTTTGTCCGCGGTTCCGGGCACGCGGCCGGATGTTCCGGCCCATGATGTTCGTGCGCATTGTAGAGCCGCTTGCCGGCCGGCCCACAGTGCGGATTCGCTTGCGCCCCACGCGCTCGTACGGCGAATCCGCTGCGATCGGTAAGCCCAGCAGTCATTCGGTCCGCTACGCAGCGGACGGCGTCGACTATCGGCTGACGACCGATGCCTCGTTGACCGCCGTGATGGAAGAGCGGGCGATTCGCTTGGAGAGTCCGCTGGCGTTCATGCTCGGTCCGGATGAGACGATCCAGGAGTCTCCGGGGGTGCTCGGGCGCTCGCTGCTCGATGAGACCTTGAGCTACTGGCAGGACTGGGTGCGCGGACTCGCCGTGCCCTTCGACTGGCAGGAAGCGGTGATCCGTGCGGCAATCACGCTGAAGATGTGCACGTACGAGGATTCGGGTGCCGTGCTCGCCGCCCTCACGACGTCGATCCCTGAGGCGCCGGGCAGTGGACGCAACTGGGACTATCGCTACTGCTGGCTGCGTGACAGTTACTTTGTCATTCAGGCGCTGAATCGCCTGGGCGCAACCGGCACGATGGAAGCCTACTTGCGCTACCTCGATTGCATCGTCGCCGGTCAGCCAGTCGGTGTGTTGCAGCCGTTGTACGACATCGGCGGCGGCGTCGAGGCCAACGAGCGCGTCCTGACTTCGCTCGACGGCTACCAGGGCATGGGTCCGGTGCGTGTCGGCAACCTCGCAACGGTGCAGGCACAGCACGACGTCTACGGCGCCGTGGTGCTGGCCATCTCGCAGCTGTTCTTCGACGAGCGTCTGGTGCGAGGCGGCGACGTGGCGTTGTTCGAGCGGATCGAGCCCCTGGGTGAGCGCGCCGCCGCGCTGTTCGACCAGCCTGATGCGGGTCCCTGGGAGCTGCGCGGTACCCAGCGCGTGCACACGTTCTCGGCGGCGATGTCCTGGGCAGGCTGCGATCGACTGGCGCGCATCGCCGAGCGGCTCGGGCTGACGGCGGCTGCAGAACGCTGGCACCAGACAGCCGATCAAATGCGCGACGTGATTCTGGAGCGTGCCTGGAGCGAGAAGCGGCAGTGCTTCGCCGGTGCCTTTGGCAGTGATGATCTGGATGCGACCGCCTTGTTGTTGCCGGAGCTCGGCTTGCTGCCGGCGAGCGACCCGCGCTTCCACGCCACAGTGGAGCTGATCGGCAAGGAGCTCAGATCCGGTGACCTGCTGTACCGCTACCGTCACCCCGATGATTTCGGTGAACCCGAGAGCACGTTCACGATCTGCGCGTTCTGGTATGTGAACGCGCTCGCGTCAATTGGTCGCATCGACGAAGCCCGCGCGCACTTTGGTCGACTGTTGCAGCGTCGCAATCCACTCGGCCTGCTTTCCGAGGACATTCACCCCGAAACGGGCGCACTGTGGGGTAACTTCCCCCAGACCTACAGCATGGTCGGGATCATCAATAGCGCACTGCGACTCAGCCGCTCGTGGGAAGAGGCGCTGTGAGTCGGCTCGTTGCCGTCTCCAATCGGGTCTCCATGCCGCGGCGCGGCGCCGCACCGGGCGGATTGGCGGTAGGTCTGCTGGCGGCCATGCGTTCGCGTGGCGGCTTGTGGTTCGGCTGGAGTGGCGAAGTGGCGGACAGACCTGCGGATGTTGCTGAGCTGACTCGCAAGGACGGCATCACCTACGCCACGATGGATCTCAGCCAGCAGGACTACGAAGGATTTTATCTCGGCTTCAGCAACGGTGCGCTGTGGCCGCTGTTCCACTACTTCGTCGACAGCCTGCACTTCTCGGATCAGCACTACGACAGTTATCAGCAGGTCAACGCTCAGTACGCGCGCGAGTTGCTGCCGCTGTTGAAAACTGACGATCTGATCTGGATCCATGATTTCCATCTGATTCCCCTGGCCGAGAAGCTGCGCCAAGCGGGTGTCTCCCAGCCGCTGGGGTTCTTCCTGCACGTGCCCTTTCCCAGCATCGAAGTGCTGCGGGTGTTGCCGGTCTACGGCGAACTCGTCAAGGAACTGCTGGCCTACGATGTCGTCGGGTTCCAGACACAGACCGATCTCGAATCGTTTCTCGGTGCGGTGGAGTCGATCTGGGGCGTCAAAGCCTCACAGTCGGACGGATCGCTTGTCGTCGGCGACCGGCGCGTCGTGGCGGCCGTGTTTCCAATCGGTGTTGACGTCGACGCCATTCAGAAGGAAGCGATGTCTTCCCAGAACACCGATGCCTGCAAGCGCATGCAGGATAGCCTGCTGGGGCGCAAGCTGATGATCGGCGTTGATCGACTCGACTACAGCAAGGGTCTGCCGGAGCGCTTCACCGCTTACGAGCGCTTTCTGCAGGATTTCCCGGAAAACCAGAACCGCATCACCTATCTGCAGATTGCACCGCTGTCGAGAACCGACATCCGAGCCTATTCACAGATTCGCGAGGAACTCGAGCAGGCGGCAGGCCGTACCAATGGTCGATTCGCCGACACCGACTGGACGCCGATCCGCTACCTCAATCGCAATTTCTCGCACGATGTGTTGATGGCATTTCTGCGCACCGGGCGCGTCGGTCTCGTCACGCCGGTGCGCGATGGCATGAATCTCGTCGCCAAGGAATTTGTTGCGGCACAGGACCCGGACGAGCCCGGCGTGCTGGTGTTGTCGTTACTCGCCGGGGCCGCGCGCGAGCTGACCGAGGCGGTGCTGGTGAACCCGTACGACGCTCGCGGCATGGCGCAGGCGATCCAGCAGGCGTTCTCGATGCCGCGGACGGAACGGCGCGAGCGGCACCAGGCGATGATGGAAGTTCTGCGGACCAACGACATCCATGCCTGGTACAGCCGGTTCGTACAGTGCATGGAGGACACTCGACAATGATGGAATTTGCAAAACTGCAGGCACTGCTCGAGCGAGGGCTCGGCGACGCGTGGGTTCAGTGGACGATTTCCGGAACGCGCGTGCTGCTGATCGCGTTGGCGGTAGTCATTGCGCAGCGCATCGCGTCGCGACTCGTGCGCCTGTTTCGTGAGCGACTCTCGCAAGGTCTGGACCAGCGCGAGGACCTCAAGCGGATCGAGACGCTCGCGCGGGTGTTTCGCTACATCGCGTCAATCGTCATCACCCTGATCGGCGGCTTGCTGATCCTCAGCGAATTCGGCATCTCCATTGCGCCGATCCTGGGGGCTGCGGGCGTCGTCGGTCTTGCGGTCGGCTTTGGCGCACAAAGCCTGGTCAAGGATTACTTCACCGGATTCTTCCTGCTCCTCGAGAATCAGATCATCAAAGGGGATGTTGTCGAGTTGGCCGGGAAATCCGGGCTGGTCGAGGATGTGACGCTGCGCTATGTCAGGTTGCGCAACTACGATGGCGATGTGCATTTCGTTCCGAACGGTGAAATCACTTCGGTCACCAACAAGAGCCGCGGATTCGCCTTTGCGGTCATGGACCTTGGCGTGGCGTATCGCGAGGACCTGGACGAGGTCTATGCGGTAATCCGTGAATCAGCGCAGAAGCTACAGAATGACCCGGCCTTCAGCTCGCGCATTCTTGAGCCGATCGAGATCGCAGGTGTCGAGAGCTGGGCCGACTCGGCCGTGGTGGTGCGCTGCCGCTTCAAGGTGGTGCCGCTCGAGCAGTGGGCGGTACGGCGTGAGTTCCTCAAACGCCTGAAGGGCGATTTCGACGCGAAGGGGATCGAGATTCCATTCCCGCACCTGACGATTTACGCCGGCGTGGGCAAGGACGGTACGGCGCCGTCACTTCCCGTCGACGTCGACCCGCAGCGAACCTGAGCGGACGTGAAGGTCCCGTTGCGGGAACGGGATCTCTATGTTCGCGGCACGCAGCTCGTCGTCGAGCGCCCACAGCAATTTCGCGTTGGTACGTCCGGGCGCGGTCACGAGCCGGCGCGTGACCCACACGACGAGTTCGAAATCGAGGCTGCTCTCCCCGAAGCCGACCAGCCAAACATCCGGCGGACGTAGTGGGTCATCGATGATGACGCCGTCGACCCGCGCGGCGGCTGCAACGGCCGCTGCCTTTACTTTTTCCTTGTCCGTGCCGTAGGCGACGCCGAACGGTACGTGTATGCGGCGGTTGAACTCGTCGAAGGTCCAGTTCGTTACCCGCCCGTTCACGAACTCCGAATTCGGCACCAGGATGTCGACGGAGTCATTGGTCGACACCCGCGTGTAGCGGGTCGCGATTTCGACCACGCGGCCACGCACACCGGACTGCAGATCGACGAAGTCGCCGACTTTCAGGCTCCGCTCGGCGAGCAGGATCACGCCCGAGACGAAATTGCTGACGATGTTCTGCAGGCCAAAACCGATACCGACGCCGATCGCGCCACCGATCAGAGCGAGCTTGCCCAGGTCAAGGCCCATCAGGTCGAGCCCGATCCAGGCGCCGACAATCAATACGACATACTTGCTGATCCGGCCCAGGGCGTAGGCGGCGGGGTAGACGTGATCACCGCCGGCCCAGCGACGGCCAAGGCGACGCACCGACTGTTCGGTGACGCGCCCTGCAAGCACGATCAGCAGCACGAGCATGACCAGCAGCAGCACCTGCTGCAGGCCGATCCGGATGTCACCGACCGAAATCGCTACCGTGTCGAGTGTCGCCCACGCGCGGCTCACGAACTGGGTCAGGTCATCCATCGCGATGCGGGGCTTCTCTGGTCGACGGCGGTTGCCATCGGCGGGAGTCTATACCGGCACTCGGCATCAGGTGGATTCCAGTACAATTTGGCAACCGCCGACACGGGCACAGCGCAGGGTACGAGACCTCATGGATCGGCAGGCGGGCGTCTTTCGATTGCCGAAGAATCTGCGCAACCGATTGCACGTGTTGCGGCTCAAACGGGGCCCGGACCGCGCCCATATTCTGGTCCGGCCGCCGCCGAAACGGCCCGAGAAGGTGCTCGCGGTGCGCGGCTTGCTGGTGGCTGGCCTGCTCGCCTTCGTGATGCTCGTGTTCTGGTGGGATCGCGAAGGGCTGCGCGATCAGCGCGACGAACATATTTCGGTGGCCGACGTCGTTTACTTCACGATGGTCACCGTGACGACGGTCGGCTATGGCGATATCGTGCCGGTGTCGGATCGGGCCCGCTTGATCGACGCACTGCTGGTAACGCCTATCCGGCTGTTCGTGTGGTTCATCTTTCTCGGCACGGCCTACGAGTTCCTGATTCAGCGTGCGGTGGAGGACTTTCGTATGCTGCGACTGCAGCGCAATCTCTCTGATCATGTCGTCGTCTGCGGCTACGGCGGGACTGGCCAGCACGCCGCGGCCGAGCTGGTGCGTCAAGGCAGGCCAGCGTCGGAAGTGGTCGTCATCGAATCCGATCGAGGCCTGGCCGATCAGGCCGCAGCTGCCGGCTTCACAACTTTGTTTGGCAACGCAACCCGTGAAGAAATCCTCGAACTTGCGGGCGTGCCGCGTGCCGCAGCGCTGATCGTATCGGTGAACAATGACGAAACCACAGCGCTCGTCGTGCTGACCGCGCGCGAGATGAGCCGCACGCGCATCCTCGCCCGCGTCGAGGAGCAGGAGAACGTCAAATTGATTCGTCGCAGCGGGGCAGACCAGATTCTTTCGCTGGGCACCCTGGGTGGGCATCTGATGGCCGATGCCGTGAGTTCCGATCTGGCCGCCGCGTTCGTCAGTGATCTGGTCAGTCGGCAGGGGCGGGTGCACCTGACGCAGCGCCGCCCGAGCGCAGAAGAAATCGGTGCCGAGGCACTCTCTGTGGATGGTCTAGTCATGGTCCGGCGGGGCGGCGGGGAGACTTTGTGCGGCGAGGCGCTGCGATCCGTACGCCTTCAGCCCGAAGACGAGTTGCTCTGCATCAACTTCTCGGCCGGCGAGCGATCGACCCTTGCCTGATTTGCCCTCACTGCACGCCGCTGCAGCGTTGCTGCTGACAGTGGCGACCTTCGCGCTGTTCGCGAGCGGCAAGATGCGGATCGAGCTGATCTGTCTGCTCGTGATCGCAACGATTGCACTGGGTTTGAATTTTTTTCCGCTGCCAACCGCGGGACGCTACACCGGCATCGAGGTGGCCTTCGGTGGCTTCGGCCACGAAGCGCTGGTCGCGATCTGTTGCCTGATGATCATTGGCCGTGGACTGGTGGTGACCGGCGCGCTCGAACCTGCCGCGCGACTGCTCGCGAAGTTGTGGCGCTTCAACGGCATGCTGGGCCTGCTTTGCACCTTGCTGATCTGCATGTTGATCAGTGGCTTCATCAATGACACGCCCGTGCTGGTACTGGCGCTGCCGATTATTCTGAACCTGGCCCAGCGCGTCGGCATATCGGCATCGCAGACCTTGATGCCGGTCAATTCCGCGATCCTGATTGGCGGCATGGCCACGACGATTGGCACGTCGACCAATGTGCTGGTGATCTCGCTTGCGACCGATCTCGGCCTTCCGCCGATCGGGCTGTTTGAGTTTGCCGATATTGTCGCGGTCGCGGCGCTAGTTGCCCTGCCGTACCTATGGCTGATCATGCCGCGGCTACTGCCCAAGACCAACATGGAGACCGGCAAAACCGCGCGGCGGTTTCGCGCCACTTTGCACCTGGTCGCGAAGTCGACGCTGGTTGGGAAGACGGCCGCAGATTTGTCTAAGTCAGTGTCCGCCGGTCTGAGCGTGCTCAACATCGCTCGCCGGGGCCAACCGGTTGGATCGGCGCTGCTGGAAGCCGGTGATGACGTGCTGGTGGACGGAACCGTGCAACAACTGCGCGATGCGAGCGATACGTTCCGCGCGCCGCTGGCGCCGGAGAAGCTGCTGGGCGTGGGCAGCGACCCGACCCAGGTCGCCGAAACTGATCGGCGCCTGGCGGAGATCGCCATCGGCGGCGACTCCACCCTGGTTGGGAAATCCGTGCGCGAGGCGCGCCTGGCGGAACGTTTTGGGTTGCTGGTCGTCGGTACTTATCGGGCGGCCGATTCCCGGCTGTTCGCGACGGCGGGGCGTCCCTGGGAGGAGCGTCTCGACGTGGGTGACCTGCTGCTGGTGCAGGGAACCGAGGCGCAGATCCTCGCCCTCGAGCGAGAGGAGGGCATCATGCAGCTCGCCGATATTCACGAGCTGCCCCGAACCAGCAAGGCACCCCTGACGCTGTTGATCGTGGCGTCGGTCGTCTTTCTCGCAGCTTTCAAAATTGTGCCGATCGCGATTGCCGCGCTGGCAGGCTCGATCGCGATGCTTGCGACCGGTTGTGTGCGCTACGAGAACATCGGCCGCGCGCTGAGCGTCGAAGTTATCGTGCTGATTGCCGCGAGCATCGCGCTCGGGCGAGTGCTGGTCGAAACCGGTGCAGCAGACTGGCTGGCGGCAGTGATGGCAATTGGACTGCGCGAAGCGCCGTCCGCGGTGGTCTTGGGATCGGTCATGCTGTTCGCTGCGGTGCTGACCAACTTCGTGTCCAATGCTGCGGCCGCTGCCATTGGCACACCGCTGGCGATGAGCCTCGCAGCGGAGTTGTCCCTGCCGGCGGAGCCGCTGGTGCTCGCGATCCTGTTTGGCTGCAACCTCTGCTACGTGACGCCGATGGCGTACCAGACGAATCTGCTGATCATGAGCGCGGCGGGTTACCAGTTCAAAGACTTTGTGCGCGCCGGCACGCCGCTGGCGGTGATCATGATCATCACGCTCGCCTATCTGCTCGTGCAGCGCTACGGCCTGTAGGGAGTCAACACGCTGCTGCCGACGATCATCCAGCGTCGGGCCCCGCCGGCGTTCGACGAGCTGCAGGTGGCCACCGCGGCAACTCTTGGCCTCCCGGACCCAAACCGATCAGGCGCCGCGCAAAAGCCTCAGTCGACATCGAGTGGCAATACCGCGTCCTGATCGCTCGTGAGGCCCGAGAATGCCTGCTGCAGGGGAGCCAGCGCGGCGATCAGATGCCGGCAGTGCTTGATTCCAGCAGATCGAGCTGCCGCAGCTGGCGGCAGAGATTGCTGGCCGTGCTGGGATGAACGTACATCTGCTCGGCCAGATCCCCAACCCGCATGCCAGGCGCGCGCGTGATTTCATCGAGGGCCCAGACCAGTGCGGAGCCCATGCCCGTGGCTCTTCGGACCTGCGCGACATGCCGGCGAGCTGCGGCGTAGATCAGACGCAGCGCCTGCAGTGCGCTGCGATGATCGGCCGCGCTTGCGGGCCGACGCTTTGTCTCGACGGCTAGGGTTTTCATGGGGATTTCTGCTTAAGGCTTCAGCACCAGTAAGGGCATTACCTTATTGTATTTGCGCAATTATAAAATGCAGACTTGCCGGCTACGGAAACCATCGTCCCGCTTCGCGACGGCGGACGGCAGCACCAGCAGCATCTGCAACGTTCGAGTTGCCGGCTCTGCCCTGGGCAGCCAAGGCGCTCGCGAGCTTGCGGGCATAGAGTGCGCTGGCAGTGGTGCAGTGGACGGCCGAGCATGAGTTTGATTCACCGCTGTTTCGCAGCGCCGCGCAGAGCTGGAGTCATGACTCTTTCCGGCGCTGCCTGCCGGGGTCTGGTTGACGGTCGGTGACGACAAGAAGCTCAAGATCGAAGTCTCGGCCAATGCGGAAACCCCGGCTGCCCACGGCGGCCGCTGCACGCCTACTATCTGGATCATCAGGACCGGCGGCGCGAGTATCTCGATGCCGTCATCGATCGACGCCTAAACTGGCGTTTCGCGGATGAAAACTTCTCTGCCTTGACCTGAGGCTCGCAACCACAGGCCTGTACGGGAGCTCGGCATGCAACGTCTGAAGTTCTATCTGGGTCTGCTGACGGGCACGGCGCTGACGCTGTTTGCGCTACAGAATCTGTAGACAATTCCTGTCCAGCTGCTGCTGTGGCACACCGAGCTGCCACTGGTCGTGATCGTGCTGGGCAGCGCATTGATCGGTGCCATCTGGGCGTCCCTTTGGATTGCGCTGGTGCGCTGGCGCGGCGCACGTGCCGAGAGCGACACCGTCGAGCCGCCGCCACCGCCAGCTACGCCTGGCCTGTAGCGCTTGCCTGACCTTTCGACCTGGGCCGACAACGTCGCGCTAGTGCGCATCGCAACGGTTGTTGCGCTGTTGATCGCACTGTTCGTGGTGGTGCGCCTCCGACGGCGAACGGTCGCATGTAGGTAATCACGATACCTGCAATCACATGGGCGATCGCCGACGCCGCGCCAAGCGACACGAGCAGACCGACGAAGACGGAGATGCCCTTGAAACCCTCCGAACCGGAACCCGGCAGGTACGGAAAAACCATCACGGCGGCGATCGCGATGACCAGAAAGCGCAGCAGTGAATAGGTCGGCATGGCCCACTCGGGGTAAAAACCCTGGAGAGTCATTCGTTCAGCGCGCAACTGCTCAAACAGTGTCCTGACAGCCTTGAGGATCAGTCGCGCGACGACCATGATCACGGCGATGTTCAACAGGTTTGGCACGTACCCGAGCAGACCTGTTGCGACCTTGACGATCGCCCCGCGCGGGGCCGGTAAGCCAGCCGAGTGTCGCAGCGATCGTCCGACTGGCGCTGGCCACGGTGCTCGGTGACACGAGCCGAAAGCCAGCGATTCCGCTTTTCCATTGCCACTTGCGAGCGGCGTTCGTGATGCCGGCGCGTGTGGCGCGGTACATCCTGGTAACCATAAACAGCAGCACGGCCAACAGCAGAAGCGTTTGAGGTCGTCGTCGAACCGGCTCGGCTGATACTGGCGGCTGGCACTGCAGCGTTTCTCGCCGCGCAGGCCGATGATACGCGAGGCATGCCGATCGGAGGAGTCAGCCTCAAGTTTGTCGCCGAGGATGAGTCGATGCTGCGGGTGTCCGAGCAGGGCGAGGTGCGAGCGCTGGGTCCGGTCGAGCGCACGGTAGTGCGTGTCACGAGCGGTATGCGCCAGACCGAAGTCTCGGTCATCATCGATGCGGGCGCGTTGTCGCGGATCGAGATCGTCAGCGGTGACGCGCAAAGCGTCACTGCCGGCGCGACCGCGGCGGAGCCTCTGGTGGAGCGCGCACAGGATGCGTTTGGCAACGCCGTCAGCGGGATCCGCCGGCGCTACGGCGTTCGGGAGCCGCAACGCTCTCGGTGGCAACCCTGGAGGGTCCCTCAGCACTGGCGGCCAGCGTCACGGTGATCGCGGCCGCACCCGTGGAGTTGCTTCCACTCGAGGCGCCGCCCGCAAGCGCCGCAGAGCCGGCCAAGGCTGACCATTCTGCGACGATCCGTGCGGTCGCCGTGCTGGCGCGCGACCCGTTTGGCAATCCGGTCGGCAATCTGCGCGTGCTGTGGTCTGCGGCGGCGCCATCGGGCCAGATGGAGTCTGCCGAGACCGTAACGGGTGTCGATGGCATCGCGCGAACCAACTGGGATCTCAAGGACGTTCGCAAGGGCCGTACCGCGACGTTGAGCGCTATCGTCGCTGACATTCCCGCCGTCACGCTTCGCTTCAGCGAGCGCCGATAAAGCGCGCCACGGTGCCGAGGTACTGCGGGTAAAGATCGACCGAATTGTGGGTCGCGCCGCGCAGGCGCAGCAACTCGACGCGGCTCGGCGCAAAGGCCGCAGCGAGCGCTTCGCCCCGCGCCACCGGCACGACCTCGTCGTCTTCCGCCAGCACGATCAAGGTCGAGGCTGCCACTTCGCCCGCGGCGACGCGCTTTGCCGACTCGAACCGGTCGCGCAGCAGCCAACGGACCGGAAAGACCGGAAAGTGATGTGCGGCGACCAGAGCCAGGCTGTCGAAAGGCGTGACCAGTACGAGCCGCTCAACGGGGCGCTCGGCAGCCAGATGCACGGCGACACCTGAGCCGAGGCTCCGTCCCTTCGCGTCGATCGGCATACCCGGATGGGCTGCTCTCGCATGGTCGAACAGGGTTGCGGCGTCATTGTAAAGATCTTGCTCGGTGGGCTTGCCAGCGCTGCCGCCGTAGCCGCGGTAGTGGCTCAGATAGATGACCGTGCCCGGGAATGCGCGCGCGAAAGCGTCGATGTTCAGTGACACATCTTCCGCGTTGCCGCCAAAGTAGAGCAAGGCGCGTTGGGCGCGCGCTGGCTCGATCCGCCAGACGTGCAGCGGTACGTCCGCGCCGGGAACGAGCAGGCGCTCCGCCAGCGGATGCACATCGCGCGAGGCCGGAGTCGGAAAGTACAGCTGGCTGCGCTGCGTGAAGTACAGGAACGCACAAAGCGCTGCGTAGATCGGGGCGGCAACCGCCAGTACCGAGATCAGCGTCGTGCGCATTCAGTGGCCGGCCGTCTTCGGTGCAAGAAAGCGGAAGCCGGCTGCCTCGAAAAGCGCGCGCGCACGGCCACTTTGCAGGTAAGCGAGAAACTGCGCCGCCTCGGGGCTGGCGCGCTTCGTCAAGGCGACGGGGTAGATGATCGGTGCGTGTGTGTCCGCTGGAAATCGCGCCACCACGCGAACCCGCGGTTCGGCGCGCGCATCGGTGAAATAGACAATGCCGAGCGGCGCTTCCCCGCGTGCCACGTACATCAGCGCCGTGCGTACGTTCTCGGCCATCGCCAGGCGCTTCTGCACGGCCGGCCACGCGCCAAGTGATTCGAGCGCCGCTTTGGCGTAGCGCCCGGCTGGCACGCTCGCTGGGTCTGCGACGGCGAGTCGGCCCGTTCGGCCCAGGGCCGCAGCCAGCGTCGCAGCCAGCGTCGTGCTATCGAGGGCAAGCTGCGTGGGCTGATCACTCGGAGCAATGAGCGCCAGTTCGTTGCCGAGCAGGTTCGTCCGACTCGCGCCTTCAATGAGGCCGCGCTGCTGGACGTAGTCCATCCACTCGACATCCGCGGCCACAAATAGCTCTGCTGCGGCGCCGGACTCGATCTGGCGCGCCATCGTCGCCGTGCTGCCGAACGAGAACCTGACCGCGCGGCCGGTGGTGCGCGTGTAGTCGTTGCCGATTTGTTGCAAGACTTCGGTCAGTGAAGCGGCGGCGAACACCAGCGGCGGTGGGGTGGCGGCAACTGCGGTCGAAACCACAAGTGCGCTCAAGCTGGCGAGAAGCTTGTTCACGACTTTGGGCATGAGTCCTGAGTTGCGAGTTTCGGGATTGGTGGGCGGTACTGGGATCGAACCAGTGACCCTTGCCGTGTGAAGGCAATGCTCTACCGCTGAGCTAACCGCCCGCGCGTCACGCGAGGGGCGCAAGTTTACGTTGCGCTCCGGCAATCTGCCAGACTCGAATGTGCCAGCCGGGCAGGGCGATTCCGTAGAATGTCGCGATGACCATCGTGACCCGTTTCGCTCCGAGCCCGACCGGCATGCTGCACATCGGCGGCGTGCGGACGGCCCTGTTCAGCTGGCTGCTGGCGCGCCGGCACGGCGGCCGCTACATCCTGCGTGTCGAAGACACGGATCTCGAGCGCTCCACGCCCGAAGCCGTGCGCGTGATTCTAGATGGCCTCGCCTGGCTGGGCCTCGAAGCCGACGAGGGGCCGTACTACCAGACGCAGCGGTTTGATCGCTACCGGGAGGTCATCGCGCAGATGCTGGCGGCCGGCACGGCTTACCGCTGCTATTGCACCAAGGCCGAGCTCGACGAGCTTCGCGCCGGGCAGACAGCCCGCAAGGAGAAGCCGCGTTACGACGGCCGCTGGCGCGACCGCACGGATGTTCGCGAGGGCGTTGAGCCTGTGGTCCGCTTCCGCAACCCGCTCGACGGCAACGTGGTGGTCGAAGACGTGGTGCACGGCCCGGTCAAGTTCTCGAACGGCGAGCTCGATGATCTGATCATTGCCCGCTCCGACGGCACGCCGACCTACAATTTCTGCGTGGTCGTCGACGATAGGGACATGGGCGTGACGCACGTGATCCGCGGCGATGACCATCTGAACAACACGCCGCGCCAGATCAACATGCTGACAGCGCTGGGCGCAGCGCCGCCTGTCTATGCGCACGTGCCGATGATTCTCGGCCCCGACGGCGGCAAGCTGTCGAAGCGGCACGGCGCGGTCAGCGTGCTGGAGTATCAGGCACTGGGTTATCTGCCCGACGCGCTGCTGAACTACCTCGTGCGCCTCGGCTGGTCGCACGGTGACGAGGAGATTTTCACGCGCGAGGAGATGATCGCGAAGTTCAGTCTCGAAGCCTTGAACAAGGCGGCTTCCGCGATCAACCCGGACAAGCTCTTGTGGCTGAACCAGCAGCACATGATGCGCAAGCCGGCAGCCGAGCTGCTGCCGCACCTGCGCTGGCAGCTCGCGCGGCTCGATATCGACGCGCCGGACGATGCGCCTGGCAATGCGATGCTCGAGGCCGTTATCGTCTCGCAACGCGAGCGCACCAAGACGCTGAAGGAAATGGCCGAGCTCAGCCGTTTCTTCTTTGATGCCGAGATCGCGATCGACCCCAAGGCTGCCGGCAAGCATCTGACCGCCGAAGCATGCGCGCTGCTCGGTGAACTGCAGCAGCAGTTCGCCGCGCTGCCTGACTGGTCAGCGGCGCCGATTCATGCGGCGCTGGTCGCGCTAGCGGAAGCGCGTGGCCTCGGGCTTGGTAAAGTTGCCCAGCCGCTGCGGGTCGCGATCACGGGCGGCACGATCTCGCCGCCCATCGATCAGACGGCGGCGATCCTCGGGCGCGAGCGCACGCTGGCGCGGCTCGCGGTGGTTATGGGATCGTCTTGCTGACGGCTGGCGACGGGTTGCTCTCCACGCCGACGTTGTTGTACGCGCGCACCGAGAAATAGTGCGTGCCCGAGGCAAGGCCAGTGACCCCGTAACTCGAGGCGCCGGCGCTGGCGAGCTCGGCGACACGCGCCAGGGAACTCGGGCTCGCGCCAACGAACACCCGGAAGCCCGCCAGATTCGTCAGCGGTGTGCCGTCCTCATTTTCGGTCGGCGCGGTCCAGCGCAGCGTCGCGGTGCCGGACGCCGTTGCGTTGCCTGTGACCAGCACCGTGAACGGCGTCAGCGCGACGTTCGCCTGGCCATCGCTGACCGCGATTGCGATGTTCGCGAACGTACCCACATCGGATGCCGTCGGCGTACCGGAAAGACGTCCGGTTTGCGCATTGAAAGTCAGCCACGCGGGGCGGTTGACGATCGCGAAGGTCAAGGTGTCGCCGTCGGCGTCGCTGGCGCTGGGCTGAAAGCTGTACGCCTGCCCCGCCACGATCGACGTTGGCGGCTGACCGCTGATCACCGGCGCGCGGTTGGCACCGGGGTCGACCCGGACCGCGAAGGCCGGCAGCGAAGTCGTTGCCGTGCCGTCGCTGACGCCGATCACGATGCCGCTGCTGGTGCCGACCTGGGCCGCTGAAGGGGTGCCGGTCAGGCGGCCGGTGGAGGTGCTGAACGTCGCCCACACGGGGCGTCCCGCGATCGAGAACGTTAGCGGGTTGCCATCCGGGTCGCTGGCGCTCGGTGTAAACGAGTAGGTGCTGCCGGCGGCCACACTGGTCGCCGGGCTGCCGGAGATCGTCGGCGCGCGATTCTGCGCCGCCTGCACGGTGAGCGAGAACGTGGGCAGGGCCGTGACCGCCGCGCCATCGCTGGCCGAGATCACGATATTCGAGTAGCTGCCGATCTGCGCCGCGCTCGGCGTGCCGGACAGCCGACCGGTGCTGGCGCTGAAGGTCGTCCAGGCCGGCCGGTTGGTAATCGAAAATGTGACCGGATCGCCATCCGGATCGCTGGCACTCGGCTCAAAACTGAACGCAGTGCCGACCGTAATCGCGCCCGCAGGGCTGCCCGATAGCGTCGGAGCTTGGTTGGCGCGCGGGATGACCTGCAGCGAGAACGCGGGCAGCGCCACGCTGACGGTGCCGTCGCTGACGGCGATGATGATGCCAGCGGTCATTCCCGTGTCGCCGGCGGCCGGAGTGCCGCTTAGGCGGCCTGTGGACGTGCTGAAGCTGGTCCAGTTGGGACGGTTGACGATCGAGAAGGTCAGAACATTGCCATCCGGGTCCGCCGCGGCGGGCTGAAACGCATAGGTCTGCAGCGCCGAGGTCACCGTCACCGGCGTGCCCGAGATCAACGGCGGCCTGTTCGTTGGCTGACTCGGCGGCGGAGTCGGCGCAGGCGGTGGGGTCGGTACAGGCGCAGCGATCGTGCGGCGATTGACCCGGATCCGGAACGGTCGCAGCTCGCTGCGGACTTTGCGATCCATGACAGCCAACACGATTTCCGCCGTCTCGCCGACGTCCGCATCAGTCGGTAACCCCGCGAGCATGCCGGTCACAGAATCAACCGCCGCCCAGCCCGGCAGGTTCTCACCCATAAAGGTCAGCGGATCGCCATTGGGATCCGAGGCAGTCGGCTGGAAGCTATAAGGCGTATTCGCGACGATCTCGGTCGGTGGCGAACCCTCGATGATCGGCGGCAGATTGCTGGATTCGTCGAGACAACCCGTCAGCAGCAGCGCGGCGGCCGGAACCAAAGACGACTTGCGCATCGAAGTTCGTGAGAGCATGCGGACCCAACCCTGTAAAAGCAGCGTGGCGCGGTGCGCAATGCCCAAGGTTGTCACGACAGCTGCGAAGTGCTGTCGGCAACCCCGCTATCTTGAGCTGTCAGTCTCAAGACCGGAGGCTTTGCGTCCCCATCTTTCGATGGGTTTGCCGCGAGTCGGAAAGCACTAAAACACTAGTTTTTTCTCGCTGCAAAGTGTCTCCGGCGACGCACGCCGCAGATCCGCGACAGCGCGGTTTTATGTATGATTCGTGACGACGGGTCGTTGCGACGTGGCGGGCGCTTTTCTTGACAGTGATGCCGCCATTTCGTACCTTCGCACGCCCTTTGAGGGGCTATAGCTCAGCTGGGAGAGCGCTTGCATGGCATGCAAGAGGTCGGCGGTTCGATCCCGCCTAGCTCCACCAATTTTGGTTTATGTAATGTCCCCATCGTCTAGAGGCCTAGGACACTGCCCTTTCACGGCGGCGACAGGGGTTCGAATCCCCTTGGGGACGCCATTTATCCGAGGCGCTTGTAGCGCGCCCGGCAGGCCTAGAGAATGTCGGCGTCATCTCTCGCAAGGACGCGCCAATGCATTGCCCTCGCATATCAACGCCACTGGCCGCGCTGCTCGCTGCCGCGCTGCTGGCCGCATGCGGCAGCGCTCCGGACCCTGAAGTGAGCGGACCGGTTCCCACCGATACGAGCATTACGGGGCCGGATTGGGACGCGCAGCCTCGCGAGGCTGCAACGGTCTTCATCTCGGGTCACAGTCTGGTTGATCAACCCATGCCGGACTTTCTGGCGGCGGTGGCGGGCGACAAGCAGACCCCGATGTCCTGGAACCGTCACTACATCGTCGGATCCTCGATCGGTCGCCGAATCCGTGGCCAGGACGTCAATGCATCCGTCTGGGACGGTTACCGCGAAGGCTACAACCGTGACAGCGAGAATATGGATGTCATTGCGGAGTTGAAGACCGGAGCGACCGTGGGAGGCCAGCCTTACGATGCGCTCGTGATTACCGAGCAACACGTGGTGCTCGAAGCCATCGTCAACAACGACACCGTACGCCTGCTGCGCAACTACCACGATCGCTTCATCGACGGTAACCCGCAGGGCAACACGTATTTCTATGAGTCTTGGTTGTCGATGGACAGCAAGGATGATCCACGGAACTGGATCGCCTATGAGCGGGCCGCCTCTCCAATCTGGCAATGCGTAGCGACAAGGATCAATGTGTCGCTCGAGGCCGAGGGTCGGTCAGACCGGATTGTGTCGCTGCCTGCCGGAGCCGCGCTTGCGGAACTGGTCGATCGGGCGACGAGTGGCAGCGGCTTGCCGGGCATCACCCAAGACTCGATACGTGCGACGGTGGCGTCGCTGTTCATCGATGATGTTCACGCCAAGCCGCTCGGCGTCTACTATGTTGCGCTAGTAAGTTACGCTTCAATATACCGACGCTCGCCAGTCGGTGCCTGGCGCCCCGAGAATGTGACATCCGAGCAGGCGCAGTCTCTTCAGAATCTCGCTTGGGAGTTCGTTTCGGCCTACTACAGCCGCTATCGACCCCTTTCATTGACCGAGTGTCGCGAGCAACTCGTCAACGAGTTCAATGGCGTGTTCTGGGGCTACGTGCGCGATAGCCGTTGGCCGGACTTGAACGCGGTTCGTCGGTATGCGCGCTGGGCTCGTGGATACTGGAACTGGCGAAAGATCTTTTCTGCAGCAGACTTGCGCAACCCTTTCTTCTTCGATCATGACCGTGATCGAGAGTACTGGCTAAGCGCGCCGCCGTCCCAGTGAGCAGATCAAGCACCAACACACTTTCGTACTTCGTCTTCGGGTCTCGACCCGAGTACCAGAACGAGCTCTCACTGAGCGTGCTGTCTGCAACAAGGTTTCTGCGCATCCGCCCCGCGGATATTCGTCTGGTGCTCGTAACGGAAGAAGGCCGACGCAGAGATGATCTACCCGTCGAACACGTGCATTTCACGGCTGGAGAGTTTGCTCGTTGGACCGGCGGCGGCGCCAACGTTCATCGCGTCAAGGAGTTTGCGCTGCTAAAGGTTTTGGAGAGGTATGGCGGTAAGGTCGCCCATATCGATCCGGATACCTTCTTTGTTGATCACCCTAGCGGGGTATTTGATCGTATTTCGTCGGGGTCGTCCGTTATGCATGAAAACGAAGGACCGTTAGTGGAGCGTCCGTTGTGGAATGCGCCGTTGTGCAGTGGCTCCATCTCTATAGGTGGGTTTGAGTTTTCAGCGAGCAGTCCGATGTACAACTCGGGCGTGATTGGCATTCATCAGTGTGACGCGCGCTTGTTGCTTGAAGCTGTGCGTCTTCAAGACGAACTGTTCTCCAGATGGCCGATATTCAACGTGGAGCAGCTCTGCATCGGAGCGGTTCTCGCGCGGTCAACGAAACTAAGTGAGTGCAAGGACATAGTTCGTCACTATTGGGGGCCTGAGAGAAGATTCATCAACCTGCAATCCTCACGGCTTTTTCAGTTCAAGACGAAAGGCGAGTTTGATGAGCTCGCTTCAAGAGACTCATTTCCTGCCGTGGGGTATCCGAAAATCTCAGTGTTGTCTCGATTGCGATCCCGATTCGGACTGGGACTTGCGGCCAAGGATCCGGATTATCGCTTCGCCTTCCTCGCCTACCTGAGCGCCACCGAGTGGATCGCTCAAGATCGCGACAACGCCAATGCATGGGCGCACATTGCCGCAGATGGTTTGCGTTACTACAGGGAGAAAGAAGCACCGAAAGCAAGAGTGTCATCCCACCATCAATTGAAGCACTTCGCTCAGCTCTCGCCAGACAGACTTCGAGCAAATCACTGGTTGACTGGTGCGGCGATCGCGGCCTGGGAACGAACCTGGCAGACAGAATCTAGCGAAAAAATTTAAATCCCGTCCAGCAATTCCTGAAGGCGATCGATCGGTGCACTGAAGCGTGCGCCGTCGGGCTCGCAAACCAGGAACGCATATCGCATGTCCACGCAATCAGTAAATTCCTTGTAGCACATGCTGAACCGAGCTGGTGGCTGCAGCACAACTATGGTGCCGGAATCAGCCATCGAGAAAATGCAGTGTGAGATGTGGCTCCCTTCGACTGCCACGACTACCGACGCTCCGTGAATCGTCTGGCTGATTTCGCGAGCCGACATGCTTGTCGGGTCCACGATCGAGAATCCGCGAGTCGCAAGTATCGCCTCTACCTGTTGTTCGTTTTGCAGTACTCGGAGCTCACCGCTGTGGCCGCGCCGAATATACGCGCCGTAGGGCGTGGTCGCCCGATGCCCTCCAAGGCTCTTTCGCATGCGATTGCGTAGCTCGATGTAGCGGTCACTCCGACCGCGATTCTCCGCATAGTCTGTAAAGACCGTCAGTTCTCGGACCGTTACAGCATCGGATTCGGCACAGGGAGAGAGACCCGCAAGGTGCCGATAGTCGTCGCCGTGCTCCATTGGTAACGTGCGCAGTCTCAGAGGAGTTCCAACACCCTCGCACAGCAGGGCAAGAGGGAAGTCGTACTGCAAGTAAGTGCCAAAAAAGGCACTGCCAAACTCCGATGAGCAAAGCGCGCCTAATTCAACGTGAGGTACGGTCGCATTGCCCCCGAGCGCCCAGCTTTCAGCGCCGAAGCCCCGCAAACTCTTCAATCCTCCAGCGTATAGATGGGATCCGAACAGGGTGGCATCGCGGAACCGATGACGAAAAGTCGGGTCGTGGTGGACCAAGCCACCTACCGCCAGCGCACGTTCGGTGTCCCAGTTGCGCCACGGCGACAACGCCCTCACGCGGCCCAATTCGCCATTTGGAAATATTGCTGGTGGTCGGTATGCCTCAGACGGGGGGGAGATTTGCCACGATTTTGTGGCGAAGCGATCGAGTTCGTGACCCCGGGGCAGCGCCAGTAACCGACGCCCCTGATTGCGCAGTCTGGCGAGATTCAGCCTCACAAGCCTCGGATTACCGCAGCGATCCGCTCCTGTTCGGCGGCGGACAAATCAGCGTACATCGGCAGACAGAGAATCCTGTCGGCAACTTCGGTGGCATGCTGCAATTCCCGCACCGGTTCGGTGGGTAGGCGCTTGTACATCGGAAGATCAGAGATCAGTGGAAAGAAGTATCGCCTCGCGTAAATGTCATTGTCTCGAAGCGCCTGATAAAGTTGATCGCGTGTGCGTCCGTGCTCCGGTCCCACAAGGATCGGGAAGGAGTAATAGTTACTCGGTGCCATGCCGGACGGGTGTACAAAGCGGATTCCGGTTGCGTTGGCGAGCAGCTCGCGGTATCGGGCATCGACGAGCCTCCGTTGTTCGATGTAGTTGTCGATGTGCCGCAACTGGACGATTCCGAGCGCGGCGGTCAGCTCGCTCATTTTTGCGTTGAAACCTATGGTTTCTATGGTCTGCTCGTCAACAATTCCGTAGTTGACGAGTCTGTCGATCTGTTCCTTGGTTTCTTTGTCCGGACAGATGATTGCTCCGCCCTCCAGCGTATTGAACACCTTGGTGGCGTGAAAGCTCAGTACCGAAAGATTTCCGTACTTGAGCACGCTTTGTCCCTTGTGCTGGACTCCAAACGCATGCGCTGCATCGTAGATAACCCGAAGTTTGTGTCGGCTGGCAATGTCCTCAATGGCTTCCACGTCGCAAGTGCGGCCGTAACAGTGCACTGCCATGATTCCCGTTGTCCGCGGAGTTATGGCAGCCTCGATCTTGCTGGCGTCGATGTTCAGTGTTTTCGGATTGATATCAACAAAGACCGGTCGCACGCCGCCCCACAGTAAGGCATGCCCCGTCGCGACAAACGAAAACGGCGTAGTGATGACCTCGCCGGTCAGGCCGAGCTGGCGTACTGACAGCATCAGTCCGACGGTCGCGTTGGTCACTAGTGAAATGTGTTCAATGCCGAGATAGCTCTTCAGTCCGTTGATGAACTCGGCGTGGTACGGACCGGAATTCGTGAGAATTCGCGACGCCCAGATCTTCTCGATCATCGGCATCACATCGGCGAGTGGCGGTAGAGAGGGCCGCGTAACGAAAAGAGTTCTCTTGCCTGTCATACTGAGAAAAGCCGATTTCAGTAAGCCTTGGTGTTCCGAAACAGTTGCACTGCTGTCATGACGATTATCTTGAAGTCCAAGGAGGGGCTCCAGTGCCGCAGATAATCCAGATCGTAGAGCACACGGGCCTGCATTTGTTCAAGTTCCGCTGTTTCTCCGCGACATCCGCTGACTTGGGCGAGCCCGGTTATCCCGGGCAGTACTTTGTGGCGGACCATGTATCCCTTGATGAGCTTTCTATACATTTCGTTGTGCGCGACCGCATGAGGGCGTGGACCAACCAGACTCATTCGACCCTGCAATACGTTGAATAGCTGCGGCAGTTCGTCAAGCGAGTACTTGCGAAGGAAGCGTCCGAGCGGAGTCACGCGGCCGTCGTCGCGAGTGGCTTGCGTGACTGAAAGGCCGTCTTCAGTAACCCGCATGGAGCGGAACTTGTAGACAATGATCTCTTCGCCATCGAGGCCGTATCTTCGCTGTTTAAAGATGACCGGCCCCGGTGATGTAAGTTTGATCAGAATCGTCAGGAACATCATTACGGGCAGTGCAACCACCATCACCGCCAGCGTGAATGCGATGTCCGTCATGCGCTTCATTACTCCGCGGTAGCCGTAGAAGGGTGTTTCGCACATCGCGACAACGGGTACGCCCATGATTTCCCCGGTTCTCGACTGAATCAGATCGAAGACAAACACATCGGGCACATAGTAGATTGATGCGGTCGAGTCGCGCAGATCATCCAGCAGCGTCATCACGCGCTGCACATGCCGAATCGGCAGGGTGACGAAGATCACGTCGATTCGTTGCCGATTGACATAGACGACCAGCTCGGAAAGCCGGCCCAGAAGCTTAAAGCCACCAATCGGATCCAGCCGCTCTGCGTTGCGATCGTCGAAGAATCCCACGACCTCCATACACAACTCGGGGTGCCGTTTGAGTTTGTCTGCAAGACTGAGGCTCGAGACGTTCGCGCCCACAATGACGGCAGAGCGACGATTGGCCGAGGCCATCACTATTCGGCGCATCCAGAGTAGTAGCACAAGCTGCAACACAAAGACACTCAGACCAGCGCCGACCGCCCAGTAGAGCACTGTGGTGCGTGTGAACGCGTCGTCGAATCCGGTAGCGAGACCCACGCCGTACAGCAATGCCAGCACCAGCAACCAGCGCCAGATGACACTCAGGGCCAATGCCGTGAGCTGGATACCCAGCGAAGGGCTGTCCTGAGCAGGCGGCTGGAAGATGGCAACACTCAGGGCTGTCGCCACAAAAGCCAACGCACGGTGCATGCGGTCAAAAGGAAAGCCCTGCAGTGCTACCACGAGCCACAGCGAGGTGCCCACCGCGATGGCTGGAAGTAGCATCTGCAGCGCGGTCACCGCCGCGACCGGCAGGCTGGCTCGAATTAGGACAGGTTGACTCATCGCTCGACTGGTTTAACGCGCGGCTAGCTCCGCATATTGTCCCATCTGAGACTAACTTAATGTGATCCCAGTCATCCGGGCTTCTGGCAGCCACCCACGCACACTGTCCGCATCCAAAACCCCCAGATGGTCTGAGTCCATTCGCAGAAACCGTCCGTTTGGGGCCAGATCCTGCCAGTTTCGACCGCCATCGTAAGTGGGCCGCTCGCGCGACTGCACAACGACCATCGGATGATCGGTTGGCTGCGGCCGATACTCGCGCATCATCCTCAGATAGTTCTGGGTGCGAACTGCGATCTCTGCGGATCCAATGGCCTCGGACGCACGCAGTGAAGCCGTGGTCGCCCTTACGGCTCGCCTGGCGATTGACTTCAGCGCGGCCAGCACTTTAGTTTCAGCTACGCCAGGGACATCGCTGTCGAGGATCCAAAGCTCGCCGATGGTCTCTCCCAAGCTGCGGAGCTGATTTGCGGCCTCGAATGCGACCACTCCGCCGAATGAGAACCCGCAGAAGTGATAGGGGCCGCGGGGCTGGTGACGGCGTATCGCCTGAACATACTCAGCAGCGAGCTTCTCTACGGTGACGTGCGGTCTTTCTTCTGCTGTGCAGTGACCAAGCAGATGCATTTCTTCGGGAACGTACACACCGATAACTTGAAATTGGGGGGCGAGGCGGTCCGCCAATGCCTGGTAAAGATGGATTCCACACAGGCAGTACAGTGCTGGCGCATCTTCGGCTTCATTGAGTTCGAAGAAAGCCGCGTCGACCAGCGGCGATACTTCCTCGAGCGCAGCGCTCAACGAGACGATGGTCGTGTGTCGAAATATCATCGGCAGCGTGCACGCGCGGTGTAGCGTGTCGCGCACCAGGCTCACCAGCTGCACTGCGAGCAGCGAATGCCCACCAATTTCGAAAAAACTGTCGTCGATACCGAACTGATCCGTGCCGAGAAGCTCTCGCCATAGTTCCCACAGGGCGCGTTCGGCCGTGTTCCCGGGCAACCGGCAGTCGACTCCATCCCGCCGGTTGCCTCGAACGGCGGGCAGACCTTGTCGATCGAGCTTTCCGCTGGGCATCAAGGGCATGCGTTCAAGGAACACGACGTGCTGCGGAAGCATGTACTCTGGAAGCCACTGTCGCAAATATGCGCGAACCGTGATCGAGTCCAGCTCCGGGTCGGTAGAAACCACGTAGGCGGCCAGGCGCATGTCGCCCGCAGCGGCCTCTCGTGCGATGACCGCAGCGTCACTGATGTAGGGGTGCGCAACAAGCCGTGATTCGATCTCGCCTGGCTCGATGCGATGCCCACGCACCTTGATCTGCGCGTCCAATCGTCCAAGGTGTTCGATGAGACCGTCTTCCCTAAACCGACCACGATCTCCGGTTCGGTAAAGTCTCCCGCTGCGCCGATCATTGGAGAAGCGGTTGGTGATGAAGCTCCGATCTGTGAGCTCCGGCCGGTCCAAATATCCGAGCGCGAGCCCATCGCCGCCGATATGGATCTCGCCTGGCACGCCGATTGGGCAAATCTCGCCATCCGGCCCGAGCACGAGCACCTGCGTATTTGCGATTGGGCGGCCGATCGGAATCCGGGTCCGGTCGATGGTGGCAACTCTTTGGCATGTTGACCACACCGTTGTTTCGGTGGGTCCGTACATATTCCAGACTTCAGCGCCACGATCCAGAAGACTACGAGCCAATTCGCCGGGGAGCGCCTCGCCGCCGACGAGTGCCCGAATTCCGGGCGTGCCGGCCCAGCCCGCCTCCACCAGCATTCGCCAAGTTGAAGGCGTGCCCTGCAGCACTGTGATGCGATGCTCTTCGATGAGTCGCTGCAGCGCTTCGGCGTCCGACTGCTCGACATCGGTTGCGATTACCACCTGCGCCCCGACAAACAGGGGCAACAGCAGTTCAAGAACCGCGATGTCAAAGCTGAGTGTCGTGACGGCGAGCAGGCGATCCTCTTTCGATAGCCCCGGCTCGCCGGCCATGCTCATTAACAGATTGGTTACTGCACGGTGTGGCACGACGACGCCCTTGGGTCTGCCGGTCGAGCCTGAGGTGTAGATGACGTAGGCGGGATCAGTCGGCACCAGAGAGGGCAAAGCTACTGCGCTCGCTTCCGCTTCCGGTACGACGGGCCCGGACATGGCTTCGAGATCGAGCAGTCCGGCTCTGAAAGCTGGCCAACTCGCCTCCGCCGGAAGATGATGATCGTGGAGCATTAGGGCAAGATCCGCATCGGAAGCCATGAATGTAAGACGCTCCGTGGGGTACATCGGATCGAGCGGCACGTATGCGGCACCGACTTCAAGCACAGCAAGCATCGCTGCGACCATGCGCGGCGATCGACCGCAACACAGGCCCACACGCATGCCGCGCCCGATACCAAGCGCGCGTAGTCGTACCGCCAGGCGACGAGTCGAATCTGCGAGCTGCGCGTACGTAACGGTTTCCTCACCGCTTCGAATGGCGATCGCATCGCCATGCTGGGCGAAGACCGGCAAAAAGCAGGCAGGCAACGTCCCTTCGGTGCGTGGTATGCGCGGGCCATGAGACTTCTCGCGAATCTCGCGCAGTTCTGCTTCTGGAAGGCTGCTGGCGATCGGCACGGCACTTCCGTCACCCTGCAGGATTCTCCGCAGCAAGGCGAGGTACTGGTCTGCGAGACGGCGGATCGTCGACTCGGCAAAAAGATCTGTCGCGTATTCGAAGAATATTGCTCGCGAGTGATCTGCGTCGACTGTGACTTGAAGGTCGAATTGTGAAGAGCGCTTGTCGAAGTCAAGCCGGCTCCAGGTCACTCCCGGTATCGAGATGCCCTCAAAGGGAGTGTTCAACATGTTGAACATCACGCCAAAGAGCGGGGAGCGACTCGGATCGCGCGGCAGGCGCAGACTCTGGATCAACTGATCGAACGGCAGGTCCTGGTGTTCGAACGCCTCCAGCATGGACCGCCGAACGCTCTGTAGCGAATCACAGAAAGCCTGCGCCTGATCCACTTCCGTGCGGATCACCAGCGTATTGAGCATCGCGCCGATCAGCTGCTCGGTCTCGGCGTGATGTCGCCCTGAGACCGGTATCCCGACAGCCACATCAGTTCGCCCAGAATGCCGCGCCAGCAGCAGCTTCAGTGCCGTCAGCAGGACCATTGCCAACGAAGCACCGTAGGTCGCTCCGTACGCTCGGAGCGAGACTACTTCCCTGGCCGTGAGCTCGGCGCGAAGGCGAGCACCGCGGAAGCTCTGCTGCAGCGGGCGGACATAGTCCTCATTCAGGCTAAGTGGTTCAAGCCCTTGCAGGTGTCGCTGCCAGTACGCAAGCTCCAGTTCGCGCCGCTCACGGGTGAACCACTCTCTGTGCCAGCGGGCGAAGTCCGCAAATCTGGCGGGCGCGGAGGCGTGGATGGCGCCGACTTGCTGAAACTGGTTGTAGCCGTCTGCCAACTGTTCGAGCAGTTTGTCCATTGCCCACTGGTCTAGTGCCACATGATGGGCGGCGACAATGAGTATCGCGTCGTCGGTGGCGCGACGAATCAAAGCAGCTCGCAACATCGGGCCGCGACTCAGGTCAAACGGCGCATTGGAGAACTCGGACAACCAGTCCTGCAGCTCATCCTCGGTTCCGCTCCAGTCGAGCTCGCGCCAGGTTGGTCGTCGACCGACTCCCGGGCGGCCGCGAAGCTGGCCGCCGCTCGTGATTGCCGAGAGGGTCAGGCTCTCATGTCGATCGACCAGGGCATTGAAGGCAGCCCGTAGGGTGGCGGGCTGCAACACGCCGCGCAGTCGAGACGCCTGGGCGATGTGATAGGCGGCCGTTGCCGAGGCAAGTTGATGCATGAACGCGAGCCGTTCCTGCGCGAACGACAGCATGTAGTGGCCAGATGAGGGCTGGGCTCGCCAGTCAGGAAGGGAGGTCGGTGCGGATGAATTCCGGCCAGCTGTCTGAACCAATAGGATTAGGGCGTCCAAGCCCTGACAGCTGAGCAGATCGCATAAAGCGATGTCGACGCCGGGGGACTGTCCCAGTGAGGCCCGCAAAAGCATCGCTCGGAGGGAGTCACCGCCCTGTGCGAGAAAAGCACGCCCCGTGTCCGGGCCTGCCAGGCTGAGTGCGCGGGCCCAAGCGGCCGTAACGATTCCAGAGATGTCTCTGAGATCGTGTTCTGTCCCCATCTGGAGATGCTAGCCGATTGTCACCTTTCTGAAATGTGACATAGTGCTCAGCCCCCCGTGGCTTCGAGCCGGGCCAAGCAACGATCCAGGCCGGCTGACCAGTCAAGCCGGGTTTGAATCGAGTCTGGGAATCCGGGGCTCGGTTGGAGAATGGAATGCAGGGGTCGCTTTGCAGGTGTGGGGTAAGCTGAGGTCGGAATCCCAGCGATCTCGGCCCGGTGGGGTATCAGTCCGCGTCGTTGAGCGCGATCGAGAATGGTTACAGCGAACGCGTGCCAACTCACGGCGGCCCCGCCCCCGACGTGGTGCAATCCCCAGGGCACCATCTGCTTCTGCCTCAACAGGTCGTTGATAAGTCCGGCTAGATCGCCCGCATAGGTGGGTCGCCCAATCTGGTCGTCAACGACACTTATTCGATCTCGCTCACGCGCCAGGCGCAGCATGGTCTTGACGAAGTTGCTACCGTATTCGCTGAAGACCCAGCTGGTCCGCAGGATCCAGTGTTTGGGGCAAAGTGACGCCACCGCGAGTTCTCCAGCGAGCTTGGTCCGGCCGTAGACGCCCAGCGGCGCAACCGCGTCGGACTCCACATAGGGCGTCGCTTTTTGTCCATCGAAAACGTAGTCGGTGGAAACGTGAATCATCGGAATACCCAGTGCTCTAGCGGCGCGCGCCATCGCGGCCGGCGCTTCGACGTTCACTCGCCAGGCGAGATCTGCCTCGGATTCTGCCTTGTCCACGCTGGTGTACGCCGCCGCATTGACCAACACGGACGGCGCGACATTCTGAATTCTTTCTGGAAGCAAAGCGGGGTCGGCCAAGTCCGCCTCGGTGCGGCTCCAGAATGTTGCCTCGGGCCAAAGCTCGCGCAAATGTCGTGCGAGCTGCCCAGTGGACCCCAGTACGAGGACGGTCATTGCTTGTGCTTCAGCTCCGCCAAACGCGGAAGCTTCAGGTCCTTTGCGGACAAGGTTGGCTCGGCAATTGGCCAGACGATACCCACCTCGGGGTCGTTCCAGATCAGCCCGATTTCATCTTCCGGGTAATAGGTATCGGTACACTTGTACTCGAAGTCCGCGATCTCCGAGATCACCACAAACCCGTGCGCGTACCCCGGTGGCACCCAGAACTGCCGGTGATTCTGGTCTGATAACGTAACTCCGACCCAGATACCAAAGGATGGCGACTCCGGGTCGATATCGACGGCCACATCGAAGACCTCACCGCGAGCGCAGCGAACGAGCTTCCCCTGAGGGTGCTCCCGCTGCGCATGCAGACCACGCAATACACCCCGAACGGAGCGAGAATGGTTGTCCTGCACAAATGGCAGATCGTTGCCGGTGGCCTTGCTGTAGCGCTCGGCCTGAAACGTCTCGACGAAGAAACCACGCGTGTCGCCATGGACCCGTGGTTCGATGATCAGCACTCCGGGAAGGGCGGTCTCGATCACGTTCATCGGCCGCTCTCCAGCACCTCGCGCAGGTAGATGCCGTATCCACTTTTTGCCAAGGGGGCCGCGAGCTGCTCGAGATCGGTATCCGAGATCCAGCGCATGCGCCATGCGATCTCTTCGGGGCAACCCACCTTCAGGCCCTGACGCTTCTCCAGAGTTTGAATGAAGTGCGCAGCTTCGAGCAGTGAATCGTGCGTGCCGGTATCGAGCCATGCCATGCCGCGCGCCATGATCTGGACGTCCAGCGCGCCGCGCTCCAAATAGACGTTGTTAACGTCCGTAATCTCGAGCTCGCCACGGGCTGACGGCTTGATGGACTTTGCAATGTTCACGACTTCACCATCGTAGAAATACAGCCCAGTGACGGCGTAACGGCTCTTGGGTGCCATTGGCTTTTCTTCGATCGAAGTCGCCTTGCCATTGCCATCGAATGCCACGACGCCGAAAGACTGTGGATTCGTCACACGGTAAGCGAACACCGTTGCACCTTTTTGACGTGTTGCGGCGGCAAGCAGGAGGCCGCTGAAACCGCTGCCGAAGAACATGTTGTCCCCAAGGACCAGGGCGCTCGGCTGGCCGCCCAAAAACTGCTCTCCGATCAAAAAAGCCTGCGCCAAGCCGTCGGGCGAGGGCTGGACTGCGTACTCGATCCGCATGCCCCATCGGCTGCCATCACCCAGCATCTGTTCAAAGCGCGGCGTGTCTTGCGGTGTCGAGATGATTAGCACCTCCCGGATTCCCGCCAGCATGAGCGTCGAGAGTGGATAGTAGATCATGGGCTTGTCGTAGATCGGCAGCAACTGCTTGCACACCGCGTGGGTCACCGGATGCAGGCGAGTGCCGGATCCGCCCGCCAAAACAATGCCTAGACGACTCACGGGGCAATCCGCGTCGTGCCAATTCGTTCCAGGCGATAGCTGCCGTCCAGAACCCGCTGCCACCAGCGCTTGTGCTCAAGGTACCAACGAACAGTCTTTTCGAGGCCCGTGTCGAAGGTCTCTGCGGGGCGCCAGCCCAGTTCTCGGTCAATCTTGCCCGCATCGATCGCGTAGCGCGTGTCGTGACCGGGACGATCCTTCACGTACTTGATCAGTGACTCGTAGCCCGCGGCGGGACGTGCGTCAGGAGCCAGCGTCTCGAGCAGTGAACAGATGCGATTGACGACTTCCAGATTGCGCTGTTCGTTGTGCCCGCCGATATTGTACGTTTCCCCGATTACCCCGCGCTCTACAACCCGCCACAACGCCCGAGCGTGATCGTCGACATAGAGCCAGTCCCGGATCTGTTGGCCGTCTCCATAGACCGGAAGCGGCTTGCCGGCCAGCGCGTTGAGGATCATGTGCGGGATCAGTTTCTCCGGGAACTGATGCGGTCCATAGTTGTTGGAGCAGTTCGTGACGATAACAGGCAAGCCGAAAGTCCGACCCCAAGCGCGCGCGAGGTGATCCGAACCCGCTTTAGTTGCAGAGTAGGGCGAGCTCGGCGCGTACGGCGTGGTCTCGGTGAAGAATCCACCGGAATCCTCAAGGTCACCATAGACCTCGTCAGTCGAGACATGCAGAAAGCGAAACTTCGCGGCGCGATCTGCCGGCAAAGCACGAAAGTGCTGCAAAGCGGCTTGCAGGAGCTGGAAAGTGCCGATCAGGTTTGTCTGCAAAAAGTCGTCGGGAGCGTCGATCGAGCGATCCACATGACTCTCCGCCGCGAGATGCATGACGACATCTGGAGAGTGCCTGTCAAAAGCTTGCTGGACGATAGACCGATTGCAGATGTCGAGATGCTCGAAAGCATATCTCGACGAATTCGCAATGGAAGCCAATGACTCTAGATTGCCCGCGTAGGTGAGTTTGTCCGCATTGATCACCGTAGAGCTCGTCTGGCCTATCAAGTGATGAATGACGGCCGAGCCGATGAAGCCGGCACCGCCCGTGACAAGAACCTTCATGACAGGGGACTTTTTAAACTCATGATCGTGGGGAGCGTGCGCGGATTAGGAAGCTGCATGAAAAGCTCTAAGAAAATATCAGGTGTCGGCCCGCTGGTCCCGGCCAGCCGGGACCAGTCTACTTGTACTCGATGATGCGTTGGCGCCGACCCAACAGCATCTGTTGAAGGAATTTGAGCTGGCCGACACCCTCTGGCCATTTGCCGAGGACCAGGAAAACGGCTCGCGTCAGACGACCGAGTTGACGTGAGCGGTTAGGCAGGACTGAGGCCAGACGGAATACCTGTAGAGGGTAGACCAAAAGAAGCGCCCACCATATCGGCGAAACTATAGTCGCTAACGACAATACGGCGAGCGGCACTCCCCAAGCCCACGCTGCAATGCGGACGTTTTCTTTCTTCATATAACCAGTAGGGTTTGCAGCGTGCAAGAATGCGCGGGCCGCGTAGGCGAATCCGGATCTCACGGACCGCTTCCACCATTGAGACCAACGTGTCATGCCCGCGTCATGAAGGGTCATTGGATGGTCAAGTCGCATGATCCGCCAACCACGCTCGCGCAATCGAAAGCAGAGCTCCGGTTCTTCACCTGCAATCAGATCCGGGTGGAACCCATCGACTGCGGCGAAAGCGGCTGCACGAATGAGGAAATCACCTCCGCACTCCGCAGTTTCACCGATCGGGGTGTTCCACTCAGCATCGCAAAGCGCGTTGAATACGGATCGCTCTGGCGATACCTCCAGACGTCGGCCGCAGACGATCGCATACTCAGCGCGCTTGATCATGAAATCGACTGCTGCACGAAGCCACCGCAAGTCGAGACGGCAGTCCCCATCGATGAATTGGACGAATTCAATCCCGGGTCGCAGCCCGCGCAGACGGTCGAACCCGCTGTTGCGTGCTCGACCGGCAGAGAAGGGCATGCTCGTGTCCAAATGCAGGACATCCACAGCCATTCTTCTGGCAGTCTCCGCGCTGGAGTCGGTGGAGCCGGAGTCTACATAAACCACAGTGACAGCGCCGTGCAGCCAGCCATCCGTAGCGCAAAACACGCTCTCCAAAGAGGCTACGAGTCGCGCGCCCTCGTTGCGACCAATGATGACAATCCCAAGGCTATGGGTCATGGAATCTGAAGTCTGCGCTCATTAAAGTTGAAATCTGAACCGATTCGCGACTACTTTTCAACAATGGAATTGACATTAAGCGCAGCACAACTCGAATCGGCCCGCAAAGAGCTGCTCGCCGATGACTCATCTATGCTGATTGACCTAATGTTTTGTCTGAATCTGCACCTTTCGACGAACGAGGTGCCTGCGCGTATCTGGAGAAAGGCAACCGCGCTGGGGTGGGTTGACCCGCAATCGCGCACGGTGACGAACCTTGGTGGCCTCGTCGCTGACACGACACGAGAGTATAAGTTCTGGCTCGAGCGCGGTCGCCTGCTTCACGCCGAGCGGGACTACTCTTTGCTAGCGGCCGAAGGGTATTCAGGCAAGACAGTTCTGGAGGTCGGTTCCGGTTTCGGGTGCAATCTACTATCTCTTTCTCTATATCCCGGTAGATTCCTCGGCATCGAGCCGGTCGCACTGTACAGGCAGTTGACATCTATTTTCGCTGAACGTGAAGGGCTTCCCTGTCCCAACATAATTGATGGTTCTGGAGAACACATACCCTTGGATAAGAACACGGTGGACGTGGTGCTATGTTACTCAACTCATCAATATATGGATGTTCGAAGAGCATTGTTGGAGATGAGTCGCGTGCTCAAGCCTGGCGGACAGTTGAGGATTATGGGCGGGACGTTTGGCCAATACTTCTTCGAGGAGATTCAACGCATAGCGCAATTGAAGAGAGCGAGGGAACTGCCAACATATGCGCTGACGATCATCAACACCCTGTTCTATGAGGGCTTTGGGCGTCGACTCTATATCCCCGGCGGGTACTCCGCTACGACTGCGCCGATCTACCCAAGTGTGGCCGCTATGTGTCGATGGTTGAACCGCGCAGGGCTTGTCTATAGAGCCGATCTATCTCGATGTTTGCCCGGTGATATGTGCTTCATTGCAGATAGGCCTTTGGTTTGACAGCCTCGGCGCTGAAGGCAACGTTGCGCGATTCGCTGGCTGCGTTAGCCTCGGTGGCCGGAATGTCAAGACCGTCGCGCGTCTTGCACGGTCGTCTGCTGATCCTTACTTTTCATAGAGTTCTTCCGGAAGAACTGCGTGCGCGGTATCCCTATCCAGGTCTTGCGGTCACACCGGAGGAACTCAGTTGGATTCTCGACTGCTATTCGGAGGTTTGTGATCCCACAACGCTCTCAGATGCCTTGCAGCAGTTAAATGACGGTTGTTCGGTCGGTCCGAAAGTCGCTGTGACCTTCGACGATGCCCAGTGGGACAACTTCCACTACGCCGCGCCCGTGCTGAGTCGGCACCGAATGAGAGCCACCTTTTATGTGCCAGTCGAGGCAGTACAGACCCGTCGAGCGCTCTGGCACGATCGCTCCGGCTTTGCCTGGCAGAAGCTCGAGCATAGGCGGAACCTCCTTCGACAGTTCCCAGCGGCACTCGCAGGCGCACCTAATGCTGGAGAGTTCGCCGAATCGCTGAAGCGCCTTGATCCCGCAGAGCGGGAACGCTGGGTAGCGAGGCTTGAGAACGCCGCGCCACAGGCGGCGCCGGATTGGTCTCGGATGATGACCTGGGAGGAGATCTTGTCCCTCGCTCGTTCGGGTCACGAGATCGGCTCTCACAGCCAGACGCATTCGCTCTTGACGCAGCTGACGCCAGGGAAGCAACGATTTGAATTGGAGAACAGCAAGCAGGAGCTCGAAGCCCGACTGCAGTCGAGAGTCACCAGCTTCTGCTATCCCAATGGCGACCATGATTCTGCCCTTGCAGCGCTTACGAAAGAGGTCGGTTATTTGAGCGCCGTTACGACTCGATGGGGGTTGAACACGGTCGGATCTTCCAGATACGAGCTGCGACGCTGCGATATGAATACCAGACATCTGATGAATCGGCATCGGCAGCTTTCGCAAGCGCATCTCGACATGAGGGTGGCGGGACTGACACCCGGGTTGCCCAAGTGACCGCCGAGAAGGGCGACTATCTGCTTGCCGTGCAGGCTCCGGCCTATCGTCTCGTGAATGGCGGGTTTGCGACAGAGAGTGCCTTCGGAAAGCACCTCACAGAGCTTAAGGCCAGTCTGGGCAGTCGCTTCAGCCGAGTGGTTCTCTTTGCGCCGCAGATGTCAGATTCCGTTTATGAACTGAGTCGCGGAAGTCTCGCCGTGCTCAGCGATGCAGCGGACGGCATCGTCTTTGTGCCTGCCTTTCCTCAAAGCGTGGGACGGCTTCGGTTCTTCACACGGCATTTTCTTCCAATGTTTCGCAGCATACGCACGCTCGTAGATGGGGCCGAAGTCGTTCACTCCGGCATGGCAGACGACGTGTGGAGGCCAATGATGGCTGTCGTCAACTACATTGCCAAGATGCGCGGACGCCCTGTCGTGTTCGTAGTCGACATCGACTTCAGAAAGGATAGCGTTAGGTACCGGAAGCTGGGTCTTTGGAAGCTGAAGAGCTTCCTGGTCAACAGGTTTATCTACGATCCAATCAAATGGATTCAAGTTTGGCTCGCCGTGCGACATTTCCAGCTCGTACTGCTAAAAAGCCAGGCGATGGTCGACGACTTCGGTCGCGGTCGACCTAACGTCAAGAACTTCTTCGACACGGTTCATCGTGAGGAGGACTTGCTTACGGAACCCGAGCTCCGACTCCGGCTTGCCAGGGTTAAGGAGACGACGCGGCCATTGTGTGCGATCTATTTCGGACGGCTCGTTCCGTACAAAGGTGTGGGGAAGTCGGTAGAGGCGATAGCGATCGCTCGCCGACGCGGCGTCGATGCCCGTTTCAAAATCGTCGGTGCCGGGGAATGCGAGAATGACCTTCGAGAACTAGTGCGGCGCCTCAATCTCGAAGGTTTCGTCACGTTCCACCCTCCGGTTCCGTATGGCCCAGAACTGTTCGCGCACATTGCGGATGCGGATCTCTCGATGGCAACGCCGCTGACAGAGGATACGCCGCGGGGCGCATTCGACTCGATGGCTCGGGGGCTTCCGATCCTTGCCTTCGACATCAACTACTATCGAGACCTTGCCAGTTTGACCGGAGCAGTGCTGACTGCTGAGTGGCCAAAAGCCGAGGGTATCGGCGACAAGTTGTGCGAGCTCGCAATGAACCGAGCTCGACTTGCAGATATCGGGTCGAAAGCTGTCGCTTTTGCTCGCCAAAACACGCAGCCGTATTGGCTTAGGCAGCGAGCGACTTGGGTGTTCGCGATGTTGGGGTCGTCTTCCAAATCTTAGTGCCGCACTTCTATAGTTGCTACTCATATGGCGACGGCACTTTGGGCGGCAAGGGCAGCCACAAGTACGTTGACTGAGCGATTAGAGACAAGACCGTCCCACTAGCTCGCGAGGGCAATGCGCAAGCGAACGATGCCTTAGAATGCTATTGCTTCAAGCACACTTTTGTTCTGCATTCTCAGGGTAGCGCCAGAGTCAGAGATTGATGTCCGGCTTGTTAGCCGGGTAATGAGTAAAGGAGTGAATTTTGGCGCACGCACGTTCAAGCCGATCCAATCGGTATCGAGTTGCGATTTTATTCGTTCTCGGACTGGGCGCATGTCTGGCCCTGGTCCTTGCGTGGCTCCCAATCGATCACACGATCGGCCGCTTCATCTACGACGACATGTTCTACTACCTGCGCGTTGCGCAGTTCATATCAGACGGTTACGGCTCAACATTTGACGGAATCTCGTCGACGAACGGTTACCATCCAGTCTGGATGCTGATCTGTGTCGCTCTGGCGACGATAGCGGACGGCGACCTGCTCGTTCACTTGGCGCTCACGGTGGCGGCGGTTTTACACGTCTTGCAGGGTTACGTGTTGTCCAGAATTCTTCTACGCTTATCGCATCCTGCCGTTGCGTTGTGCCTTTCGGTGCTCTATGTGCTCAACTGGCGCACTGTTGCTATCAATATGTGCGGTCTTGAGACGCCGCTCGCGACTCTATTGTTGCTGATGGTTTTCTACAGGCTCCTCGTTGTTAACCCAAAAGCGTCCTTGCCTCACGCTGCCTTTACAGGATCCCTAGTCGGTGTGGCGGCCTTGTGTCGGTTCGATCTGTTGCTGCTAGTTGGATTTGTGGGTCTCTGGACGGTGCTAGACCGGAGGTATCCCGGCGAGGTCGCCGCAGCTCAACGAATAAAGCTCGGTTCAGTTTTTGGCTTGGCAAGCTTGGCTGTGCTGTCTATCTGGTTCGCCTTCAGCATGGCTATCTCTGGCACCTTGCTGCCCAACAGCCGCCTGGCCGTGTCTTTTCTGACTGGCGTTTCGTACGATCCCGGCAATCTCTCGCAAATTGCAGCGATGTTGGTCTCGCAGGCGTGGTCAGCGGTCTGGTGGTCATCCGATATTGCCAACCTGTTCGGATTGATGCCGATAATCGGTGGCGCCGGAGGGACCGCCTTGCCGGGAGCCTTGATGTTGGCCATCCTGCTGAGCAGTGTGACTGTGGCGGCGGTACAGTTCCGCGCAAGGAGCGAAGTTGCGCTCGCCTCAGGCGCGCTGGCCTACTGCTTCCTCCACGCGTCGTACTATGTCGTGTTCCACAGAGTCGAGCTCCGATACATCTTACCCGTCTTGGCTTTGTTCTTTGTTCCACTCGGTGCAGTCGTCAGCGAGTGTTTGCGGCGGGCTGATCGATCATCGGTACGGCAGGTCGCGGCGATGGTGTTCGCCGTGTTGTTCTCCTCGAGTGCGGTTGCCGGCTTTAGCGCCTATTCCAACGGCCATGCTTCGGTGCGTGTTCACAAGTACCACTACGTGGCTTTGGATGTGGCTCGATGGTTGGCTCGAACGCATCCGTTGGAGCGAGTGGGTGCATGGAACGCCGGGATACTCGGATACTTTTCCGGCACTTCTCTGATTAATCTCGATGGTGTCATCAATGACGATGCCCTGCGGGCCATCCAGGCGCATTCAATTGATCGATACATCCTGGAGACGGGTATTCGATTCATCGTCGATGAGCCTGGTCAAATTCAAGATAACCTAGACAGATTCTCGTCCGGCGGTGGTTCACCGAACTGGCTGGGGCCGGTGGTTTACAAGAGTACGGATAGGGACGGGCGGACCATTGTCGTTCGATCGGTGATTCCGCACTGATGCAGTGTCGAACTTCGGGAACCGATCGATGTTGACGCCGTGTTGCGACCAAGATCTCAGTTTTGAGGCCCAGCAAGCGCGTCGAACGTCGCAAACCGGCGACGCTTGTTTGAATCGGAAGTAGAGTTCATATTGCCCTCGGACAACGAGAGGCGTAGTTGAAACCATGCGAGATAAAATGCGATTTGCGAAGTCTTCTGCCGTCGCGGTTCTTTGGGTATTCGCGCTATTGGCTGCGGCCGAGACAACCGCTGCCCCGGACAGCATTTCCGCCGACTGGCAAGTTAGCCGTGTTTCCGGGAGAGCGCCATTGATGGTGTTCTTCGACGCCACGTCGACCACGGATACCGACACCAGCAAACCCATTCATCACTTGACCTACTGTTTTGACGCCGGGGATGGAAACCAGGATCGCTACGCGCTAGCGGGACACAAAACAACCCCGAAGTCGACGTTTTGCGGAGCGCCGCTCTATGCCTACGTTTACGAGACTCCGGGGACGTATACCGCGGCACTCAATGTCCGTGGTGCCGACGGGGACGTGGCTGTTAGATCTGTCCAGATAACGGTAAGCGACTACACGCCGGCTCAAACAACTTGCGTGTCTAGCAGCGGAAATTTTTCGGGATGCCCTGCGGGCGCGGCGCGCGTGGTAAGTGCTGACTACAACGCAAACGCGAACCGTACACTGCGGGTCCTATATCGTTGTGAGGAGTCTTTCTCCCAAACACGTACAGTCGACTTTACGACGGATGGCGCGTTCATTGGGGCCTATAATGATGGCGGAGTGGTAAAGGGGCGCGACTGTCGGTACAACGTGACGGGTGCGCGTGGCTACGAGCCTTTCTATATCGACGCTGACGATGTTCGCATGCTGGGCGGCAACCGAACGGGGAACGGTCGCGAAGAATCGTTGATAAATTTTTCCGCTGGCCCATCAAATGACCCAGATCATATTCTCGTTCAGAACTGGAACTTGGACAACATGGGCCGCGTATTCATTAGCACGGAGTACGGTCAAGCCGGTTCACAGCTCCCGCGCTATTGGGGTTTTTTCAGTGTCCGGTCGAATGGTTGTGGCGCTTACGGTCAGTGCGTCGCGACTGTAACGGAGTATCTCGCGTTGGTAGATATGGTGTTGTCAGGTTCCTCCCAACACGTCATCCGACTGTTCCATGGTGAAGATACCTTTATCCACAATATCAGGGTTTCCAACTACGCCGTTCACGGCATCACCATCCGAGGTCTTGGAGACAATCATCCTGCGGGTTATGCCAGTCGCTTTGCGGAGAACAACTTCATCAGCGACTCTTGGATCGAAGGAGACGAGGTTTGGCCGCTCCAGAACGGCGGCGGCAATGGTGACGGACTTTTTCTTCGAATGCGGAACAATGTTATTGAGCGGAATTATTTTACCACCAGTTCATCTTTGTCTGGGAACGGCGCAGACCTCAGGCCCAGCTTCTACATTGCTACAGGGGTGAGTGGTTCGGCTGCTTTGATCCGGGACATGACCTACCGAAACAATGTTTTCGATATGCGCAACACGGGCGCGGGCTCCAGCGCGATGAATGCAGGCAGCAACAACTCGGGGATCGAGTTCTACGGAAACAGCGGCTACAGCGACGGCACGCGCCGTTCGTTGATGGGCGGAGGGAGCTGCGCGGTAATGCAGGGCAACGTCTTTTGGGAAGCGGGCGGAACGACTTCTTTCGGCTCTCGCTGCACCATAACCTCGAGCAATTACGACTCCGATGGTGGAGAGGCAGGCGTGCAGGGGTTCTCAAGCTGCCCGTTCGCCAGCTGTCCTCCGGGAAATGTTGCCGGTTTCGCCCCGAGTGCCGGATTCCTGGCCGCCGCAACGCGTGTTTCATCGCCAAATCTGCTCGACTTCAATCAGATGCTTCGCGCCCAAGGAATTACTAGATTGCCAGGAGCCTTTGAATTGCGAGAGCCGGCGCCGAACCCGCCCGCGCAGGTCACAGCGGAGTAGCGTTACAACTGACCAATGCTGGGGCCTGATCCGTACGCTGCAGGTTGAGATTACTCGGGTAGTCGTCGATAATTTAGCGCACCAGCATTGTGGGCGACTGGGCCGATCACCTCTTCTCTTTGACATAAGGGTCTTGGGCTATCGACCTGCCTGCAGAAATGGATCGAGAGAGGATGCATGCTCCATCTGTCGAGAGAGGGGCGAAGCTGGCCTTACCTCAAGCCCATGATCTTAGAGGCTGCGTAGATGGCTCGCCGGGCACTATTGGAGTGGAGGTTGTGACTGAGTTATTCTCTCGCTGCAGTGTCGAGTCGAGCCGGAATTTTTTTTGTGCGCTCCGCGTCCTATGACGCTGTCCCAAAGATGGGCGGTAGGCATTTTCGGCGCCACGCTGCTCTTTGTCATCACTTTGTTCGTTTGGCCTTTGCCTGTGCTGTTGGCTTTTCTTTCAGACGACGCGTTCTACTACCTGCAGATTGGGCATTCAATCTCTATCGGTGCGGGATCAACGTTTGACGGGATCGTTCTGACCAACGGCTACCATCCGCTCTGGATGCTCGTGGTTGTGTTTCTGATGACTGTCACGGGCAATGAGACACTACTCTCGGCGGCCGCAGTTATGGCGGCGTCCGTTGTCATTTGTGGCGGCTGCGTCTATCTCGCAGTGAACATCGTTGAGAAGTTCGTCGCGCGCGGCCTGGCTGCTATTTCAGCGGCAACAATGCTCTCCCCGTTCGCCTTTTCTGCGATGACTAATGGCATGGAGACGTCTTTAGCTATGTTCGCCGTCCTGGCGGTCATGTGGCATTGCTTCAAGGCCAGAGCGCTAAGCGCAGATGCGGGTATCGCCTCGTCATTTGTGTTCGGCGCCTTGCTCGCTATCGTGTTTCTTTCCAGGCTGGACATGGCTTTCCTGCCGCTCACTGCGGGCCTATTGATCGTCGCAGAGAGCATTCGCGTTCGCGCGCCATTCAGGGCTCTAACAATACGCACTCTTGCAATGCTGGCCCCCTTTCTCTTGATTACCGCGCCGTTCTTCGTTTGGAATTACCTCGAGTTCGGAAGCATCGCACCCATCAGTGGATCCGTGAAGTCTTCTTTTCCGGTGGTACGAGAATCGCTCCACTTGGAGGGGGATTCGCAGATCGGTCTGGCGATGCTCGTCTTGCTGTCGTTGTGTACGTTTCTTAGTTTTCGTCGGAGATCGAACGAGGATTCCGCTTTGACCTCCCCGCTTGTTCTCGTTACGTTTGCTTGCTGGCTGCATTTCGCCTACGCGTTCTTGTTCATGGATTGGGGTGTCTATTGGTGGCACTTTACGTTGAGTGCTGTGTCTCTTTCGATTGCCATTCCGGCGGCGCTCTACTCGCTCAAGCTGACCAGCCGCCTCATAACGCACTTCGGCGCCCTTGCATTGGCGGCTTTCTGCATTGTTCTTCAACTCCAGGTCACAATGAACCGCTATGACCGACACCTCGTTTGGCTCGAGGCCGCACAGTGGGCGAAGGAGAACACAGCTGAAACTGCAATCTTCGCGATAAAAGACGCAGGACTTTTCCGCTATTTTTCCGATCGACAAGTAGTCAATTTGGACGGAAAAGCCAATGGTTTGAGCTACTGGAGAAGCGTGCGGAACGGGTCCGTCGATAGTTATCTAGGCGACGTAGGGGTTCGGTACATCGGTGAGATCAATGCTGGGTGCTTCGATCAGAAGTGCTTCATAAGGATTCATGTACCTCGGCAGCCGGATGTGTTTCTTGAGATGAAGGATCAGGGCTTGATCTACTCTGGGCGTCCCTATCCCAAGCGCTTCGGATCTTCGGCCCCTATGGACACACGCTTCCGGATTTGGAGCTATCCTTCCGGGTAGTCTGATTAGCTCACTGCGCTATCAAATACGCATGTACGGGTGCGGCCAGATCAACGTGGCGCGGGCCAAAGTTTCTTGGGTACCTTGCGTGGATGCCGTAGCTAGCGGGAAGAGGGCTGCGACTTTTTCTCCCGATGGTGTGGACCGGCTTCAGGACATCCCCTGCTCATCGTAAGTGTTGCGTCGCTGCGAACATGCCATGATCATCTTTATCGTATTTTTGTTGTCAGTGGTCACTCTCGGCATAGCGTTCAAACGCGGGCCAGCGACAGCTTTCAACTGGGTGTTCTTACCCGTTTTTCTTTTGACGCCGCTTGATCTGTGGATTCATCTCCCGGCGCTCCCGGAATTGAACGCACGCCGCGCAATAGCTCTCTGCATCTTGATCGCTATGATCGCCCGGGGAAAAGGGGAGATGTCCGTCCCTCAGCGCAGCTCGGTTGATAGACTAATGCTGCTGGCGATGGTCGCATGGTCTTTGAGCTATGGCGTCCACACCGACGTCATGGGTTTCGTGCACTCGATGGCAGCGCTTTCCGTGGATCTTTGGTTGCCTTTTATTCTGGCACGGCGGCTCTGGAGGGGCTGGGATGATCTCGCCAAAGCGTTGATTCCTATTGGCTTTGCGACGCTAATCCTGGCATTGCTTGCGATGTACGAGGCAAGAATGATCAGCCGAAGCTACGCACGGCTTTGGGACGATCTCACGGGAACTGGCGTACTGCCCTATTTCGAGATGTGGCGATGGGGTTTCTTGCGTGCTGGTGTGGTGTTCAACCACCCCATCACTCTGGGGGTGAGCTTCGCGATGCTCGCCCCACTTGCCTTGTTGTGGGGCATGTTGGTGCCGCGATGGCGCCGCCTCTCAAAATTCACTGCAGCCGCATGCGTAATTGGAGCGGTTGCGACTATCTCACGCGGCCCAATCATCGCTGCTTTGCTTGGGCTATGCGTCGTCTGGTTCATGCATAAGGAAAGGCGCTACATTTACCCACTCATAGCTGTGTTGGTGGTTGCTGCTATTCCTTATCTCTATGGGCTGCTTCAGGACAGCATGGCATACGTCGAAGCATCGCTGGCGGAGCAAGGCAATGTGGAGAGCGGCTATTACCGCATCGCTTTGTTCATGATCTATCTGGAGGCGATTCGCGCTGGCGGCTTGTTTGGAAATCCTGCATCCATTGGACAGGAATATGAGGCGGCTTGGTCAATTGATAACTCCTACATATATATGTTTCTGACCTACGGTTGGCTCGGTGGTGCCGTCTTTACGCTTCTAGTGGTTAGCATGATCTGGTTGGCTGTTGGCCAAACAAGGCGTCTCCAAGGTGAGGAGCGTATTCGCATGGCTTGCCTCAGCGGGGCTGCTGTTGCGCTCGCCTTTGCGATCCTGAATGTGTGGTTTTCTGGGGATTATTCGCCGCTTCTCTTCATGCTCCTTGCGGTAATCGTTAACCAAACCTTGCCAAGAACGGCGAGTCCTAAAAGTGTCAATCAGGAACGCGTTGCTTCTGGCACCGCGATCGCTAAGGGGACCCGCGCCGCAAGGTGGCGAGCTTCCAGAATGACGCCAAGACGGATTCGCTCTGGCGGCTCGAGCTCACGTAGACCCTGAGGGTTTGTTCGAGTCCAGTAAAGTCTCGGCCGCGTGTTTCCCGAACTCGCGACGCGTGGAAAACTTGCTACAGCGGAGACGGACGTCATGACCGGTGCGCAACAATGATCCGATCCATAACATCAGATCGGCAAGTCCTTGCGGGTTGATATCACTCAGATCATCTACGATGATGTCAACTTTCTTCGGCTTTTTATGCGGCGGCAAGCAGTGAGCGAGAGTTCTCCTCGCTGTTTCGCACAGGGATCCCGACAGATGCACGTTGAACCTTTCTGCATCACCGTAAATCGACGGGATCAGCGCTCGGGATACGAATCGACGCCGGTGTGTCAGGACTTTGAACCCCGCGATTGACATCAGGAGCGAAGCAAGACCAACTGCGTCTGAAGTGTAGCGGGCAAAAAGATGCGGCTCTTGAGTGATTCGCCACAGCCACTCCATGCCGGCTCGAGCAACTATCGGGGGCGATCGCTTAACTGCTCCGGCCGTGAAGTTTACGACGGCTCCCAAGTTAGCGATAACGGGGGCGTTTAAGTCACGAAAGTTCCTGAGAATCCACTCTTGTCCTTTTTTTGCGCTGATTGAGACCACGAGAAGGTCGGGGTCAGTGGAGTTGATTGCAGCGAGGACTTTGGAATCACTAAGGTCCGAAACTGAGCCGAAGCCAGGAGATTGATGACCAACCGCAAGCAGACCCCTTGGTTGCTGATTCAAGGTGTATGCTGCGCGCTCAGCCACGCCGTTTTCGCCGCCGAAGAAGTAAACTCGGAGTGGATGGTCGCAGTATCTGCTGGCCAAGGCCTCAAAAAGGTCTGCGCCGGACACCCGTTGAGTTAACGGCAATCCGAAAAGCTTGGAGACCCACACGATGGGCATTCCGTCAGCCAAGGAGATGTGGCTAGCCAGCACAGAGTTTCGGAACTGCGCGTCTTTCTGCGCCTGAATTACGAAATTGACGTTCGGCGTCGACAACAAGAGTCTTCGCCGCGTCATCGCTGCACGACAAACTGCCTGAACGGCGCCTTCTAGGTCGATGATGTGAAACGGCAGACCAAGGATGGCCACTGCCGGGGCGGTAACCTGAAAGTCGTCGCATCGCTGCGTCATATTGCTGTTCCTTGAGGTTTGCGCCGTCGGGCCTCAAGAAATCAGAGCGATGTCAGACTCTGCGGGACCGCCCACGCGAGCAGCCTTACCGAACCGCAGAATCGGCGGGCCTCTGAACTTCAGCGACGAATCGGCTTCCCATTGCTGAATTGTGCAGCTCCGCTTGGCTTGGGCGTAAACTGCCTTTGTAAAGAAGCAACCAGTCACGAAATCCGAATTCGCGCCGGTTGTTGATAAAGCGGTAGTGATAATCGAATTCCTGCAGACTCGCTGCTTGCGCTTTGTGCCAGTAGAGGTCCGTAGTTTCGTAGTCCGCGATGCAAAAGTGATCTCTGAAGGCGGCCCAGGAATCCTCGAGAGTCCATTGCAAGGGGCGACCAATTCGCTCGAGGTAGCTGCTCGTCAAGTACGGTTCTGCGGCGCCTCGGCGACACAAATCGAGCACGGATACCTCGCTGAAGATGTCGGCCAGCTTTGTCGGCCACTCCGGTGGGGCCGCTTCGTTGCGCAATGGGGCGTTCCAGTAGGCGAGCATGTCGTCCGAGTGCCCGAACACGGTCTGATCCGAAAGATGGTAAGGAGCATACTTAAGCGTGCCCCGCCCGACGCCGATTATTCGATGTCTTTGTTTATCAGCGTCCGCCGGAGGAAACGTTCGCGCGAGCTCGATGAGGTATTGCAGCGCGTTTGGGCTGTACATGCGCTGATCCGTGCGCGTCTTGAGTATCCATTCCGCGCCGGCCGCATGAGCCGCAGCCACTCCGGCATGTGAAGTCACGAGCTGCATGTTCAAGTTGAACAAGCCTGGCATAGACGGTTTCTCGCACCGAATCACCGTTACTCCCATGGCCCCAAGCTCTTCGAGCAAGACAGAGTCGGCATCGGTCCAGGTCGAGAGGTACAGCACCGCAGAGGGATAGAGTCGTTTGTAGAGGCTGAGTGACTCGACTGTGAAATTGTCTTCACGGTGCGGCGGGCCCTGCATCACGATTGCACAGCGCTCGAGGGCCGCGCCTGGATCCGACCAAGTTCCAATCTCGGCTGCATACTTGGGCCGACGGTGAAACGTAACGAACTCGTTGCTGGCTACGGTCAATTCTTTGGCCGCTCGCCAAAGCGCCTTCTCCCATAGGGCGGATCGCAACCGACGCAGCAGGGAGTTCATGCTCTCAGCGTGTCGGAGGCCACAGACTCAAGAAACGCCTCCAGATCCTTTGGCGTTCCAAGACCGTGCATTCCGGATCCAACGGTTCCGACATTGAATGTCCGGACAGTCGAGCCTTTACTGATCATGGAGTTGTACGTCGGAGCAACATAGAATTCACCGTTGACACGGAGATTCTCGCTGATCATCTCATCTGCCGCCATGGTGAACTGGCGGCCAGTGCGAAAATTGTAAATGCCGACTGTCGCCTCGTCTGAGACGGCCTTTTTTTCTACCACTTCTACGACTCTTCCGGACGCATCGCGTCTTACGAAGGACCATTTCGGATCCTTCGCAGTCATGGTCATGATCAGGCCATCTGAATCGCCCATCGAGTCGATATATTGATCCACAGACCCCTCGATGTACTGATCGCAATTTGCGATCATGAGGGGTTCTTCATTCTCAATGAAGTCTCGAGCGAGCAGGACCGTACAAGCGGCGCCTTCGGTGATGCCGCTCACAGGTACACAAATAGAGTTAGGCGCCCACGCTTCCAGTTTGCTTTCCAATTTGTGGGCGCTGATAGCTTCTGCGAGAGCGAGAAAAATAAAACGATGCGGCTGGCTAGGGCGGAGATTGTCTACGACGACCTTGATCATGGGTGTGCCGTGGACAGGAATCAGCGGCTTGGGCTGCGAGTGTCCTGCGTCCGCAAAACGTTGGCCGCGTCCGGCCATAGGGATCACGATGTTCAGCATAGGTACTTGTCTCCAGCGACACTCGGAACCTTGACCACTACAGTCGTGACTTCCGTAACCGCCTCGAACTCCGTTGCTTCTCCTGGTTCGATGACGACGATCGACCCAGCCTCGAATCGTTGACCGTTGATTAGTGCCGATCCGCTCAGGATCAGCGTCACTTCAGGAGCGACCTTATGGACGTGCCGCGGCTCCAGTGTGCCTGCAGGGTACGTCTTTACAGCGATTTCTGCGGCTTGAGTGCGAAGGGCGACGGGATTAAAGTCGCCAACAAACCACCCCTTCGTCATATCCTGAAGCCGAAATGCTTTCACTAGGCACCGATCCTGGTAACTGCAAGGAAAGACTTTTCATACTCTTCGATGGCTTGGGGGGTAGCCAGAGACACGTATTTGGAGCGCGGGATTTCGTAGACACCAATACGCTTCTGAACCAGTACGAGTTCATTGAGAGCAGGGCAGACGAAGTACGCGCCGTTGACGCTTGCGCCCTTGATGATCATGGCCTCGGTGCTGCGGATGAAGTCCTCGCCGCGGCGGAAATAGTACAGCCCGGCCGTCGCGTACTTGCTCAGCGGTCGCTTCTCTGCTGCCTCTACAACCATTCTGTTCTCGTCAAGCCGGACAAAGGACCAGCGGGGGTGCAGCGACTCGAAGACGACTGTACCTGCGTCGAGCGATCGGTCTCGGAAGTCCTGGATAGCGTCTTGTAGGGGAAAATGCAGCACCTGGTCGCCGTTTGCTATCAGCAGTTCCTCATCGGGTTCGATCTGCTCAATTGCGAGTAGCGTGGTGCAAGCTGCGCCGGCGGTTGGCCCGTCCGCCCGTACGACGACCGCGCGCGGCTCCAGCAGATGCAAGACATCCGCGAGATGAAAACGCAGGTCGTCCTCCTTTCGTACTACAAAAACGGCTTTCTTGGGTGCCAAGGGGGCTAGCGATCTCCATGCGTGCTCGATCAACGGGAGATTCGCAATCTCAATTAGCGGCTTGCAGAAGGGATAGCCGTGCTTCTGCATGATGTCATCAGGACCGGCCATGGGGATGATGATGTTCACGCGGATTCTCGCTCGGCACGATCAATGGCGCGCTCGATCCTGCTGAGTTCGACGTCAGTGACGGATTGCACGACCAGAACAGGGCAGCCCGCGGCCTCTGCAGCGCGGATGCCGTTTGGGTTATCTTCGACGACGAGGCAAGACTCAGGCGGATGGCCCAAGAGTTCTGCCGCTCGAAGATATATGTCCGGGCTAGGCTTTGGCAGACGTACATCCTGATTGCTGAGCACCACATCCAGGTAGCTAGCCAGATTGCTCTTGGCCATCATGAGCTCGACTGTCGGTCTGATGGAGTTGGAAGCGACAGCGAGCCGGAGGCCGGAAGCGCGAAGCTTTGATAATGCATACTCATGCGCAAAAATGGGTCGACAGTGCAGATGAATTTGCTCAACCGTGTAAAGCTGCTTGAGTTCGTTGACGAAGTTATGAAGTCCAGCAGGGAGTCCTCGCTCGGCCGTCAGCATTTTCAATTTGCGAGCAGTGGGTAGGCCATCGAAAGTCGTCACGTGATCAGCGCGTGAGATCGAGTAACCGAACAGCTCCAGCGCTCGATTAAGAGCGTGATAGTGCCACTCCTTTGCATCGATCAAGACACCGTCCATGTCGAAAACTACGGCCTTAATCTTTGTCATTCAGAAAGTCTCGGGCGGCTTCTGGAAGATCCGTGCATAAGATCAGGTCAGGATGCCTACGGATATCAGATTGAAGCAACCGTTCCCATGCGGGGCGATGGTCTCGAGCATGAAGCTCTGGCGACACAATACAGACGCCCTTGCCTGCATCCAAATGCCGCGAGATCGTCTCCACGGTCCACCAGTCCGAAGTAAACGCATCTAGCCAGATGCCGGCTGCCTGCGAGTAAAGCGCTGGAGCAGGTTCGTACTCACTTTGTCTCATGAAAACAGGAATTCCCTGTCTAATCCAATTTAGAGAGTCTGGAACGGACATATCGAACACGAAAAATTCCTGCAGTGCGTATTGGCGTAGGGCTGCTGCGGTTCGACCCTGCAGACCATCAGACTTGACATTCAGCGCCAAGAGCAAGGCAGGCGAGTACTTCGCTGCAAGCTCAAGGAGGCCGCCGATGAGCAACTCGCCTCCCGAAGGAGAATCGTGGGAAATGACGATATCCCGACCCATATCCCTGATATCTGTTTCGGTGCCGAAGCCGAGGCTGAAGGAACGTTCGAAAGCAACCCGAGTATTCCTCTCGCCGGGGTCCAGCCAATATCCGCGGTGGCTTATGATTCGCATGTAGTTTAGCAACCCCCTGCGATGGTCGCGATGCCGCGGTCGATTCCAACGTCCGTCGAACATACGGCGGAATGCCCTCGGCAGGATCTTGCAATGCTAGTCGCGGCCAAGCGCGAACGCCAGTGGTGGGTCCCCGGCAATGAGGAGTTTCTCGGACTTTTGAGCATTGGCTCACGTCCGGGCGGTAAGCATCGAGCGGGCGCTACGAAAGACGAAGTACCCGTATCCGACGCAGATCAGACTGCCCTTCAACACCATGAGCAGTAGTACAGGCAGGTCGAGCGGCGCAGCAAGCCGACCCAGCAAGGCGTCGACGGACACTCCGATAGTGCCCGCTAGAACGGCATGGCCGATCAGGACGATATGAGGCGCGCGCCATTGGCGCAACGAATAGCCCATGGCCAGAGCTGACTTCGCAAATTCTCCCGCGACCATCGCCCACGCTGCACCAACAAGCCCCAGCACCTGACTCAGTGGGACGACCGCCAACACGAATGTCGCAACCTTGATCGCGTTGCATCGGGCAACGATATCGGATCTGCCCGCCGCTAGGTAGGCAGCGCCGAACATCTGTTCGATGCAGGAAAAAGAGCTGCCAAAAGCCAGTACCGCCAGCACGGCGCCGGCAGCGATGTATCGCGAGTCATAGGCGATTGAAATGAAGTCTTCAGCGCAGGCGACGACCACCGCGATGACGAACCCGGCGAGCAGTGCTGACGCGGGCATGATGCGTTGCAACTGCGACGCTAGCAAGGCGTCACCGGACTCGCGAGCTCGAGAGTAGAGTGGGAAAGCAACGCTCATTTGCAGCCGCGCCATCACCGAAGGGACTAGCATCGCCACGCTGGCAGCGATTGAATAGACGCCTGCCTCGGCCAGCGAGAACAAGGCTGGCAGCATCAAGCGATCAAGCTGCAGCGCGAGAAAACTCAGCGCGGTGCTAGCGAAAACCCACTTTCCGAAGCGAAATACTTCCGCCGCTGCTTCTCTGTCCCAGTTAAGCGTGTCCCGAGGGCCATGAAGGATCATGTGGCTGCCGATACAGTAGATCAACGCGGAAACCACACCGCCAAGCGGCAGGGCGTAGAGCCACTGGTACTTCACTGCGAGCCAGACCATGACGGTCAAACCTGCAACCTGGGACAGCAATTCGAGGGCAGTCAGGCGACCCAAAGCCATGTTTCGGCCGGCCGACATAATCCTGACGGAATTGAATCCAGCGACCAGGGTCGTCAGAGCCGCGAGTGGCAATAGTGTCTGAAGTTCGCTCGCGAGTGGGTCGGTTCGAGAGTATGCCTGTGCGATGGGCCAGGTCAGAGCGAGCGCAATCAGGAACAGCGCGACACCTCGAGCGATCTGCATTGTCCATACAGTGCCTAGGAAGCGACGGTCGCTGCCACGCGGGCTTTGCACGACGCTGGGCGCAAAGCCGAGGTCGGAAAACATCGCTAGACCCTGGATCACCGCGTTGACGATTGCCATTAATGCGAACGCTTCCTCAAACAGCGCAGCAGCTACGGCAATGTTGGCGCCGAGGCGGAGGACCTGAGAAACCCCATAGCCTGCAATCGTCCACGCCGAAGCGAGCGCAGCTCGCTTTCTTTGTGAGCCCGAGTCGTGGTGATTCATGCGCCGAGACGCTCAGCGCGCCGCTTTCGAAAAAAAGCTGGTGGCGAACGCTAGTTTGGTGCTTGCTGCATGGTGTGCTTTGCCGGACAGGAAGAACATCCGTTCAGAACTGGGAATGATACTGTTTGTCGACGCTCTCCCAATTCGATCTATTCGGTCGGAGAATGTTACTCCGCCATTCAATACCCTGCCTGTCATTGGCGTTTCGGCACCGCGCGCAGAATGGCCATAGTCCAGTTGTCTATTACAGATTGCCAACGCCAATTCTCTGCGACCGATCGTGCTGAAATAGAAATGCTTTCTGCCAGTTCGGAACGATCCGCCAGCTCATCCATACGTGTCGCTAATTCCGCCAAGGCTTGGTCAAGCGACGAATGACACACCAAAAACCCTGACTCTCCGTCTTTGATTAATAGCGAAGGGCCTCCCCAGTCGAGGCAAACCGCAGGCAGTCCGACGGCCATACATTCCTGAACGACTATGCCATTGGCATCCTCCAGGCTTGGGAGAACAATTCCACGATAGGAGGCTAAAGAATCAATGAGGTCGGAATGACGGGGAAACCATTCGCGAAATTGAACTCGGCTACTGAGGCCGAGTGACGTCACTAGCTTTCGGAGAGATTCCAACTCCGGCCCACTGCCAATGATATCCAAGCATATGGGTAGTTTAGTGCGCGTGAGTGCCCGGATCGCCAAGTGAGTTCCTTTGTGGAACACAAGGCGTCCAAAATGGACGAACCGCACGTTGCGTCCCGAGTGATGAATTCGCCTGCGTTGCAAAAGCTCGTCGGGTAGTCCGCAATCCAAAGAAGGGTGCATGATTTTCGGACTGCATCCAGCCGCCAATAGTGACACGGCAGTTCGATCACCCCCGGCAACGAGAAGGAGATCTGCTTTCTTCAGGCCGCCGCTGATCATGCGATGGATAGCTTGCGCGGGCCTGTGTAGTACACGACGAATTTTTGTGCGAAGCTGCTCGTGCGACCTAAACGCAGGGGGAAAGTAGATATTGCCGTTGAGTGGGCCAAACACGTTTAGCCCAAGCCGCGCTCGCCACCGCGGCAGGACAGGGGAGTTGGGCTCAGTTTGGAAGACGACGGCTGTTCTCTGGTCGCAGTCGCGTGCATGAATTATCTCGTCAGCAAGTCTCGATGCGCAATAACTAAACCAAACATCCAGAAACCAGCGTAAAACGATCGAGCGCCACAAGAACAGTGAGATCAAAGTGTCTTCGACATAATGCACATCCCGCAAGTTAAGACGCTCCACCAACTCCTGCCGATTTCTCTCATGAGTGATCTGAACTGTGTCGGGAAATCGTCTCTTTAGTTCTCGATAGATTGCTAGAGCTTTCATCGCTTCCCCTCCCATTTGTTCTCCCAAGTTGGGAGCTATGAGTATGAAACTCAAACCTGCCTTGTAATTCATACCAAATTGTCCCCACTTCCTGCGGAGGTGAAACTCGAAACTGTGATTCTGAAGCTAAGGAATCTCTGATTTACCCATGATGTTTTATCACGCGTTCACGGTCATGCGGGGACGACGATGCAGCAGACGACATTGGTGGGATTTGAGAGGTGTCGGTGGAGCTCGAGGAATGCGTGAGACTGCGGCTAACAACGCCAAATCGACGCAACAAAGTCGCGCGTTCCGACATTTCCACTGAAATCCTTGGCCTTCACTCGCTCTCATGACCAGTTCTTCAGAGTTTTCCTAAGTCCCGGCGCCGCATTTCGCGACGCTAGCTGTCGATCGCTCCGTGTTTGATTTGCGAGGCTTCGATCCTTCTTCTTAGCCCTGCGGCCAGTACGCGAACATTTGGTTCGAGAACCATGCTGTCGTGATCACCTGGGACTTCCGTGACCGAAAGGCCCTGCACGAAGGGCGTCCAACCGTTGTCCGGGTACAATAAGTTGCGCTCCGCGTCTACAAGACGTCCAGCACTAAGCCGGAAACGGACGTCAAGCCGTGGGCGGAACAGCGAGACGTTGGCGGGTACTGGTTGAATGCGATAGTGAAGCACGGCCCGCATAAAGGCGTCGCCAATGCGGCGAGATTGAAATTGAGCGCGGCCCCCGTTCTCGATGTGCTGATTCTCGCGTCGCCGCAGGTACTGCTGCCGTTCCCAGTCCACTCTGTTGCGCATTTTCTCCAGCATGAAGTTCAGTCCGCTGCGCTGAAAACCCTGCCATAACATGCTGGCCTTGTCTGCAACACTGAAGTGGGCGACGGCTGGCAGCGGCGTATCAAGCAGGATGACGTTGTCGATCTGCTGGTTCTGTTCGAGCAATTGCCGCGCGATTTCATAGGCAACGATTCCTCCGCCCGAGAACCCCCCTAGCAGAAACGGTCCCTGCGGTTGCACCATCTGGATCTCGGCGATGTAATCGCGCGCCATTTCCTCGAAAGTTTCGTGCGGTTCGAGATCACCGTAGAGGCCGCGCGCTTGCAGTGCGTAGAACGGCCGCTCCTCGCCAAGAAGATGAGCGAGGTGACTGAGATTCAGCACGTTTCCAAACATGCCTGCCACGATGAACAGCGGGGTGCGGTCGCCGACTTGGCCGCTGTGCATGGGCACGAGATACTGATACTTCGGCGCGGAGCCCTTGGGACGCTTGCTAGTCGAACTCGCGCTAGCTGCGCTGCTTGAGGCGCCCGCCAGTTCCGGCGATTCAGCACGAAGAAGATCGCAGAGCGCCGCGATAGTCGGCGACTGCATCAACACCGACATCGGCAAGTCCACGTTGAATTTGTTCGAGATCTCATTGAATAGACGTACAGCGATTAATGAGTGCCCGCCAAGGTCGAAGAAGCTGTCGCGGATGCCGACACCTTCGACGCCAAGCAATTTGCCCCACAGCTCTGCGAGCTGCGTTTCGAGTTCGTCGCGCGGCGCTTCGAAATCACTGTCGAGCTGCGGGCGGGAGAAGCGTGTGTCGATGGGCGCTGCTGCAGCCCGGCTAATTGACTCAGCCTGGCGGATCAGCGCTGACAGTTGCATCGAACTGACGATCAACGTTGAGGGTAGCGATGCCGCGGCCAGCGCCGCAGTCAGTGTGCGCACGCCGCTCTGGGCGTCGATACCCTGCGAGACGTTGTGCTGCAGCGCAAGCTCTCCGGGCGAAAGCGACCTGGTCTTTTCGATTGCGGGGGCGCCTTCCGCGGTGGTGGCGCGTGAGATACCGCTTGTCGGCGCTGAAAGTACGCCATCTATTCGTCGCAACGTCAGCTGGTCGACTTCGACAAGCACGCGCCCGGCTTTGTCGGCGATCACGATATCGAACGCGACGACTCCGTTGTGCGGCGCGCTAGATGTCGACAGGCGTAGCCAGCTCACGATCTCGGAGGTCAGCGCTCCATAAAGTCGGAAGCCGCGGTACATCAGTGGCGCCCACAGGTTCGTGGCGACCTCCTGTTCGGAGTAGCCAGGAATCAGGTCCATCGCGCAGCCGGTAGCGATGTCGAGCAAGCCGGGGTGCAGGCCGAAGTGTTCGAGATCGTGGGCGAACTCAGCAGCGAGTTGCAGGTGCGCGAGTGCTTCCCTGCCGCCAAAGGCAATACGCTTCAGTACGCGCCAACGGGGGCCGAAGCGCAGATGGTCCTCTTGACGGCTCCTTAGCACGCTACTGCCTCCGGCGACAAGTTGTCGCTCTGTACATCGTGCTTCGATAGCTTCGAAGGGCAACAGGGCGGGCGGAACTCCGGTGCTTGACCCTACGCGCGCACTGGCGCATAGCTGCCATTGATTCTGGCCGCTAGCGGCGGCGTCAGCGCGAGCGTACAGAGCTACATCCCAGCGACGTTTGTCGCCCTTGAGGCGCAGCCGGAAGCTGCGCGGCGCGCCGGCGGGCACGAACAGTGGGTTCTGAAACAGCAGATTGCTCACTTGCCAGTTTGTGCCTGCACCCAGCTCAGCGAGACTGGCTCGGATGATCTCCAGATAGCCGGCGCCTGGGAGCAGTGCCTCGCCATTTGCAAGCCGGTGCTCGTCGACGATCCAATCGTCTTCGGCCGACAGCGTTCCCTCAAACCAGTGCATCGTATCGACGCCGTCGCGCGCCGAAACGTGACGTGACAGAAGTGGGTGCCGGGGTTCGTGGACAGTCGCATTGCCGTGTTCGATCTCGAGCGACTGCGTGTCACCGGCAACGCCCGCGCCGACCATGCCGACACCTTTCCATACGCCCCAGTTCAGGGCGACTATCGGAAAGGGTCGCTCGCCGCGCCGGGCATCGGCAAAGGCATTCAGGAACGCGTTGGCCCCGACGTAGTCCACTTGCCCCTGGGGTGCGACGAATGAACTGGTCGAGGAGAACAACAGCATGAAGTCGAGCGCCGCCTTGGCGAACAACTCATCAAGCACAAGCGTGCCCCAAACCTTGGCCGAGAATACTTCCTCGATGTCACGCTGGCTCTTAAGCTGAATGAGGTTGTCACGAATCACGCCTGCGGCGTGGAACACACCATTTATCACGCCGAACGATGCTCGAACCTCCGCGACGACTTCCTGCATGCGTTCGGCAACGGTGACGTCCGCAGCGATCGCGAGCACCTTAGCGCCGAGCGCTTCAAGCTGGCGAATACGCTCGATACTGCGGGAGATTGAATCGTCGGCGCCGTTTTGCTTAATCCAGTCGCTCCAGTCCTCCCTCAGCGGCAGCGGCGTGCGTGCGAGTAGCACGAGTTTTGCGCGATACTCTCGCGCAAGCCATTCGGCCAAGACGCCGGCAATGCCGCCGAGGCCCCCCGTGATCATGTACACACCCTGTAGACGCAGGCGTTGCTTAGCGGGCGCTTTGCGTTGCGCCTGCGACCATTTCGCGTGGTGACGTTGCCAGCGAACTCCTTCGCGCCAGGCGAAGACGCCGCAGCCAGGCACGGCGCTAATTTCCGCCCAGAGCGCTTCGAGCACGCTGCTCGGGTCAGGCATCGGCGCGGCCTTGCGGCGTTTCAAATCTACCAGTGGCAGCGAGACATCCACGAACCGGCACTGTATGTTGGTATACTCTCGAGGAATTACCGCGATCGGACCGAGCGCTGTTGCCTTGTCAGGGTAGGGCGCAGGTTCGTCGGCCACCCGTAGTGCTCCACTGCTGGCAACAGTGAACTGAATTGGCTTCTCAAGAACGCCAGACTTGCCAAGGGCCTGGGCCAAATGGAACAAAGAGTAGAATCCATACTCCTGATTCCTGTGAAGGAAGGTCGAACCGGGTCGGAAGTTTCGGTCCCAAGTCAACAACCAAGTGTGGATCACGTGGTCTGGCAGGAGATTGGCCTCGGCCAGAGCATCGATCAGTTCGTCATAGCCGACCCCGCCTGCTTCGGGTGCGACCGTGAAGCTGGTGTGGCCCAGACGCGTGAAAGTGTCTCCTGAGAGCACAGTGACGACGGTGTGACCGCGCTCGCGCAGGCGCTGAACCAGTCTGTCGGCGACGGGTTCGCGCGTCTGGAACACGAGCCAGGTCGCGGGTTCTTCGCTACTCTCGAGAATGCCCTGCTGCACCCAGCGGGGCGTTCGGAACCAGTCATCGAGTTCAGTGAGGCGCATCGGACGCGCATCCGCAGGCGATGCCTGCGCGGCCGCCGTGCCAGGCGCAATCCAGTAGGCCTGGTGCTGAAAGGCGTACGTTGGCAGGGGGACACGCTGGCGAGCTTCGTTCCACACTGCGTCGGCCTTGATCGGCACACCGACGGCCCAGAGCCGGGCAATCACGGCCCGGAAGAACACGTCGTCGCCCGCTGTTTCCTCGGAATGACGCAGCGATGCAAAGACGCGCTGCGCCGGCGCACGCGGATTCTGCCGTACGAACGATCCGAGAATGTTCCCGGGTCCTACCTCAAGGAACACGCGATCGTCTGCTTCGAGCAGCTTCTCGACGTTGCTGGCAAAGAGGACCGTGTTGCGCAGATGCTCGACCCAGTAATCCGGATCTTGGGCGCGCGCGGGCGGTAACCAGTCGCCCGTGCGGTTCGACGCGATCGGCAGCTTGGGTTCGTTGAGCTTGATGCTGCGTAGATAGTCTCTGAAGCGACCCAGAATGCCGTCCAGCATGCGCGAGTGTGCGGCAATGTGAATGCGCACGCGCTGCGAGTCGATGCCGTCCCTGGTCAGGCGTGCGGCGAGTTCGTCAATTAATGCCGCAGGGCCCGATGCGACCGAGAGTTGGGGGCTGTTGGATGTGGCCAGATCAAGTTCCGCACCCAGCAGCGGGGCGAGCTCCTTAGCTGGCATCGAGACGCTCAACATCGCGCCTTCAGGCACTTCGTCCATCAGCTGACCGCGCAGCAGCACGAGCCCCAGCGCATCCTCGAATGAGAAAACGCCGGCTACGCAGGCGGCGGTGTTCTCCCCCATGCTGTGGCCTACGACCGCGCTCGGTGTGACGCCGTAATGCTCCCAGAGCTTCGTCAGCGCGTGGCCAAGCAGGAAGATCAGCGGCAACTGCACGGACGGGCGGTTGAGCTGCTCGATGGTCGCATCGCGGCTGGCAGTCTCGGCCAGGAACACTGGCTGAAGGTCGACCTTGTGCAGCTCGCGCAACTGGCGAAAGCCTCGATCCATTTGTTCGCGAAAAACGGTCTCACGTTCATAAAGCCCGCGGCCCATCTGGAAGTACTGGGCGCCACCGCCCGGGTACATGAATGCGACTGAGGGCCGGTCGAGCTCCAATGGGTGATTGAATACCCGCCGTGCATCGCCGTTCTCGAGCAACTGTGCAGCCTCCAGATGGCTGGTGGCCGCGAGCACACGACGCTGCTCAAACTCGTGTCGACCCTGCATCAGCGTCCAGGCAATGTCGGCGAGCGGCACGTCGTCGTTGTGACGCAGCCATTGTGCGAGTCGCTGACTGGCGTCGTCCAAAGCTCGGCGGTTTCTTGCCGAGAGCACCAGTGGTTGGGCGGACTGCGGTTCGGCCTTTGCGGCGCGGCGCGGCGGCTCCTGCAGCACCACGAATGCGTTGGTGCCGCCGACTCCAAGCGAGTTCACGGCCGCTCTGCGCGGCTCACCGACGGAGTTCCATTCGACCAGACGGTCAGCGACCTTGAACGGGCTGCCCTCAAAGCCGATCGTCGGGTTTGGAGCCTCGAAATTCAGTGACGGCGGAATGCGCCCATGCTCAAGCGCAAGCGAGGCCTTGATCAGGCTTGCCACCCCGGCCGCGGTGTCGAGGTGGCCGATATTCGTTTTGACGGAGCCCACATAGCAGAAGGATTCGCGCTCGGTCGACTCACGAAAGGCCTGGGTCAGTGCGGCTATCTCGATCGGATCGCCCACTGGCGTCGCAGTGCCGTGGCATTCGATGTAGCCGATGCTGTCGGCATCGACACCCGACAACGCAATGGCTTCGGAAATGGCGGCGGCTTGGCCGTCAACGCTGGGTGCGAGATAGCCGACCTTGCCCGAGCCGTCATTGTTGACGGCACTGCCCTTGATGATCGCGTGAATGTGGTCACCGTCGGCCAGGGCATCGGCGAGGCGCCGCAGCACCACGACTCCGGCACCGCTGCCAAAAATCGTGCCTTTAGAGCGATGATCAAAAGTCCGGCAATGACCGTCGGGCGAGAGAATCTCGCCGTCCTTATAGTGGTAGCCAACGGCGTGCGGCAATTCGATCGTGACGCCACCGGCGAGCGCCATGTCGCATTCCCGGGACAGCAGGCTCTGCACCGCGAGATGCGCGGCGACCAGTGACGTCGAGCAGGCGGTCTGAACGTTGACGCTCGGACCCTTCAGGTCGAACGAGTACGACACGCGTGTGGCGAGGAAGTCCTTGTCGTTTCCAGTGTGGCGCAGCAGGAAGAGGCCGACAGACTCCACGAGGTCGCGATTGGTGAGAATGTTGTAGGCGAAGTAAGCCGCCATGCCACATCCGGCGAATACGCCGATGCTGCCGTTGAACTTGGAAGGTGGATGCCCAGCGCGTTCAAGCGCCTCCCAGGCCACTTCGTAAAACTGACGGTGCTGCGGGTCGAGGATCGCCGCTTCCTTGGGGCTGAACCCGAAGAACTCGGGATCAAATTGATCGACGTTCTGCAGCGGCATGCCCGCGCGCACGTAATTTGGATCGGTCAAGGCCGACGGCGAGACCCCGCGCGCCAGCAGATCCTCATCCGAATACGTCTTGAGGCACTCGACACTCCCGACCAGGTTCTCCCAGTACTCTTCGGGCGTTGATGCGCCGGGCACCCGCAGTGCGAGACCAACGATTGCAATGTCGTTTTCGTCGTGTTCCGACAAGCCGTCTGTCCCCGAATCCGAACTTAATCTGTAACCCTACCGCCAAAGCGGGCTTGGTGGGCGTGACTTGATCCCCAGACGGCCAAGCCGCATGGAACCGTTAAGGCAATCACGGTTTGGCCGACCAGCCGGCCTCGCGCCTACGCAGCCAGTCGAATGCCTGTATTCTAGCGTGCTAAAGGCGCTATGCGACTGCTTGCCTGCCGATGCCATTCTCCCAGAGTTACGTCCTCATTTCGCCGTGCCGGAACGAAGCGCAGTACATGCGCGAGACGCTCGACACAGTGCTCGCGCAGTCGGTTCGCCCGACACGCTGGGTCATCGTCGATGACGGGTCCAGCGACGCGACGCCCGCCATTCTTGCTGACTATGCTCAGCGGCACGACTGGATCCAGATCGTGACCCGTGCCGATCGGGGCCATCGCGCCGTCGGTCCAGGAGTGGTGGACGCTTTTTATGAGGGATACGCTGCCATTGAGCCGAAGCGCTACGAGTTCCTTTGCAAGCTTGATCTTGACTTGCGTCTGCCACCGCGCTATTTCGAGATCCTTATGGAGCGGATGGCCGCCAACCCGGCTATCGCGACGTGTAGCGGCAAGGCGTATCTGGAGGAGGGCGGGGCGCTGACCGCCGAGCGTCACGGAGATGAAACGTCTCTGGGCATGACCAAGTTCTACCGCGTGAGCTGTTTCGAGGCGATCGGTGGCTTCGTCCGCGAGGTAATGTGGGATGGTATCGATTGCCACCAGTGCCGGAGGCACGGTTGGATCGCCTGCAGCTGGGATGAGCTCGATTTGCGATTCGTGCACTTGCGTCCGATGGGGTCGAGTCAGCAGAGCGTGTATACCGGTCGGATGCGACACGGCTACGGGCAGTACTTCATGGGCACCGGGTTCGCATTCATGGCCGCCAGTGCCCTGACGCGAGTCAATCAGCGACCATATCTACTCGGTAGCCTGGCGATGCTGTGGGGCTGGGTCTGGAGCGCGTTGCAACGCAAACCTCGCTTTCAGAACCCGGAGTTCTGCGCGTTTCTGAGGCGCTACCAGCGTCGCGCATTGCTGGTCGGTAAGGAGCGGGCAATTCGCGAGCTGTCGGGACCCGGCTGATGTGCGGCATCGCTGGCATTATTGGGCGCGTCGGCCCGGAGAATCGCGCTGCGCTGCGTCGCCTTACCGATGCCATGACGCACCGGGGTCCTGATGGTGAGGGGCATTGGGAGAGCCCGCCAGACGAAGGTCGGTTTGGGCTCATGTTGGGACATCGGCGGTTGTCGATTCTCGACCTGTCTTCAAATGCTTCGCAGCCGATGGTTGATCCGGAAAGCGGCGACGTTGTTGTGCTCAACGGTGAAATCTACAACTACGTGGCACTCCGAGATGCTTTGCCGGTCGCGCATCGAAGTCTCGCGTCCAGCGGCGATACAGCCGCGATGCTGCGGACACTGAGCCTGCATGGGGCGCAGGGTGTCGAACGGCTTCGAGGTATGTTCTCATTCGCGTTCTGGGACATTGGATCGCAGCAACTGACTTTGGCAAGGGATCCGCTTGGGATCAAGCCGCTGTACTTCGCCTGCAATCCTGACTCGAATGGTTCCTGGGCTCTGGTCTTCGCGTCTGAGGTTCGGGCAATACTTGCGTCCGGATTGCTGCGTGCGCCGAAACTGAATCCATCGGTCGCGGCAGCGGTTGTGTGGAACGGCTTCGCGGTGGCACCGGAAACGGCGGTGCAGGGCGTCGAGTCGCTATGGCCGGGCGAGTACCTGTGTTTTGGCGCTGATGGAAAGATGATCAATCGGCGTCGCTACTGGACGGCTACGCGATCTGGCGCGATCGCCCCGGCGACCGATGAAGACGTTGCCACCGCGCTGGAAGAAAGTGTCCGCCTGCATCTCGCCAGTGACGTCCCTTTGGGTGTCTTCCTGTCGGGTGGCATTGATTCATCGGTGGTCGCCAATATCGCCCACCGGACTTCGTCCAGCACCGTGCATACGTTCACCCTTGCGTTCGAGGAGCGGGAGCGCAACGAGGGTGTGTTTGCACGCCAGATCGCGCAGGCCATTGGAACGACCCATCACGAGGTGCTGCTGCGCGAAGTTGATTTTGTCGATGGCCTTGAAGATGCTCTTCGCAGCCTCGATCAACCTAGTTTCGACGGACTAAACTCGTATTTCATGTCCCGGGCAGTGCGCGAGGCAGGATTCAAGGTCGCGCTCGTGGGCAGTGGCGGCGACGAGTTGTTCGGTGGCTATACATCGTTCCGTGACTTGCCGAAGCTGTCGCGATGGGCGCCGCTACTGCGTTTGATTCCGCGGCAGCTGGTGCGGACATTGGTCGGTGCGCGCCACGCCGGTGGGGTAATCGATGCGAACGCATTCCCTCCGCAAACCCGCTGGGCGAAACTGCCAGCGATGCTCGAGGCGTCGTCTGACTTGCTGACCCAGTACCAGCTTGCCTACGCGCTTTTTCTTCCCGACACTCAGCGCGAACTGCTGATGCCGACAGCGCGCGCGGCCATGTCGCCTGACGGGTTGCCGTCGGCGATGCGAGAGTCGCTACGCCTTGAGAGCAGGGGCCGCGCCACGCTGCCTGCGATCAGCCTGTTCGAGCAGCGTATGTTTCTTGGCGAGCGATTGCTGCGCGACACCGATGCGACCAGCATGGCATCGTCCATAGAAATTCGTCTCCCACTCGTCGATCAAGTACTGCTGGAGACGGTGGATCGAGTTCCGGAGTCGACGCGCTACGAGCCCGTGCGCTCCAAGGCGATGCTGCGTCGGTTAGGGTTGCGCGGACTTGATCCGCGCCTGTTCGATCGACCGAAGTCAGGCTTTGAGCTTCCCTACGACCGATGGTTGCGGAGCAAACTGGGCAACAGAATCGACGAAACGCTTGCCGATCGTGGAGCGCTTGAGGCGGCGGGGCTCGATCCCCAAACTGTTCGGCGCCTGTGGAGTTCGTATCAGCGCGGTGCGCCCGGGCTCTACTGGACAAGAATCTGGTCGCTGTTCGTGCTGACCGATTGGGCGGCGCACCACCGCGTAAGCATCTAGGGCGTGTGATGCGTATTGCGTACCTGATCAATCAGTACCCTAAAGTGAGTCACAGCTTTATCCGGCGCGAGATTGCTGCGCTTGAAGCGCTTGGAGCAAAGGTTACCCGGATTGCCATCCGGGGCTGGGACGACACATCGCCCGAACGCGAAGATGGCAAAGAGAAAAGCCGTACTCGGTATGTTTTAAGGTCTGGCCTGCCTGCGGTATTTCTTGGGGCATTGGTCATGCTGTTTCATGCACCCGCCCGATGGCTGGCGGGACTGATGCTGGCGACCAGAATGTCACGTCGCTCCGACCGCGCACTGTGGTTTCATCTTGTTTACTTTGCGGAAGCTTGCGTTGTCGCGCGCTGGGTAGGCAAAGAGAAAGCGTGCCATTTGCATGCGCATTTCGGTTCGAACCCCGCGGAAGTAGCAATGCTCGCCGCTACCATCGCCGATCGGCCGTTCAGCTTCACCGCACATGGAACGGTGGAAACGGATAATGCCGAGTTCCTGGGCTTGCGCGAAAAGATATCGAGGGCGCGATTTGTGGTTGCCGTAAGCGACTATGGGCGCAGCCAGTTGTGCCGCTGGGCCGAGCCAGAAGACTGGCAGAAGATTCATGTCGTGCGTTGCGGAATCGATGCCAGCTTCCAAGACGAGCCAGTCGTCGCAGTGCAGACTTCGAATCGTCTGGTTTGTGTTGGCAGGCTGAGTGCTGAAAAAGGGCAGCTGGTGCTGATCGATGCGCTGCGGCGGCTGATCGCGTCGGGAACGAGTTGTGAACTCGTGCTGGCAGGCGATGGTGAAATGCGACAGCAGATCCAGGCGAGAATCGATGTCTACGGGCTCCGCAACTCGGTCCGCATCACGGGTTGGATTTCCGGAGAACAAGTCAGAGCCGAGATTGAGGCGGCCCGCGCTCTTGTCTTGCCAAGCTTTGCAGAAGGGCTGCCGGTGGTGCTGATGGAGTCTTTGGCATTGCGGCGACCAGTCATCGCGAGCCAGATTGCCGGAGTGCCCGAGCTGGTCACTGCCGGAACGAATGGTTGGCTCGTACCGCCGGGCAATGCTGCGGCACTTAGCGATGCGATCCAAGAATGCCTCGGCTCCAACCAAGCGACGCTCGCGTCAATGGGAGACGCTGGTCGCATGCGCGCTCTGGCCCGACACGATGTAAATCGCTTGGCGGCTGAGCTGTTGGCACTCTTCAACACTCAAGGGTTTAAGCAATGACCTGGGATATCGACAGATCCGTGCGCGCAGCCCGTGATCGTGCAGCGTCGCTCGCGCCCTTGGGCACCGCGCCTTTTGTCTGGATCATGGGTCTGTTGATCGCTGTCGGTATCCTGGCGCGGTTGTCGCCGCTGTTCGACGTGCCGGGTCGTCTGTTCTGGCAGTACATGACGGAAGACGGCTATCTGATGGAGACGATCGCCCGCAACATGGCAATTGGTCTCGGAATGTCCACGGCCGAGGGCACGATTCAGACCAACGGTGTGCAGCCACTCGCCACCTTTCTGTTTGCAGGCTTTTTCTGGCTTGCAAGCGGGTCCAAGCCCGTCGGCATTGCGTTGATTACGGTGTTCTCCGCAGTGGTTGCGGCGGCGGCTGGCTATGTGTTGTACCGCGTGGCGGCTCAGGTGTTGCGTGGTATTGCCTGCGGCCGCCCCCTCGCTATTGGTATTGCGGCGCTTTGGTTCGCGTCGCCGCTGCTGATGCCGATCAGCATGAATGGGCTTGAAACAGGCCTGTACCACTTAGTGGTGCTGTGTGCGCTCGCCTATTACCTTGCCGCAACGGGTGACGACGCGGTGTCGTTTGGTTGGAGGCAGCGCGCCGCACTCGGCGGATTGCTGGGTCTGACGTTCCTCGCGCGCAACGACGCCGTGTTCTTTATCGCGGCATTGCTACTTGTGCATCTTCTCGTCGGAGGGGCACGGGCGCTCGGCGGCTATGCATCACGCTTTGTTGACTGCCTGGTCGCGGGCCTGATCAGTATCGTGATCGCGTCGCCCTGGCTGATCTACAACTACAACCTGTTCGGATCGATCGTGCCGATCAGCGGTACAGCGCAGTCGCATGCCGCCGCCCTCGGCACCAATCTTCCGCGCATTCCGGCGAAATTGTTCGAGACGATGGTTCCTTATCTGCCGATTCCGAACTCGTGGGAGCCTCGGATCGGTGTTGCGCTGGCCTGCGGTCTTGTGATTCTGGGAGTACTTTTCATCTACTGGAGACTTATCGGCACCAGCTCGGTCTCAGCTCGACGCTTCTCGCTCATTGGCGCCGGGTTTGGCGTCGGACTCGTCACCTACTATGGCGTGTTCTTTGGCGCGGAGTGGTTTCTGACGCGCTACTTGTCAGTCCTGTCTTTGTTCCTGTGGGTTGCCGCTACTACTGTTGCGTTCCATATTGCGTTGCTTGTATTTCGAACTCCGACCGTCAGCAGAGGGCTGCTTGTTGGACTGACGGCTTCGATGTGCCTGCTGGCCGCTGCGTTTGCGGGAAACAGCTGGCGCAGTGGCACTACCCACATGCACAAGCAGGTTGTCGACTGGGTGGTCGCGAATGTGGGATCAGATATCTGGGTCGGCGCGCCGCAAACAGGCACGCTTGGTTTCTTTCATGACCGCACTATCAACCTCGATGGCAAGGTCAATCCCGCAGCACTGGAAGTTCTGATGCACGATGGGCATATCCTCAATTACGTTGCCGATTCCGAGATCGATTATATTGCCGACTGGATTGGCATGGCAGACTGGGATTCGCTTGGGCTGAGTCCTTCTTTTGAGCGCGATTTCGAAGTGGTCGTTCGCGACCCTTCGCTGAATCTGGCAGTGTTGAAGCGAATTCGTTCGCGTTCGGGCAAATGAATATGGCCCGAGAAATCGCGCCCGTGCTGACTCGCGGCCGAAAGCTGGCCCTGCTGGTCACGGCATTGGTCTATCTGGGCGGGGCAGCTGCCGTCTACTGGTTCATCGACGATGATGCGGTGTCCCGGGCGCGATCCCTGCCGATACTCGTGATCGGAGCCTTATTGGCATTGTCGATGGTCAACTATGCGGTACGAACCTGGCGCTGGCTGGTACTGAGCGATTTTCTGGGTCTGCAGATTCCCGTGAGAAACAATGCGATCTATTACTTGTCAGGTTATGCGCTGACCGCGACCCCCGGCAAGGCAGGCGAAGCCGTTCGGCTTTGGTTGCTTCGGTCCGGTCATGGCGTGCCGTATGCACGCTCGGTGCCGATCATGATTGCCGATAGGGTGATCGACACATGGGCCATCCTGTTGCTGGTGCTTGGATGCATGGGTGGATTTGCGGCGTACCGATGGCAAGGAGTGCTGTTGGCGTGCATTGTGCTGGTAGTTTCGATCCCGATTGTGTTCCCAGCGAGCCTTAATCCGTTCATTGCGCTGGCCTATCGCCTCGCGCCTGGGCGGGCGCGCTTGGTGGTTCGTGGACGCCAGCTTGTGCGTGCGATGCGCAGCTTGCTGAGTCTGCGAACCTACGGCTTGACGCTCCTGCCAACGGTGGTCGGCTGGTTGGCGGAGGGCGCAGCGCTGTATTTGATCCTGCAGCACTTCGAAGCGAATGTGTCTCTGCCCAACGCGGTTTTCGTATTTACGTTCAGCATGCTCGTGGGAGCGATCAGTATGATCCCGGGCGGTCTCGGCAGTACGGAGGCCACGATGGTTCTGCTGCTCTCTGCGCTCGGTGTTCCATTGGACCAGGCCCTTGCAGCCACCGCGATTATCCGGATCACGACCTTCTGGTTCGCGGTGGTGATTGGTTTGCTGTGCACGCCTTCCGCAATGAGTCTCGCCCGCCGAGCCGCTGCCTGATGGAAGTCTGGGCAAGGAAGCAATTTTCCGGTTGGGGTCGCACCGCGCGCGCCGAGAGCCCCACAGCCCGGCCGGAGAAGCGTTCGCAGGTTCGCGAAGCGCTTGCTGACCTGAGAGGAGAGTCGGTGATTCCGTTTGGCGCAGGTCGAAGCTACGGCGATGCGGCGTTGAACTCCGCTGGACATGCCATCCTGACGCGCCGCTTGGATCGGCTGCTTGAGTTCGACCCGAAGACGGGGTTGCTGGTGGCCGAGTCCGGAGTGAGTTTCGGGGAGCTGGTCCGTTTGTTCGTGCCGCGCGGGTTCATTCCCCCGGTTGTTCCTGGTACAGGTTTTGCGACGCTGGGCGGCGGTATCGCAAATGACGTCCATGGCAAGAACCATCATCGAGTGGGCAGCATCGGACAACACTTGCAATGGTTCGACCTGTGTACGCCAACCGGAGAAATGGTACGCGTCGACGCTTCGGAAGATACCCCACTGCTTCGTGCAACTCTGGGCGGCATTGGTCTCACCGGCGTTATTGAGCGGGCGTGTATTCGTCTGGCGCGCGTTCCGTCAAACAGCGTGGTCGTCCGTAAACGACGCATGACGAATCTCGATCAGTTCCTCGCGAGCTTCGCAGAGGAAGAAGAGGAACGATCGGAGTACGTGGTTGGCTGGATTGACGCATTGGCAACAGGCGGCTCGCTAGGACGGGGGATTCTGGAGACAGCGTCGCCTTCAGCGCATCAAATGGAGGATCGCTTGCGCACTTCGCGACGCATCCCAATCGACTTTCCGGCTCTGGTACTCAATCCGTGGTCCGTGCGCCTGTTCAACTCGCTTTACTTTCACCGCATACCGAAAGATGGCAGTGAAGAGCAGATGCCATACCGCAAGTTCCTGTTTCCGTTGGATGCGATCGAAGACTGGAACCGCATCTATGGACGACGGGGCTTTCGGCAGTTCCAGTGCGTTGTGCCGCGACCCTCGGGTCGCGCGGCAATGACGGCGCTGTTGCAAAGAATTGCCGATGCTGGCACTGGGTCGTTTCTTGCCGTGATCAAAGCAACCGGCGAGGCGGGTCGCGGCTACCTGTCTTTTGCGCAGCCGGGATACACCCTTGCGCTCGACTTCCCGAACTCGACTGTATCGCGACGATTGATCGAGAGTCTTGAGGACATCGTGATCGAGCATGGTGGGCGGACATACCTTGCCAAGGACTCGACCCTGACCGCAGTTCGATTTCGCGCGATGTATCCTTTCGCGGATATGTACAGTCAGGTTCTGTCCTCGATCGACCCGGAACGGCGAATGCGATCGGATATGAGTCAGCGGCTTGGGCTGACGGCAGTACGAAATGGCTGAGCACTGGTTGATCCTCGGCGCGTCGTCGCCGATTGCTCGGGCTTTTGTTCGCGCTGTAGCGGCGCGCGGCGACGCCGTAACGCTCGCAGGCCGCGACTTGCAGGAGCTGAGCGAGTCGGCCGGGGATGCACGATTGCGCGGCGCCACTGTCGCACGCGCTTTGCAGTGCGAAGCAACGGATGCGGATTCGATCCAGAGATTGCTCGAGGTCGCAGACATTGCGGGCTTCGACCTCAATGTCCTGCTGGCCATGGGCAGCATGCCCGAGCAGTCCGCTATGGATTCCGATCCGCAGCTGCTCGAGCGAATGATTCGGTCGACGTTTATGGGTCCCGTTGCCTTGTTGCAGGGTCTTGCCCCCTTCTTTGAACGTCAACGCAAGGGAAAGGTGGTCGTGATCGGCTCCGTCGCTGGAGATCGGGGGCGGCGCAAGAATTATCTTTACGGGTCGGCGAAGGCGGGACTCGCAACCTTCGCGACCGGTTTGCGCGCGAGACTTTTCCCCGCTGGCGCCAGCGTCACTCTGGTCAAACCCGGTTTTGTGGATACCCCGATGACCTGGGGTGCCCCCGGGCTGTTTCTGGTCGCCGCGCCCGAGGAATGCGCTACGGCAATTCTGCGCGCAGCGGATCGCGGCACGCCGGAGATCTATGTGCCCAGCTTCTGGCGCTGGATCATGCTGGTGATCCGTCACATTCCCGCGACAGTACTCAAGCGCTTGTCGTTCTGAAGTACTCGTGGGCGCTCCAACGGAAAGCTTGCGCCGCATCACACCCGGCTCGACTGCCGGAACGTTAACTTATCCCTCATAATCCAGATCCCCTGCCCCTCAGGGGGAGACACCGCTTGCCTATTCCGGCCACGACCGAACTTGCGCATGAGTACGTTGGCCTCGTGGCTGCGAACTCGGTTGAATTCCTCAATTGCTACTTCGACCTCCTTGAGGCCGGCCACGTCGCGATCCCATTGCGTCATCGCGACGACTCCGTTCGGCTGGCGGCGTGCAATGCAGCGGAGGTGCAGGAACCAGCGGTTGGCGGCGGCTGGCTGGCACGTCGTATTGTGCTTTCGGACAGCGACGATGTCGCTCAGATCGCCTACACATCCGGGACCGAGGGCGAACCAAAGGGCGTGTTGCTCTCGCATCGGAACCTGACCAGCACCGCGCGCCGGATTCAGCAGGTCATGAAGCTGACGACCGAGGTACGCGAGTACGTCGGCGTACCAGTCTTTCATTCGTTTGGGCTGGGTCGAGCGCGAGCAGTACTCGCTGCGGGCGGTAGCATTTTCGTGCCGCCTAACGGTTTCAATCTGCGCGAGATCGGCGCAATGCTGGAAGCGGACGCGATCAACGCAATCTCGGCCGTACCGAGTCTTTGGCGGTTGGTATTGAAGAATCGGGATCTGTTCGAGCGACATGCATCGAGAGTCAGATGGATCGAGATCGGTAGCCAGCCAATGTCCGCAGCCGAGAAGCTGCAGCTGCGAGAGCTTTTTTCGAGTGCCTGTATCGTTCAGCACTACGGTCTGACTGAGGCCTCGCGTAGTACGTTTCTGACCGTATCCGAGGCGACGCCAGCAGAGCTCGAGTCGGTCGGGCAGCCGACTGGTGACGTTGAGCTGCAGATCTCGGCAGATGGGAGAATCCGGATTCGTGGCAGCAATGTCGCCCATGAAATGCTGGTCGAGGGCCGAAGAGTCCGGGTGGCCGATCAGAGCGACTGGTTGACCACCAACGACCTTGGCGAAGTACGCGCGGGTCGACTGTATTTCCTTGGCCGCGCTGACGACTTACTGAACATCAGTGGCATAAAGTTGCCACCGCATCTTGTCGAAGAGCGGATGTCGGAATTGTTGCAAGTAACTGACGGATTTTGCGTTGCCCGTATTCCGGATGCAATGCGTGGCGATGGGTTGCTCATTGCGGCGCTGGACGGACTTGATCGATCCGATTTACGACTGCGCGAAGCAGCTGAGCGTGCACTCAGTGAGCGCGGTGTGAGCGGGGCCGGCGCGATTTCAATTGTGCGCTGGCCCGAGTTGCCTCGTACCGAGTCGGGAAAGCCGCGCCGAGCCGAGGTCTCGCGTAGATTCTCAGCGCAGTCTGACGGCGGGCAGTCAACCGCAGCAGCGCAAGAGAAAAGCCTTCTCGGGTGGCCCAAGCTATTCGGGCGCAGCAAACCACGCGGAGTCCGCGCGCTGTACCAGAGGACCTTTCCTCGAGCAGCAGTCACTGACAAGGCGACATTTGTTACTTTGGGCGGCGACTCCTTGAGCTTCGTGGAATTGTCGGTGCGCCTCGGTGACTACCTTGGCTATCTGCCGGAGAACTGGCAGGCGCAGAGCATCGTTGCGCTTGAAGCACTTCCGCGCCAGCGAGCATTCACACACGGTGTGGACACGACCGTGATCTTGAGAGCGGTCGGCATGTTGGCGATCGTCATGGGGCACTTCGATGTGCCTCACGTGGATGGATCAACGTTTCTGCTGCTTGCCGTCGCGGGATTCAACTTTGCCCGATTCCAACTTCCGAACATCGTGGCGACCGGATCGGTCCGGACTGTACTTAAGACAGCTTTACGTATCGCGATACCGACGTTTCTTGTAATCGCTTTGCTTGAAGTGAAGAAAAGCGACGTCCAGCTAACAGCCCTGTTATTGCTCGATAACTGGACCGACGCGCGCGACGAGAAGTTCGGCTTCTGGTTCCTGGAGCTGATGGTGCAAGTTCTGTTGCTGGTTGCGCTCCTGTTTAGCTGGCGTCGTGCGCGTGAGTGGGCTTGCGCGCACAGCTTTCAATTTGCGCTTGCGATTCTTGGCGGCTGTGTTGCGTCGGCGATCTTCGTTCCATTCTTCTGGAACACTGAACATTTGTACAACCGTGTGCCACACATGCTGACGTGGCTGTTCGCACTTGGATGGGTTCTTGCGGCGGCAAAATCCATTAAGCAGCGGCTGCTGGTCGGTGCGCTGACGCTGGTGTTGCCCCCGTTGGTCTGGGAGCACGTGCTGGACAAGTTCTGGTTGGGGCACGGTGTAATTTGGTTGACCTTTGGTGGTATCGGCTTGCTGTTGGTGTCGCGGGTCAGACTTTTTTATCCACTGAACAATGTTGCCGCGCTTGTCGCAAGCGCTTCGATGTTCATTTACCTCTCGCACTACACGCTACGTGGGTGGTGGCAAAAATTCGGCCCCGTGCAGCATCCCGCAATCGAAGTGCTGATCGCGATTGTCGGCGGCGTAGTTATCTGGTGGGTTTGGGAAGCTGCAACTCGCGAACTGCTGAAGCGCTACTCTAAGGTGCCCGTCGCGCAAAGTCCTGACTACAGACCCCTGTGACATTCAGGCTATAGCCGCAACATGCTCGCGGCCACAAGTATGCAGGCCGTTACAGCCGCCGTAACCCAGGTTTCAGGATCCTTGATCGCAAAGAAAATCGGGTCATCATCCATATAGCCGCGGGTCGTGACGACCCACAGCCGTGTGACCCACAGCAATAGCAGCGGCGCGATCAGCCAGAGTACTTCCGGGGTTGCATAGAGCTTTGCGACGTCTGGACTGTTGATATAGAGGGCGAGCACGAGCACAGCCAGATAGCCGCTGGTCGCACCCATGATCTGCAGGATCTGGATGTCTTCGACACCGTACTCGCGGCCACGAATCTGTGTCGGCGCTGCCGGCGAGGCTGCCTGGCGCTTCTGCAGCTCGATCAGTTCTGCAACGCGCTTTACCAGTGCCAGGCACAGGAAGATGAACATTGAGAAGGCTAGCAGCCAGAAAGATAGCGCGAGCCCAGTCGCCCAGGCGCCGGCAACCACGCGTAGCGTGTAAAGGCCGGCAAGCAGCAGCACGTCGAGGCTCGCAACGCGCTTGAGTCGGAACGAATACAGCAGCGTGGCAAACAAATAGCCGCCCAGGGCTAACTGGAAACCTGCGGGCAGTTGGAGCGCGATCGCAATGCCGGCCAGCAGCAGAGCGCTGCTCACGATGATTCCGGATTGCACCGACAAGGTTCCTGCGGCAAAAGGCCGCAGACGCTTCTTGGCGTGGTGTCGATCGGCATCCAGATCGAACAGGTCATTGACGATGTAAGTTGCCGATGCGCACAACCCCATCGAAACGAACGCGGCCAATGCAGCGACAATGATGCGAGGCTCAAGGACCTGCTGTGCCGTCACCAGCGGCACGAACAGCAGTGCGTTCTTGGCCCACTGATGAATGCGGATCGCCTTCAGCCAGCGCTGGATCGTGCTACGGCCGCGATCTATTGCGATGTTCCGGTGCGGTTTTCCGAGCGCAGCAACCTGGCTGACGACACGCGGCGGGGCATCGACAGTCACCGCGGCCGCTGCGGACTTCCAGATCGGAAGATCCACGCTGCCATTGGCCACATATTCGTAGCGGCCGCGTCCGAGCTCTGCGTCGAGCCTGGCCGCTTTGCGCGATCCGGTGAGGTTCACGGACTCATCGGTCGCGAGCACGACATCAAATAGTCCCAAGTGTGTTTGCACGCACTCTGCATGCGCGCGGTGGCTGCCCGTCACCAGCCAGACGCCGCGTCCGTCGGCGCGGGCGCGACGAGCGAGATCCAGCACAGCTTCGTTGTAGGGCAGTGCGGTCGCGTCGATCTGCGCGCGCCGGGCGAGTTCAGACTTTAACTGCGCCTTGCCGCGCAGCAGCCATAGGAGCAGCAGTGGCAGGATCCACGGTTGATGCTTGATGGCCGCAAGCAAGTTCTCAACCGATAGATCCGAGCGGATCAGCGTGCCGTCGAGATCAATGCAGAGGGTCAGGGGGGCAGAAGGGTCGACTTCAGTGTTCATGTGAGCTCTGCGAATATGCGGACCGCTTCGTTCGACAGCCGCCGATGCCTTTTGGAGCGTGCCCGCTGCACTTTAGAGTATATCCATGCCACCGCACGTGAACTATCTTCCAGAACGCGTTCCGACCCCTGCTGCCACCGAAGATAAGGTGGATCTGTTGGTCGCCATCGTGGCCTGGCGCTGCGCTGAGCTGACGATGGATTGCCTGCGTTCGATCGCGGCGGATACCTTGCGCGTGCCAATGCGGGTGATAGTTGTCGACAACGCCTCGGGGGATGGCACGGCCGAACGCCTGCAGAGCGCCATCGCGCAGCACGACTGGGCGGGTTGGGCGCAGCTACTGCGAGCGCCGTCCAATGGCGGCTTTGCATCGGGCAACAATGTTGCGATCCGCGCTGCGCTCGCACAGCAGCCCGCACTGAAGTATGTGCTGCTGCTGAACCCCGACACGGTGGTGCGGCCTGAAGCTTTCCGCATCTTGATCGACTTCATGGAGGCTCATCCCGAAGTGGGTGTGGCGGGCGGGCGCAGCGAAGACCCGGACACAACGCCCCAGTTCTGCTGTTTCAGGTTCCCGACTCTGCCGAGCGAGTTGGCGTCCTACCTGCGCCTCGGTCTGGTCGATCGGCTGCTGGGTCGATGGGCGACTCGCATCGGCATTCCGGAGCAGCCGACACAAGTGGACTGGGTGTCCGGCGCGCACATGATCATTAGGCGTGAGGTCATCGATGCGATCGGTCTGATGGACGAGGGGTACTTTCTCTACTACGAGGAAACAGACTTCACGCTGCGCGCGCGCCGTGCGGGCTGGGACTGCTGGCACGTGCCGCAAAGTCGTATCGTGCATCTGGTTGGCCAGAGCAGCGGTGTGACGCTGCGGGATGGCAAGCCACGTCGACTGCCGAAGTACTGGTTCGAGTCACGTCGGCGGTATTTCATCCTCAATCATGGGCGACTGTATGCTGCCTTGACGGATCTGATCGTGCTGGCGGCGTTTGGGGTTTGGCGACTGAGGCGTGTACTGCAGCGCAAGCCGGATAGCGATCCGCCGTGTTTCATACGCGATCTGCTGCGCCACGGTGCAATTCTGAATGGACGCGGATCGCTGCGACCGCGGGCCGTCGACCTGTGAGTGAAGGCGTGCTCAACTCCCAGGTTGTCCGCAATGTGCCGGCGGCGCTGGCCGCGGTACTGTTGGCTGTCGCTGCGGTCTGGGGGCTGCAATCCGTGCTCAGCGGGCTGCACAATAGCTGGACGGCGATCTATGGGCCCTTTACGTACCAGCGGTGACCGGAGGGCGAGGGCTCGAAGCCCATGCGCTCATAGACCGGTTGCCCCATCGGTGTTGCGTGCAGCCCGACCATGGGTTTGCCGAGATCAAAGGCGGCGTTGGCGACCGCCACCGTGCAGAGCGTGCCCAGCCCGCGGCGCGCGAACTCGGGCTTTGTCCCCACCCAGTAGATGCCGCCCATGCCGCCGGTCAGCAACACCATCGCTGTCGCTGCGGGTTCCCCATTCACGGTCGCCAGCGCGAACCGCGTGACCGGCGAGAACACGCGTCGGGGGTGCGCAAACATCTGGTCCGTTTCCTCGCTCGGCGTACCCGTGGGCCCGAACGATTCGGCAATGATCGAGCGGATGATCGGCAGATCCGCTGCCGCCGATGTGATGCGAACCTGCGCGCCGTCGGGCGCAGCGGATGTCAGCAGGCGCTTGGTCAGAAACATCCACGGTGCTTCGCTGCGAGATTTCAAGCCACGCTGCTTCAGATGCGCTTCGATGTCGGCATCGACATGCTCGCGCACCCAGACCGTGAAGCCGCGGCCCTGCGGCTTGAAGAACTCTTCGGCACGCTCGATCACCTTGGCCGGATCGATGTCCGGGTCGGTCCGCGCCGCGCAATTTGAGAAGCCTATCGGAAACTCCGTGCCGCCTGCGACCAGCAGCACGCCGTCTTCCTCGAGGATCAGAGTCCCATCCTGCCAGCGCGCAAACTCGCGGATCGCATCGAGAAGATTGCGGTCGAACAGGTCGTTCCAACGGGCGGGCATCGGGCGGCCTCCTTGGTCGTTACGGATCGGGTTTCTCCTAAACCCGGCGGCCACTTTAGCGGTGGCGGACACAAAACTCACTACCAAGCATGCTACGTGATCAGAAAATGACGACCGCTTCCTTCGACAGTCGTTGGAGCCTCTTGTACCGTATTCGGTGCGCTTTTGCCATTCTCCAGTCACTTCACGTGAACTATCTTCCAGAACGCGTTCCGACCCCTGCTGCCACCGAAGATAAGGTGGATCTGTTGGTCGCCATCGTGGCCTGGCGCTGCGCTGAGCTGACGATGGATTGCCTGCGTTCGATCGCGGCGGATACCTTGCGCGTGCCAATGCGGGTGATAGTTGTCGACAACGCCTCGGGGGATGGCACGGCCGAACGCCTGCAGAGCGCCATCGCGCAGCACGACTGGGCGGGTTGGGCGCAGCTACTGCGAGCGCCGTCCAATGGCGGCTTTGCATCGGGCAACAATGTTGCGATCCGCGCTGCGCTCGCACAGCAGCCCGCACTGAAGTATGTGCTGCTGCTGAACCCCGACACGGTGGTGCGGCCTGAAGCTTTCCGCATCTTGATCGACTTCATGGAGGCTCATCCCGAAGTGGGTGTGGCGGGCGGGCGCAGCGAAGACCCGGACACAACGCCCCAGTTCTGCTGTTTCAGGTTCCCGACTCTGCCGAGCGAGTTGGCGTCCTACCTGCGCCTCGGTCTGGTCGATCGGCTGCTGGGTCGATGGGCGACTCGCATCGGCATTCCGGAGCAGCCGACACAAGTGGACTGGGTGTCCGGCGCGCACATGATCATTAGGCGTGAGGTCATCGATGCGATCGGTCTGATGGACGAGGGGTACTTTCTCTACTACGAGGAAACAGACTTCACGCTGCGCGCGCGCCGTGCGGGCTGGGACTGCTGGCACGTGCCGCAAAGTCGTATCGTGCATCTGGTTGGCCAGAGCAGCGGTGTGACGCTGCGGGATGGCAAGCCACGTCGACTGCCGAAGTACTGGTTCGAGTCACGTCGGCGGTATTTCATCCTCAATCATGGGCGACTGTATGCTGCCTTGACGGATCTGATCGTGCTGGCGGCGTTTGGGGTTTGGCGACTGAGGCGTGTACTGCAGCGCAAGCCGGATAGCGATCCGCCGTGTTTCATACGCGATCTGCTGCGCCACGGTGCAATTCTGAATGGACGCGGATCGCTGCGACCGCGGGCCGTCGACCTGTGAGTGAAGGCGTGCTCAACTCCCAGGTTGTCCGCAATGTGCCGGCGGCGCTGGCCGCGGTACTGTTGGCTGTCGCTGCGGTCTGGGGGCTGCAATCCGTGCTCAGCGGGCTGCACAATAGCTGGACGGCGATCTATGGGCCCTT